>OIUV01000015.1_pt1 | contig 23869 bp, 15 predicted proteins | sample 1587061 | NCBI WGS metagenome assembly OIUV01 (sample SAMN02674795, study PRJEB24791) | human gut metagenome, SKBSTL041 | isolation source: stool | host: Homo sapiens | place: USA
TATCTGGTGCGGGAGGGCTATCGCAGCCACAAGTTGAAGCCCTACCGCAAGGCAGCCCAGGCCGAGCAGAAGCTGGAGAAGGCCAATGTGAATGCCCTGTATCAGAAGTCCCTACGGGAAAATCCTCAGTTTACCAGCAACCCTCTCTCCCGCTGGCAGCAAAAACAGAGTATCAAAAAGCAGTATGCCGCCGCCAAGTGCGCCGGTCAGACTGCCGGAAATACCGCCCAGGCTGCGTCCAAAACAGGAAAGGCCGCAAGGACGGTAAAAGAAAAGGCACAACAGGCAGGGTCATTCGTCATGCACCACAAGAAAGGTTTTCTGGTTGCCGGTGTGCTGTTCCTCCTCATCTGTATGCTGATGAATACCATGTCCTCCTGCTCTATGATGGCACAGAGTATTGGTTCTGTAATTTCCGGCACCACCTATCCATCGGATGACCCGGAAATGCTGGCGGTGGAGGCAGATTATGCAGCCAGAGAAGCCCAGTTGCAGGAGAAAATCGACAACATCGAAAGCAGCCACTCAGGATATGACGAGTATCGGTATAACCTGGATATGATTGGTCATGACCCCCATGAGCTTGCGGCATTTCTCTCTGCTGTCTTGCAGGGCTATACACGCCACAGCGCACAGGCAGAGCTGGATCGTGTGTTTGATACACAGTATCAGCTTACGCTGAGAGAAGAAATTCAGATTCGCACTTACACTGACGAAGATGGGGATGAGCATGAATATGAATATCGTATTCTCCATGTAACTTTAACAAGCCGTTCCATTGCCTCTCTTGCGCCAGAACTACTGACTCCGGAGCAGATGGAGATGTACCAGGTCTACCGACAGACTATGGGCAATAAGCCACTGTTGTTTGGTGGCGGTTCTCCCGATACAGGTGTTTCTGAAGATTTGACTGGTGTTGAATTTATCAACGGCACCCGCCCCGGAAATTCGCAACTGGTGGAACTGGCGAAAAGTCAGGTGGGCAATGTGGGAGGACAACCTTATTGGAGCTGGTACGGCTTCAACTCTCGCGTGGAATGGTGTGCCTGCTTTGTATCATGGTGCTATGGTCAATCCGGTCGAACGGAACCACGCTTTGCTGGTTGCCAGTCTCAGGGTGTTCCGTGGTTCCAGTCTCATGGACAGTGGGGCGCACGAGGATATGAAAACATCGCTCCCGGTGATGCCATTTTCTTCGATTGGGATCTGGATGGTTCCGCAGACCATGTGGGAATTGTTGTCGGAACCGATGGCAGCCGTGTTTATACCGTGGAGGGAAATTCCGGCGATGCCTGCAAGATCAAAAGTTATGACCTGAATTATCAGAGTATCAAGGGCTACGGCCTGATGAACTGGTAACAGAGATTTTTTAGAAGGAGTGATAGACGATGGCAAAGAACAAAATTGAACGCATTGACCAGGAGATTACAAAGGTCCGCGAGAAGATCGCAGAGTATCAGGAAAAGCTCAAGGCGCTGGAGGTACAGAAAACCGAGGCAGAAAATCTGGAGATCGTCCAGATGGTGCGCGCACTGCGTATGACCCCGGCTCAGCTGAGCGCCATGCTGTCCGGAGGCACAGTTCCCGGCAGTTTTGCTGATGACAACAACGAACAGGAGGAAAACAGCTATGAGGAATAAAGGATTGCTCCGAACACTTTCCGCCCTTTGCCTGACGCTGGTTCTGGCATCGGGCTTTACCGTTCCCGCTTTTGCCCAGGGCGCAGCGCTGCCCCCGGCAGAGGATACCACCAATGACAGCAATGTGGTGGTGGAAGAAACGGAAAAAGCACCTCCGCTGACCCCGGATGGCAACGCCGCTCTGGTGGATGATTTTGGTGGCAACAAGCAGCTCATTACCATTACCACCAAGGCAGGCAACTATTTTTATATCCTGATCGACAGGGCCAACGAGGATAAAAAGACTGCTGTTCACTTTCTGAACCAGGTGGATGAAGCGGACCTGATGGCACTGATGGAAGATGGAAATGCCAAAGAGGAGCCGCCAGCTGTGTGCAGCTGCACGAAGAAATGTGAAGCAGGGGCAGTTAATACGGCCTGCCCGGTCTGTGTAACTGATAAGAGTAAATGTACGGGAAAAGCACCGGAACCTCCGGCAGAAATACCGGAGCCGGAAAAAGAGAAACCTGCCGGACTGAACCCGGCTGCCTTGATCCTTCTGCTGGCTCTGCTGGGCGGCGGTGGCGTATTTGCCTACTTGAAGCTCGTTAAGAATAAGCCTAAGACCAAGGGCAATGACAGTCTGGACGATTATGATTATGGCGAGGAAGATTCCGAGGAATGGGAAACCGAGGATGAGGAGTCGGACGAACCGGATGCTGACGGGGGCAGCACAGAAGAAGATGATGAGGACAGTGTGAAATGACCCGTTTCACAGACAGTCCCTATGAACGCATGATGACACGCAGGCCGGAGGGCGGGAAGGAAACTTCCCGTCCTCCTTCTTTATCCCACAGCCACCCCTGCTATGGTTGCGGGAATTATGGAAGACCCTGCGTAGGTATCTGTCACCGGGAAATGTCCCGATGGCTCAAAGAGAGGAGGAACCATCATGGCTCAACATAAATTGGTAATTGCCGAAAAACCATCAGTTGCCCAGAGTTTGGCGGCGGTGATCGGCGCAACCGTCCGTAAGGACGGGTATCTGGAGGGCAACGGCTGGCGTGTCAGCTGGTGCGTGGGCCACCTGGCCGGTCTTGCGGATGCAGACAGCTATGACCCAAAGTATGCCAAGTGGCGATATGATGATCTGCCTATCCTGCCGGAACATTGGCAGATGGTGGTAGGAAAAGATAAGAAAAAGCAGTTTGATATTCTCAAAAAGCTGATGAATGCCCCGGATGTGACGGAAGTGGTAAATGCCTGTGATGCCGGACGCGAGGGCGAGATGATCTTCCGTAGCGTCTATGAGCTGGCAGGTTGCAAGAAGCCGATGAAAAGGCTCTGGATTTCTTCGATGGAAGACTCTGCCATAAGGGAAGGCTTTGCAAACCTGCGCCCCGGTGCGGATTATGACGGACTTCGGGATGCTGCCCTCTGCCGTGCCAAGGCCGACTGGCTGGTGGGAATCAATGCGACAAGGCTTTTTTCCGTGCTGTATCACCGAACCCTCAACATCGGGCGCGTGATGTCCCCGACGCTGGCGCTTATTGTTCAGCGAGAAGCTGAGATCGACACCTTTCAGCCGATTCCCTTTTATACCGTGGCGCTGGAGCTGCCCGGTCTTACCGTATCTGGGGAGCGCATGGCGGATAAGGCCGCTGCTGAGCAGCTGAAAGAAACCTGTCAGGGTGCAGCTGTCACGATCAAAAAGGTGGAGTGCAAGGAAAAGTCTGAAAAGCCGCCTGCCCTCTATGACCTGACTACTCTGCAAAGAGATGCCAACCGCCTGCTTGGATTTACAGCCCAGCAGACCCTGGACTATCTGCAAAGCCTGTATGAAAAGAAGCTCTGCACCTATCCCCGTACTGACAGCCGCTATCTGACCGGTGATATGGCAGACAGCCTGCCGGTGCTGGTCAATCTGGTTGCCAACGCTATGCCGTTTCGCAAAGGGATCGCCATTACCTGTGATCCGCAGACGGTCATCAACGATAAGAAAGTAACTGACCACCACGCAGTAATCCCTACCCGGAATCTCAAGGATGCAGACCTTTCTGCCCTTCCTGCGGGAGAAAAGGCAGTGCTGGAGCTGGTGGCCCTGCGTCTGCTGTGCGCCGTAGCCCAGCCCCATATCTATTCGGAAACCGTTGTGATTGCAGCGTGTGCCGGTGGGGAGTTTACCGCCAAAGGAAAAACGGTGAAGCATCCCGGATGGAAGGCGCTGGAGGATGCTTACCGTACCAAAATGAAGGATGCAGAGCCGAAAAAAGAGGGCGCAGAGAAAGCCCTGCCGGAGCTGACCGAGGGACAGACCCTTTTGGTTTCTGCGGCAATCGTCAAAGAAGGCAAAAGCAGTCCGCCTCAGCACTTTACGGAGGACACCCTATTGTCCGCAATGGAGACTGCCGGGAAAGATGATATGCCAGAGGATGCTGAGCGAAAAGGTCTGGGGACACCGGCCACCCGTGCCGGTATTTTGGAAAAGCTGGTATCTGCCGGTTTTCTGGAACGAAAAAAGAGCAGGAAAACGGTGCAGCTTCTCCCTTCCCATGATGCAGTTTCCCTTATCACCGTTCTGCCGGAACAGCTGCAATCGCCGCTTTTGACTGCCGAGTGGGAGTACCGCCTGGGAGAGATCGAGCGCGGGCAGCTTGCCCCGGAGGAGTTTTTGGACGGGATCAGCACCATGCTGGGAGACCTGGTGGGGACTTATCAGGTCATCAAGGGAACCGAGTACCTGTTCACCCCGCCCCGTGAGGTGGTGGGCAAATGCCCTCGCTGCGGCGGTGAAGTTGCAGAACTGCAAAAAGGCTTCTTCTGTCAGAATGATTCTTGCAAATTTGCAATCTGGAAAAACAACAAATGGTGGGCTGCCAAGAAAAAACAGCCGACCAAGGCTGTGGTGTCTGCGCTGCTGAAAGATGGCCGTGTCCGTGTAACGGGCCTATATTCGGAGAAAACCGGCAAGACCTACGATGCTACTGTGGTTTTGGAGGATGATGGACAGTACGCCAACTTCAAGCTGGAATTTGACCAGCGGAAAGGAGGCAGCCGATGAAGCTCTCTTTAGTGGAACGGGAAACCATTCTCCTCTATAACCAGGCAGAACCAATGGCTGAGGTCTACACCCACGATCCCCGTCTGATGGAGAAGCTGGAACTGCTGGCAAAAAAGCACCCCGACCAGATCACCCGAAAGGACGCCCATAACTTTACCGTCCCCAAGCGGTGTGTATCAGTCCGGGAGCCATACAGCGCCGAGCGTCGCAAAGCTGCCAGTGAGCGTGCGAAAGTCGCCGGATACCAGCCCCCTGTGAAAAAGTCCGGCAGTTAAAGGCACATGACAGAGAATGTATTTGAAGCGGTCAAGCAGTCGGTCAGCACCAGAGAAGCGGCAGCGTTTTATGGGATCGAGGTCAAACGAAATGGCATGGCCTGCTGTCCCTTTCACGATGATAAGAACCCAAGCATGAAGGTAGACCAGCGGTTCCACTGCTTTGGCTGCGGTGAAGATGGGGATGTGATCGACTTTACCGCAAAGCTCTTTGACCTCTCCCCAAAAGAAGCGGCGGAGAAACTGGCACAGGACTTTGGCCTGATCTATGACAGTCAGGCCCCTCCCCGCAGGAGGTATGTCCGGCAGAAAACCGAGGCACAAAAGTTTCGGGAGGACCGGCAGCGGTGTTATCGCGTACTGTCCGATTACTACTATCTGCTGAAAAAATGGGAGGCCGACAATTCTCCCCGGACACCGGAGGAAGAACCGCACCCCCATTTTGTGGAAGCGATCCAGAAGAAAACCTATGTAGAGTACCTGCTGGACCTTTTTCTTTATGAAAGTGAAGAAGAACAAAAGGCATGGATTGCAGAACACACAGCAGAAATCACACACTTGGAAAGGAGATTGAAAATCATGGCTGAGAATAAACCCACCAACCGAGAGCGGCTAAGGGAAATCACAGATGGCATCGAGCAGGGCATCAAAGAACTGTTTGAGAGTGAAAAGTATATGCGCTATCTGTCCGTCATGTCCCGCTTCCACCGCTATTCGGTAAACAACACCATGCTCATCTATATGCAGAAGCCGGACGCCACTTTGGTAGCCGGATACAATAAGTGGAAAGACCAGTTTGAGCGTCATGTAAAAAAGGGCGAGCATGGCATTACCATCATTGCCCCCACACCGTACAAGAAGAAAATCGAGGAGCAGAAACTGGACCCAGATACCAAGGCTCCGATTCTGGATAAAGACGGAAAGATTGTTACAGAGGAAAAAGAAATCGAGATCCCCATGTTTCGCCCGGTCAAGGTCTTTGATGTGAGCCAGACCGACGGGAAACCTTTGCCGGAGCTTGCTTCCTCCCTTTCCGGCAATGTGCCAAATTATGAGGCATTCATGGAGGCCCTGCGCCGCAGTGCGCCGGTGCCGATCACATTTGAAGCAATGGCCGCCGATACGGACGGCTATTTTTCTGCCGATCATCAGAAAATCGCCATTCGCCAGGGCATGAGCGAGGTACAGACGGTTTCGGCCACGGTCCATGAAATTGCCCACAGTAAGCTCCACAATCAGAAAAAAATCCAGATTGCCAATGACGAGCAATATCAGGAGATTGAGCTGTTTGATAAACCCGGCCTGTTCTCCAATGGGCGGATTGCCCGTGATGATCTGCCAGAGGGCGTTTACTGCTATGACCTGCGCGGTTCTGACGATGACCCTGGAGAGCCGATTTATGTAGAGAACCGAGTTGGTGTAAACCATGCGGGCGCTGTGATTCTGGCGGAACCATTAGACCTCTCAAAAGAAGGCTATCTTCGGCTGACCGAGGAAGAAGGGCTGAATTTTACCGGCGGCTTTTCTACCCTCGCCCAGTTTTTGCAGGAACAAAGGAAAGACCGTCACACGGAGGAAGTGGAGGCTGAAAGCATCTCCTATGCGGTCTGCAAGTATTTTGGCATTGAAACCGGAGAAAACAGCTTCGGCTATATTGCCAGCTGGAGTCAGGGCAAGGAACTGAAAGAGCTGAGAGCCAGTTTGGAGACCATCAACAAGACCTCCGGCACTTTGATCTCTGATATTGAGCGTCACTATAAGGAAATCTGCAAAGAGCGTGGAATTGACCCCAATACAAAAGCAAAGCCGGAAACCGCCCCGATAGAGCAGCCGACTGGCAATCTAACCTACTATGTAGCAGAGTGCATGGAGTTTCCAAACCTCGGAGAATACCACGATAACCTGTCTTTGGAGGAAGCTGTCCGCATTTATCAGGAGATTCCGGCAGAGCGAATGAACGGGATCAAAGGAATTGGTTTTGAGCTGAAAGACGGAAGCGACTATGAAGGACCGTTTCCGATTTTGACCGGGCAGACCATTGACCTGGATACTATCCAGGCAATCGACTATTACCGTGACAATCCGCTGGTGCAGAAAGCGGTAAAGGAACTGGCTGCGGCCATGCCGGAAATGGAGGTGCTGGGGGCGGACGCCAACCAGCAAGAGGCTTTGTTTCTGATCGACGATGCCACCTATCTTCATATCCAGCCCTGTGGCAGCGGCTGGGATTATACCCTTTATGATGCTGCGTCCATGAAAGAGATGGATGGCGGTCAGATGGATATGCCGGAGCTTTCCCGCATGAAGGCAGTTCTTCAGATTTGTGATGACAACGATTTGGGCAGAGACTCGGTAAAATACGCACCGTTGTCCATGATCGAGACCTTGCAGGAAGCTGCCTATCAGCAGATGCAGGCAGAGGCCAGTCAGATGGCTACTTCTTCCCAGCTGCCGGAAGCACAGGAGCAGGCACTGGATGAATACCCCATGCCCGATGAGCAGGTCTCCACACCGGATATGCAGGAATACGGCTACTCTTATGATGGGATGCTCCCTGTTACCAGAGAACGGGCGCTGGAACTGGATGCCGCCGGTTTGACCGTCTATGTGCTGCATGAGGACAATACGGAGAGCATGGTGTTTGACCCGCAGGAAATCATGGATCATGGCGGTCTTTTCGGCGTGGGCCGTGAGGAATGGGAGAAAAGTCCTCAGTTCCACGAAAAGGTCATGGAGCGTCAGGAACATCAGCAGGAACGAGAACAGGCATTTCTCTCCCAGAACAGAGATTGCTTTGCCATCTATCAGGTAAGCCGTGACGATCCGCAGAATGTGCGCTTTATGAATCTGGACTGGCTAAAGTCCCATGATATATCCATAGAGCGCAGCAATTATGATCTCATTTACACTGCTCCGCTGAGGGAGTCTGGCACGGTACCGGAGCAGCTGGAAAAACTATATGAGCAGTTTAATCTGCAAAAACCGGCGGATTTTCACAGTCCTTCTATGAGTGTCAGTGACATCGTTGCGATCAAGCAGGACGGTAAGGTATCCTGTCATTACTGTGACAGCGTTGGTTTTACCCAGATCCCTGGATTCTTTTCGCAAAATCCGCTGAAAAATGCGGAGATGACCGTGGAGGACGATTACGGCATGATCGACGGTATCATCAACAATGGCGCAAAAGAGCCTACGGTGGCAGAGCTGGAACAGCAGGCCCGAAGCGGTCAGCCCATTTCCCTGATGGATCTGGCAGCCGCCACCCATCGGGAGGAACGGGAAAAGAAGAAATCCGTTGTGGATCAGCTGAAAAACCAGCCCAAAGCAGAACACAAAAAGACAGCACCCAAAAAGAGTGCGGAAAGGGAGATTTGATTATGGGAAACTTTACTTTTGAGGAAATGAACCTGATGTGCATTTACAATACCGGCAGCCGCACCGGATTGATCGACAGCCTGCGTGAGATGCGCGGCGAGCTGGCCCCGGAGGAAACCGAGCTGCGGGAGTTGACAGACAGCGCACTGGGCAAGCTCCAGGCCATGAGTGATGCCGAGTTTGCCGAGCTGGAGTTGTACCCGGATTTTGACCAGTAAACACCATAATCGCAGGGATGGGGTGGCAATATGCCACCCCACCTCTTTACCCCAAAACCGAAAGGAGGACAGAACACTATGCCAACCAAAGCTGAACTATATGCACAGATGGCGGAGAAGGTGGCAACGCAGCTCACGGGGAGCTGGCAGGAATGGGCAGGGTTTCTCACCACTGCTTCCCGCCTTTACAAGTACCCGTTCCATGAGCAGCTGATGATCTACGCCCAGCGACCGGACGCCACCGCCTGTGCAGAGTACGATTTGTGGAATGAAAAGATGGGCCGGTATGTAAGGCGCGGTTCCAAGGGGATCGCGCTGGTGGACGATTCCGGGGACAGGCCCCGCCTGCGCTATGTCTTTGACATTTCCGACACCGGAACCCGTGAACATTCCCGCACCCCCTGGATGTGGCAGCTGGAGGAGCGCCATCTGGATTCCGTGCAGGCTATGCTGGAGCGCACCTATGATGTTTCCGGTGATGACCTTGCCGGACAGCTCACTGAGGTAGCCGGAAAACTGGCTGAGGAATACTGGACGGAGCATCAGCAGGACTTCTTCTATATCGTTGACGGTTCCTTTTTGGAGGAATATGATGAGTATAACATCGGAGTGCAGTTCAAGGCAGCCGCCACCGTCAGCATCACTTACGCTTTGATGTCCCGCTGCGGACTGGAGCCGGAACGCTACTTCGACCACGAAGATTTCATGGCGATCTTTGATTTCAACACCCCGTCCACCATCGGGGCGCTGGGAACAGCGGTCAGCCAGATCAACCAGCAGGTGCTGCGGCAGATCGGCGTTACCGTCCGAAATGCAGAGCGCGAAGTCAACCAAGAAAGGAGCAAACAAGATGAACAATCCCATGACCTATATCCAGAACGGAGACTATCTGATTCCCGACCTGAAGCTGAGCCAGCAGCCGGAGAAACCCCTGGGCAAGTACGGCAGGATGAGGAAAACCTACCTGAAGGAACATCGTCCCATCCTCTACAACCAGATGTTGCTGAGCGAGAAGCTGTACCCGCACCTTCTGGAGATCGACGAGACCGCCCAGAGCAGACTGGAGCAGATGATGCCCCAGCTGGCGAAGGAAGCGGGAGCCACCGAGGAACTGAAAGCCAGCGATCCCATGAAGTGGGTGGGGCTGATGAACACCTGCAAAGCTCAGGCCGAGGAAATCCTGATGGCGGAGCTTATCAACAGCTGACCCTAAACCTGTTCCTCTCCGAAGCGGAACAGATCCAATCCATAGATGAAGCAGAGAATGTAGCGCATACATCCTCTGCTTTTTCTTTTGCCCAAAATGACATCGACCATGTGCTGCGTTTGGGCGGCAATACAGACCGTCAAAGGGAGCGTGTGGTTGCAGCCTTTGAAAAGCAGAAAACCACCGCTGAGATTACCGAGATACTGAAAACGCTGTACCACGGCGGCAATGGCCTTGGCAGTGTGAGCGCATGGTATGCCGAGGATGGTATCCATCTTTCCCATGGGAAGTCTGTCCGTTATGACAGGTCTGCCCAGGTCATTTCCTGGGAGAGCGCCGCAGAGCGTATCGGGGAGCTTTTGGAAAGTGGTCAGTTTGCCTCCAATGTGGAGCTTGCAGAAGCGGCAGGCTATGAACGCTCCCTCCTCTCGGAAAAGCTCTGGCATCTGTATCACGATCTCAGTGAGGACGCCAGAAAAGCCGGATATTTGTCCTGCCTGTCAGAGATCAAAGGCAATGGTTTCCCGGAGGAGACCCGCCGCCTGACGGAGCAGCTGAGTGACCCGGCTTTCCGCCAGACCCTCAAGGAAGAATACGCCGCCTTCTGGACTGCCTATCAGCAGGACCGTGACCTGTTGCGTTTTCACTATCACAGACCAAGGGAGATCTGGGAGAACCTGAAGGACCTTGACCTGCCACGCAGGACCTTTTCTTCAGACCTTTCCCAAGTGCCAACCGTTCAGCACTTCATTACCGAGGATGAGATCGACGCCGCTATGACCGGCGGCAGCAGTTTCGCCGGAGGAAAAGGCCGTATCTATGCGTTCTTCATGGCAAACCATACGGATAAGGAGAAAGTGAGATTCCTCAAAGACGAGTATGGCATTGGCGGACGCTCTCATGCCTTGTCCGGAGCAACACACAGCGGCGAAGATCACGATGGGAAAGGACTGCACTATAAAAAGCAGGACTGCCCGGATGTTCACTTGAACTGGGAAAAGGTTGCCAAGCGCATTACCTCTCTTGTTCAGAAAGGCCGCTATCTTACCGAACAGGAACAGGCGCAGTATGACAAAATCCAGGCTGAAAAGGAACTGGCAGAAGAAGATGCCATCCAAGCCCAGCAGCCGGAGGTGGAGGAAGAAACTCCAAAGCCTACCCTTCGGGAGCAGTTTGAGCAGTATAAGCCTGTTGTGACTGCCGCCATTTCCGAGGATGCCGCATACCGCAATGCCTGCGGTCATTCTGACCGTGAAAATGCTGTCATAGAGGGTAATGCCGCTGTGCGCCGTGCAGTCCTTGGTTCTAAGGATATGGAGCTGATCCGACTCTATTCGGATGTGCCGGAGTTCCGTCAGCGTTTACACCGGGAAGTGATCGACGAGACCTATCCAAAGCTCCATGAGCTTCTGCGCCCTCTTTCTCAGGAAGATATTGATACTGCCCTTTGTGCATGGAACGGCAATATCGAGAGTAAACACGCTGTTGTCCGCTATATGAAAGACCATGCAAGAGAAAAAGATACCGCCGCATGGCTGGCTCAGGAATACGGCGGCAGTAACAGCAACAGCCTGTTCGTTGTCCGTGCCGGCAGCCCGGAGGAAACGCAGCTGCCCTGGCCGAAGGTACAGCGCAGGCTTGCCCAGCTTATTCAGGAGGACCGGTTCTATACCGAAGAAGAACAGGATCGTTTTGACAACATCGACCCCATCGCCATCCGGGAAGCCCTGGAGGAAAGAGGAATCGTCAATGGTCAGGTGGCAGACCCGGAAAAACTGGACAATGACCCGTTTATCCAGCAGGTGATGTCGGATGCAGAGCAGATCGCAGCTGCCGAGACAGAGCAGACTTCCGAAGTTTCCATTTCCGATGAGGAATATGATGCCGTTCGCAGCCCCATTCCACAAAGAACCTCCTATGACCCTGCCGCCCCGGTTTATGCCGTGGGCGATACCGTGTATATCGAGGATGACGCCTATCAGATCACCGAGCTGCTGGATGATACCGTGCAGCTTCTGCCCACCGGTATGGTATATCCCATCTACCGGGCAGAGCGCAAAGAACAGTTCGAGCAGCTGCTTCGGGCAGACCGCCGCAATGCTTACTATACCGAGTTTCTTCCTATTGACCCGGACAAGGCAGATCAGGACTTGCGGGATGTATTGGCTTATGGACTGATGGATGAAGCGGATAAAAAGCAGATTTCCACGCTGCTGCAATCCGGCAGGAGCAACAGCGAGATCGCCTACTGGCTGAGCAGAGCCTATTCCGGTGAGATCGAGACACTGAATCTGGAGACCGGCGATATTGCCGATTACCGTACCACGGCACAGGGCATAGAACTGGAAGTCCTGGACGCAGAGGAAAAGCGTCTGGCTATGCTGTATTTCCGCTGGGATGAGGTTGCACCTTTGCTGCGCGGGATGTATGCCCGTCAGCAGGACGGTTTTGGACAGGAACAGCCCCAACCGTCTGCCGAATCCCCGGCCTTCCATTCCGAGACCGTGGCCGTCTATCCGGGCGATAAGAACAATCTGCCTTATGATGTGGTGGTGGAACGGCTGCATATCGAGGAGCCGGAGCCACCAGCGCCTGTGACAGAGCCGGAGAAAACCTTTGAGGAAGTGCTGGACGAACACCCGGTTTCCATTCAGGTCAATGGCCAGTGGCAGACCTTCCCCAATGCCAAAGCTGCCGAGGAAGCCTCCTATGAGGAATACAAGGCAAACCTGCGCCGCAATGCACAGAACTTCCGTATTACCGATGAGCATTTGGGTGAAGGCGGTCCGAAAGCCAAGTTCCAGGCAAATATCAATGCCATTCGTTTGCTGAAAGAGCTGGAAGTTGCCGGACAGCAGGCAAGCCCTGAACAGCAGGAAGTCCTATCCCGCTATGTAGGCTGGGGCGGTCTTGCCGATGCCTTTGACCCGGAAAAACCGGCATGGGCTTTAGAGTATGCCCAGCTGAAAGAGCTGCTGACCCCGGAGGAATATGCCGCCGCCAGAAGCTCCACCTTAAACGCCCATTACACCAGCCCTACGGTCATTCAGGCCATCTATGAAGCGGTGGGCCGTATGGGATTTGAGACCGGAAATATTCTGGAGCCGTCTATGGGTGTGGGCAATTTCTTTGGTATGCTGCCGGAGAAAATGCGAAACAGCCGTCTGTACGGCGTAGAGCTGGACCCGGTTTCCGGGCGCATCGCAAAGCAGCTCTATCCCAAGGCGGACATCACAGTAGGCGGCTTTGAGACCACCGACAGGCGTGACTTCTTTGACCTTGCCATCGGCAATGTACCTTTCGGTCAGTATCAGGTCAACGACAAAGCCTACAACAAGCTGAATTTCAGTATTCATAACTATTTTTTTGCCAAAGCACTGGATCAGGTGCGTCCCGGCGGCGTGGTAGCTTTTGTGACCTCCCGATATACCATGGACGCCAAGGATTCCACCGTGCGCCGCTATCTTGCCCAGCGTGCTGAGCTGCTGGGAGCTATCCGTCTGCCGAATGACGCGTTCAAAAAGAATGCCGGTGCCGAGGTGGTATCGGACATCATCTTTCTCCAAAAGCGGGACCGCCCGCTGGACATCGTGCCGGAATGGACCCAGACCGGACAGACGGAGGACGGTTTTGCCATCAACCGGTATTTTATCGACCACCCGGAAATGGTGCTGGGCAGACAGGAGCCGGTAAGCACTGCTCATGGTATGGACTACACCGTGAACCCTATCGAGGGACTGGAGCTTTCCGACCAGCTGCATGATGCTGTGAAGTACATTCATGGCACTTATCAGGAGGCAGAGCTGCCGGAGCTGGGCGAAGGCGAAGCTATTGACACCTCCATTCCTGCCGACCCCAATGTGAAGAACTATTCCTATGCCATTGTAGACGGGCAGGTGTACTACCGGGAAAACAGCCGTATGGTGCGCCCTGACCTCAACGCCACCGCCGAAGCCCGTGTAAAAGGTCTTGTGGGACTGCGTGATTGTGTGCAGGAACTGATCGACCTTCAGATGGATGCAGCAGTTCCGGACAGCACCATTACCCAAAAGCAGGCGGAACTGAACAGCCTCTATGACAGCTTTTCTTCCAAATACGGTCTCATCAATGACCGTGCAAACCGACTGGCCTATGCAGATGATTCTTCCTATTACCTGCTCTGTGCGCTGGAAGTCATTGACGAGGATGGGAAACTGGAACGTAAGGCAGATATGTTCACCAAGCGGACCATCAAGCCCCATCAGGCGGTGGCTGTGGTGGATACGGCAAGTGAAGCACTGGCGGTGTCCATCTCGGAAAAAGCCTGCGTGGATATGGACTATATGAGCCAGCTTACCGGAAAAACAAAAGAAGCACTGGCCGGAGAACTGCAAGGCGTGATCTTCCGTGTACCGGGACAGTTGGAGAAAGACGGCACACCCCATTATGTGACTGCTGATGAATACCTTTCCGGCAATGTACGCCGCAAACTGCGTCAGGCGCAGCGGGCGGCACAGCAGGACCCGGTTTATGCAGTCAATGTGGAAGCTCTTACCGCCGCCCAGCCCAAAGACCTGGATGCGTCGGAGATCGAGGTGCGTTTGGGTGCTACCTGGATCGACAAGGAATATATCCAGCAGTTTATGTATGAGACCTTCAATACCCCGTTTTATCTCCAGCACAGTATCGAGGTCAACTATTCGTCCTTTACCGCTGAATGGCAGATCAAGGGGAAATCTTCCGTATCCTACAACGATGTGGCAGCCTACACCACCTACGGAACCAGCCGTGCCAATGCCTACAAGATTTTGGAGGACAGCCTGAACCTGCGGGATGTCCGTATCTATGACACCATAGAGGACGCAGACGGAAAAGAGCGCCGCGTGCTGAACGCCAAGGAGACCACCCTGGCGGCCCAAAAACAGCAAGCGATCCGGGAAGCCTTTAGGGACTGGATCTGGAGAGACCCGGAGCGCCGCCAGACTTTGGTGCGCCAGTACAACGAAGAAATGAACTCTACCCGTCCCCGCGAGTATGATGGCAGCCATATCACTTTTGGTGGCATGAATCCGGCCATTACCCTGCGGGAACACCAGAAAAGCGCTATCGCCCATGTGCTGTATGGCGGTAATACCCTGTTGGCACATGAAGTGGGCGCGGGCAAAACTTTTGAGATGGTAGCTGCTGCTATGGAAGCCAAACGCCTGGGCTTGTGCCAGAAATCTCTTTTTGTGGTTCCAAACCACCTGACCGAGCAGTGGGCGTCGGAGTTTCTGCGTCTCTATCCTTCCGCCAATATCTTAGTCACCACCAAAAAGGACTTTGAGACCCATAACCGAAAGAAGTTCTGCGCTCGTATTGCGACGGGTGATTATGATGCCATCATCATGGGACACAGCCAGTTTGAGCGTATCCCCATCAGCCGGGAGCGTCAGGAACGGCTTCTCTATGAGCAGATCGACGAGATCACCGAGGGGATTGCAGAGGTACAGGCCAGTGGCGGCGAGCGTTTTACCGTCAAGCAGCTGGAGCGTACCAGAAAGTCTCTGGAAGCCAGACTGGAAAAGCTGCAAGCCGAGGGGCGAAAAGACGATGTGGTAACCTTCGAGCAGCTGGGTGTGGACCGATTGTTCGTGGACGAGGCCCACAACTATAAAAACCGTGCGAAACGTTGTGCATAAGCCCTTGTTGACAGCAAGGACGAAAAGCACCATGTGATTGCACTTAGCAATAAGAAAATATCACAGAGAACTTTAATCTCAAAATCAGGGGTGAAATTCCTCTGCCGTACAGAACCAATGTCGAGGAACAAAGTTCCAGAGAATAGGTCAAAATTCAAGACAGTACGAGAGCTAATACTCCACTGTGCGTTGCCACCTGTAAGTGTGCATTGTACAGAGCGTGGTGAAGGCGTAACCTGAAAACCTAAACCTCTGCAAAGAGGCATGGACAATAATGGTGCGGGCTTCCGAAACCCATGGCTATCCGTTAGGGAAAGCTATGCAGCATCGTAAGAGTTGACTCCATCCGAAAGGGTGAACCTTGGAAAAAGTGTGTGTGGCTGGTTTTTCCGTACACGCCCTGTGGGATGAAATCCCCATCAGGAACCGTGCAGCAACTGTGGTTCAAAGCACGGTTAGATTTTCCCGGTGTAAGGTAGCGGCCTAAGGGTTTCAGAATAAGGATAGAGATTAGGGAACGTTTGAGAGCCTATTGTTGGAGCGTTACAGCGCATTGAAAACAACAGGAAGTCAGCCGTATCATAGTAGTCTGGGCTGGGTAATGCCAGTCATACGGAATTGAAATATTCCATGGCGAAGGATACGAGTCAAATCGATTTGTAAATTTCACAAAACGAAAATCCTATAACTCCCTGAAAGATGGGTGACGAACTGCGAGGTGAAAACCTTGTGCATTTGAACGTCAGATTTTCAACGGAAACGGAACTTAAAAAGATTCAGGATTTTCTCTATGAGAAATCCGGTCAAGGAGTATCGTTCACCGGTCTGGTGGAAGCGATGGCTAATGAAGTGACCATTGTAACTGCCGTCCACAATATCAAGTCCAACAAAGGCAGCAGAACTGCTGGCGTGGATAAGATAAAAATGGACAAATACCTTCAAATGCCCAAAGATGAGCTTATTTTATTGATTCAATCGAGTTTTCGCAACTACCGCCCCAAACCAGCCCGCCGTGAATATATCGAAAAGAGTAACGGCAAGAAAAGACCGCTGGGTATCCCCACTGTATTGGACAGGAGTGCGTGCGTATCATTATCGAGCCGATCTGTGAAGCGAGATTTTATCCGCAAAGCTACGGCTTTCGCCCCTATCGGGCACAGAAACACGCAATCCGGGGTATCATCAATGTCATAAATGCTGGATGTAAATCGCCCGACCAACCCGTGTGGGCTATTGAGGGTGACATCAAGGGATGCTTCGACAATATCAATCACCGCCTGCTGCTCCAAAAACTCTGGAGAATCGGTATCCATGACAAGCGTGTGCTGAAAATTATCAGTCAGATGCTAAAAGCTGGATATATGGAAAATGACCTGTTTCATGCAACAGAGCTTGGTACACCGCAGGGAGGAATCCTCTCACCGCTTTTATCCAATGTTTATCTCAACGATTTCGATTGGTATGTTGGTCGTATGTATATGGAGCCGCACAGACAGTGCAAGCATAAAGGCAACGACACAAGGCGTTTGAAATGGGCTGGTGTAACGCCAAAGTACAATTATCGCTACGCCGATGATTGGGTGATTCTGACGTCAACGGAGAAGGAAGCACTCCGCTTGAAACGTGTCTTGACAAAATATTTTCGGAACAGAATGAAACTCGAATTGTCGCAGGAAAAGACCTATGTAACAGACCTGCGGACAAACGGTATACACTTTCTTGGCTTTGTGGAAAAGGCCGAACGAAAACGGAAAACTCCTGACCCGGCAACATGGACGAAACATCTGGTTGGAAAGCCGCTGCCGGATATGGAACGGTTAGGAAAGAAGATTAAGAAACTGCTCGAAGAAGTGCAGCGCATAGAACTTTGTCAAAAAGTCAATGTGCAGGCTGCGCAAATTCAGTACGTCAACTCTGTCATTATGGGTATGGCACAGTACTTGCAGACATCCATCTGCTCTCATGCCTACCATGCGATAGACCGCAGAGTAAACAACGCTGCACTGACTGTATGGAAAAAGCTGTACCCCAAACGGTACAACTCCATGCAGGTGCCGCTGAAGGTGCTTTGCAATCTTCCTGACCGACACAAGGGCTACGACAGTAAGACATTTGCTGTATGGGTCGAAGGAAAATGGTTTGGTATAACTTATGCGTTCATCACGCATAGTCACTATGAACCCAAGCCATTTGACCAGAAAATGACGCCGTATACAGTGGAAGGGCGCAGACGGTATGTGAGCTATCGTGCTAAGCACAAGCCACTGCCATGTGACCGTCCATCCGTTAACTCCCCGAACGATATTGCAATGTCAGCATACGCAAAGGGAAGGATGAATTTTGAGTATTATATGAACCGGGAGTATGCTTACAGCAGGGACAAAGGAAAATGTAAATGCTGTGGAAATGCCTTCTCACCCGTGCTTCAAAAGCATTGTCACCACGTTAAAAACAAGCTTCCACTTGATAGAATCAATAAAGTGCCAAATCTGGTTTGGCTGTGTGAACCATGCCACCGCATGGTTCACAACAGTCCAATACCGCCTGAACTTGATGCAAAGACGGTAGGCAAAATCATGAAATACCGCGAAAAACTTAAACTGTGAAATTTACAACCACTCTGTGTCCGTGAGAACACAGCAGTGTTGAAATCTGAAGGAAGAAAGTAAATCGATTTGATGGTACGCCGGGTGCGCTGAAAGGTGCACGCCCGGCGTGAGGTGGGGGAAAACTTGGAGATTACGTCAAAAAGTTGCCTATCACAACAAAGCAGACTACTCTGCGGACTGCTTCGCAGCCGCAGAGGTGCTGCACATTGTTTCTATACACAAAAATGAGGAATGTGGCAGGCTTATCCACATCGGACGCGCAGAAATCCTCCGATATGTTTGCCAAGTGCCGCTATATGGATGAGGTCACCGGAAACCGAGGTGTGATCTTTGCCACCGGCACCCCGGTCAGCAACTCCATGACCGAGCTTTACACCATGCAGCGTTATCTTCAGTATGAACGCCTGCAAGAACTGAACATGACCCACTTCGACTGCTGGGCTTCCCGATTTGGAGAGACCGTCACAGCATTGGAGCTGGCACCGGAAGGCACCGGCTACCGGGCAAGAACGAGATTCAGCAAGTTCTTTAACCTGCCGGAGCTGATGAACCTGTTCAAAGAAGTGGCCGACATTAAGACTGCCGATCAGTTGAATCTGCCTACCCCGGAGGTGGAATACCACAACATCGTGGCGCAGCCTACCGAACATCAGCAGGAAATGGTCAAGGCCCTTTCGGAGCGCGCATCGCTGGTACACAGCGGAACCGTTGACCCGTCCCAGGACAATATGCTCAAGATTACCTCGGATGGCCGTAAGCTGGGCCTGGACCAGAGAATCGTCAACCAGATGCTGCCGGATGAACCTGGCACAAAGGTCAATCAGTGCGTGGACAACATCATGCAGATCTGGCGGGACGGCAAAGCTGACAAGCTGACCCAGCTGGTGTTCTGCGACATTTCTACACCGCAGGCAAAAGCTCCTGCAAGCAAGGCGGCGAAAACGTTGGATAATCCACTGCTTCACGCATTGGAAGGCGCTGTGCCTCTGCCGGAGCAGGAACCGGCATTTACGGTATATGACGATATTCGTCAGAAACTCATTGCCCAGGGGATGCCTGCCGACCAGATCGCTTTTATCCATGAAGCCAATACCGAAGTGCGAAAAAAGGAGCTGTTCTCTAAAGTCCGTACCGGCCAGGTTCGTGTCCTTTTGGGCAGCACCGCCAAGATGGGCGCAGGCACCAATGTGCAGGACCGTCTGGTGGCACTTCATGACCTGGATTGCCCGTGGAGACCGGGAGACCTTGCCCAGAGAAAGGGCCGTATCGAGCGCCAGGGCAACCAGAATCCCCTTGTCCATGTGTACCGCTATGTGACTGAAGGAACCTTTGACGCCTACCTCTGGCAGACGGTGGAAAACAAACAGAAATTCATCAGCCAGATTATGACCTCGAAATCGCCTGTGAGAAGCTGCGACGATGTGGATGAAACGGCGCTTTCCTTTGCCGAGATCAAGGCCCTGTGTGCCGGAGACCCCCGTATCAAGGAACGCATGGATTTGGATGTGGAGGTATCCCGCCTGAAGCTGATGAAAGCCGACCACCAGAGCAAGCAATATCGTCTGGAGGACCAGTTGCTCAAATACTTCCCGGAGGAAATTGAAAAGCACAAAGGTTTTATCATAGGCTTTGAATCTGACCTGGAGGTTTTGGCAGCTCACCCGCACCCGGAGGACGGTTTTGCTGGTATGGAAATCCGCGGCGATCTGCTGACCGATAAGGAGAACGCCGGCGCAGCCCTTTTGGATGCCTGCAAGGAGGTCAAAACCTCCGATCCGGTGCAGATTGGCAGCTACCGGGGCTATGCCATATCCGTGGAATTTTCCGCTTGGAAACAGGAGTATGCGCTCCTGCTGAAAGGACAGATGACCCACCGGGCAACCCTTGGTACAGACCCTCGCGGAAATCTTACCCGTATCGACAATGCCCTCGCCCAGATGCCCCAGCGTCTGGAGGCGGCAAAGGCCCAGCTGGATAACCTCTATCAGCAGCAGGCTGCCGCAAAGGAGGAAGTCGGAAAGCCATTCCTTTATGAAGAAGAACTGAGAAGCAAAAACGCCCGTCTGGTGGAGTTGGATACCCTGCTCAACATCGACGGAAAGGGGCAGGCACACACCGAGTCTGTTGTTGCCAAAAGCACACGGCCTTCGGTGCTGGATACCCTAAAACGCCCGGTGCAACCCCGTAGTACAGACAAGAAACCAAAACAGCATGAGGAGGTGCGATAACATGAATACCAATAATCTGAATACGGCCCTTTATGAAAAGATGGCCACTGAGCAGGAAAAATATAGGGACTGGCTGAAAAGCCAGCCCCCGGAAGAAATCCTACACCACACCTATGAATATACTGTCCGTGAGGATATTGTGATGGCGATGGAGGAGCTGGAGTTGACCGACACCCAGGCTCAGGCACTTTTGGAATCTCCCTCTCCGTTGGCGGATGTGTACCGCTATTTTGAAAAGCTGGAGACCGGCTATATGGATGTGATCCGGGACAGCATTGAAAGCCGTGCCGACGATGTGTGCAGAGCCAAAGAGGAACTGCGAACAACACCGGTCTATCCCCATTCAGCTTCCTATGCGAGAGAACATGGGGAGCTGGAGCAGTACCGAGCTTCCAACAATGTAAATCTCCAATGCAAGGAGTCCATTGAAGCGGCGGTGCGGGAACACTTCGACGGAATGTATCTCAGCCACGATGCGGCAAAGGGTGTGATTGAGACCTATGGCATGGAGCGTGTGTCTATGGTTCTGTCTAACACGGTCCAGCTTCAGGACTGGGATGGGCGCTACTCCCGACGCAACAAAGAATGGGCCAAGACCATTCCCAACGATAATCCAGAAACCGTCCGTTGTGGTTATGCCTTAAACAGCCACCCTGCTGTTTTGAATGGTTTTATTGATCTGGTGCGTGAAGAACAGCAGCGTAGCCGTACCCAGAGAGAAAAGCTGGAACCGTCCCGTCCCTCAGTACGGGATAAGCTCAAACAGGAACTGCCCGCCCATAAGTCTGCCGCCCCGAAAAAACGGGAGCCGGAGCGATAACCATGGCAAAGCGTAAGCGGGATGTGCCGGTTTTGTTTTGGGTGTCCGCAGAAGAACTGGAACTGATCCATCAAAAGATGCAGCAATACGGGACAAAGAATTTGAGCGCTTATCTGCGGAAAATGGCGCTGGATGGTTATGTGGTCAAGCTGGAACTGCCGGAGCTGAAGGAGTTGGTCTCCCTGATGCGCCGAAGCAGCAACAACTTGAATCAGCTGACCCGCAAAGTGCATGAGACCGGGCGGGTTTACGATGCTGACTTGGAGGATATATCCCAGCGGCAGGAACAGCTATGGGAGGGTGTGAGTCAAATCCTTACTCAGCTTTCTAAACTTTCATAACAGGGATAGATACTCCATTTGCGGAGGGAGGAACGGCGTTTCTTCGCCGCACCTTCCTCCGCTTTTTCTTTTTGTCTGTATCCTTGTCTTTTGCCTGTCCGTACCGGATAATATGAGTAGAATAAAAAGTGAAGCAAAGGAGTGAAAACAGATGCTGACCTTTGAAAAGGTGCTGGAGATTTTTGCGGATTATCTGACCGCAGACGAGACCATAGAAGTTTATATCAGCCGCCATGGATGTGTAAGAGTTGAATTTGATCAAGATTTTCACTATTGCTCTGGCGAGGTGTGCCATACTCCCAAGGAACTGTTCAATCTCTTAGCTGATGATTACCGGACTTATCTGGAGATTGAACTGACCAAAGGAAAACGGGAAGTGACGGAAGATGATGAGAGAGAAGCGGATGCCCTGTGCAAACGGCATCTGGAGCGTTGGAAGGAGGAACAGGAATGAAGATTTTGAAATGTCTGCTGATGATCGTAACTGCACCGGTCATTTTGGTGTTGACGCTTTTTGTCTGGCTCTGCACGGGGCTGATCTACATATCCGGTCTGGTGCTTGGTCTACTAAGCACGGTAATTGCTCTGCTTGGTGTGGCTGTGCTGATTACCTATTCCCCGCAGAATGGTGTGATTTTGCTGGTTATGGCATTTTTGATTAGCCCGATGGGGCTGCCGCTGGCTGCGATTTGGCTGCTGGGCAAGGTACAGAGTTTGAAATTTGCAATCCAGGATTGGGTGTATGGGTAAATGATGTGAATATAATTTAGAATGAAAAGTAGCAGGACAATGGGAGATGAGACCCAATGCCCTGCTTCTCTGTTTATTCGGAACGAACTGTAATATATTTTTGATTGCGACTTTTAGGTTTATCGGGAATAGTCATTTCTAATTGCCCGGATTCTAAAAGCGGATTGATATGCTTCAAAGTGAAGTTTCTTAAATCTTTGAAGCCGCAAAATACTGCAAGCTCTTTCTTGGATTTTGGTGTTGTGCAAAAAGCCAAAATCTGTTTGGACACCGTTGATAGTTCAATAACTTGGTGGGTAACTTGGTGGATAACTTGGTGGGCGTCACCCTCTAAGTTGTAGTTTACATTTTTCAAGATGACTCTGAAATCTGTCGCTGTTGAGGAAAATTCAGGCTTATATGCCGCTGTGTATCCAGGCAGCTTTTCAGTTTCACTGACGATTTTGCGCAGACCACTTCCACGGCGTTCCATGTACTTCATGCGGTGAAACAGGTCAGCAATCACAGGGTTTCGTCGCATCGAACGAATACTGTAAATATCGTATTCCTGAATTGAGCCGCCGCCAAACATACCGCCCGGAGATGTGATTTCCACCCGATCATCAAACATATCAATATGGATTTCGCTGCCAAGCACAATATAATCACGATGGATAAGCGCATTGACAAGAGCCTCTGTCACAGCTCGTTCCGCATAATCCGGCTTGTCTACACGATACTGTGCCTCTTTGACAAAACGGACTTTGGAATTATTGCGAATAAATTCACTGCCGCTTTTCAGTAGATAAATCAGATTCCCTTCGTATTCTTTATCGTCCAATGCATCATCAAAGATAGAGCCTTTTTCCAAGCCATTCCACCGGGTACAGAACATACGGGAGTTATAAACTGTGTGCTGATCAGTCATGAGCTTTCCGGCATTGGTCAAGACCCCATTTTTGTCAGCCAAACCGAAGGAGACATAATCGGATGGCTCAAAGCGGAGACCAGTCCGTTCCAGATAGGTTGCTTCCAGAAGTGTAAAGCTGTAATCTTTTTTTACCGCATCTGTTGTTAGGGTATCAAAGGACTGATTGGTTCCCTTTAAGATCAATTCATTCACAATGTAATCCGGGGCAATTACGCTTTCATTTCCAACACGGATATATGCTTCCATCACGCCGTCTGCCTTGTAATAATATGGGGTGCTACGGCCGGGAGAAACCTCCAGAGCTAATAGATTTTTACCATCTTCCTGTAATGGTTTTAAGATAAACTGAGGTAATGGTGTGATTCGTTCTTTGATTAAGCGGCTGATCACCTCAGCATCCTTTTGAACATCGGACAAGCCAATAGGTTTCCGGTCATCAGAGATTCCGAAAAACAGAGTTCCGCCGATTCCATTAGAAAAGGAACTGACACTTTTTAACCAGCTTTTGGGTTTCTTTATTTCAAGTGCAACTTTGAAATCACATTCGGTTGCTTCAGCAATTAGCTGTTCTATCATAAAATCCCTCCTTTGAGGTATTGGTAGTTTCTTTATATTATACCCATAAGAAGAGTTTATTTCAACGATAGGCACAAAGAGTTCAGAGAAAATATTTTGAGAGGAGGGCTTTTTATGGCAACTACAAGAATCATGCCGCTTCATGTCGGCAAAGGCCGCACAGAGAGTCGGGCGATCAGTGACATCATCGACTATGTGGCCAATCCAAAGAAAACAGATA
>OIUV01000031.1_pt1 | contig 19372 bp, 11 predicted proteins | sample 1587061 | NCBI WGS metagenome assembly OIUV01 (sample SAMN02674795, study PRJEB24791) | human gut metagenome, SKBSTL041 | isolation source: stool | host: Homo sapiens | place: USA
ACAGTTCGATCACTTGGGTGGCGAAAGCCGTGTATGCCGTTTCCATATTGCAGTCGCCGGCTTCGTTTATCAGGCGGAAAAAGTCGGTTTCCGCCAGCAAGAAATAATTCATGGTTCTGTCAATTTTGAAAATTACACTTTGTTTTCTGCGTGCGCACATGAATATAATTGGCAAAAAACGCGGCAGAAAATAAAAAATCCAACACTCAATTTTACAAAGTGCTGGATTTCAGAGGTATAAAATTCAGTATTTTTTCACAAGGACAAATTATCTCCGACTTAAATTGTTTGTAATCGGAACATTTATTCTATTCCTGAAAATAGAAATGTATGCTTGCCGCACATTTTGGCTATCTTGCTTTTTTATCAAGGATATAGATAATGCGACATACACCGTTGGGATAGCTTTTCAAAGAGGAAAGCGTCCAGTGTTGCTCTGGCAGAGCCGACTTAAAAAAATGTCGTCCGCTTCCGGATATGAAAGGAACGGTGTATAGTATGATTTCATCCACAGCGTGCATCCGCAGCAGTCCGTTTATATAGTCTGCCGTGTCCGGTGTGGCTTCCGCGAGGTAACGGATGTTTGTGCAGTCTTTTCTCCATTCGTGCAGCATTGAAATGGAATAGTCCGGTGTCACACGGTAAAAGGCTTTCTTCCTGATTTCATCAAGACCGCAACGGTCAAGGCACAAATCCTGATGTGCTTTATCATATAACTCTGAAGAAAGACATCCGTCCATCGTCAGTACGGCGAGAATCTGAACTTTACCCATAATCGTTTCCTTTCGTTAGGCAAGGGTAAAAAAGTAGCGTGCAATTCACACTACCTTCAAGCGATGGCTCTGGTAAAGCCTTTACGGAGAGTACGTGAATGCACGCTATGCGTAAGCATAGCATAAGCATCACGCAATCGTCTCCGTAGTTCCAATTTACCAGATTTTCGCTTGAAACGCCTTGCGGTCTTATCCTATATGTTGGCGGCGAAAAGCTCCTGCCAATCGCCGTTTTTCTCAAATGTTATGCAAAGATAGCCAAATTCAGTGAATTACGGGCTATGATTGCTTGAATTTATATTTAAGTCCATACTCTTCAAGTTTGCTGTATAGTGTTGTCCTGCCTATGCCGAGCAGTTCTGCGGCGACACTCCGGTTGCCGTTTGCCTGTTTCAACGCACGCAATATCCGCTCCTTATCCTCCGCGTCATTGCGCAAGGCGAAGCTGACAGTAGAGGTCGGTTTCGTCACGGCAAGTTCCAGATGCTCTTTCATGACAACACCTTCCTGCGCCTGCAATACAGCACCCATAACTTTCTGCCGAAGTTCCCGCACGTTGCCCGGCCATGCGTGTGTCAGCAACGCTTTACGTGCTTCGGAACTGAACCCGCTCACGCTACACTCCAGCTCTCTGTTTGCCATATCACGGAAGAACTCTGCCAGCGGCATAATGTCTTCTTGACAGTCACGCAACGGAGGAACGGTTATCCCGAAGTCGTGCAGGCGGTACAGAAGATCCTGCCGAAAACGCTTTTCATTCACCGCTACTTCCAAATCTTCATTGGTAGCAGCGATGATGCGGACATTGAAATTCCGGTCTGCCTTGTCTCCGACCGGGCGATACCGCCTCTCCTGTATGGCACGGAGCAACATCTGTTGGGTTTCCAACGCGAGGTTTCCTACCTCGTCCAGAAACAACGTGCCGCCTTCCGCCTCATGGAAATATCCTTTCTTGGCATTGTCCGCACCTGTAAATGCACCTTTGACGTGTCCGAAGAAAGCCGACGGTGCAAGCTCTTTGGAGAGTGAACCGCAGTCCACCGCCACAAATGGCTTGCCTGCACGTTTGCTCTTGTCATGCAACAGGTGGGCAATATGCTCCTTGCCCGTGCCGTTCTCACCAAATATCATCACGCTCATATCGGTGGCGGCTACCAGCCTTATGCGGTGCATGATTTTCTGAAAGGCGGAACCTTCACGGGCGAATATAGGCATACGGCGTTGTCCTGCCTGACGTTCTTTCAGTATGGAACGGATCAGGGGGACAAGTTTATCCTCCACAAGCTGTTTGGGAATATAGTCTATCGAGCCGAGTTTCATGCTTTCCACGGCGGTATTAACTTCGGCGTAGTCGGTCATAATGATGAAGGGCTGCATCTTTCCCTCCTTTCGCATCCAGCACAAAAGGTCTATGCCACTGCCGTCAGGCAGACGCAGGTCGGCAACCACGATATCATTATCTGTTGCCTGTTGCAGATGTTTCTTCGCGGTTGAGAGGTGGTAAGCCTTCATATTGCGGTAGCCCTCCCGTGACAGCATATTGCAGACATATTCGCAATACACGATGTTGTCTTCCACCACAATTATTTTTGTCTTATTCATCTTCGTATTTTCTCCTTTCCTCTTCTGCCAACCGTATTATTTCCACTCCCTTATCCAGCACGGCAGTCACGGCATGGCTTAACGCTTCACCATCCGGGAGAGCATCGCCACGAAGCAATCCGTAAAGTACATTCAGCGGTTGGTCGGCACGGAGCACCTCCCACGAACTGCGCAGGTGGTGGATCAGGGAATCCAGCTTTTGCAGGTCTTTTTCTTTTGCTGCATCCCGTACCGCCTGCATTTCCTTTTCTGTTTCAGTTATCAACTTTTCCAGCATGACGGCTTCATTGCCATAGGACAATAAGGCGGAAAAGTCCGGTTTCCCGTCCGGTGTCGCTTTTATGGCACACCTGTCGGAAACCTCCATCAGTTCCGATATGGAGAACGGTTTGAACAGGCATCCGGCAAAGCCTTTTGCCAATAGTTCCCCTTTGTTACAACTGCCCGAAGCGGTTGCCACAACCACCGGGATTGTTGGTGAATTGCCCACGTTGGACGAACGCAACAGTTCCAGCAATTCGAAACCGTTTATATCGGGCATATTCAAGTCTGTCAGCAACAGGCTGTATTCTTTCTGGCGTATCATTTCCATCAGTGCCGCAGCATCGGTGCAAGTGTCGCAGTGTATTCCTTCTTGGGAATACATCTCTTTCAGCATCAGAAGTAATACCTCATCATTGTCAATGGCGACAACATCATGGAATTTATTGTTATGATAAACAGGTGTATTGCTTGTATATCCAAGCTGTTCTTCAGCTTCCTGCATAGAAATTTCAACTGTGAAACGACTGCCTTTCCCTTTCTTGCTGTCTAAACGGATTGTTCCGCCAAGCATCGACACAATATTACGCATTATGGCAAGCCCAAGCCCGAAACCCTCCTTTGCGGCGGCATTTGATAGACGTTCAAACGCACCGAACGCTTGTTTCTGTTCCTCTTCTGTCATGCCTGTACCTGTATCTTCAACGACCAGTGTCAGAACTCCATTATCATATTCAGTAATCAAAGAAACACCGCCTTCTTCTGTGAACTTGACAGCGTTTGACAGCAGGTTATTCCCGATTTGTATTATTCGCTCTTTGTCGGTCAATACAATGGCATCGTGTCCAGTCTTCACGGACAAGGACAGCCCTTTGTTCACGGCAACAGGCATGAACTCCGTTTCAAGTGTGTGCGTGATTGCTGAAATCCGGCAGGGTGACAGACGGGGCTGTTCCTTGCCGTTGTCCAGGCGGAAGAAGTCAAGCAAAGTGTTAAGCATATCCCGCATACGGTCGGAGGATTGCAGTATGTTTTGGATATACTGCCCGGACTTATCCTCACACTGTTCTTTCCGTATCAGTCCGGCATAGCCTGTTATTGCTGTCAGCGGTGTGCGCAGTTCATGGGTGATAGTATGTACCGCCTTCTTCCTTGACGTTATCAGTGCCTCGTTCCGTTGTACGGATTGTTCCAGTTGCCTTATCAAATCAGTTGTCTTGTGCTTGTATTGTTTAATGCTTTTTGCATCACGATGTATGATGATGTAGGAAATTAACAACAATAGAAGAACGAATCCCATTAAACCGCCTACTTGCATAAATGACTTTTCACGCATGGCAACTATTTCGTTTTCCCGGCTTTGCAGTTCGGTTTGTACCTTTTCTTCTATTTGGCAAATCAATTCTTGCAGTTGTCTGTTAAGTTCTGCATTACGAGCTGCAAGGCTGTCGGCTTGTTCCGACAATTGGCGATCCTGCACTTTCTGTTCGCTGATTACGTTTCTATTGACCGAATGAAGGATAGTGGTTGATACTGCTGGAGTTACTTCCTTTTTTTTGCCGAATATGCCTAAGAAACCTTTTCGTTTTGGCTTTTTGGACTGTTCCTGCACACTTTTCTGTACAATAACCGGAATTTGATTGGCTATCTTCTTGTTAATAGATTGTTGTTCATCCATTAACCGGACTATCTGGAACATCTGTCGTTCCTTATCCTCTAAAAGACTGCGCACACTATCGATGCGCTCTGCTGGATAGGTGGCCTTGAAACGGCAGAGCATACTGTCCATTGCCATACGCCGTGCATGGTAATGCTCGATATCTTTATCGTTCCATTCCAGTATTGTTTCACCCAATAGAGAAAATTTTATCATTTGAATATTGATATTGTTTATTTCTTTTCGGAGCTCGTCTATTTTTTTATTGCCAAGTTCTAATGCTTCTATCTCCTGCCATTCATAGAGGCTATTATATGCCATACATCCGATAAGAATGGAGATAAGTATATATCCCAACCGTATTGCCTTATAGAAATTTCCTGACCGCTCCATTATTTTAATGACATTGATTTTTGGAACATGAATAAAAGTTTATCTTTTTCGTTCATGCGGATATTATCAGAATAACCGTCTTTTGTTATTTGATACCCACATGGCTTAACCATAAAAATGCCTAAGCCCTTAGTGTACGAACTTACTTCTGAGGCATAGTCTTTACTTGTATTTAATGGAACTTTCCCTTTAATATGACACCACTCATTATTACAACTGATGTCTTCAATCTCAGACATCAGTTTTTGCAAATCTGTAATAGCTTTGGAACTCGCTACTTGGGGTATCTGCAACTCAAAACAGAGCATCGGTTCGAGAATGTCCACACCTGACTGTTGCAAAGCCAGCCTGAAGACATAAGGGGTCAGCTGTCTGAAATCAGCAGGTGTACTTACCGGGCTATAATACTCGGCTTGAGTAAAAGTTACTTTCAGATCTGTCACTTCCCATCCATGTAAACCAGATTGGCAAGACATACGAATCCCTTCAAAAACGGCATTTTGAAAAGAATGGTTCAGATAACCATAGGAGATGTCACTTTCGATTTGCAACCCTGCCCCTAACGGTAAGGGTTCAAGAGTCAGCCCTATTGTGGCCCAGTAAGGGTTGGGTGGTACTTCGATCTGAATAATCTTATTGACCTTTTTTATAGGTCGTTCTTTGTAGATAGTCTTGATCTCATCAAAATGGACCTTTACGGAAAATCGTTCTTCCAGCAATGTCTGTATGATTTCCTTTTGGGTCAAACCATATAACGAGATTTCCAATTCATCACTATATGAGTTTATGGAAAAGGACAAAGACGGGTCTTCAATCCACAATGTATTCAGAGCGGATATCACCTTGCTTCTCTCTTCGGGCTTATTTGGCCGGACGGAGGATTTGAGAGCGGGATGCTGATGAGATAATCCTTGAATCAAACAAGGTTTAGCACCTAAATAATCTCCGATTCGAAAATCTTCTATATCTTCTACAATCGCGATATCATTGGCACCCACTTCATCAACATTTATCTCTCTGCCCTGATAAATAGTCTTTAGATTTTTAATCTTGATGAATTTTTCCGAATCGTTGATTCTTACAACGTCTCGAAGTCTCAGACTTCCGTCAATTATTTTAAGAAAACTTCTTTTATGCCCTTTGGGGTCATGCTCTATCTTATAGAGATAAGCTGAAAGTCTGTTTGAGACTGATGCCGGAGGAAGTATAAAAGAAGAAATGGCGTCCAACAACTCATTGATACCGATATTGAACATTGCTGATCCATGTAGCACCGGATAGACTTTGGCTTTTGCCACAAGAGCGATTATCGTATTCCAATAATCAGCCGGTGAAATTTCGCTATCCGCCAAATATCGTTCTAATATATCGTCGTCATGGTTGCATACAAATTCTTTGTATTCTTCCTTTATATATGTTTGGGAGCAAACCGGATAAACCGATCCATCGACAACAGTTTGCATAAACAGGACATCTTGCGACAGATTTGTTTTTATATCCATATACAAACGCTCCAAATTCACACCGGCACGGTCAATCTTATTGATAAATATAATTGTCGGGATTTGCAGCTTTTGTAAAGTACTGAACAGCAACTTTGTCTGCGCTTGTATGCCTTCCTTTGCGGATAAGATGAGGACTGCTCCATCAAGCATTTTGAATGTCCGCTCCACTTCCGCAATAAAATCCATGTGTCCCGGAGTGTCAATGATATTGCATTTCACTCCATTCCAGATAATAGATGTCGTAGAAGCCCGGACAGTAATTCCTCTACGTTTCTCTATATCCATAGAGTCCGTTATGGTGTCACCATTATCCACACGGCCGCACTTTTCCGTTGCTCCACTGGCAAACAGCAGATTCTCGGTTACGGAAGTTTTTCCTGCATCAATGTGAGCAAGAATTCCTAAATTTATAATATTCATTTGGATTAAGCAATAATATACTACAGTAGATGCATTGTCGAAACGCACCTTTTAATACCTCCTCGTAGCATATGAGAACTACAGGATTACTAACTCGTATTAATATGTATATTATTACTGCCGCATAACGATTACAAAATTACACAAAAAAATATATCTAACAAAAGTGGGAGGATTTTTTAACTTTTTACCATAGACATTTTATTAGGGAAGCGTAGGTTCAACTGGCAAGTACAAATAAGTAGAAATGTTTGAACAACACCGTTTTAGGAAGTTGAAAAATCAAGTTTCTCTCTCGGTATAGCGTTTATTTTGGCCAATATCTTCTTTAGTTTGGCATTTGAGTATTTCCCATTCGTGTTCTATTTAGCTCCTTATTATGAGTATGTAGCAAGTTGCTTATCAAATTCAGCCTCTTTGAGGGTCAAATATGGTTTTGCAAATGGTGACTGACAAGACATAAACAAGGTCAGCAGGAATTTTTTACATAAATGGACATGAATGTATATAACCTAAAATAAGAATAAATTTTAATAAGGGCTGCCCAAAAAGAAAAAAATGCAGTTGCCATCCTATAGATACTTGCAGAAAGGATAAAATTTACTTTTAGACCTTTTGGGATAGCCCTTATTAATACTTCAGATAAAATTCCTTAGGTTATATTTTCAATCCTTTGGACCGGGTTTCCTCCTTGGCATACAGTCCCGGACGCCCGATTATGACATGGTTGGCAACGATACTATCCGCCGGACTGCGTATCTGCGGCGGTGCATTTTCGGGATATTGCGCCTGCCTGTTCCTCACATCTTCCGCTTCCGGCTTGAGCTGTTGCCCTTCATTCTCCTTTTCTGCGACTTCGGGCGTGGGTGGCGCAAGCTCCAGCTGAATTTTTCGGTCAAGGGCGGCAAGTTCGGACTTCAACTGCTTCAGCTCGTCCTCCTTCTTCCACACCTTACCCGCTATCTCCTGTAACTGCGGTATCTCCATCTCCAGCACCTCGTTCTTCGCCTTGTACTGGTCGATGATGGAGGGTATCCTCTCCATCGCGTTGAGGAAGTTGCGGGCGGCGGCCAACGGGTCAGCCATCGCCAGATGCCCGTTGTTGTAGGTGTACTTGTAGTTCCCCTCGACCACGAAGCGGTTGTCGGTGAACTCCAATCCCTCTTTGAGTATCCTTTCGCTCACCACCTTTATCGGAAAACCGTAAAGTTCACCGACCTGCGTGTACAACCCTCCGGTCGTGGCATTCTTGGCTATCTCCTGCAAACGCTTTCCGATGACCTTCTCATCGGCGGAATCCACTCCGTCCACCTTTATTATATTAAGGCGGTTGCCCTCCTTGTCGGTCTGCACCACCGACAGGAAGCGGTTCCAGTCCTCCGTCATGGCATCTATGAAAGCCGTGTTGTTGCGCAACTCGCCGGTCTTTGACTCCAGCTTGAACTCCGAATCACGCTTGCCCTTGTTGAACGACTTGCGTTCCCCTTCGAGCGATGCGATCCGCTTTTCCAGTTTCGCCTTGTCCAACAGGTCGGTATTGCCGGAGAGCAACGCCATGTATTCCGAGAAATTCATGCCCGATTTTTCGTCCATTGCCCCCTCGTCGATGGTACGCGCACCCATCGCACCGCTTTTGAGCTGGCTTATGAAAGTCTGCTTGCAGTGCAGGAGGTTGAACTTGTAGCTGTCCAGTGACTTCTCCACCGCGTAGATGATTACATCCACGTTGTTCCCGGCGAAATGTTTGGCAATCTCATTACCTGCCCTAACTCCGCGTCCGTCACGCTGTTGCAAGTCGGACGGTCGCCACGGCGTATCGAGATGATGGATAGCCACACACCGTTTCTGGGCGTTCACACCCGTTCCGAGCATAGAGGTAGAGCCGAACAGCACACGCACCGTCCCGGCGTTCATGGCGTCTATCACCGCCTTCCGCGCCTTGTCGGTCTTGCACTCCTGAATGAAGCGCACCTCGCTTGGCGGTATGCCGTAATCCTCCGTCAGCTTGCGCTTGATTTCCGAATAGACGTTCCACCCGTCGCCCGGCTGATATGTCCCCAAGTCCGAGAAAACGAACTGCGTGCCTTTCTGCGCGTCGTATTTTTGGTAATACTCCGCGATCATCTTGGCACAGTGGCTCGCCTTGTTATCGGGGTGGTCTTCATAATGCGGGTCTATCATGCGCATGTCGAGTGCCATCTTGCGGGCGTAGTCGGTGGCGTCCTTGCTGTCCACCGTGAAGGAGACCGCGTAGGTCGTGGGATAATACTCGTATTCGTCACCGTTGGAAAGAGCCGTCTCCTTTTTGGTCTCTTCGTCCTCCGGGATGACCTCCTGCACCGAGATCCGGGGGCGGATGGACTCGGTGCTGGCCGTCAGGCCCAGATCCTGAATGGTCTTGTTGATGACCGATGCCGAGGTGATCTCGGAAGGGTCGATCCTTGTTCCGTCGGCGTTCAGGCCCTCGCTGGCGTTGGGGCCTGCGTACTGGATAACGGCTGTGGCCGTGTACGACTGCCGCGACGAAATAAACTCATACACGCCCAGACAGCCTACCGCTGTGATGAGCATGATGAGGAACCACCACTTTTTGAGGTAGCGCAGCAAATCAAAACTTTTCATTCTTCCTCCATCCTGTCCCAGAGACGGATATTACTCGTTCTCCATCCGCTGGCGCTGGCGCCGGACGCACGCTTGGACGGCTGCGCCCAGATAGCAGACCGCACAGATCAGCGCGGCCAGCATCACGCTGCGTTTCACGTTATAGCGCTGCATGAAAGACATCTGCGGCTCACTGAACATAAGATAGCTGCGGATGCGCTGGGCGTAGCAGTCGGCGTCCAGCTCCCGTGTCGCGCTCACGATGTCCGCGAGCTGCCGGGTGATGTTGTCCACCATGGCCTGTGCCATCTGCACCTCATGCGACTCGGTGGACTGTTCCAGCGCCGTGACCTTGGAGTTGTTGGTGGCGATGCTCTTCTGGGCCTCCACCGCCGAGCTGAGCAGCTCGTTGGCCTGCAGGGCCAGATCGTCGATGCCGATCTTGGTGCGGGACATATAGAACGCACCGTCGTTGTCATAGGTGGGGATGAGCACCGAGGAGACCATCTTGTTGTTGTAGTTGTCCAGAATGGTCATGTAGATCGCGCTCTTCTGGGAGTCGCTCATCTCGTCCCACCGCAGGGTGCGGTTCAGCTCGTTGAGATCGTCGATGCAGCGGAAATTGTTCTTGGCCACGCCTTTTTCCCAGATGTAGCTCTGGTATTCCCGGAGGGTATAGCCCTGCAGGTTCTGTACCTGTTTCTTGATGGCACTGTAGCTCTGGCCGCTGGCGGAGAGATAGGAGCCGTCCTGATCGTTGCGCACCGTGAGGTAGTTGTTGACCCGGTCGATCATCATGCTGAAGTAGGAGCCGATCTCCTCGTAGTCCATGTCGCTGTAGTCATCGTCGATGTCCAGCGAGGTGGCGTTGACCCGGTAATCTGCGGTGAACCGCTTGAGGTATACCCGGCATATCTCGTCGAGGAAGTCCTGCACCGTGATCTTCCCCCAGAGCGTCCACGGCAGCTTGACCGAGAGATAATAGGACGAGCTGATGTAATAATCGTCCTCCTTGGTCACGATCCGGCTGGTGGTGGGGCTGATGGAGATGCAGTCCGCGAGGTCGGCGGTCGTCAGGTCGTCCTGCAGGCCGGTGGCCTGTAAGATGGCCTCGAGATACTCCTGCGTCAGGAACTCCGACTCGCTGAAGCGTGCGCCGTTGGGCGTCTTGCCGGTGACACTCTCCTCGTAGTTCAAGGACATGGTGGTGCTGGCCCCAAAGCTCTTGACGGTGGTAAGTACGAACATGAACCCCAGCGTGCACACCACGCCCACGGCAAAGAGCCAGCGCACCTTCTGCACGAAGACCTCGAACAGAAGGCGGAAGGAGAGGAGGCTGTTGAGGAAGTCGTGAACGGACGAAAAGGCCGGTCTCCTCTTCAGGCGGTGCTTCCAATGTCTGCGGAAGCGTCCCCGCTTTTCCCGGGGGGCTTCTGTCTCCTCGGCTTCGCTGTCCTCTTCCGGCTCGTCGCCCTCTTCGACGATGTTCAGCTCTGCCCAAGCGGCGCTCTCCTGCTCAGGCGGACGCGCCGACCCAGAGCCGCGCCCCCGTCTCTCTTCCGGGCCGACTTTTCCCTCATGCTTCGGTTTTCTTCCCGCAGATCTCATTCGCAGTTTTCCTTTTCACTCTCTTTATGGTCACGCCCTGCTGACAGGTGCGCATAATTCAACTATTATATAATACCGCAATTCGTTCTTAATTACAACTACTCCGGAATTTTTCACCTCCGTTCTGCCGCATTTCAGGGCATTTGCGGGGCCGCCGACTGTCTTATCGCTGAGCTTCATGACGCCGTCGATCAGGACATCGCCGCCGCAGTTGGAGAAGAAGGTGCCGAGAACGAGGAAGTAGCCGTCGGGAGCGCCGGGCAGCGGCAGCAGACCTACGAAAAAGAGTCCTGAAGCGCGCAAAAAGCACCGGCTTTCTTACGAAAACCGGTGCTTTTTCTCATGGTTCTATTCTACGCCCGCGCAGGCAGAGGAAGAGCGCCTCAGCTGCGGTACTCGGCGGGCAGCTGGTCCATGCTCTGCCACTTGGCTATGGCCTCGTCCAGCTTCATGCCCTTGGCCACCGCGTCGCGGCGGCAGGCGTTGACAGCCTGGATCTCCTTCATCTTCTCGCCGGTCAGGGTGTAGCCCTTCATGGCGATGAGGGTGGCGGCCCAAGCCACCATCGGGATGATGCAGAACAGCACGATGACCACCCAGTTCATACCGGGGGTGTAGGAGTCGTATTGGGTGGGCAGGCTCTCGAGGCCGATGAAGCTCACAGCGATGCCGACGACGGTAGCGGACAGGCTGGACACCAGCTTGTCCACGAGGCTGAACAGGGTGCCCATGATGCCGGGGATGTAGTTGCCGCTGCGGTAGGTCTCATAGTCCGAGCAGTCGGCGACCATCGGGATGGGCATATCGGCGGTGGCGTAGTATGCGCCGTAGCCGATGCCGAAGAAGGCGATGAAGAGGATGGTGTACAGGTTGATGGACAGGCCGTTCTCTCCCATGATGGACAGGGTGAAGGCGTCGCTGCGGCCCCAGAGCAGCAGCAGGACCAGCACGCCGATGTAGCAGATAAATGCCACGCTGACGTACTTCATCAGGCTGGCCTTCTGGCCCTCCTTCTGGCTGGTGCGGACGGTGAGCAGGAAGAAGGGCACGCTGAAGACATAGCCCAGCACCATCATGGGCAGGTAGAGGCCGTCGTAGTTGCCCATCATGCAGCCGTACAGCATACAGAGGACGGTGGTGTTGGTGGCGATGGAGAGGGCCAGCTTGCAGCCGGCACCCGCCACCATCAGGCGCTGCATGGGGTTGTTGTTCTTGATGATCTGAACGTACTCGTGCAGCTTGACCTTTTCGCTGGCCTCGCCGCCGATGCCGAAGTACTTGGGCTGGTCCTTCTCCCAGATGCCGATGATGGCCAGAACGGTGAGGAGGATGGAGATGACGATGCCCACAGGAGCCAGGGTGCGGAAGAAACCGGCGGAAGCGTAACCGCCCTCATAGTTTTTGGCCAGGATGGGGGCAAAGAACTGCATGGCGCCCATGCCCAGCAGGGAGCCGACGGTGTTGAAGATGGTGAACAGGGGGCGCTGCTTGGGATCGTTGGTCAGAACAGTCTGGCCGGAACGGGTGCAGGAAGTCTGGAAGGTGTAGCCGATGACCCAGACTGCGTACAGAGCCGCGAAAGCCGCATAGCGCAGGAACATCGAGCCGGCGGGGATGAGCGGGGTCAGGCAGTACAGCACGAGGATGCTGGCTGCCATGATGAGGTTGCCGATGACCATGAAGGGCCGGAACTTGCCAAATCTGCCGTTGGTGCGGTCCATCAACGCGCCGATGATGGGGTCGGTAATGGCATCGAACAGGCGCATTCCCGTGACCATGACCGAAGCGAAGATCATGGACAGGGCCAGCACCTTACTGCCGAAGGTGGCGATGTAGGAAAGCACCAGCACATAGTACACGTTCGTCGCGCCGTTGTTCAGCGGGAACAGCACCAGCTGGTAGGTCTTGGCGCGGTTCAGGCCCGACGCCTTTGCGGTTTGTTCACCCATTTGCGGTGTCTCCTTTTTTACAGAAAACGGCAGCCTGCCCGCCGATTTTGGGGGACAGGCTGCCGTTGGTCTTAACAGTTGCGGAACTCTGCGGGGGAATTACTTCTGGTCCACTGCGGGAGCGGTATCGACCATACCCTTCTTGGCCTTGGACAGCTGCCATGCGCACAGGATGGTCAGGACGGCCATCACTGCGATGAGCGCATAGATGGCAGTCTGCCACCACGGGGTGACGGTCTTCAGGGTATCGGTGGAAGACCAGCCGTTCATGGCGTTGGAGTTGACCACGGTGTAGAGGATGTGGTGCATCGCATTGCGCATCTGAGTGACGATGTAGGCATCGTTCTCATAGTTTGCAGCCTTGGTGGTGTGGATCTTGGGCATCGGGCTGTCCCAGATGTCGGAGCCGGCGATCAGGCCGTCCACCAGATCCATGTACTGGCTGGAGCCGGAGAAGTCGGTGATGCACATGCCGCGCATCCCCAGCTCGCCGCGCAGGTAGCCGGTCAGCAGGTTGGCGTTCGCGCCGCACCAAGTAGCGCCCCAGCGGTTGAAGCCGGTCATGACGCTCCAAGCCTCACCGTCGGTGATGGCCTTGTCGGCGACTTCCAGATAGATCTCACGGGCGGTCTGCTCGTTGAGCCAGGTGTTGACGCCGCGGCGGCTGGTCTCGGAGTCGTTCAGGGCCACGTGCTTCAGGTAGACGTAGACGCCCTTGGACTGGATGCCCTGCACCTCAGCAGCGCAGATGGTGCCGGCCACGAACGGATCCTCGGAGTAGTACTCGAAGTTACGGCCGGAGTAAGCGGTGCGGTGCATATTGATGCCGGGGCCGTACAGGCCGGAGTAGCCCATTGCAAGGCAGTCCTCGCCGATGCAGCGGCCGACCTCGTTGATGAGGTCCGTGTTGAAGGTTGCGGCCATGACGTCCTCAGAGGTGTAGCACATTGCAGATGCACCGCCGGTCAGGGCAGCGGTCAGACCCTGCGGGCCGTTCTCGTCCTTGGTGGCCGTCTTGCCGATGGAGGCAGCAGCTGCGGTGTTGTGGAAGCCGAGGGTGATGGTCTGGACCATCTCGCTGTAGGTCAGCTGGTCGAGCAGGGTATCCCACTCGGGATCGTCGAAGCTCTTGCCGATCATGGAAGCGAGGGTCAGGCCGTTCTTTGCGCCCAGAGTGGGCATCTCGACGCTGTTGGCCTCAGAGCCGTCGTACTGGGTGAAAGCGAGGCTTGCAGCCAGATGCTCGTTGGCGGTCAGCTGTGCAGGAGCGGTGGGGAAGGTGCCGGTCCAGTCAGAGCGGCTCATCCAAGTGACACTGCCGGGAGCGTCGCTGCTCTTGTTGGGGTCGGACTCGTCAAACAGGTTGGTGATAGCAGTGCCATTTGCGCTGGTGGCGAAGGTGGTGGTGTCGAGGGTGTCGTTGGTCCACTTCCAGACCAGAGACTCGTCGCCGTTCTCGGTCATGCGGCCGTTGGTGTTCTCGACGGTGTAGCCCTTGGCAGCCAGAATGTTGTTGACTGCGTTGTGGGAGTCGGTGGCAGCAGTGAAGTAGTAGTCACCGGCGTCCACGATGTAGGTCTTGGCGTTGTTTGCGTCGTAGGTGCGCAGCTCGCTCTTCGGGACAGTGATGGTCACATCCTCCGAAGCGCCGGGAGCCAGCACATCGGTCTTTGCAAAGCCGCACAGCTCTGCAGCGGCCTTCTCAATGCCGTTGGCCTTGTCGTAAGCGGTGTAGGGAGACTGGAAGTAGATCTGGACGGTCTCCTTGCCGGAGAAGGTCTTGCCGGTGTTGGTGACCTTCAGGGTGACGGTGAAGGCATCGTCAGACTCGGTCACATTGAAGTTGGAGTATGCAAAGGTGGTGTAGCTGTCGCCGTAGCCGAAGGGGTAAGCAACAGTGGTCGCCCAGTTGTAGTCGCCGGCCTTGGCGGTGCCCATGACGACGTCCTCGTAACGGGTCTCGAAGTAGCGATAGCCCAGATAAATGCCTTCCTGATAGACGCTGTACATGCCCTGCACGTCAGCACCCTCGGTCAGCAGGTTGTACTCTGCTGCGTTGGGGTAAGCCTGGGTGTAGAAGTTGTACATGGCGGGGTTGGCCATGTTGTCGTACAGGTAGGTATCGACCAGAGAGCCGGAGGGGGTGACAGCGCCGGAGAGCAGCTGGCCCACGCCGTTGATGCCGGTCTGGCCCACGTCACCGATCCACATTGCAGCGTCGATGCCGTAGTCCTCACCGCAGATCGCGGGGTTGAGGAAGTCCAGCTCGATGGCGTTGGAGCTGTTGATCAGGACGATGATGTTCTTGAAGGTGCCGTTGTCTTTCAGAGCCTTCAGGTTCTGGAGCAGCTCGATCTCCTCAGCGGACAGGGCGAGGTAGTTGCCGTCGCCCTCCTGACCGGAGATCCAGCTGTCGTTGGTGCCGTTGGCACCGCTGGGGAGGTCTGCGCCCTCGCCGCCGGAGCGGGAGAGGACCACGATGGCAGCGTCGCCGTACTCGGCAAAGCTGCTCTCAGCGCTGGACAGAGCGCTCCAGGGAGCCTCGTTGACCGCATACTGGGTGTTGGCTTCCAGCGTATCGGAGATGGAAGCAGGGGTCATGCGGCTGTACTTGCTCATCATGCTCTCGGACTTGTACAGGTCCCACAGGGTCTGGTTGATGGTGATGCCCTGAGCCTCCAGAGCATCCTTCAGGTTGGGGGCCTTGCTGGTATCGACCGAGCCGGAACCGGTGCCGCCGTACATCAGGTCCACGGAGCCGTGGCCGAACAGGCTGACCTTAGCGCCGCTTGCCAGAGGCAGGGCGTTGTTCTCGTTCTTCAGCAGGGCAGCGCCCTCGGCCTCGACCGTCGCGCACAGTTCGGCCTCGTAAGCCTCGCGCTCCTCATCGGAAGCAAAGCCCTTCTTGAAGTATTCGGTATCTCCGGTGGTTTCGCCCTTGATGATCTTGTAGGTAGATGCATTCAGGGCGACGTTGAGGGTGGTAGCGTACTGGTTTGCGATGATGTTGCCCACGATGGCAGCGACGGTCAGGATAGCCGTCAGACCGGTGAGAACAGACCACAGCCGTACTTTCGGTTTGGTGTTTTTCACGGATTCTCCTCCTTATTTTCTATACAACAACCGCCAACCGGCGGAATGTTTCACGGAACATTATCAGACCCAGTTTGCGCTCTTGGATTTGGTCTTGACCAGCTTGTAGCTGGGGTTCGGGGTGTCCACATGGCGGAAGGACGCGGTATCGATGGAGTCCCCGGCCACGGCCTTGACCTCGATGCTGCCGGTGAGCGGCACACGGAACCGGAAGACGTGCTCGCCCGTCTGCTCCGAGAGCTTCTTCCCGTTGCAGTAGAGGGCGACGGACTTCTGGTTGGAGTAGACCTTGACCTCGATCTCGCTCTCGGTGCGGTCGGTAAACCGCTTGGAGCAGATGTGGACGAAATTCTCTTCGCTCCACCATGCTTTATAAAGGTAGAAGCTGTCCTTCTTGGTCTTCCGGTCGAAGGTGACGAGGCCCTTGTGGTTCATGCCCGGCTCACCGCCCTGATCGCGGGCGTCGGCTGCAAAGTCGAACATATTCCAGACGTGGGTGGCCCACATCCACTTATGCCGGTCGAAGCAGCGGAGCATGTACTCGTGATACTTTGCCTGATACTCTTCGGTGTGGTCGCCGCGGCGGGGCTTCGAGCTGTGGAGGTTCGGCATACCCTCGGCACCGTACTCGGAGAAGCCCAGAGGACGGCCCGGGTAGACCAGATGGAAGAAGTCCATCCACAGGTCGTTCAGGAACAGGCCCGGCACATACCAGCCGAGGTAGAGGTTCCAGCTGACGAGGTCGGTGATGTGGGCCACCGGGTTGAAGGGGCCGCACATGGCATAGCAGGCCAGCGTGGTCAGGCGGGTGGGGTCCATCTTGTGGCACAGGTCGTTCAGCTCCCGGTGATTGTCGAGCATATCGGCCTTGTCCTTGGTGGAGATGGTGATCTCATTGGAGACGCCCCAGCAGACGATGCAGGGGTGGTTGTAGTTCTGGCAGATCAGCTCTTTCATCTGGCTGATGGTGTTGGCACGGCCATTGGGCAGATGCTCGGAAATATAGGGGATCTCCGCCCAGACCACCATGCCGTACTGGTCACAGAGGTCGTAGAAGTACTGGTCGTGCTGGTAATGGGCCAGACGGACGGTGTTCGCACCCAGCTCCCGGATGAGGGCCATGTCCTCGTCGTGCATCGCGCGGGTGATGGCGTTGCCTACGCCCTTGCGGTCCTGATGGCGGGAGACGCCGCGCAGCGGGGTGGCCTCGCCATTGATGGAGAAGCCGCCGTCCGGGGTGACGGTGTAGCTGCGCACGCCCACGTTGGCGTAGATCTCATCAAAGGCTTCGTTGTTGCGCTGCAAACGTGCCACCACGGTGTAAAGGTTCGGCTCGTCCATGCTCCACAGCTCGGCGTCCGGCACATAGATGGTAACAGCGGTGCTGTCAGCGGGGCGCACAGCGGAAGCGACCTCGCATCCGTAGGGGTCCTCAATGCTGTACATCACGGTAAAGCTGTCGTCCGGGTTGGTGACAAAGCTCTTGATCTCAAAGGTTGCACCGCCGTCTGCGGTGGGCTTGGGGGTGACCATGATGCCGGGGCCGCCGTAGTAGTCCAGATCAAAGTGTGCGTTCGGCACGCTGATCAGGTTCACGCCGCGGTACAATCCGCCGTAGAAGGTAAAGTCCGCAGAAGCAGGGTACATGGAGGGGGTGTCCTCGTTGCTGACCTCGATGGTCAGCTCGTTGTCGCCGTCACGGCACAGGTCGGTGATGTCGGCGCGGAAGATGGAGAAGCCGCCCTCGTGGGTGGTGGCAACGGTGCCGTTCACCTTGACGGTGGCATCCAGAGCAGCTGCCAGCACCTCCACATACACGCGGCCGCCGGTCAGCGGCTGCACAGGCTTTTTAAAGGTGCGGCTGTACACGCCGGTGGTGCGCAGATAGCTGCCGTTGCCGTCCATGCCGTCCACGGCGTTCCAGGTGTGGGGCAGGGTGACGGTTTCGGTGGCGCGCTCGCCTTTGGGGAAGCTCAGGGTCCAGCCTTCGTTCAGGGAAATGATCTCTCGCATGATGAATTCTCCTGTCTTATTTCTTGTGTTGTTTCTATCGTGATAGGTTCGGGTATCTTCTTTTACTGATGTTATTCTAGCATGGAAAACGCTGGAACAGATAGAACGTTTTTGTGCCAGAATCGTAAATTTTTTTACTTTTTCCGGTTCTCCCGGCGGTAGCGGGTAGGCGTCATGCCGAAGGTACGCTTAAAGATTTTGGCAAAGTAATTTACGTCCAGAATGCCCATCGCCTCTGCTACCTCGGAGATGGAGCGGTCGGTGGTAGTCAGCTGCTGGGCGGCACGCTTGACCCGCTGGGTGTTGATATAATCGATCAGGGTGCTGCCGGTCTCCTGCTTGAACAGGGAGGAAAGATACGACGGGCTGATGTGGCACAGCGCCGCAAGGCTTTTGAGGGTGTGCGGCTCCGAGAGGTTTAAATTGATGTGGTTGATCACCTTCTGCACCGTGGGGGAGTAGCCCTTCAGGGAGTAGCGGCGGGCGTAGGCACAGTAGTCCCGTATCATCTGCTGCAGCGTGGCCTGCACATCCTCCACCGTGTCCAGCGCCTCGATGCGGCGGGCGTAGCTGGAGGAAATTTTATCCACATAAAAGGGGTGCACCGCGTTCTGCTCAATGGCCTTGCGCAGCAGGGTGTTCATAATAATGAACTGGCTCTTTTCCCGGTAAAGCGTCCCGATGAACCGGTCGCCCAGCGAAAAGCGGCTGTACTGGCGGATGCAGAGCATGGCGGCGGTATCATCGCCCCGGGACACGGCCTCCAGCATCTCGTTTTCGACCTGATAGCGCTGCTCGATCATGGCGACCGGGATATCCCGCTCAAAGCTTGGTTCGGTGAAGTAGCGGATATCCGGCTGGAACATAAAGGGCAGAAACTCCTTCACGTTCTGGGTGCGCAGCTCCGGCTGCCCCATCAGCACCGAGACAACGGCGTAGATGGCGGCAACAAAATCGTTGTTGGAAAGGGTGTGGACGCCGTTGTAGTATTCCTGCACGGCTTCGTTTCCGGCCTTGCCAAGATATTTCTGCGTCCACCGGCGGGATTCCTCGCTGCGGGGGCCGTCCGTCCACGGGCCGATCAGGAACACGGTGTCCTTTTCGTCCGGCACGCGGAACAGGGCAAACTTCAGCTCAAAGGTGCCCTCGGCGGTCAGCAGCGTCTCTTCCGGGGTGTGCTTCAGCAGGGTATAGCCGAACTCCTGCCAGTCAAATTCCGGATCCAGTGCCTTGCGCAGACCGTAATCGAAATTTTCCAGCCCTGCAAAGGGCGGGGTCACCCGGCAGGCGGGGATATTGTAAACGGCAGCAAGCTTGCTGAGCACCTGTAAGGGATCTACGTTCATGGTCTGCTCCTTTCCCGTGCGGTGGTTCGTACAGGTTCAGTATACCGCCTTTTTTCACTGAGAACAAGCACCCTGCCGGGCACATTTCTGTGTTCTGGCAGGGTGCCTGTTCTGCGCAACTGAGGTAAATGATAAGAAAGGGAAAATAGCT
>OIUV01000057.1_pt1 | contig 15161 bp, 10 predicted proteins | sample 1587061 | NCBI WGS metagenome assembly OIUV01 (sample SAMN02674795, study PRJEB24791) | human gut metagenome, SKBSTL041 | isolation source: stool | host: Homo sapiens | place: USA
ACTTGATGAGAAACTTGATCAAAACAAGCTTCTTGCCATGATTGTATATAAAAACTACTACCCAAAGGATTTTGCTGATCTACATAAAGGAAAGGGTGTTTTATATGATTGTTTGCATAAGAAAAGCGAGTTGTTAATTGAACGTAATAGGCAAATTGATGAACGTATTGGCGTAATCACTAAAAAACTTCAATCTTTAGAAGCGACGCATGCCATGCAAGAAAAAGAATTAAGGCTGATTTATATTGAAGGGTATCGTAAAAAATTATCAAAACAATATAAAAGTAATGTCTTTTCGTTTTTTGTTGAGAACAATTTTATACCTCTTGAAGATATCGCTGAAAATGAAACTTTATTTAATTCATTGATATCGCAACCTTCAATTCGATACCAATATTTTAAGGGATGTCAAATTAACACATATTATGGTCATGTTAGATCTTGTTATGATACATCTGAAGATAGTTGCAATGTTCAATTCAGTCAGATAGAGGAAATAGTTAATTCGGACTTTACTTACCATGAGCGATTAGAAGCCTTGCGAGAGGGCGAAAAAAAATATCGTGAACAAATCAAGATACTAGAGTTGTCTCGGAACAATCATAATGCTACTCCAATACATGAATTGTTGCTGGATATTGATATGCAGACGCATAAGATTTTTAGTGAACTCAAAGTCTCTAAAATGCTTGAAGCTTTCTTGAAAGAAGGACTTATAAATGAAGATTACTTTGATTATATCTCTTTCTTTTTTGGTAAGTCAATTAATAAGCATGACCATGATTTTATTCTGGAATTAAAACTTCGGCATAGCTTACCATATGATTATCATATAGATAAAATAGAACTGTGCGTGAAAAACATTCCTGACAAATGTTACAATGATGTAAGTATATTGAATATTCAGGTGGTGGATTGTATTTGTCAGCATCTTGAAGAAGAAACTAATAACTCAAAACTTCATTCGATAGCACAAGTTGTTAAGAATAATAAAAAGTGGGACTTTTTGATTGATTTCTATAAGTCAGTTGAAGATTCGAGCCCGCTTTTCAACCATTTGGGTAGTATCGTTGATGGATTATGGAAGATCTTCGTGAAACAGAATTCCGATGAATTATTCGAGGCTTGGTTGCGATTCCTAGAATTGAACTATTCCACAAAAGAAAGTCGTAACTGGTTGAATAAACACTTCGCATTTATATCTCATAGAGTAGATCTTATAGGTTTTGATATAGTCAAACAAACAGTGTCGAATGGAAAACTGATTTTTACAGATATAGATGCAGAATCAGGGTGTTTGCTGGAATATGTTGTAGAAAACGAAGCATATATGCTGACACCTGAAAATGTTGTATGCGCATTTGTTTATTATCGAAATGAAAGGATGGAAGCATTGAATAATTATCCTTTAAATGTTACAATACTGAGGAGTTGTGAATCTGCTAAACCAGTGTCAGATTATATAGATGAACGTTTTGATGATGCACTAAATAATGTATTTATCACAGATGCAGCGAAACAAGAGAGTGTGGAAATTATTCTTGAAATTATTAATTCTGAAGATATAACAGAGGAGACAAAACGCAAATACCTTTCGGGGCAACATAATAGAGTTTCTCTTTCCTATGTTAACAATACACAGTGGGAGTCCGCTATTGAAGTTGATATAGTTACACCAGCATGGCCTGAGATATATGCATTCTATGAGAGTCAGAATAATGTAATGATTGCTAGTTTGCGAATATTCATTACGAAGCATATTGATGAATTAACAGATATATCTGAATTGGATGATACTCAGAAAGAACTACTGGCAAACAGTGCTTTGTTGACATCAGATTTTGAAATGTCGGTATACGATAAACTTATCAAAATCTTTGATGGAGTTACATTTAAGGATGCGAATATTAACAGTGTAGATAACGCTCATTTTAAATCGTTACTTTGTGCCGATATGCTTCCATATAGCACATATTATACGACTACAATTAGAGACAATCATAGTGATGTACTTACTTATTATGTAGATAAGTATTTGGATGAGTGCATTATAGAAATAGAGGAGTTACCTACAGATATGAGGTTATACAAGTATCTTATGAGAAATCCAAGAGTAATCGGTGAAAAAGCTCTAAGTGTAGTTCAACACTTTCTTCCTCATATTGTGTGGGATAACGAATTGGCAAATATCACTCTTCCTGTGGTGAAAAACAATATTGAAAAATTTGATTATGATACAGAGAAGAACATTTTGGTCGATTCTACTAATTTGCCAGAGCGCTTGTCTTTTTTGATAGACTTGATTGAAAAGTATAGAGATGATTTTGATATTGTGACAGAATTAATAGAGTCTTTAGGCGATTCTTATCGAAGTATTACAGATAAATCAAAAAAGGCTACTATAGAAAATAATCACATGAATGAAATGTTTTTAGGGAAGCTAAAAACTATTGGATATATCTCATCATATAGAGAAGATGATGATAAACTTCGTGTAAGCCATAAACGTAATTATTAAATCAAATGCAAAAGAATAGAGTAATTTATAACTATCAGTGATGTTTGCTAGTGATTAATAGTAATCGATGAAAGTTTCCATTAATAAAGATTTTGTGTCAGGATTTAAAGCAACTTTAAAAGAATAAGATTTTGGTATGATAGAAGATAATGTTGAATTCTTGAGTTCTGATTTCGAACAGATTAAGAAACGGAAGGATGGCGGAAAAGAATATTGGTCGTCAAGGGATTTATGTGCTGTATTAGGATATAGTACATATCAAAAATTCACTCGTATTATAAACAAAGCCATTGCGATAGCCAATAATAAAGGATTTAATGTATCGGAGCATTTTAACCAAACGGTTGAAATGGTTAAGGTTGGTTCTGGCTCTTTTCGCAAGGTGGAAAATATCCATTTATCTCGTATCGCTTGCTTGATTATTGCGGAAAATGCAGATGGAAAGAAGCCACAAGTACAAATGGCAAGAGAATATTTCAAGCAAGAGATATCTACTCCTGAATCAATTAATAATAGTCTATCTGCTAATATTTTATTATATAAAACAAGACAAGGGGAAGTGCGTATAGAGGTAGTCTTCAATAGTGAAACATTCTGGATGTCGCAGAAGCGCATGGCTGATTTGTTTGGGGTAGATGTACGAACCATCAATTATCATCTTGGTCAGATTTACGAAACAGGCGAACTCACTAAAGAGGCAACTATCCGAAAAATTGGGATAGTTCAGTCAGAGGGAGAACGAGAAGTGGAACGCACACCACTGTTTTATAATTTGGACGTTATCATAGCTGTGGGCTATCGTGTAAATAGCTACCAAGCTACTCAGTTTAGAATATGGGCAACATCTGTTCTTAAAGAAATGATAGTTAAAGGCTTTGTTTTGGATGATGAACGTTTGAAACAAGGAAAATATTTTGGTAAAGATTATTTTGATGACTTATTGGAGCGTATCCGGGAAATACGGGCTTCTGAACGTCGATATTATCAAAAAATCACTGATGTATATGCAGAATGTAGTTCCGATTATGATCCTAAGGCCGAGACGACTCAGCTATTCTTTAAAATGGTGCAAAATATGATGCATTGGGCGGTTACTCATCAAACTGCTGCTGAAATCGTATATACAAGAGCAGATGCAGAAATGCCTCATATGGGACTTACTACATGGAAAAATGCACCGGAAGGAAGAGTTCAAAAGTCAGATACGATTATCGCAAAGAGTTATTTATCGGATAAAGAAGTAATCTCTTTAAACCGTCTGACAACCTCGTTTCTTGATTTGGCAGAAGCGCGTGCGGAACGTCAGATAATTTCTACTATGGAAGACTGGAAAAAACAATTGGATGATTTCCTGACTGTATATGGCTATGACAAATTTCATGATTCTCGTATCATTTCTGCTGAACAAGCAAAGGAAAAAGCGTATGCTGAATATGACAAATTTCGCTTGATTCAAGATAAAGAATATCTTTCAGATTTCGATAAGGAAATTAAGTTATGGAAAGAAAAGGGATTGTTTGATAACGAATAAAATAAAGTCTCAACCGATAGCACTTCTATCCAGTTGAGACTTTTCGTTTATTTACCTCTATCCAAAAACTTCTGTACTATTAACGCTATACTAATCTCCAAAGCAACCATAAGAATACAACCAATAGCAGCCTTCCAAATCAATCCGGAATGCAAAATCTCTGCATTAGCCACTATCATGCACACGAAAAAGGAAGATAGAGCGACTACAATGATAATCAAAATGTAGAATGCCGTATCTGGGATGGGGATGGCATTGTCGGCTTTCTTCATTCTTCGCTCGGCTTCCTTGCATTTGCTCTCAATCTGACCAAGAAAATTGCAGAGAAGTGTGGCTCCAAATTCAACTGCCAACTTATGCATTTCTTCAGAAATAATAGGTTTGCACTCACGTATAGAGCCGGACAGATTTTCAACTTCTGTTCTCAACTTGAACACGTTGTCATTCAGCTTGGCAAGTTCTTGCACATTGATATCGAGTAAGCGGTTTTCTTCCTCCAGATATTCATTCTTTGGAGTAGCTTTTATGGTTTCTGTTTCACTCATTTCTGCGGAAAAATCAAATTTCTTTTTCATGGGCTTATCGTTTTAATCCTGTTTTCGGTTTCTTCCCTAACGAACGACCGGCAACACGAGCGCATCTGTGAGCCCATTGCAAATCGTCTTCGTCCTTGTCTCTCCACGGAAGGTCGCTTTGTGAGCCTCCACCACCTCCACCGGTTGTTACGTTGGGGGTATCTATCAGTCCGACAAATATAGCTACAGCCATATCGGTAAGTTCTTGACAGTTGGCAATAAACCTGTAATCAAACTCGTCATTGAAACAGTCAAGTACTTTTTCCGGGATATAGAATTTGTAATCCTTTCCTTCATGACTGAGGGTATAGGAAATCATATCCTGACAATCTGTGAGATATTGGGTATAGTCAATAGGAGCAACCTTATGTATCGCTGCCTGTTGAACGGTTTGGGGAGTATTATTTCTAATGACGGTAGCTGGCTGATGGTGCAGTTTCTTCCATGTCGCAGGAAGTTTCGAGACCATCAGGTTCCTGCCGATTCCCAATTCTGAAGCCTTGTATTTGGTGTTTCCATTCATGAGGGCATATCCACGAAGAATACCTTTCTTGTCCTCTCTTTCATGGACGGTATAACCTTTCCGTATAAGAGCATTCTTGTACTCATCCCATGACCACGATGGCATTGCTTTCAATACATTCATGCAGTCTCGGTTCACTTGTGGCATGTTGCGATTTCGGACTTGTGCCGCAGTCGTCCAGCCTCGTTTTTTTGCCACTCGCTCGGCAGCACGTTGCGCACGAAGATGAATGTTGTGGTCGTTGTTGATATTGCCGTCTTCATCCAAACGGCAAACCGCGGCATGAAGGTGGGGAACTTCGCCTTTAGATTCCGTATGAAGCCAAACCGAGTATTTGCTACCCGCCAAATTGGTCGGACGGGAACGGACTTTTCCATCCTTGCCGGTAATCACCAGTTTGTCGAACTCCTCGGCGAATTCCTGCCAAAGATTTTGCCAATCTTCGATGTCATAGAATTGGGTATGCTCAGGCGATGGACTCAACTCTATTCTGATTATGGAATTCTTTATAGGCCGATATTGGGATAGGGTCAACTGCATGGAGTTCCATATCCCCATAGCGTCCGGTTCTGAGGTCAACAGATTGTCCAATACCCGATAGATTTTTTCCGGATGCTTCTTATGCTGTGATTCGCCGGTAATGTAACGGATGTCGTTTATACCGTGCGATATGGCTTTGGCTTTTGCAATCATTCTTCTTCGGATTTTGGGTTAGACGGAATTTTATTCTTCTCTTTTACTGCACTCAGGAACTGGCAGACACTTTCGGCTACATTGCCTAATTCTTTCAGCCAGCCCACCATAAACGGAATCTGATTGAACATTGCCATGCGCTGCTTTGTGGACATTCCGTGTAGGGCGGAGGTGTATTTTACGAGGTCTGACCGACAATCGTCCAGATTCTGCAACAGTGCTGCTTCTTCTTTCGTAAGCCTCGCTTTGGGTTTGAAGTTATAGGCACACGACAATAGGTAATCGCTTACAGTCATGCCACATTGTCCGGCCAGTGATTTTATATGTTCCTTCTGAGTAGGAGTGACTTTCGCTCCGATGAAGACGTTTCTGGTTTCTTTCGAAGAGTCCGATGTATTTACAATATTTTCTTTCATTTGAATCGTTTTATAATGGTTGAATAGGTGCGAGCTTGCGAGTACCACACCGGCGAGGGAACTGAGCAAGCGAGAGTGCCAATGTACAACCGTAACGCAGTGAGGTTATACATTGGCATATCTCGCAACAGTTACCTGTTGATGCTTCACGGCAAGCCATATCGGTTGCGTATAGTGAACTGGCACTCGGATAGGAAACATAGGATGATACTAGCCTCTAAAAGAGGGGAGAATATGAATATCTCACATGATGTCTTCCTCCGACTTTGCTTTATTCTTATATATACGCCCCAACAATAAAGTAAAGTTGAACTCAATAATGGTATTCTGGATTGAAGGCATAATCTTTCCCTTCTTTTATAACCATTTGTTTGTCGCTGAGCAATGTTGCGACCTTTACCGCCTTGTTATAACCGAGTTTTATACCCTGTAATCTGTAACCCTCTTTCAAGCGTTCTATATAATCATCGTAATTGTTGATGTTGCCATTGGCAAAAACGGCATCCAATGCTGGACGATGTACATTCTTTGGAATCTCCTTGTCCGGATCGAACGGTCCTTTGGTTGGTCGTCCGGTCTTCTTCTTTTTGGGCAGATAGGACTCTACCGATTCGGGCATGGCTTCCTCGTTTATGCGGAAAGCGAAAGGTTCAAACTCATGGTCACGGATATGGACGGCTTCGACCACGCTTACAGTCTTGTCCTCTTTGTCCACTTCGACCTGCATGATGGTTTCTGCTTTGTTGTTGAGTTCCGTGCCGATGTGACCACGGGCATGTTCATCATTCTTGTTCTGATGCAAGACGGTATGGATATGGATTTGCCTGTCATCCGTCCACTGCATGAATTTGGAGATGATGTCGGTAGATTCGCTGGAGGAGTTGATGTCGTAAAGGAAATCACGAATGTCATCTATGATGACCAATCCCAAATCCGGTATTGTGCCAATGGCCTGTTCGACTATCGCCAGACGTAGTTTAGGGGAAAACTTGCGCAGAGCCAGCATAATCAGATTATCCGGATTCTTGTATTCCGGCAAGTCGGCCAAACGTAAGATGCGCTTCAATACCTGCTGGCAATGATACCGCCCCTGCTCTGTGTCTATGTATAGAATCTTCCGCTTATTTTCGGGAAATGTAGACCGGTAATGAAGTACGGTGCTGTTATTCAATGCCGATGCGACAATGGCTGAAACGTTGAAAGTTTTCTTGCTTTTGGCTTTCCCGATGGAAGCGCTGAAGTTTCCCAATGTTCCGATAACAGTATCGTCCACCATCAGAACCACCGGGGAGTGTTCGTATGTACTTGTTACGCTTATTGTTGACTCCGCCATATAAGCGACCAATTCTTCCGGAGAAAGAATAATAGTGTCCGTCTTTTCCATCGCTACCAGTTTTTAGAGTTCGGTTTACGGCGATGGGAGGCGAGCAAAGACTCATTCTCGTCCTCGAAATTTTGCGGAGCCGGATTCTTCCGGGAAGATTCCAGCCATCTATCCAGTTCGTCACGATAGATGTAGAGATGCTTTCCCTGTTTTATAACCGGAATATCGTCTTTCTTGACCTTGTAATAAAAGGTCGACAACGGCATTTTAAGATAGTTGCAAGCCTCCTGTACGGTCATGGGGACGTGCGTGTTCTCTTTGGTTTCGTACTGCTTGGAAAGTTTCTCCATAAGCAGGTTTTCCATACTTGCGATTCTGTCGCATAGTTCGCCTATCACAGTCGGCAGGTCGTTGAATGTCAGTTGGTCTTTTTCCATATTATAATTAATTTGATTGTTTAATATGCTGCGAACCAACTCAATGAAACCTTGCAGAACAATACAGACCGGATTAATTATTTCGTCTGCAAACTTTTTTTATTGCGAGTCATCATTATCTGCATCTAAATGGAAGCGATAGTCGCCTTTATCTGGTATATCAATGGGAATCTGGCTTGATACATTATCCCGTAAATTAAGCTTAAGATATTCAAGGGTTGCGTTTGCAAGTTCGTATGGAAATGATTTCTTGATAAAAACGGCTCTTTTCGCTAAGGGCACTCCCAAGCGTTCACCGACATTCCATGCCAAATGGCGAAGTCCCGGCGACCTCAGCGGATTGTCTATATTGGAACGAATCGGTTTATATGATTCAGGTTGATCGTAAGCCATATACTCTATATTGAAAATAAGGGTGGCAATATCCTCTTTGGAGAGATAGGGGGCAGTCTTGACGGTTACATATTCCCGAATCGCATCCATAATTTCCACTTGCCTTTCAATCTCTTTCTTTTTTAGTTCCACCAATATGGAATCATATTTATTCAAATGAGAATCTTGTGGACAATCAGAGTTTACTGTATTTGGATTCGACAGTTGGGACGGAAAAGACTCCTGTTCAGGCAAATCCATCGGTTGCTCGATGGTCAGTATTTCAGTGGCATCTATAGATTCTATGGCGTTCTCTGATTCTACAATAGGGGTAGATGGCTCGCCCAAAGAGAAGTTGATAGGATTTTTTGTCAGCCATTTATAGAAAAAATTGTGCAGGAGCCCGCACAATATGATAGCTATTACCAGTCCAAGGATGACAGGAGTCGTTATGCGCATGATATTGATGTCATGGCAAAGGAAAAGATAAGTATCTATGGCCGCATAAATGATAACGGACAGTGCGAGGATAAAACTTATCTTTTTAGTCTGAATTTGTTTTTTATTCGTCATAGTCTGCAAGTATTTGGAATCGTTTCGCGCTAAAGATATAATCGATATTCCAGATAGTTGCAATAAAGAGACTGATAGTTACCACGTATCATGCTAAATATCACGGTCAGAGTATGATTTTTCACCTAAAATCATACTCTGACCGCAGAAATCGAGGACAAAGCAGCTGTCAGTCTTGCCGTGTCAGGGTGATTTTCTTGCTGGCTTCACGTTTGTTGACATCCACGACTTTGATATACCTTTGAGTGGTGGTGATACTCTTGTGCGCCATGATGCTCTGTATGGTGCGGATGTCCGTCCCTGCAGCTGCTTGTAGCGTCGCAAATGTTCTACGATACGAGTGAAATGTTATGTTCTTGGTAATTCCGGCAGAACGAATCCATTCTTTCATCGGTATTTGCGTCCAACTGCGCATAAGCCCCTTGAATACCAAACCCTTCTTTTCAGAATTATAGCCAATCAATCCCAAAGCTTCTTCACTGATGGGAATGATGTCTTCCGCCTTGTTCTTTTGCGTAATGATGTGTACGCATTTCCCACCGGCAGAATAGTCCACGATGTCTTCCCAACATAGCGAGAGAATGTCACTGATGCGCAAGCTGGTCATACAGGAAAACAGCGATGCCGTTTTCAGAATAGGTTTCTTGCAAGGTGTCTCAGCCAATTTGTACAATTCCTCAACTGACAGGGCCTCTTTCATTACATCTTCTGTCTCTATCTTTTCCAAGAAATCATTGACATTGGTCTTTATCATCCCATTACGATAGAGTATTTTCAGGAAACCTCTGAAAGTAGACCAGTATCCTGATGCGGAGTTCCGTGTGATACGTCCGTTACGCCTTAGCTTCTTGGCACTCAGCAGATATTCCCGAAACTTGTTACAGAGGTCGATGTCAATCTCTTCAAAGGTGCATTTGCCATGTACGAAGTTATTGAAATGCAGATAGACAAACTCCCATTTCTGGTCATGCTTACGGAGCTGCTTGCGATAATACTCCAGAAAGTCTGCCTTGAGTTTGTACTTGTCAAAGAAGTCATACCGTTCATTGACTACCGACTCGAATCTGCGGCAACGGATGGCTTCGGCTTTCTCGGTCATTACCTCGTTGAAATTCTGTTCACGTTTGTTCCTCGGATTGGCATAGATATAAATACCAAGCGATTCATGACGGATAACTTTCATTGTCTCTTTGTCTCGATACCCCGGATAATAATCCAGATAGAAAGACATCATCCTGCCTTTTAGCGGACGTGTCCTTAATGTCACGGTCTTGCATTCATGCATAATGTTATATTTTTATGGTTATTATTAATTCGTCGGCGAAACTCTATAATGTAATCATGCAGATTACCTACAGCAGGGATTAATTTTTGAATAATTTACGGATAGTCATAAATTAGACTATTTGCGGACACCCATTACCCGGTCAAACTCCACTTTCAGGAATCTGACGAACCGTCCGTTCTTCTCACGGTTGATCTGATGGAATTGCAGAATACCGTAAACCGAATCACGAGAGAGCTTGAATTTCTCCATCGCCTCCTTGACGGTGTAGTATTCCGCCTTGCTCTCCTGCTCGGAACTCTTCGAGAGGTCGAAGTGGAGCTTTGAGTAGAATATCTGCCCATGCTCTTTCTTGGAGGGAATGTTGTTCCGAGACACTTGCGAACGGATGGCGACACGTGTCATACCGTACTTCTCCTGAATCTCTTCCGGTGTGTACCATTCAGTAAGGTCGGAATCTACCTCGTATTTGGCAAAGGCAGCATCGATATGTTTCTTGCTGTAATAGTTGAACTGGCGGATTCTCACTTTCGGCACTTTATGTTGCCGAGTGTAAGTCCACACCCATTTGGCGTTGACCTTATATTTCTCTGCAATTTCTTCAGCGGTATAATACTCGGTGATGTCGAAATCTTCTTTGGGCATTATACGTTCATAAGGTTTGGTTTTCATCATCAGTTCGATGTCCGCACGGCGGATGAGCGACTTCTTGCCGCTGATGCGTGAAGCCCGAAGTTTCGATTCCTTTACCAATTTATATATGTATTGCCGAGTTACGCCCATCAGTTTTGCTGCTTGGGCAAAAGAGAAGAAATCCTGTCCCTCGGCGGCTTGTCGAGGTTGCAATAATTCTTGCGACCGTTTCAACTGTCGCTTACGTTCCCGGATGCGCTCCTTGTAGCCAAGATTGGAACACTGGTGGCTACAATAACAGGTCGTTGTTTTTTGAGCTATGAATGGCTTTCCGCACCATTGACAAATCTTTCTTACTTCCATATTTTCCTCCTTTACATTGGGGATAATTTCGCCTTATTTCTCCCGATTTTTGTCAATACATGTAAACCACTGTCAACACACGTCAACTAATGCGTCATTGTGACATTCGGGCTAACCGTGAATTTCTGTCGCGGTAGAAATATGATAGAAAAATATGGATAAAAACCGTTATCTCCAAATACGGACTGGAAAGTGTTAAAACAGAAAAGTCACTGATACACAGTGACTTTATTCTAAATGATTATAGTTGGTTACGGCTGTTTACAAGCTATCATTTGCCGATGCAAAAATGCCGAAATATATTCCCCAACACCTGATCCGTCGTAACCTCTCCTACGATATCCGATAAATGGAATATACACTCCCGTAAATCTTGCGAGATGAAATCCCCGGAAAGGCTGGAGTTCAAACCTTCTTGTACCCTATGTATAGCTTCCAGCGCATGCGTAAGCGCCTCGAAGTGGCGGGCATTCGTTACGATGATGTCGCTTTGGTGGAGGGTGGGGATGGAAGATACTTCCGTGAGGAGTTGTTGTAGCTCTGCGATATGCAGCTTGCCTTTGGCGGAAATAGCGATTTGATGCCAGCCTTCGGTGGGGAAAGAGAAGGTTGGGAGAGAGGATGTGGGTAATACATCGCATTTGTTCATCGCTAAGATAACAGACTTATTCGTTAATCTCGGAGCTATTTCTTGATAGAAAGCCTCGAAATCTTTGAGGTCACGGGTTAAGTCGTACATGAGGATGACGATTTGCGCTTGGTCTAGAGCCTTGAAACTACGTTCAATACCAAGAGCTTCGATCGTATCGCTTGTTTCACGGATACCGGCGGTGTCGATGAAACGGAAGAGCTGGCCGTTGATATTGATCGTATCCTCGATAACGTCACGGGTCGTTCCGTGGATGTCGCTGACGATCGCTTTATCCTCGTTCAACAAGGCGTTTAGTAAAGTAGATTTGCCGGCGTTCGTTTCACCGATGATGGCGACGGGAATACCGTTTTTGATAGCGTTACCTACGCTGAAAGATTGGGCGAGTTTGGAGATGACCTGTTCGATATGATCCGCAAGCGTGCGAAGCTCGCTACGATCAGCGAACTCTAATTCCTCATGGTCACTGAAATCCAGTTCCAGCTCCATGAGAGAGGTGAAATGGAGCAGCTGGTTCCGAAGTTCGGCAAGTTCCTTGCTGAAACCACCTCGCATCTGGCTTAGAGCCAAACGATGTTGGCCAGCCGAAGTGGAGGCGATTAAATCCGCAACGGCCTCCGCTTGGCTAAGGTCCATCTTGCCATTCATGAAAGCACGTTGCGTATATTCACCCGGTTGCGCTATACGGCATCCGCTGGAGATAAGGGATTGCAGGATTTGTTGTTGGATATACGTCGAGCCGTGGCAGGTGATTTCCACCGTATCTTCCCCCGTGAAAGAATGGGGGGCACGGAAAACAGCGGCGATCACCTCATCTATGGTTTCGTCATTGTTACCGACGATGGAACCATACGTTAAGGTATAAGCCTTTTGGGTAGATAAACTCTTACCTGCCTTCTTCGGCCGGAATATCCGATCACAAATCTTGAAAGCATCCGGCCCGGAGACACGGACCACTGCGATTCCTCCTACTCCCGGAGCTGTAGATATAGCGCAAATTGTACTCATTCCGTCTATTAAACCGTTATTAATTCATACGCTTGAGAACCCAGTCCGATTTCCTCCGCATAACGTAGGCCGGCTTGCCAGTTCGTATCCGGATGAATCAAATGGAATTTATCCTCTCCCTCAAGGTGTTCGTGAGGATGAGTCTCGGCTAATTTATTACCTCCAATGATAGGAGCGTTGATAACCATATCGGCGCAAGCCTTATCCAAGGCCACCGGATCGAAAGATGCGGCGATCCCCAAATCAGGGATGATGGCGGCATCGTTATGATTCCAGCAATCGCATTCCGGAGATACGTTCATGATAAAACTAACATGGAAATGAGGCTTGTCTGCTAATACGGCTTTCGTGTACTCGTCGATCTTGTAATTCAATCGCTCGGAAGTATCACCTTCGCCCATTACGGCACCGTCGTACTGGCAAAGAGCCACACATTGCCCGCAACCTACACAACGCTCGTAATCAATTTCGGCCTTTCGGTTGTTATTCAAATGGATGGCATCGTGAGCGCAGTGCTTTACACAGATGTTACAGCCTTTACAAGCCTCCGTATCGATACGGGGTTGTGAGGCACAATGTAATTCCAGTTTACCGCCTACGCTGGCGCATCCCATCCCGAGGTTTTTCAGCGCACCGCCGAAACCGGCTTGCTCGTGACCTTTGAAATGGTTCATGGAAATGATGATATCGGCGTCGGCGATAGCGGCACCTATTTTCGGGGCCTTGCAATATTGCCCGTCGATCTCGATTTCCCGGTAGTCCGTACCTTTCACGCCATCAGCGATGATAACGTTGCAACCGGCGGACATGGGATTGAACCCATTTTCCATGGCGCTTTGAAGATGATCGACAGCGTTGGAGCGGCGGCCCGAGTATAAGGTGTTACAATCGGTAAGGAACGGTTTCGCGCCTAATTCACGTAACAGGCTTACCAAGCGAGCGGCGTAATTAGGACGAATGTATGCCAAATTCCCCGGTTCGCCAAAGTGGATCTTAATGGCTACAAATTGATTTTTGAAGTCGATATTGGCGATACCGGCACGTTTTACCAGACGTTCCATCTTATCCAGCAGGTTGCTGCTGGGGGTCGTGCGTAAATTAGTAAAGTAGACTTTGGATGTATTCATCTTTTTATTGGTTTAGTGTTGACAAAGGTACGAAAAACACGGAACATTTTTTATATTCGCGTAAAACAGATTTGTATATGGACTTGCTTCAGCGGAATCATCAGCTATTGTTGAAAGGAATAAATTGTACATTCCTGCGTTATTTGCATGCACGGATAGAGTGGGAGGATCGGTTAATCGGCATCTTCGGCTCTCGAGGGGTTGGTAAGACTACCTTGTTGTTACAGCATATTAAGTTGAAATTTGAAGATTCACGGGAAGCCCTGTATGTGAATCTGGATGATTTCTGGTTTGAGACACATTCATTGACCGATGCGGTTAAGGAGTTCCTGCAAGCTGGGGGGCATTATTTGTTTTTGGATGAGATCCATTTCTATTCGGGCTGGATGGAAGAGGTCTCAGCTTTATTGGATGCCAACCCCGCCTTAAAGATTGTTTTCGCTACCACTTCTTTGTACTCGCAGACAGAGGTGCGGAACGGGTTAAGGCATGAGGCTGCTTTTTATACCATGCATCCGATGTCGTTCCGTGAATTCCTTTCTTACGAAAGCATTCTGGATAAAGCTCCCATTCCGTTGGAGGATATCTTAGCGAACCATCATGATTTGGTGAAGGAGATCAATGCGGAGATGAATATTGTGCCGATTTACCGGAACTATCTGGAACATGGATGTTATCCTTTTTATTGGCAAGACCCGGATATGTATTATTTCCGTCTGCAAGAATTAGTGAGAAAAGAGATTTGCCGGGATTTGCCTTCGGTGGTTTCTATTTCGATGAGTAATCTGGAACGAGCTCAAAAATATTTTATGATGGTGGCTGAGTCGGCTCCTTTACGTCCGAAATCGATTGATGTAACCCGTAAGACAAATATGCTTCGTCAGCAAAGCGATAGCCTGTTGCGTTTCTTTCATGATGTGAGGCTTATTTATTACTCGGCAGACCAACTGGGAACCACTCCGGCCAAGCAGAAAGTCTTTATGGGGGATACCAACTTGCTGATCTCTTTTTTCGGAGATAAGGAGAATCGGCAATTGATGTGTGAAACCTATTTCTTAAGCCAGATGCGTTCCGTGGCGAACGTGGAATTCATGGAGAACGTAGAATTCTTGATTGGCGGTAAATATATCTTCG
>OIUV01000061.1_pt1 | contig 14915 bp, 9 predicted proteins | sample 1587061 | NCBI WGS metagenome assembly OIUV01 (sample SAMN02674795, study PRJEB24791) | human gut metagenome, SKBSTL041 | isolation source: stool | host: Homo sapiens | place: USA
ATGGTTGCGCCAATGGATTCTGGAAGACCACAAGGAATGGCGCCCCAACGTATACGGACAGTGCAAGAGCTGGCTCGACATGGGATTGCAGCCGCGTGCCGTCAGCCGTGACCTCGACTGGGGTATCCCTGTGCCCGTAGAAGGTGCGGAAGGAAAGGTGCTGTACGTGTGGTTCGATGCTCCTATCGGATACATTTCCAATACCAAGGAATTGCTTCCCGACAGTTGGGAGACATGGTGGAAAGACCCCGAAACGCGTCTGCTCCACTTCATCGGAAAGGACAATATCGTATTCCACTGCATCGTATTCCCCGCCATGCTGAAAGCGGAAGGAAGCTATATCCTGCCGGACAACGTGCCGAGCAACGAATTCCTGAATCTGGAAGGAGACAAGATTTCGACTTCCCGCAACTGGGCGGTATGGCTGCACGAATATCTGGAAGACTTCCCCGGCAAACAGGACGTACTCCGCTACGTACTGACCGCCAATGCTCCGGAAACGAAGGACAACGACTTCACATGGAAAGACTTCCAGGCACGCAACAACAATGAGCTGGTAGCCGTATACGGCAACTTCGTGAACCGTGCAATGGTGTTGACTCAGAAATACTTCGACAGCAAAGTACCCGCCTGCGCAGAACTGACGGATTACGACAAAGAAACCCTGAAAGAATTTGCCAACGTAAAGGCAGAAGTAGAAAAGCTGCTCGACGTATTCAAATTCCGCGACGCGCAGAAAGAGGCGATGAACCTGGCACGCATCGGCAACAAATACCTTGCCGACACCGAACCCTGGAAACTGGCAAAGACCGACATGGAACGTGTAGGCACCATCCTGAACATCTCTCTGCAACTGGTTGCCAACCTTGCCATCGCTTTCGAACCGTTCCTGCCTTTCAGCTCGGAGAAACTCCGCAAGATGCTGAACATGGAAAGCTTCGAATGGTCGGAACTGGGAAGGAACGACCTGCTCCCGGTAGGACATCAGCTGAACAAGCCGGAACTGCTGTTCGAAAAAATAGAAGACAGCGTAATCGAGGCACAGGTACAGAAGTTGCTCGACACGAAGAAGGCCAACGAAGAAGCCAACTATAAGGCAAACCCGATTCGTCCGAACATCGAATTTGATGATTTCACGAAACTCGACATCCGTGTTGGTACCATCCTTGAATGTCAGAAAGTGCCGAAAGCCGACAAGCTGCTGCAATTCAAGATTGACGACGGACTGGAAACACGTACTATCGTATCGGGCATCGCAAAGCACTACCAGCCGGAAGAACTGGTAGGCAAACAGGTTTGCTTTATCGCCAATCTCGCACCGCGCAAGCTGAAAGGTATCGTCAGCGAAGGTATGATTCTGAGTGCCGAAAACAACGACGGTAGCCTGGCAGTTATCATGCCTCAGAAAGAGGTGAAGCCGGGCAGCGAAGTGAAATAAGCAATAAGCTAATAAGCCATCAACAAATGAGGAATGGAAGGATGGGGTGTCAAAATAGTAACTAAACTCTCCTCCTTCGGGAAGGAGGAGTACCCGCAGGGGGAGGTGGTAGGTGAATACATCAACTGATGATATTCACTTGTGCAGTACACCTACCACCCCGGCTTTCAGCCACCCCTCCTTCCTGAAGGAGGGGAATTTAGTTACTACTGACTTTTGACACACTCTCCTTCACCGATTATAATAATATGAGTGAAGAACAGTCACTGAAACAAAAAACAGCAAAAGGGCTATTTTGGGGAGGCCTCAGCAGCAGTGTACAACAGCTGTTAGGACTTCTTTTCGGAGTAGTGTTAGGAAGATTACTGGACCCTGCCGATTACGGTATGATCGGTATGCTGGCTATCTTTCCGGCCATTGCTTCCGCCCTGCAGGAAAGCGGATTTGTCGCAGCACTCGCCAATCGCGAGAAAGTCAGCGATAAAGACTATAACGCTGTATTCTGGTTCAGTATCTCTTTTAGTGCTGTTCTTTATATTTTGCTCTATTCTTCAGCTCCGCTGATTGCTAAATTTTACGATACTCCGGAGTTAACGTCGCTCGCCCGTTTCTCTTTCCTCAGTTTCTTTATAGCCAGTTTCGGGATAGCTCCGCGAGCTCTTCTCTTCCGTAATCTCAAAGTGAAGGAGAATACCATCATTTCTCTTTCAAGCCTGTTTCTATCCGGTATTGTGGGGATTATTCTTGCCGCAAACGGATTTGCCTATTGGGGTCTGGCTATACAGACAATGACCTTTGTCGTCATAGGCACGGCACTCAACTGGTACTTTGCCCACTGGAAACCCAGTTTCCGCATTGACTTCTCTCCCATCAGGGAGATGTTCGGATTCAGCAGTAAAATGCTGATTACGCAAGTCTTTATTATTATCAACCAAAACCTGTTCTCCGTCCTGCTGGGTAAATTCTACACTAAACAGGAAGTCGGAGACTTCAGCCAGGCCAACAACTGGAACAATAAGGGACACGCCCTCATCACCGGAATGATCAACGGAGTCACCCAGCCCGTACTGGCAAGTGTAGCTAATGACCCGCAGCGTCAGGCGGCCGTGTTTCATAAAATGCTGCGTTTCACGGCTTTTATTTCTTTCCCTGCCATGTTCGGGCTCAGCCTCATTTCCAGAGAGTTTATTCTGATTGCCATCACGGACAAGTGGCTCGCTTCCGCACGGATCATGCAATTACTTTGTATATGGGGAGCCTTTATTCCGATCAACAATCTGTTCTCTTTATTGCTGGTCAGCCGCGGACGGTCTTCCATCTTTATGTTCAACAGTATCGCACTGAGCGTGTTGCAGCTGATCACTGCCTGTATCAGTTATCCATACGGCATCACCACCATGATTTATCTGTTTGTCGCTATCAATATACTTTGGCTGTTTGTCTGGTACTGCTTTGCCCGGAGGGAGATTCCGCTGACGCTGTTCAGCATACTGAAAGATATCGCTCCTTATTTTCTACTGGCAGCTTCGCTGACAATCGCAGCCCATTACATAACGTCGGGCATCACTAACCTGTATCTGTCACTTGCCATCAAAGTAGTTTTCGTGGCTTCTCTATATGCACTTGTTTTGTGGAAAATGCAATCAGTCATTTTCAAGGAGTGTATTCAGTTCATTAAAAAGAAAAAGATATCATGACGACACCTACCAATTACATAGCGACCTGGTTCTACAAGGAATCCAAAGAAGATGCCAGTTTCTATCCGCAGGCAGGCAAACGGGGAGATTCCGCCCTCGTCCATTCCATTTATATGCAGATACAAGTGCCGTTCTTTACCACTTTCAGGCATTATCATCCCAATGATAAGTTGCTTTTCTTCAGCAATCTGGATCAGTTTCCCGATTATCTGGAACGGTTATTCAAGGAGTTACGGATTGAGACTGTTACCCTGCCTTATCTCTGCATCCCTCCCAAAGGATGGTACGGGGCATGGAGAAATCAATTCTATCTGTATGATATCCTGCGCTATATGGAGAAAAGGATGCAGGCGGACGATACGTTGCTCATCTGCGATGCGGACTGTCTCTGTATGCGTCCGTTGGGGCAACTATTCAGCGACACACGGAAATACGGTTCCGCCCTGTACGATGCATCCGACCGACCGGACCTCAAAGTGAACGGAATCACACTAAAGGAGATGACAGATATCTATAATGACTGTTACGGAGAAAAAGAGAAGAGAGAAAAAGAGAAGGAGGCAACGAAGAAAACAGAAGCGGAAAAGGAAGAAGCAGAGCAGCAAGATACGAAAAACGGAGTCACAAGAACAGAGCTTGTCCATTATTACGGGGGAGAATTTATCTCGCTGCGTGGTGATGTAGTGGCACGAATCAACGAAGCGTATCCTGCTTTATGGAATTATAATCTGGAACGTTTTGCCGCCAATCAGCCCAAACTGAACGAAGAAGCCCACTTCCTGAGCGTAGTGGCTACGAGGCTCAACATCCACAACAATATCGCCAATCAATACGTCAAACGCCTCTGGACCTACCCCAAATACAATACGGTAGAAAAAGGAGACGAGCAACTGGCGGTATGGCATCTTCCCTACGAGAAGAAAAGAGGATTGTATCTGCTGTACAAACACTTTGTGAACCACCCCACTTTCGACGATGAAGAGGCCTTCCGCAAGAAAGCCTCCGCCTACACCGGTGTGCCGACCGTTACTTTCGGCAAACGCATCCGCGATTTCATCACCATTCTTTCTCTAAAAATAAAAGACAAATGCATATACTGATACTTCCAATGTACTATCCTGAGAAGGACTCCTCCCCGCACCGGGGATATATGTTCTTCGAGCAGGCTATGCAACTGGCTAAATCAGGCTGCAAGGTAGGACTTGCCTTCACGGAGCAAAGACCTCTGAAGAACTTCACATGGAAACGGTTCCGCAAAGAGAGTCATTTTCAGATATCGGCAGAAGATAACGGCAGTTTCGTCACCATGCGCCTGCACGCATGGAACCCGAAACTAAGCACCCGCGCGGGAGGAATCATCTGGTCTCTGCTGACCGTCTTGTTAGTACGGAAGTATATCCGCACTTACGGTCGCCCCGACCTGATTCATGCGCACTTCGGCACATGGGCAGGGTATGCCGCCCGACTGGTTTATAAATGGTATAAGGTTCCCTATGTCATCACAGAGCACGCCTCTTCCATCAACGGCAATCAGACGACACCGTCACAGGCAGTGATACTGAAGAAGGCATACAGCGAGGCACGCAAGATCATCTGTGTCGGCACGAAACTGAAACGGAGCCTGTGCGCATACGTCAGTGACCCGGATAAAGTGACCGTCATACCGAACTTTGTAGATACGAACACCTTTGCATTCAGTCCTCACCGGACAGAGAAAAAGAAACATTTTACTTTCATCAGCATCGGAAACCTGAATAAGCGCAAAGGATTCTGGGATTTGCTGACTGCTTTTCACTGGGCATTCAAGGATATGCCGCACGTCTCTTTGATCATTGCTGGAGACGGGGAAGAAATGCAGCCACTCAAAAAGTTAATTCAGTCTCTCCACCTGCAAGAGCAGGTAAAACTGACCGGCCGCCTGTCACGGGAAGAATTGTCCGGGTTGCTGGGTACTTGCGATGCTTTTGTACTGGCCTCCTTTGCGGAGACATTCGGCATCGTATTCATCGAAGCAATGGCAACAGGCTTGCCCGCCATCGGCACCATATGCGGAGGACCGGAGGACATCATCACTCCCGAAAGCGGCTTCCTCATCCGACCGGGAGATGTGGATGCGCTCGCCGCTAAGATGAAAACATTGTACGATACCTACGAGTCGTTCGACAAAGAGAAAATCCGCCAGTCCATCGTCAGCCGTTTCGACTTTCAGTTGGCAGGGCAGAAGTTACGGCAAGTTTATTCAGAAGCATTAGAAATGTCCAAGCCCCCAAAAGCATCGGAATCATGAAAGTTACAGTCATAGATTGTTCAGTATCAGGCCATCGGGAAACGTATTATAAACAGTTTGCTCAGACATGGGCGGGCATGGGGTACGAAACGTCGCTCATCGCTCCCGACGGGAAAGGCATACAGGAGGCCGTTGCCTTTCAGCCTGTCTCAGCGCTTCCGCTACTGCCGCTTCCTGCCGGAAAACCGTTGCAGAAAAAGCTGGTTGTACTGCGCAATGCAGTGATTCGACTGCGAAATCTGTACAGGCTGCGCCGGAGTCTTCAACGGCTGAATCCCGATCTGGTCTTCTTTGCCTGCCTCGACGATATGCTGCCTACATTGGCTCCCTTATGGCTGTTCAATCTTTTGCTGCCCTATCAGTGGAGCGGCCTGCTGGTTCAGTCCGCCCTGCCGCCTTACCACCGAGGGATGCCCGACACCCGCCCTTTCCTGCGAAGCAAGAACTGCGTAGGAGTAGGCATACTGAACGAATATTCAGCGAAAGGCCTGGAAACATTTCAGCGCCACATTCTGCTGTTTCCCGACTTTGCCGATCTTTCGGCTCCCGCCACAAACTACCCGTTGCTGCGCAAACTGAAGGAGAGAGCCAGAGGAAGGAAGGTGATATCCCTGCTCGGTTCCATCAATTTCCGCAAGGGGATAAAGTTACTGTTAGAGAGTATCCCTATATTGCCAAAGGATGAATATTTCTTCCTCATTGCGGGGAAATCATCTCTCACCGCACAACAGGAAAACGACCTGCGGGCGTTCGGGGAGTCAAGGAATAACTGTCTGTTCTCATTGGAGAAGATTCCCGATGAAAGCTGTTTCAATGCCCTGATAGCGGAGAGCGACCTTATTTTTGCCGCATACAAGCAGTTCACCGGCAGCAGCAACCTCCTGACCAAAGCTGCCGCCTTCCGCAAACCGGTCATAGTCAGCCGCGGCCTCTGCATGGGCCGGAGGGTAGAGCAGTACGGAACAGGCCAAACCACCGGAGAAGACAACGCCGGAGAATGCAGCGCAGCTATCCGCTCGCTGTGTACCGAAACAAGGATGGACACTCAGGCTTTCGCCCGGTACGCCCACGAACACGAAGTGGAGAAACTAATCACATGTTTTAATCAAATCAGCAAGCATATACAATGAAAGTACTTTTTACATTCGGAGGAATCCCCCACTACCTGAATGCCATGCTCAACAGGCTACAGGCAAAAGGAGTAGAAATAACCGTTGTCAGCCCGAAGAAAGGGAATACGACCATCGGCAAAGGGGTGAAAATGGTAGAAGGAGGAACCTACAAGCATCTGACCACACCGGAGAAAAAGATGTTCTACGGAAAAAGCGCTTTCCCCGCCCTTCCCGAAATCATTGCGGAAGAAAAACCGGATATAGTGGTAGTGGGATGGCCCTACTTCCTGCAAGTATTCTTTCAGCCCGCACTGAGAAAGGCTATGAAGTCCTGCAACGCCAAGCTGGTGATTCGTGAAATCCCCTTCCAGACTCCTCCCTACGGAAAGATCAAGGAATATTTCAAAGCCAATCCGATGCACGACGAAGGTATGCGCCTGCTCAGCAAGGGTATCGGCTTCTATCTGCGCCAATGGATAACGGCAAGGATACGGAAATACTGCTACGCCCAAGCCGCCGGAACGCTGAACTACTCGACAGCCGCCTACGACATCCTCCCCTCTTACGGAGTAAAGAAGGAGCAGATACACGTCACCTACAACTCGACCGATACGGAAGCACTTCTCAAAGAAAAAGAATCCGTACTGGCTTCCCCCTCCATCCTTCCCCCGTGCGACCGTCGCCTGCTGCACATCGGACGGCTCGTAAAATGGAAACGGGTAGATTTATTGATAGAGGCTTTCCGGAAGGTAGCCACCGACTATCCGGAAGCGGAACTGGTGATCGTAGGAGACGGACCGGAACTGGACAACCTCAGACAACAGGCAAACGACCTGCAACTGGCAGACAGCATCCGCTTTATCGGAGCCGTCTATGACCCGAAGACACTGGGCGCCTATATGAACGAATCGAGTATCTATGTGCTTGCCGGCATGGGAGGGCTTTCGATCAATGATGCCATGACGTATGGTATGCCCGTCCTTTGTGCCGTATGCGACAGTACGGAACGCGACCTGGTCATGGAAGGCAAGAACGGCTATTTCTTCAAGGACGGAGACGCCGATAGCCTGGCAGGTAGAATCAGAGAGATGTTCGAATCTCCCGAACGCTGCAAGGAGATGGGAAAAGAATCGGAACGGATGATCCGGGAAAAGATCAATATGGAGACGGTCAGCGAACGCTACCTGAAGGCTTTTCAAGAGATTCTTCGTCTCACTCATCTTCGCGATTCCGGTAATTAGCCGGTGAAGTCCCCAAATGCATCTTTACGTACTTCCCGAAAAAGGACTGGTTGGGGAAGTTGAACTCTTCCGCTATTTCCTTGACGGACTTGTCCGAACGTTTCAGCCGGTACTTGATATGTTCTATCGTCGTTTCATTGATCAAGTCCAGCGGAGTCCTGCCACACGCTTGCTTGATGACTTTCGAAAAATGCTTCGGAGTGTAGCAGAGCGCATCCGCATAATAACTCACAGAACGGTGCATACCCTTGTCTTTCGATAATAGCTCCACGAATTTCCGCAGGGTATAATCCGCCTGTTTGATGCCTTCTTTCGGACTGTCCCCCTTGTCGGGAGCATCGATTTCCTTGTGAAGCTGTCCCAGCATCTCACAAAAAAGGGCGGAGAAGAGATGCTGCATCACTTCCCTGTGATAATAATGAGGTTCATCATTGATCTTCGCCACAATCAAATCCCGATAAAACCTGAAAACAGGATCATCCCCGCCTTCGCTGATAGACTTCACCGGATTGTTGTGGATATGAGCAGCGGTATTCCACGTTTTCTTCTCCATTTTAATAATGCGTTGCAGAAAACGGGTAGAGAATCCCGCCAGCCTTATCTTATATTTAGGACTCAGCATCGTACGACTGATCAGTGTATTGGGAAGACCGAGCAGCAAGTCGCCCGCCTGCAACTGATACGTCCGGTAGTTGATATCCAGCTGGATACACCCTTCTGCACAGACAGCAATAAGGAAACAGTTCAGCCGGACTGTATCATTACTATACGGAATCCCGTCCAGACTGTTGACTATCGCAAAGTCATCGTCTATATAATCAAGGATATGCTGACTCTTCTTAAAGTCTTCTATATCTACTGTCATAATGTTCTCTTTTTCCATAATCTCTCCTTTTTTACTTTTTGCAAAGTTGGTAAATAATAGGGAAAACAGAATGTCCCAAACTCCTTTATAATTGTTTGATATATCGTTTATACGCAAATAGTTAGCCACAAAAAGCACAAATAACGAAAACAGGACATTCATAGAGAAAAATCGGTCACCATTGACTTGTTCTTTTCTCCTACTTTTGTTCTGATTTTAATAAAAGACAAAAAGAGTAAGTATGATTACAGTGAACAAAAAATGGATACGGCTGATAGGGATTGTCGGTTGTACAGTGTGGATGGCATCGTGCAAGCAGGCACCGGATGCAGGAGTGAAATCTTCTTATGCAGTCATGCAGATAGAACCAACGGACAAAGAACTTTCTTCCTCCTATTCGGCGACCATACGCGGGCGACAGGATATTGATATCTATCCGCAGGTGTCGGGAACAATCGAGAAACTCTGCGTGACCGAAGGTCAGAAAGTACGCCGGGGACAGTTGCTTTTCATCATCGACCAGGTACCTTACAGGGCCGCGCTCAAAACCGCCACCGCCAATGTGGAAGCGGCACGCGCTGCTACGAGCACCGCCGAACTGACTTACAAGAGCAACAAGGAACTGTATGCACAGAAAGTCGTTTCAGAATTTAGCCTGAAGACTGCCGAAAACTCTTATCTCACCGCCAAGGCACAACTGGCACAGGCTGAAGCTCAGGAAATAAGCGCACGCAACAACCTCTCTTATACCGAAGTGAAAAGTCCCAGTGACGGAGTTGTAGGCGCATTGCCCTATCGTGCAGGCGCATTGGTAAGCGCCAACATTCCTTATCCGCTCACTACGGTCAGTGACAATTCGGATATGTACGTCTATTTCTCGATGACCGAAAACCAACTGCTCGCCCTTACCCGACAGTACGGCGACATGGACGAAGCGTTAAAGAATATGCCGGAAGTGGAACTGATTCTGAACGACAACTCAGTCTATCAGAAGAAAGGTACCATCGAATCCATCAGTGGAGTGATCGACCGTCAGACAGGGACCGTAGTGGCACGCGTAGTGTTCCCCAACGAATCACGGCTGCTTCATAGCGGAGCATCGGGCACGGTAGTAGTGCCGAGCATCTACAAGAACTGCATCGCTATCCCCCAAACAGCCACCGTGCGGATGCAGGACAAGACGATTGTATATAAGGTAGTGGATGGCAAAGCAGTCTCCACCCTGATCACCGTAGCCGGAATCAACGACGGACGCGAATATGTAGTGCTGGACGGCCTGAAAGCCGGTGACGAAATTGTATCGGAAGGCGCCGGACTGGTGCGCGAAGGCACACAGGTTAAATAAGAAGGAGACTGATTATGAAAGGAAATATATTTATCAAACGGCCGGTGATGGCTATCTCCATCTCCGTGCTGATTCTCGCCATAGGGCTTATCTCGCTCTTCACCCTGCCGGTGGAGCAATATCCCGACATCGCGCCTCCCACGGTCTATGTATCCGCCAGCTATACGGGCGCCGATGCCGAAGCTATGATGAACAGCGTCATCATGCCGCTGGAAGAGAGCATCAACGGGGTGGAAGACATGATGTATATCACGTCCAGCGCCTCCAATGCAGGTCTGGCTATCATACAGGTTTACTTCAAGCAAGGCACCGACCCCGACATGGCGGCTGTCAACGTACAGAACCGTGTAGCCAAAGCACAGGGACTGCTGCCCGCCGAAGTAACGAAAGTCGGCGTAAGCACGATGAAACGCCAGACCAGCTTCCTGCAAATCGGCGCGCTGGTCTGCACCGACGGTCGCTACGACCAGACCTTCCTTGCCAATTATCTGGACATCAACGTCATCCCGCAGATCAAGCGTATCGAGGGAGTAGGAGACGTCATGGAGCTGGGCGATACCTACAGTATGCGTATCTGGCTGAAACCGGAACGGATGGCACAATACGGGCTGGTGCCTTCGGACATCACCGGCGTGCTGGGCGAGCAGAACATTGAAGCCCCTACCGGCTCACTGGGCGAGAGTTCGCAGAACGTCTTCCAGTTCACGATGAAATATCGCGGAAGACTGAAGAGCGTGGAAGAGTTTCAGAACACCGTTGTCCGCTCTCGTGAAGACGGCTCGATACTCCGTCTGAAAGATGTGGCGGATGTGGAACTGGGCACTATGACTTATAGTTTCCGCAGTGAGATGGACAGCCAGCCTGCCGTGCTCTATATGATCTTCCAGACAGCGGGTTCCAATGCGACCGCTGTCAATAAAGAAATTACCGCCCAGATGGAGCGGATGGAGAAAAACCTTCCGGAAGGAACGGAGTTCGTCACCATGATGAGTTCGAACGACTTCCTCTTCGCTTCCATACACAACGTGGTGGAAACACTGATTATCGCCATCATTCTGGTCATCCTCGTGGTATACTTCTTCTTGCAGGACCTGAAAAGTACACTCATCCCGTCTATCTCCATCATCGTGTCACTGGTAGGTACGTTTGCCTGTCTGGTAGCTGCGGGATTCAGTCTGAACATCCTGACCCTGTTTGCCCTGGTGCTTGCCATCGGTACGGTGGTGGATGATGCCATTGTAGTAGTAGAAGCGGTGCAGTCCAAGTTTGATGCCGGATACAAGTCGCCCTACCTTGCCACCAAAGATGCGATGGGCGACGTGACGATGGCTATCGTCTCCTGTACCTGTGTCTTCATGGCCGTATTTATCCCCGTCACCTTCATGGGAGGTACTTCGGGCGTGTTCTATACCCAATTCGGTATCACGATGGCAACTGCCGTAGGTATCTCCATGATCTCGGCTCTGACCCTGTGTCCCGCCCTGTGCGCCATCATGATGCGTCCGTCGGACGGAACCAAGAGCGCCAAGAGTATCAACGGACGGGTACGCGCAGCTTACAACGCTTCGTTCAATGCCGTGCTGGGCAAGTATAAGAAAGGGGTGATGTACTTCATCCGCCATCGCTGGATGGTATGGACTTCACTGGCTGCTACCATCGTCCTGCTGGTTTATCTGATGAGCACGACCAAGACGGGACTCGTGCCGCAGGAAGACCAGGGCGTTATCATGGTGAATGTCAGCATCTCACCGGGAAGCACGCTCGAAGAGACAACGAAAGTAATGGACCGGCTGGAAAACATTCTGAAAGATACGCCCGAAATAGAACACTACGCCCGCGTAGCAGGATACGGTCTGATCTCCGGTCAGGGAACTTCTTACGGTACGATCATTGTCCGCCTGAAAGACTGGAGCGAACGAAAAGGAAAGGAACACGGTTCGGATGCCGTAGCTTCCCGCCTCAACGCACAATTCCAGTCCATCAAGGAAGCGCAGATATTCAGTTTCCAGCCCGCCATGATTCCGGGATACGGTATGGGTAACTCCCTCGAACTGAACCTTCAGGATATGACAGGCGGTGATCTTGCTACGTTCTATGACGCGTCCACACAGTTCCTCAATGCCTTGAACCAGCGCCCGGAAGTGGCTATGGCTTATACATCCTACGCCATCAACTTCCCGCAGCTCTCGGTAGAAGTGGATGCCGCCAAATGTAAGCGTGCAGGAATTTCGCCAAGCGCGGTACTCGATGCGGTAGGCAGTTATTGCGGTGGAGCATATATCTCCAACTACAACCAATACGGTAAGGTATATCGTGTAATGATGCAGGCATCGCCCGAATATCGTCTGGACGAGCAGGCATTGAACAATATGTTTGTGCGCAACGGTACGGAAATGGCTCCGGTGAGCCAGTTCGTTACACTGAAGCAGGTACTGGGACCGGAAACGGCCAACCGTTTCAATCTCTACAGCACCATCACAGCCAATGTGAATCCTGCCGACGGTTACTCTTCGGGTGAAGTGCAGAAAGTGATTGAAGAAGTGGCCGCAGAATCGCTTCCGATAGGCTACGGATACGAATATGGCGGTATGGCACGCGAAGAAGCAAGCAGCGGTGGTGCGCAGACGGTTTTCATCTACGCCATCTGCATCTTCCTGATCTATCTGATTCTGGCTTGTCTCTACGAAAGTTTCCTCGTACCGTTTGCCGTTATCTTCTCCGTACCGTTCGGATTGATGGGCTCGTTCCTGTTCGCCAAGATACTCGGACTGGAGAATAACATCTATTTGCAGACGGGTGTGATCATGCTGATCGGCTTGCTGGCCAAGACGGCTATTCTGATTACGGAGTACGCCATCGAACGCCGCCGCAAAGGGATGGGCATCGTAGAATCGGCCTACTCTGCCGCACAAGTCCGCCTGCGTCCTATCCTGATGACGGTGCTGACGATGATCTTCGGTATGCTTCCGCTGATGTTCTCTTCCGGTGCGGGTGCCAATGGTAACAGTTCGCTGGGTACGGGTGTCGTAGGCGGTATGGCTGTCGGAACGGTGGCATTGCTCTTTGTCGTTCCGGTCTTCTACATCATCTTTGAGTTTTTGCAGGAGAAAATCCGTAAACCGATGGAAGAGGAACCAGATGTGCAGGTGCTTTTAGAGAAAGAAAAGAGTGAAGTTGAACGCGAACGTAAATAAATGAAAGAAAGAATGAAGAAGAATATCATCACATTAGTTGCCATCAGTCTGTCGTTGAGCGGTTGTGGCATCTATACCAAATACGAACCCGCCACTGTCGTCCCCGACCATCTTTATGGGGAGGAAGTGGTGGCCGAGGACACTGCCAGTCTGGGTAATATGGACTGGCGGGAACTTTTCACCGATCCTTATCTGCAATCCCTCATCGAAGTGGGATTACAGACTAATACCGACTATCAGTCCGCCCAGCTTCGTGTGGAACAGGCACAGGCGGCACTGATGTCTGCCAAACTTGCTTTTCTGCCTGCTTTTGCCCTTTCCCCGCAGGGAACGGTGAACAGTTTTGATACACACAAGGCTACGCAGGCTTATTCATTGCCCATTACTGCCAGTTGGGAGCTGGACGTATTCGGTCGTATGCGCAATGCCAAAAAACAGGCGAAAGCACTTTATGCTCAAAGCGAGGATTATCGTCAGGCTGTCCGTACCCAGTTGATAACAGGCATAGCCAATACTTACTATACCCTGCTGATGCTGGACCAGCAGCTTGCCATCTCCAGGCAGACCGAAGAGACGTGGCGGGAAACCGTTGCTTCCACCCGTGCCCTGATGAATGCGGGCATGGCGAACGAATCCGCCGTGTCGCAGATGGAGGCCACGTACTATCAGGTGCAGACTTCCGTGCTTGATTTGGAAGAACAGATAAACCAGGTGGAGAACAGCCTTGCGCTGTTGCTGGCAGAGACGCCCCGTCATTACGAGCGCGGTGTGCTGGCAGAGCAGCAGTTCCCCGTGGGCTTTTCTATAGGGATTCCTGTTCAGATGCTTTCCTGCCGTCCTGATGTCCGCTCGGCTGAGCGGACACTGGAAGCGGCGTTCTACGGCACCAATGCGGCGCGCTCTGCCTTCTATCCCTCCATCACGCTGGGCGGGAGTGCGGGCTGGACCAATTCCGCCGGTTCAATGATTGTGAATCCCGGCAAGTTCCTGGCTTCGGCAGTGGGTTCGCTGACGCAGCCGCTCTTTGCCCGCGGGCAGGTCATTGCACAGTACCGCATAGCCCGTGCCCAGCAGGAGGAGGCTTCCCTTGCCTTCCAGCAGACATTGCTGAATGCAGGCAGCGAGGTGAACGATGCCTTGACTGCCTGGCAGACAAGCCTATCCAAAAGCGAACTGCTGGACAAGCAGGTAGCTTCCTTGCAGACAGCTGCCCGCAGCACTTCCCTGCTGATGGAGCATGGCAACACCACCTATCTGGAGGTGCTTACCGCCCGGCAGACATTGCTCAACGCTCAACTGGCACAGACGGCAAACCGATTTTCTGAAATACAAAGCCTGATTAACCTCTACAAGGCGTTAGGGGGAGGTCAGGAATAGAGTGTCATCATACTACTCTCTCTGCATCTTCACTTTAAATGTGAAGGAAGGGCTGTCCGGGAAGTGATTCCAGGCAGCCCGTTTTCAATGAATAGGAGGGATCAAATGGAGGCAAGTATTTCTCTGGACAAATTATTGCAGTTTTTCACTCAATGCGAACGATAAGCGTTGGCTCGGTGAGAGATCGATTGAAGAAACTGAAAAGGAAACTGAAGCAAAAGATAGTGAGTTTACCGGTAAGAAGGAGGTTTTGCCAGGAATTGATACAGGGATGTAGTAGGTACTGAAATAGCTTGTTGTTGGAACTATAGATGCAGCGTGTTCCATCTATATATGCAACGCGTTGCATATATAGATCC
>OIUV01000066.1_pt1 | contig 14552 bp, 10 predicted proteins | sample 1587061 | NCBI WGS metagenome assembly OIUV01 (sample SAMN02674795, study PRJEB24791) | human gut metagenome, SKBSTL041 | isolation source: stool | host: Homo sapiens | place: USA
GGGTCGCTGATCAGGCCGTTAAAAGTAAAGGTGGCCGTTTGATTATTAAGTTTACTCAGCGTGATGGTTATGGTTCCTCTATAGAATTTATCGAAAGAAGAGGTAGTGACGGGGCCGATGTCGATGAAAAGAATAACGGTTTTGGACCGGCCTGCAGGAACAGCAAGAGACTGGTTGAATACATAGGCGGTTTTGCTGCTGTTCAGACCTTTGTATCCAAGACCACATACCTTACCAGTGCCGCCATCGGTATGGCTGAAAGCAAAGTTGCTGGTGCTGACGGTGACATCACTGCTGCCGCTTTCATTATCCAGTTTGAAGCCGGTGTAGAAATAGTTGTGGCAGGTATCAAATTCATAGATGGAGCTGGAAGTCCACTGCCCGCTCAAAGGGCCGATATCTGCGGTAAAAGAGCCAAAATTAGCGAAATCGCTATTATCGATGGGAGGAGCAACCAGATTTTCGGGAGTGGAAGCATACGCTCCATCTCCGCAGCCAACCAGCATACTGCCGGCGGCAGCGACCAGTGCGGCGGCACCAGTGGCCTTTAAAAAAGTACGGCGGGTGATCAGTTCAGACATAAAAATCTCTCCTTTGATTGCAGGAAATCATAAAATACAAAAGCTGATGCAAACAGAAACTCCCTCCGGCGCTTGCGGTACACCGGAGGGAGTTTCTGTTTGGGGTATTGCTTTGGTGTGAGGAGGAATCATGTGCGGAAAGACGGTTGCGGCCCCGCCTCCCCGCAAGGTATAGTATACCCGATTTTAAGTGAAAAGTCATTACATTTCTGTGAAAAAACATCCCACAATGAACTTTTTACAAAATTCCCCCAATGAAAAAAACCAAACAGCGCGGTGTACAAAAATTCTGGTATTCCAGAATGACATAAACTGCCAATTTCACTATAGCAGACAAGACCGCAGGTGTCAATTAAAATGTCGGCTTTTTGGCGGAAAGACGAAAAAATGTGGCAAAAAACTGTAAAATCGGCACAGGGTCAGCCCTTGGCAAGCTCGGCGGCGTGAAGCTTGCCGTGCTCCACGTAGTGGGCGGCGTTGTGCAGGTTGGCCTCGATCTGGGCCGCGCTTACCTGCTTGATGACCTTTGCGGGCACGCCCACGGCCACCGAGTTATCCGGGATCACCATGCCCTCCGGCACCAGCGCACCCGCGCCGATGATGCAGTTTTTGCCCACGACGCAGTGGTTGAGCAGGGTGGCGTGCATTCCGATGAGGCTGCCATCCCCTACCGTGCACCCGTGCACCAGCGCGCTGTGGCCTACGGTGACATTCCTGCCCAGCGTCACGGCCCCGCCCACATCACAGTGCAGCACGGCGTTATCCTGCACGTTGGAGTTTTCGCCAATGGTCAAAGTGCCGTCGTCGCCGCGCAGCACGGCCCCGTACCACACCGTGGAACCGGCTTTCAGGATCACATCGCCCTGCACGGTGGCGTTGGGCGCTACAAAAGCAGCCCCCTCGTTGCGGGGAACTTTTCCACAAAAGGACAGAAACATTGTTAAAAACCGCCTTTCTCTCTTTCTCTTTTGGCTGGTTTATGGTATTCTTTAAAGTAGTATAGCAAGCCAAAGCCTTTCCGGCAAGTAGGAGCTGTTTCAAAACAAAAATTTTTGCCGTGCGTCGGCAAGCAGATACAAGGGGGCACGCTCATGTTCAAAAACACCATCTTCCGCCGCATGACGGCGCTGGTGCTCACGCTGGCACTGGCCGCTGCTGCTGCACTGCCGGGCCTTGCGGTATATCCCATGCCCATCCAGACCGCCAGCGAGACCGAGGCGGTGTACCTGTTCAACGCCGACACCGGCAAGACCATCCTGAACCAGAATGCTGACCAGCAGCAGTATGTTGCCAGCCTGACCAAGCTCATGACGGCCCTGCTGCTGCTGGAAAGCGGCAAGGATCTGAACGGTGAAGTGACCGTGCCCACCGCGCTGACCCAGGAGTTCCGGGATATCCAGAACGCCAACGGCACCACTATGGGCCTGCGCATTGGCGAGACGGTGCGCCGCATCGACCTGCTGAACGCCATGCTCATCGTCAGCGCCAACGATGCCGCCAGCGTCATTGCCTACGATGTGGGCGGCAGCGTGCTGGATTTCGTCAAGCAGATGAACGCCCGTGCCCAGGAGCTGGGCTGCACCGGCACGAACTTTACCTGTGCCCACGGCCTGTTTGACTACGGCAACGTGTCCACCGCGCAGGATCTGGCAAAGATCGCCGCCGCCTGTGCGGCAAACCAGACCTTTGCACAGGTGGCGGGCACCGCCAGCTATGTCCTGCCGGCCACGAACCTCCGCAAGGCTGAGCACACCATCAGCAGCTCCAACAGCCTGATGAACAGCGAGAGCGCCAACTACCGGGAGTATGTCCGGTGGGTCAAGGGCGGCTTTACCACGCTGGCAGGCCGCTGCATCGTGGCCTTTGCGGAAAAGGACGGCCACACCTACGGGCTGGTGATCCTTGGCTGCGATACGCCGGACCACCTCTTTGCCGAGTGCGATGATCTGTTCGACTGGGCCTTTGCCAGCTTTGCCGACCGTCCGCTGGTGGACACCCAGACCGAAATCACCACCGTGGCGCTGACCAAGTGCCGCACTGAACCGGCAGTGGAGCTGTATGCCGCTGCGCCGGTCAGCGGCTACGGCCACGCGGATGATATCGTCACCTACTCCTTCGACCTGCCGGAGAGCATTGCGGCCACCGTCAAGAGCGGCAGTGTGGTGGGTACAGCCACCGTGTATCTGGACGGCGATGAAGTGGGCACGGTGGATCTTGTGACCCACCGGGAGTACGTCTCCGATTTCCGCACCGACACCAAAGCCACAGTGCTTCTGCTGTGTGCACTGCTGTTCATCCTCGCTGCATTAACGGCGGTCACTCTTGCCGCGGGCGGTGGCTCGCTGAGCCTTAAAAGGAGAAAGCGCCGCAGATAAAGTGCATGGGCTTGACAATTTTGGAAAATAAGCTATACTGAAAATACAAAGGCGCTGGCCCACAAACGGCTAGCTCCTTACCATACTAGTCAAAAAGAAAAATGACCGGTCGTGTTGGGGAACAAGAGGCGGTCATTTTTTCTTTTTGTCATCACTGTGAGAAACAGTCCATGTAATTTCAAACGTAACGTAGATCGCCCCGCCAAGAAGCGTGAGCAGAAGCACGACCTGTTCAAACGTCATGGTGCATCCCCCCTTCCTGCCCTTGGGCAAAACCGGGGGTGCGAAAGCTCCAAAGAAAAAATCGCCTTGCCCGGCGCGCCTAGGTGCCGGTAAGGAACAGCCGCCTGCGTTTTGGGACACAGCGCCTTCGTACCGCAGATGCGGCAATTACAGAATATCACAGCAAACTGCAAAAAACAATAAAGAACAGCAAAAAAGCGGCGCTCAGTGCCTTGCAACAGGCTCTGAGCGCCGCTTCTTTTGTGCTTATTGGTTGAGGAACTTGATAAAGTGGTAAGATTCCACGATCTGGAAATACTTGATGATGCGCGGGTACAGGGGTTCGGCCTTTTCGCCGAACTGCTGCTTCATGCAGTCAGCACGCTGTGCAACGGTCTTCTGGCCGTCGATCAGCGGCCAGAGATAGCTGCCGGTCTCGTCCAGATGCACCTGTGTGGTGCGCGGTTTATGGAACACTTTTTGCGCGATCGTATTGAACACACCGGTGTTCTCCACCTCAAGGGTGATAAGGCCGGTGGCTTCGTCTGTGTGCCAGCGCAGGGTTTCCGCCCGCTGCGGAATGAGGTCCAGATAGTTGATGGACTGCTTTTTCTTACTCATCAGTTCTTCTTTTTCTTCATGGAGAAGGCCAGCAGGCATGCGATCATCACGATCATCAGAACCACGCCGCCAATGTTGCCCAGATCAATGCTCAGTGCAGTGCTGATGCCGAACACGGCAAACACAGCCAGCAGGATGCCCACAAGGCCCTCGCCTGCGATCATACCGGCACAGAACAGGGTGCCGCGGGTGGTCTGCTCTTCCTTGAGCTTCGCGTCAACATTCTTGCGGCTGTCCATGAACCAGCGCACAACACCGCCGATCATGATGGAGGTGTTCAGGTAGATGGGCAGATACAGGCCGATGGCGAACGGCATCACGGGGATGCGCAGGACCTCCAGAGCAATGGCAAGGAACACACCGGTGAACACCAGGTTCCAGGGCAGGTTGCCGCCCATGATGCCCTCGACGATCATCTTCATCAGGGTAGCCTGCGGTGCGGGGACCTCGGCACCGCCGTAGCCCCATGCGCTGTCCAGCAGGTACAGCACACCACCGATGGCCAGACCGGCGGCAATAACGCCGATCAGCTCACCGATCTGCTGCTTGACCGGGGTTGCACCCAGCAGGTAGCCGGTCTTCAGGTCCTGAGAGGTATCCGCAGCAATGGCAGCGCAGATGCAGATGACAGAGGCGATGGCCATGGAGCCGATCATGCCCTCGATGCCAACGTTGCCGGTGGCCTTCAGGATCATGGTAGCGATCAGCAGGGTGGCAATGGTCATGCCGGAGACCGGGTTGTTGGAACTGCCGATCATGCCGACCATACGTGCAGAGACGGTGGAGAAGAAGAAGCCGAAGATGACGATCAGCAGAGCACCCAGCGGGCTGACGGGGATGGCCGGAGCCAGCCAGATGATGAGGATGATGAGCAGGATGCCGCCCAGAATAAAGGGCATGGGCAGGTCCTTCTCGGTACGGGAGGTGCCGGAAGCACTGCCGCCCTTCATGCTCTTCATGGCATCACGGAAGGTGGATGCGATCAGAGGCAGGCTCTTGATCAGCGAGATGATACCGCCGGTAGCAATGGCACCTGCGCCGATATACTTGACGTAGTTGGACCAGATAGCGTCTGCACCGCCTGCTGCATACAGATCAGCAATGGTGGTGCCGGCTGCTGCCGGGTACAGGGAGATGTTTGCGCCGAACAGGCAGATCAGCGGGATAATGACCATCCAGCCCACCAGAGAACCGGTGAACATGTAGGAAGCGGTCTTGGGGCCGACGATGTAGCCCACGCCCAGCAGAGCGGGGTACACTTCCATGCCCAGAGCACCCTTGAAGGAGCTGAAGGCCACGGCAATGTCGGCGGGGATCATCTTCAGGCCATCGACGATGAACTTGAAGATGGCTGCCAGACCCATGCCGGAGAACACGGTGGAGGCGTTTGCACCGCCCTCTTCACCGGCCAGCAGAACGTCTGCACAGGCGGTGCCTTCCGGGTACAGCAGGGTGGCGTGTTCCTTGACGATCAGGGCGTTGCGCAGGGGCACCATGAACAGAACGCCCAGAATGCCGCCGCACAGGGCGATCAGGGTGATCTCCAGGATGCTGGGCTTGTCGCACAGGCCCTCTTTTGCCCACAGGAACAGTGCGGGCATGGTGAAGATGGCACCGGCGGCCAGGCTCTCGCCTGCGGAACCGATGGTCTGCACCATGTTGCTCTCCAGAATGGAGTTCTTCTTGAGCAGGACGCGGATCACGCCCATAGAAATGACTGCTGCCGGGATGGAGGCAGAAACAGTCATGCCGACGCGCAGGCCCAGATAGGCATTTGCAGCGCCGAAGACCACGGACAGGATGATGCCCATGATCACAGAGGTCGCCGTCATTTCTGCGGTGATCTTTTCCGCAGGAATATACGGCTTGAAGGATTCTTGATCTTTCATGTTTGCTCTCCTTGCGACAGCACAAGCGCCTTGCTTTTTGGGGCAGGGCGCTTGTGCTGTCCGTTTTCCGATTTCCTAAACACGCGCATCCCATCCAAAAGGACGCGCTGGCACGTACTCTATTATACTAAAGTATGACTGAATTGGCAACTGGAAATGTACACAAGAAATTTACAAAAAATTCGTTTATTCAAGCGTTTTGCGGAAAAATCAAGCAAAAATGTGCAAAAAAACTCCATGCAGGCTTAAAACTGTCCGCATGGAGCATACAACTTTATAAAACTCAGACGGCACCGTAGATGCCGTGCACCGATACTTCGCCGGTAAAAACGTGCACTTCGCCGCTGTCGGTGCGCACCACCAGACGGCCCTCTTCGTCCACATCGACGGCTTCGCCTGCACCCTGCCCGCCGTCCGGCAGGTCGAAGGTGACCCGGCGGCCCAGATTGACGCAGGCGGCCTTGTATTCCTCCCGGAAGGGTGCAAAGCCATCGCGGGCAAACACATACATGTTGCGGTCAAAGCCAAAGTCGGTCAGGCCCTCGGCCAGCCATGCGGGGTCGGTGGAAAGATCCACCTTTGCGCCCTGCAGCGCCAGCGAGGTGCCGTTGGGCAGACCGGCGGCATCAAAGTAGCTCTGCGGCTGGGCCAGATTGATGCCGATGCCGCACAAAATGCCCCGGCCCTGCTGCTGGTAGCCGTAGCTCACGCCCTCGCACAGGATGCCCACGATCTTTTTGCCGTTGAGCAAAAGGTCGTTGGGCCACTTGATCTGGCAGTCCACGCCGTAGCGCAGCTTGAGCTGGGTGCGCACGGCAAGGCTTGCCAGCAGCGGCAGGGTGGCAGGCTGGGCCAGCGGTTCCCGGATGGCTGCTGTATAATACAGGGCCTTGCCCTCGGCGTTCACCCAGCTGCGGCCCAGACGGCCCCGGCCTGCGGTCTGGTTCTCGGTATACACCGCACCCACCGGGCCAAACTCTTCAAAATGTTCCTTCACGTAAGCGTTGGTGCTGCCGCATTCCGGCAGATAGCGCACCTCATTGATGCTCATTGTTTGGGTACCTCTTTATGTTCATAGGCGGTCACTTTGCCTTCGTCCAGCGTCAGGATGCCGTAGGTGTCCGGCCCGGTGTAACACCGGCCGCAGGAGCCGGGGTTGAACAGGAACACCTTGCTGCGGGTCTCTGCATGGGGGATGTGGGTGTGACCGAACAGCGCCACCTCGGCACCCCGGGCAGATGCGGCATCTGCCAGCGTATCCAGATCGTATTTCACACCGTACATATGACCGTGAGTGTAAAAGATCACCACGCCGTCAAAGGCGGCAAGGCCATCGGTGGGTTCCAGTGCGCCGTAATCGCAGTTGCCCGCCACCGAGTAGGCCCGCAGCTTGGGGCACAGCGTCAGAGCCAGTTCCAGATCCCGCAGGCCGTCGCCCAGAAAGATCAGGGCATCGATGTTTTTGCTCTCTTTCATCAGCACGCGCTCAATGGCGGCACGTCCGCCGTGGCTGTCGCTCAAAACCAGAAGCTTTGTCACAAAAGGGGTCCTCCTCTATTACCATTTACCTGAGATGCTGTCATTCACCAGCCTGCTGGCCCTGTTGCAATACCAGCAGCTGCTTGTACACTTCGCTTTTAGAATAAGGTGTGCCCTGTGCCGCCGCCTTGGCTGCGGCGGTGGGGCCAAAGCCCTGCCCGGTCAGCTCCAGCGCTCGCTGCGCTGCCTGCTCCAGCGTCAGCTCCTGCTCCGGGTCGGCGGTCTCCGGCGCACCGGCCATCACCAGCACATATTCGCCGCGCGGCTCGTTGGTCTTGTAGTGCTCCACCGCCTCGCCGAGGGTAGTCTTCCAGATATCCTCGTGCAGCTTTGTCAGCTCCCGGCACAGGGTGATGCTGCGGTCTGCGCCAAAGGCATTGGCCAGATCGTCCAGCGTGGTGCGCAGCTTGTGGGGCGCTTCGTAAAAGATGGTGGTGCGCTTTTCCTGCAAAAGCTCAGCCAGCCGCTCTTTTTTCTGCTTGCGGTTCACGGGCAGAAAGCCCTCGAACACCCAGCGGGAGGTGTCCTGCCCGGACACGGCCAGCGCTGTGACGCAGGCGGAAGCCGCCGGTACTGGCACTACCTTGATGCCCCGGGCCAGTGCGTCCCGCACGATCACCTCGCCCGGGTCGGAGACGCAGGGCATGCCCGCATCACTGCACAGGGCACAGCTCTCGCCTGCTTCAATGCGGCGCAGGATGCCCTCACCCTTCTGCAGGGCGTGCTCATAGTAGCTGACCATGGGCTTTTTCAGGCCCAGAAAGTTCAGCAGCTTCATGGTCACACGGGTGTCCTCGGCGGCAATAAAGTCTGCCGCGCCAAAGGTGGCTGCTACGCGCGGCGGCATATCGTCCAGATTGCCGATGGGCGTTGCCACGATATAAAGAGTTCCTGCCATAGTTTACCTCCCATATAACGCCGCACCGGCGCTGATCAACACATCCGGCTCCACCCGCAGTCCGGTTTTGCGGTTCTTCTGCGCTTCCACAAGGAAGAGCCATGGCGCGCCGTCCGCCTTGTTCTTTACAAAGGCCAGCCGCTTCGGCTCCAGCCGGTTGACCCGCAGCACCGCCAGCACCTCCGCCAGCCGTTCCGGCCGGTGGCACAGCGCAAAGCGCCCGCCGTCCTTCAAAAGGCGGAACGCACACTGGCACACATCGTCCAATGTGCAGGTGTTCTCGTGCCGGGCAAGGGCGTGGGCTGCGTTTTGGCTTTGGGGCCCATCCGTGAAATAGGGCGGATTGCACGCACACACGTCAAAACTGCCCTCGCCCTGCCGGAAAGCGCGCAGGTCGGCACAGACAGGCTCAATGTGCCCGATGTCCTGCTCCTGCACCGCAGCGGAAAGCAGAGCGCTGCCCTCGGGCTGGAGCTCCAGCCCCATGCAGGGGCCGCGGTGGCCGCGGTCGTGCCATTCCAGCGCCACGATGCCGCAGCCGGAGCACAGGTCTGCGGCCTTCTGGGCGCGCTTTGGCTCACAGAAACGGGCCAGCAGCAGCGCGTCGGAGCCAAAACGATGCTCCGGCGAGCAATAAACCATAGTTCTATTATACAAGACTTCGGTAGAATGTTCCATAGATAAGTGTGCCGTACCCTCTCAAAAAAATGCGTGGAATTGCTCGGGGAATTTGTGCGAATTACTGCAAAACAAAAAAGCAGCAGACCTGCTTTGGACAGGCCTGCTGCTTTTGATGCGTTTTTTGTGCAGCTGCTAAAATTATTCAGCAGTGATAGCACCGGTGGGGCAAGCACCCTCGCAAGCGCCGCAGTCGATGCAAGCGTCTGCGTTCACAGAAGCAACACCATCAACGGTGATAGCGCCAACCGGGCAAGCGCCCTCGCAAGCGCCGCAGCCAACACATGCGTCAGAAACCTTGTGTGCCATAATAAACTCTCCTTTTTATCTCCGTGCCCGAAGTATTGTATGAAGAGTCATGTATGGCACGGCTGTGCATGTCTCTCCGGAAATCATATCCTTGCCTGCATTTTAACAAAGCAGGTGAGAAAAGGCAAGACTAACCGTGACCCGAAAAACACAAAAGTCTGTTTTTTGTTGGGTTGCACAAAAGCACAGGCTAACTTATGGCCAAATTTGCAGGAGTTTTTTGGCAAAAATCACGAAGAACAGTTAGTTTTAGCAGACTAACTCCTCAGAACCTCCGGCGCGTCCCTCACTCCTTTTCGGCAGCGCGCTTCCGGGCGCAGCCGCCGCCCGCGCAGCGCTTTTCGCCATCGTCGGAGGAAGCCACCACCGGGGCCGGGTTGCGCACGCCGGAGTAATCGTCGTCCGGGTCCGGGCGGCGGGGCGCACGCTTGCCGCCGCTGATATATTCGCACACACCCACCTTATAGTAACGGGGCGAAAGACTCTCGGTGCCGCAGCGCACCCGCAGGTAGCCGGAGACCGGGTTCACCTCCAGCACGGTGCCAAGACCGTCCGGCGTGCGCACGGTGCTGCCCACCATGGGCATGATGCTGTTCAGGTACTCGTAGGCGCTTTCCTCGTAGGCAAGGCAGCACATCAGCCGGCCGCAGGCACCGCTGATCTTGGTGGGGTTCAGCGAAAGGCCCTGCTCCTTGGCCATCTTGATGGAGACGGGCTGGAAGTCCTTTAAAAAGCGGCTGCAGCAGAAGGGCTGGCCGCAGATGCCAAGGCCGCCGATCATCTTGCTCTCATCCCGCACGCCGATCTGGCGCAGCTCGATGCGGGTGTGGAAGATACCGGCCAGATCCTTGACCAGCTCGCGGAAGTCCACGCGGCCATCGGCGGTAAAGTAGAACATGATCTTGGAGCGGTCTAGGGTATACTCGGCCTCCACAAGCTTCATTTCCAGGCCATGGCGGGAAATGCACTCCTGACAGGTGCGGTAGGCGCGCTTTTCGTCCTCACGGTTCTGGCGCATCCGGCGGATATCCACGCTGTCGGCCATGCGGGTAATGGGCTTGAGGGCCTTGGGCACTGCCGCATCGGCGATCTCCCTCACGCCCTGCACCACCTCGCCGCACTCAACGCCGCGGGCGGTCTCCACGATCACATATTCGCCGGTTTTGATGTCGGCCCCGGCGGGATCAAAATAATAGCTTTTGCCGTTCTCTTTGAAACGGACGGAGATGACTTTTTTCATAGTGTTCCTCGTTTTTATCGGTCGAATCTATAGGATAAGGCCCGAAAAAGAGCCTGCTGATCCATTCTGTACTCTAGTATAACATATTCAAATGCACATTTCCACGCAAAAAACAAAAAGCGGCTCTGGCGCTTCGGCAGAAAAATTTTAAAAAGGTGCAACAATCTGCCCTGCTGCCGCGTATCCATAAAGGAAGACTGACCGAATTTGGTCGCACCCGCAGCCGGAAAATGGAAAAACGGAACGGCAAATGTTAAAATCTTGCGAAAGTATCCAAAGAATCGCAAAAGAATCCCACCCCGCTCTTGCAAGGCGGGGGCTTGCGTGTATAATAAAAATGTTGAAGTGTAGCCTTTCCCGCAGGGAAAGCAGCTGTCCTGCTTTGCGGCAAGGCAGAGAAACGGTAGGAGAAAATGGAAAAATTCAGTGTCAAAAAGCCGTTTACGGTGCTGGTTGCAGTGGTCATGATCCTGATCCTGGGCTTTGTGGCGGTCACAAAGATGGATACGAACCTGCTGCCCAACGTGAACACACCGTATCTGATGGTGGTCACCGTGTATCCTGGTGCAAGCCCGGAGCGCGTGGAGAGCGAGGTCTCGGATGTGCTGCAGAACTCGCTCACAGTGCCGGGCGTGTCCAAGATCACCGCAACATCGGCAGAAAACTACAGCCTGCTGCTGATGGAGTTTACCGAGGATACGGATATGAACAGCGCGCTGGTCAAGGTGTCCAACAAGCTGGATCAGGCCAAAAGCGACCTGCCCAGCACCTGCCTGACCCCCTCCATCATTGAGTACAGCCTGAACATGAACGCTTTCATGACGGTGGCTGTCAGCCGCGAAGGTGCCGACCAGTACGAGCTTTCTGAGTTTATCCAGAACACCCTTGTGCCGGAAGTGCAGCGCAAGGGCGGTGTGTCCAGCGTTTCGTCCAGCGGTCTGGTGGAAAAGCTGGTGCAGGTGCAGCTCAATCAGGATAAGATCGACGAGATCAACGCAAAGCTGCTGGAACTGATCGATACCCAGCTGGCTGAAGCCCGCTCCCAGCTGGAAAGCGCCGAGGCACAGATCACCGCCGGACGCAAGGAATACGAAAAGCAGCTGAAAAACTTTGGCAGTACGGTGTCCAACTCGGTCATGAGCCAGATGAGCACCGAGGTGGGCGCCGCAGTGGAAACGGTGCGTGCGCAGGCGCAGGCTCTTCTGGAAAGTGTGAACAGCCTGATCGCTGTGGTCAAGGAGCCTGAGATCCAGCAGGCCCTGATCGAGGTGCGCGACGGTCTGCAGAAGGTCATGGACAAGTTCAACGAGACCGGTATGCGGGATATCGACTCTCTGATCGATATTGTGGCTGAGCTGCGCACCATTACCGATAAGCTCACTACTGCCCTGCAGAAGCTGCAGGAGCGCGTGAACACCGAGACCGGCTCCGAAGGCAGCACCGCAGAGGATCTTGCCAATGAGATGCAGCTGCAGGAAAGCCTGAATGTGGTCTATAACACGCTGGAAAGCACCATCAAGGCCATGGACAATGTGCCCCAGCTGATGACCGAGTTCTCCGGCGCACTGGGCAGCTTCTCCCAGCAGCAGCTCAACGCCTATATGCAGTTCACCGAAGCGCGTGAAATGCTGAACGAGTACGAAAAGCAGCTGGAGGCTGCCAAGGCAGAGTACGAGACGGCCAAGACCAACGCTCTGGCACAGGCCGATGTGACAAAGCAGCTGGACATTGAAACGCTGGCGCAGCTCATCTATGCCCAGAACTTCTCCATGCCGGCCGGTTACGTGCAGGATAAGGACGGCGAGTCCTGGCTGCTGAAAGTCGGCGAAGAGTACGACAGTGTGAAGGACATCAGCGGTGCCCTGCTGCTGCATGTGGAGGGCTACGGCGACGTGCGCCTTTCTGATGTGGCGGATGTGGAGGTCATTGATAACTCCGCCGACAGCTACACCCGCCTGAACGGCGAAAAGGCATCCATCCTCAAAATCTATAAGAATGCGACTTCCAGTGCAGGCGAGGTCTCCGACAACTGCCTGACCGCATTTAAAGAGCTGGAAAAACAATACGACGGCCTGCACATGGTGGTGCTGTCCAATCAGGGCAACTACATCACCATCGTCATCAACAGCATCCTCACCAGCATGGTGGTGGGCGCTGCACTGGCCATCATCGTGCTGGCCATCTTCCTGAAGGATATCAAGCCCACCCTCGTGGTCGGCATCAGCATCCCGCTGTCCGTTCTGTTCGCGGTGGTGCTCATGTACTTTACCGGGCTGGACCTGAACGTGATGACCCTGGCCGGCCTTTCCCTCGGCATTGGTATGCTGGTGGATAACTCGGTGGTCGTCATTGAGAACGTCTACCGTCTGCGCAGCCGCGGCGTGCCTGCGGCCCGCGCTGCCGTGCAGGGCACAAAACAGGTGGGCATGTCGGTGGTGGCCTCCACCCTTACCTCGGTGTGCGTGTTCCTGCCGGTGGTGTTCTCGGCCAGCATTGTGCGCAGCCTGATGATGCCCATGTCCCTGTGCATCGGTTACTGCCTGATGGCCTCCCTCATCGTGGCGCTCACGGTGGTCCCGGCGGCATCCTCTACTGTGCTGAAAAAAGCTGAACCCAAGCGCCTTGCCTGGTTTGAAAAGGTGCAGGAAAAGTATGCCCATAGTCTGGAATGGTGCCTGCAGCACCGTGCCCTGCCCCTGATTGCGGCGGTGGTACTGCTGGTGTTCAGCGGCTGGCAGGTGCTGAACATGGGTGTGGAGCTGCTGCCCAGCATCACCAGCAACGAGGCGCAGATCACCCTGTCCACCGCCGACGGCCTGACCAAGGAGGAATCCTATGCCATTGCGGGTCAGGTGGCAGAGGCGGCCCTGAATGTAGAAAACGTGGAAGAGGTGGGCATCACCACCGACACCAGCATGGCCGGTCTGGATATCAGCCAGCTGGGCCTGCCCACCGCCATTACCGATATCCTGAACTCCGCCAATGCCTACGGCAGATACAAGATCAATGTTATGATGAGCAAGAGCCTTTCCTCCCGTGAGGTGGAAAAGACCCGGCAGGCCATGGAGGATGCAGTGTCCCAGATCGAGAATTGCACCGCTGAGGTCAAGCTGTACGGCATGACCGATGATCTGACCAGCCAGCTGGCCACCGGCCTGTCGGTCAAGGTCTACGGCAAGGATCCGGAAACGCTGACCACCGTTTCCGAGAAGGTAATGGAGATCGTCAACGATACCGAGGGCTTTGCCAATGCGGACAACGGCCTTGGCAGCGGCGATGCCACCATCATCCTGAAGGTGGACCGCGACAAGGTGCGCGCCTACGGCCTGACCGTTGCGCAGGTGTACCAGCAGATCGCGGCAAAGCTCACCACCACCGCCACCGCCCAGACCCCCGTCACGGTGAACGGCACCACCATGGATGTCCAGATCACGGACAATCTGGACCCCGTCACCAAGGAAAACATGATGGAGCTTACCTTTGAGACCACCGAAATGTCGGCAGACGGCACAGTGACCAATGGTACCTGCACCCTGAACGATATCGCCAGCTGGACCACCGGCACCGCACCGGATGCCATTACCAGCGAGAACCAGACCGAGTTTGTCACCGTTACGGCGGATACGCTGAAGGGCTACAACACCATGGTGCAGTCCCGCGTGCTGCAGAAGAAGCTGGATGAGTACGCAGCCAGCGGTGAGATGCCGGAGGGCTGCAGCACCACGCTGGGCGGCGAGACCGAGGGCACCGACTACATGGTGAACGAAATGGTGCAGTGGATGGCTCTGGCCCTGCCCTTTGTATATCTGGTCATGGTGGCACAGTTCCAGAGCCTGCTGTCCCCCTTCATCGTGCTGTTCACGGTGCCGCTGGCCTTTACCGGCGGCCTGCTGGGCCTGCTGATCACCGGCCAGCAGCTCACCATGATCTCCCTGATGGGCTTCATCGTGCTGATGGGCACTGTTGTCAACAACGGCATCGTGTTCGTGGACTATGCAAACCAGCTGCGCATTGGCGGCATGGAGCGCCGCGCTGCGCTGGTGGCTACCGGCAAGACCCGTATGCGCCCCATCCTTATGACCACCCTGACCACCGTGCTGGCCATGCTGCAGCTGGTGTTCAGCGGCGATATGGCAAGCCAGCTGATGAGCGGCATGGCCATCGTCATCATCTGCGGCCTGAGCTATGCCACCCTGATGA
>OIUV01000126.1_pt1 | contig 11588 bp, 10 predicted proteins | sample 1587061 | NCBI WGS metagenome assembly OIUV01 (sample SAMN02674795, study PRJEB24791) | human gut metagenome, SKBSTL041 | isolation source: stool | host: Homo sapiens | place: USA
AACGTATTATGGAGTCATCCCCCAGCATCCTGTATAAGGTAGCTATACTTATTACATAAAGGAGAAGCGCCATGTCCTGTGTCAACATCCGCGGCTGCTGCATCGGTGAGGGCCGCCCTAAAGTTATTATTCCTATTGTAGAGCCCACAGAAACCGCCGTTCTGGAAAAGGCTGCCGCGTTTTCCACATTGCGCGCCGATTGTGTGGAATGGCGTATCGATTGCTTTGAAGGTGCAAAAGACCTTCCGGCTATCGTGCACTGCGCTGCGAAGCTCCGTGTTGCCTTAAAGGATCAGCTGCTTCTTTTCACCTTCCGCACAAAGGCCGAGGGCGGCAAAGTCGCTCTGGCCCACGAAGAGTATCTTCATTTTATCCGCACCGTTCTTGCCACCGACTGCGCCGATCTGATCGACATTGAATTTTACACTGCGGGCGCAGAACTTCCCGCGCTGATCGAAGAAGCCCACACCGCCGGGGCTGCAGTGGTGTGTTCCAGCCACGACTTCCATAAAACGCCGCCGCGCGCCGAACTGGTGAGCCGCATGGTTGCCATGCAGCAGGCCGGGGCTGATCTGCCCAAACTGGCTGTGATGCCCCAGAGCCGTGCCGATGTGCTGGAGCTTCTGGCTGCCACCGCTGAAATGGCCGACCGGCATCCGGAGACTCCCATCATCACCATGAGCATGGGAGCTTTGGGCGCGGTGAGCCGCCTTTCCGGCGAAGCCCTTGGCTCCGCCATGACCTTTGCCAATCCCGGACAGGCCAGTGCACCGGGGCAGGTATCATTGGAGGTCGTAAACGAAGTATTGGATGCACTGCATTTATAAATCCAGAAAGGAGCTTTTATGAAAAAGAAGTATTCTGCTCTCCCAGAACTTCTTTTGCGAAGTATTTTTTACACGCTTATCAATTATGTGCTTCTCAGCATGGTGCTGTCTTTTCGGCTTCATTGGAGCTCCATTCTGTTTTCTGCTGCCATGCTGTGGTTTGCTTTGGATTATTCAAAGACTATCCAGCAGTTGACCGGCAAACGGCTTCTCGCAGACCTTTTGTGGCTTGGCTGCATTCTCATCAGCACATTTATTGCATTCTTTGTCGGGTACATTCAAGGCTCGTTCGCATCATTTTAACGAAAAAGACCGGAGCTGTAGGTCGCACTTACAGTTCCGGTCTTTCTTTTTATGTCACAAAGAGATGATTATGCCAGCTTGGCTTCCAGACGGGTGCGGATGGCCTTGATAAAGCCCTCGCTGTCCACAGCGGTGGGGGTGATGCCCTCAGCCAGACCACACAGGTCTTTCGTCATGATGCCGTCGTTCAGGGTCTGCAGGCTGGCGGCTTCCAGTGCCTCGCCAAACTTCACCAGCTCCGGCAGGCCGTCCAGTTCACCGCGCTTCTTGAACGCGCCAGACCACGCAAAGATGGTAGCCATGGGGTTGGTGGAGGTTTTTTCGCCCTTCAGATACTTATAGTAATGGCGGGTGACGGTGCCGTGGGCGGCTTCGAACTCGTACTTGCCGTCCGGGCTGACCAGCACGCTGGTCATCATGGCCAGAGAGCCAAAGGCGGTGGAGACCATATCGCTCATCACGTCACCGTCATAGTTCTTGCAGGCCCAGACAAAGCCGCCCTCGCTGCGAATGACGCGGGCAACGATATCGTCAATGAGGCTGTAGAAGTAGGTGATGCCTGCGGCCTCGAACTTTGCCTTATACTCGGCATCGTACACTTCCTGGAAGATATCCTTGAAGGTGTGGTCGTACTTCTTGGAGATGGTATCCTTTGCGCCGAACCACAGATCCTGCTTCACATCCAGTGCGTAGTTGAAGCAGCTGCGGGCAAAGCTGCGGATGGAATCATCCTTGTTGTACTGGCCCTGCAGAACGCCAGCGCCCTCAAAGTCAAAGACGGTGGCGCGCTGCTCAGAGCCATCGGCACCGGTGAACACCAGTTCCGCCTTGCCTGCACCCGGGATGCGGAACTCAGTGCACTTGTACACATCGCCGTAGGCGTGGCGGGCAATGGTGATTGGCTTTTTCCAGTTTTTGACCACCGGCTTGATGCTGTCGATCATGATGGGTGCGCGGAACACGGTGCCGTCCAGCACCGCGCGGATGGTGCCGTTGGGGCTTTTCCACATCTCATGCAGCTTATACTCGTCCATGCGCTGGGCATTGGGGGTGATGGTGGCGCACTTGACCGAAACGCCGTACTTCTTGTTGGCAAGGGCGGCATCCATGGTCACCTTGTCGGCGGTAGCGTCGCGGTTGGGCAGGCCCAGATCGTAATATTCGGTCTTGAGGTCCACAAACGGAAGGATCAGTTCGTCCTTGATCATCTTCCACAGAATGCGGGTCATTTCGTCGCCGTCCATCTCGACGAGGGGCGTGGTCATTTTGATCTTTTCCATAGCAGGGTTCCCTTTCCTCTCTTTGGATCGTTTTTCCAGCCGCGCTGCACTGCCAGATGCCGCGCGGGCAGTTCGGCAGAATGTTTATTTGCGGTAAGCGGCTGCCAGCTTTTCAAGGGCCGGCAGGCTGCGCTTGACCTTTTCGGTATCGATGCAGTAGGCAAGGCGCACATAGCCCTTGACACCGAAGCTGTCGCTGGGCACCAGCAGCAGGTCAAACTCCCGGGCCTTCATGCAGAAAGCGTTGGCATCCTCTTCCAGAGCCTTGGGGAAGATGTAGAAGGTACCGCCGGGGCGCTCCACCTCAAAGCCCAGCGCGGTGAGCTTATCGTACAGCAGGTTCATGTTGGTCTCATACACACTCAGATCACTGGTCACATCCTGACAGCGGCTTACGGCCCGCTGAATGATGCTGGGCGGGCAGTTGTGGCCGGTGAAGCGGGAGATTTGGGCCATCATGTCCACCAGCACATCCTCGCCCTCACAGCCCGGACGCACCGCCACATAGCCAAGGCGCTCGCCGGGCAGGCTCAGGCTCTTGGAATAGGAGAAGCAGGTGAGAGTGTGGGGGTAGAACGCCGCCGGGTAGGGCACCTTTTTGCCGTCGAATGCGATATCGCGGTAGGGCTCATCGCTGACGAGGAAGATGTTGTGGCCGAACGCCTTGCTCTTCTCGGTCAGGATCTCTGCCATGCGGGTGAGCGTCCCGGCAGAGTAGACCACGCCGGTGGGGTTGTTGGGGGTGTTGATGAGCACACAGGTGGTCTTTTCGCCGATCATCTGCTCGAATGCGTCCAGATTGGGCTGGAAGGTCGGTGCCTGCGGCGGCACCACCTTGAGGACTGCCCCGGTGCCCGCCACATAAGGGCCGTACTCCGGGAAGTAGGGCGCAAAGGTGAGCACCTCGTCGCCGGGCTGCGTGACCGCACGGATGGCATGGGCAATGGCACCCGCCGCACCGGTGGTGGGGAAGATGTGCTTCTGCTCATAGGGCAGGCCAAAGGTCTTTGTCAGGTGCGCTGCCACATCGATGCGGAAGCCCGGGTCACCCTGACTGGGGCAGTAGCCGTGCAGGTTTACCGGCTCTTCGTTGGCCAGCAGGTCCTGCATAGCGGCAGTGAACTCCTGCGGGCAGGGCACGCTGGGGTTGCCCAGCGAGTAATCGAACACATTCTCATATCCGATCTCGGCAGCACGCTGCTTGCCGTACATGAAGGTCTCGCGGATGACGCTCTTATTGCCGAGCATCGCGCGATAAGTCTCGTTCAGCATAATACTTTCCCCCGAGAGTTTATTTGTGGGCAGCCGTATAGCTCTGCTCCACCTTGATGATGCAGCTGTAGGCTGTATCCTGTTCCTTGATGAACTGTTCCAGCTGTTCCAGCAGCTCTACCTTATCCCCTGCATAGCCTGCCGGCAGCACCAGATCGAACAGCACGTTGGTGTGGGTCCTGCCCGGCACGATGCGCAGATCGTGCAGCGAAAGGGCCGGGTCGAGCTGGCGCAGCTTTTCGGTCAGGCGGGCGCGCAGCACGCCCACGGCAGCATCCGAGGTAACGATGGGGTCGTAGTGGATGGTAACCAAAAGCCGGTCATTCTTTAGAAAATCCCGTTCAATGTTGTCGATCAGGTCGTGTGCCTCCAGCGGGTCCTGCTCGGCAGGCAGTTCCACATGCAGGGAGGCGAACTGGTGTCCCGGGCCGTAGTCGTGCACCATCAAATCGTGCATTCCCAGCACGCCGGGATAGGAGAGCACCTTCTGCTCGATGTGGTCCACCAGATCCTCGCTGGGGCTTTCGCCCAGCAGCGGGCTGAGCGTATCCATCACAAGGCCCCAGCCGGAGATCAGGATGAACGCCGCCACGCCTACACCCATCAGGCCATCCAGCACATCCCAGCCGGTCACGCGGCACAGCACCGCTGCAATGAGCACCGCGCCGGTGCTCAGCACATCGTTGCGGCTGTCCGCAGCAGTGGCAATGAGGGTCTCGGAGCCGATGATGCGCCCGATGGTGCGGTTGAAGCCGCTCATCCACAGCTTGACGAGGATGGATGCGATCAGCACGGCCACCGTGAGCCAGCTGAACATCACCGGGGTGGGGTGCAGCACCTTGACCACAGATTCCTTCAGCAGTGAAAAGCCGATGCCGAGAATGGTCACGCTGACTACCAGCCCCGCCAGATATTCATACCGGGCATGGCCGAAGGGATGCTCTGCGTCCGGGGCCTTGCCGGCCAGCTTGAAGCCCACCAGACTGACCACGTTGGACGAGGCATCCGACAGGTTGTTCAGGGCATCTGCCATGATGGCAATGGAGCCGAACAGAGTGCCTACGGTCAGCTTGCCCAGACACAGCAGCAGGTTGCATGCCACGCCCACCCAGCAGGCAAGGTTGCCGTAGGCGGCACGCACCTTAGGGTCCTGCGCATGGTCGGGCTGGCGGATGAAAAGACGAATCAAAAACTGAGTCATAACGGTCCTCCATGGGCAGCGCTGGACACCTGCATACCCTGTCATCGCTTATAGTATAGCATTTCGCTTTATCGTTTTAAAGTATTTTCCGAAAACTTTTGCCCGGTATAGAAAAGCCCCGGCAGAGCGGGATGCCCTGCCGGGGAGCTTTATGGGAACGGTAAACCGGGATTCTCGGATGAATTACTTCTCAGAAGGCTTGCTCAGGTCCACGCTGCGGATGATCTTGCGCACCGGCAGGATGCTCTTGGCATTCATGGACAGCTCGTCCACGCCCATGCGCAGGAAGGTCTCGGTCAGGGCGGTGTCGGCACCCAGCTCACCGCAGATGCCCACCCAGATGCCGTGGCGGTGGCCCGCCTCAATGGTCATCTTGATGGCGCGCAGCACAGCGGGATGGTGCGGGTTGAAGAAGGGCTCCAGCTTTGCATTCTGGCGGTCCAGCGCACAGGTGTACTGGGTCAGGTCGTTGGTGCCGATGGAGAAGAAGTCGCACTCGGCAGCCAGCTCGTCCGCGATCAGCACAGCGGCGGGGGTCTCGATCATGGTGCCCACCTCGATGTTCTGGCCCATCTTCACGCCCTCGGCGGTCAGTTCTGCGCGGCACTCTTCCAGAACAGCCTTGGCATCCTGCAGCTCCCGCAGGCTGGTGATCATGGGGAACATGATGCTCATGTTGCCGTAGGCAGAAGCACGCAGCAGAGCGCGCAGCTGAGTCTTGAAGAAGTCCCTGCGGGTCAGGCAGATGCGGATGGCGCGGTAGCCCAGTGCGGGGTTGTCCTCGTGGTCCAGCTTCATGTAATCCACGGTCTTGTCCGCGCCGATGTCGCAGGTGCGGACGACCACCTTGCGGGGCGCAAGGCTCTCCAGCACCTGCTTATAGGCCTCGAACTGGTAGTCCTCCGTCGGGAAGTCCTTGCAGTTGAGGTAGACGAACTCGGTGCGGAAGAGGCCGACGCCGCCGGCGTCGTTCTGCTGCACCGCTCCCACATCGCCCATGCCGCCGATGTTGGCAAAGACGTTGATGGTCCTGCCGTCAAGGGTGGTGTTGGGCTTGCCCTTCAGCTCCTGTAAGAGGGCCTGCTTTTTCTGGTCCTCCTGCTGGCGCTTTTTCAGGCTCTTGAGCAGGTCGGGGGTGGGGTCAACGTAGACACAGGCGTTGTAGCCGTCCACGACCGCCATCCTGCCGTCCCAGTCGTCCTGGATGACCTTGCACTGGATAAGGGCGGGGATGTTCATGCTGCGGGCGAGGATGGCGGTGTGGCTGTTGGAGCTGCCCTCCCGGGTGATGAAGCCCAGCAGCAGGCTCTTGTCCATCCGGACAGTCTCAGAGGGGGCGAGGTCCTCTGCCACGAGGATGCTCGGCTCGGTGCCCTGAAGCGTCGCGTTGTCCACCCCCTGCAGAATATCGAGGATGGCCTGCGCGATGTCGATGACATCGGCGCTGCGGGCCTGCAAATAGGGGTCGTCCATAGCCGCAAAGACGGCGGCCTGATTGTCTCCGGCGGTCTTGACGGCGTACTCGGCGCAGCGGTGCTGGCCGTTGATGATCTCTTTGATGGCGTCCACGAAGTCGTCGTCGTCCAGCATCATGGCGTGGATGTTGAACACCTCGGCGATGTCCTCGCCGGCCTCAGCCAGAGCCTTCTCGTAGAGGGTGGTCTGCTGATCGATGGCCTTGGCGCGGGCATCCTCAAAGCGCTGGAGTTCAGCGGCGGTGTCGGCCACCTCAGCGGCGGAGATAACGGTATCCTTTTTCTTATAGATCTTCAGCTTTCCGATGGCAATGCCATTCAGGATGCTTTTACCGGTGCCTACCTGCATTGCATTTTCTCCTTTTTTCATCGTTTTCATCTTCGTAACAAAAAGCCCCCGCAGGCATTCCCCGCAAGGGCTTCTCATCACACTGGGCGATCAGACGTTCTCGCTCAGGAATTTCTGGATTGCTTCGGCGCAGGCGGCCTCGTCGTCGCCCTCCACCTTGATGGTCACGGTGTCGCCCTGCTTGACGCCCATGCCCATCAGGGCCATCAGCTTGCGCAGGTCGCAGGTCTTGCCTGCCTTTTCGAGGGTAGCGGTGCTTGCAAAGCCCTTGGCCACCTTGACGAGCAGGCCGGCGGGACGTGCGTGGATGCCGCAGGCATCCTTAACGGTATACTGGAATTCCTTCATGATCATTTTCTCCTTACTTCATCCGATCCTCCCGGGCAGCTCACCCTGCCCATCGGGACACAGCACTCGAACCTTCTGGCTGCTGGATGTCTATTTCTATTATAAACCTTAGTCGTTCTTTTTTCACCCTTCCATATTGCCGATTTTTTATCAAAAATTTTAGTAACATTGAACAGAATATTTTTCCAGAAATACCACTATTGCACATTTTTTCTGCTTCACCGCATTTTTTCGTGCAAAATGACACCTATTCGACGGGGTAGCCCTCGGCGTCCAGCGGCAGGTCGGTGTACTGCACGGGCTGGCTCTGTGCATTTTCCGGCTCTCCGGAGGTCTGCTGCGCCTGTTCACTGGTCAGCTCTTCGTCGTGGCGCTCGCCCCAGTCCCCGCTGAAATCCTCGCCCGAGGTCTGCCGGGCCTGTTCGTCGGTCAGCTCCTCATCGTGCCGCTCGCCCCAGTCCCCGCTGAAGTCCTCGCCGGACACCTGCTCGGCCTCCTGCAATGCCATGGCGGTCTGGGCGTCCTTCAGTCCCGTGACGACGCCAGAAGGCTTTTCCAGCAGATACGCCCCGACGGCCTTCTTCCGGTAGACCAGCAGCACGCCGTAGCTGCTCACGTCGCCCCGGCTGGCAGCGGGGATGAGCGCCGTCCACTTTTCCACCGTCTTGCCCTTGTAGCGGGTGAGGTCCATCCCGCTCTGCTGCACCACCCCATTGAAGGCCGAGAAGCTGTCGTCCCACTTCCGGGGGATCTTGACCTTGTCGGCGGTGATGGACGCCCCATCTACGTCCAGCCCGTAGCCCGTGAACCACGTCTGGATGTCCTGTGCACTTTCGATCTTATTGTTCGCCGCCGCGACGGCCACCGTGCGGGTGCTGATGTAACGCCCCAGCATGGCGCTGAACACCACCAGCGCACAGCACATCGCCCCCACGCCCAGCTTCTTGACGCTTGCCTTACTCAGTGTGACCACAAACATACCCATGCCTCCCACCCATTCAGTTTTGTCCGTACAGCATACGCAAAGCGGGGCAGGATTATGCAAAAAACGGGGCCGCTTTGCAGCAGTCCCGTTTCACGGTTCAGGATTCAGTTTCCGGCGGCGGGCGTCGTGCGGTAGATGCCGAGGCTGTTGTCCGGCATCGGCATCTCCACCCGGGAGGCCCGGTCGTTCACGGCCACCATCAGGGCGGCCATCCCGGCCAGCACCGCAGCGATGATGAGCCATTTTACAAAGTCAGGCAGTTTTTTCATCGGTCACATCCTCCGTCATGCCGGGCGGCAGAGGGCGCGGGCACGGGCCAGCAGCGCCGCCGCCTCCGGCCCGGAGAGGGCACGCACCCACGCCGGACGCTCTGCCGCGCCCGGGCCGGCGCTGTCGGCCTCGGCGAAGGTGGCGAGACCGGTGTCCGTGCGGTCGTTCCACGCGATGAAGCCTTCCGGGGCGATGTGGGCACCGAGGCGGCAGTCCAGCACCGCCGTCTTCCCCTCGGGACGCCACGGACGGCCCAGATAGACGCTGCCCGCCGGGCAGTCGGAGACGAAATCGCAGTTCCAGAACACGAAGCCCAGCCCGTCGGCTTTGCCCGACGGGGCGGTGACATAGCTGTGGGGGATGTGGTTGTCCACGGTGCGGAGGGTGCAGTTCTCGAACAGCGCGTCTCCGCCGCCGAAGATGAAATCGATGTCCCCCGCGATCTCGCATTCGGTATAGTACTGGGCCGTCGGGCGGCGGGGCGCAAGGCCCCTCGGGCCGAGGAAGCCGTCCTTCTCCCGCTCCTTTTCGGGCAGCGGGGCGCAGAAGAGGGTATCCTGATTGCCCAGCAGCTTCACCCGCCGGAACACCGCCCGGGCGCTGTCCACATAGGCCGCGACGGCCTGCCCGGCCTGTGCGCCCGGCCCGGCGTCATTCTCGATGGTCATGTCCTCTACGCAGAGCGTCCCGCCGCTGAAAAAGGCGGTGTAGCTGCGGAAGGTGTGGGTAGGGCGGCCGTCCTTGTGGGGCAGCTTTCCGCCGTCGCCCCACACGAGTTTCGTCTTATCTGCACCCGCCCCCCGCAGGGTGATGCAGCGCTTCTCGCAGATCAGCTTTTCCCGGTAAAGTCCGGGGCCGACCTGCACCAATGCTTCCTCCTCATAGGGTACGGCCAGCACCGCCTCCGCGATGGATGCGAAGTCGCCGCTGCCGTCCTGTGCAACTGTGATCGTCAGCATGATAATCTCTCCTATGGTCAGTTGGGATACTTTTCAGTATACCCCCTTGCCGCCCAAAAAGCAATCTCAACTGTTCTCGAGCCGGAGCACCGCAGCGGTGATGTCGTCGGGCCTGCCCCGCTGGACAGCCCGGGCACGGGCCGCCTCCACCAGCTTTTTCGCCAGCAGGTCGGGGGCTTCGGCCTTGGCAGCGGAAAGCTCCAGCTGCTGGAGCACCCAGCCCGGGCCGTCTGCCAGCAGACCGTCCGACACCAGCACCACATAGTCCCCCGCTGTCAGATGCACCACCCGGCTCTGTCCGCTGACGCCGCCGAGGATGCCCATCGGCAGGCTGGCTTCGCCCACAGCCCGGGCCTTGCCCCCATGCACGAGGAAGCCCGGGGCCGCACCGGCCTTGAAGAGCCGGGCTGTGCCGGTATAGAGGTCTACGCTCACGAGGTCGAGGGTCGCGCCGCTCTCCTCGTCGCTCTTGAGGGCCAGCGCCACATTCACCAGCCTCGCCGCAAGCTCGGCGGTAAAGCCCGCTTTCAGCAGCCGGGCCGTCAGCTCTGCGGCCAGATTGCCGTCCACTGCCGCAGGGCGTCCCGTCCCCATGCCGTCGCAGAGGATCATCTGCGCCGCCGCCGCGCTGCAGAACTGCTGCACTGCGTCGCCGGATATTTCGCCCCGTGCCGCTGCGCCCGCCGTCCCGAACACGGCCCGCAGCAGCGGCTTTTCCGCAAAGAGCAGGGTGGTCATCCCCTTGCAGGAGAGCACCTGCGGCGGCTCAAGGCTGCGGCGGCAGATGCGCCCCACCTCCCCGGCCAGCGCGGCCAGCTCCTTTTCGCTGAAGCGGGTGCGGGGCAGCGTCACCGCCGCCCGGGTGCGGCCCAAGTCATCCAGCGTGACGGCGCATTCCAGCGGCGGCGTGCCCAGCTGGGCAAACAGCGCCGCCACCCGGCCCGATTTGTACGGCTCGGGGCTTCCGGGACGGCCCAGCTGCTCGCTGAGGACGCCCAGCGCATCGGCCACCGCGCTGTACTGCTCAGTGAGGGCCGTCCGCATGGCCTCGGAGTGGACGCGGGCCTCCCGGCGGCTGCGGTAGAGGGCAAAGGCCCTGTCTCCCGCCGCGCAGAGCGCCGCCGGGTGGATGCACCGGGCCAGCTGTCCGGGCAGGAGCATGGTCTCCAGATGGCCCCGCTCTTCCAGAATGGGGCGCAGGGCCTCCATCCCTTCCAGCGTAGCGGCGTGCTCCTGCTTCCAGCAGACCTCCCGCCGCCCGCAGTTGGCGCAGAGGCTGTCGTGGATGTTGTCGATGACCCAGCGGAAGTCCTCGCACCGGCGCGGAAAGGCGTCGTATACCTCGTTCACCGTCTCCGCCAGCGAGGAGAGGCTTTCGGCCACCGCTTCCAGCCGGGTCGCGGCGGCGGAGAGGCGGGGCCGCTCGTCCCCGGGCGGGTCATCGTCCTTGGCGGCAGGGGCCAGCCAGCCCGCAGGCAGCAGGGCGCAGAGCCCCGCACCCGCCCCGGCGCTGAGCAGAAAGCTGAACGCCCCCGCCAGCGGCTGGACGCAGAGCACCCCCGCCACACAGCCGCCCGCATAGGCCGCAAGCCCCTCCACCCGTCGCGCCGGGGCAAGCACCGCCGCAGCGGCACACCCACAGGCAAGCCCGGCGGCGGCAGGCGCAAGGGCAGGGTCTGACGCGGCCAGAGCCGCACCCGTCACCCCGCTGAAAGCCAATGCCTCCAGCGGCAGGCCCTTGCAGCAGAGGGCTAGCTCTGCCGCCGCACAGGCCATCACCCCGGGCAGGAAGAAGCCAAAGCTCATCCCGCCCAGTGCGGCGGCCGCAGCGGCAGACAAGATCAGGCTGCCCATGCCCGGTTTTTCGGGCGGGAAGCGCCGCAGGCCGTACCCCGCCGCCGCTGCCAGCAGGGCGTTGCCGCCGCAGAGCAGGATGGTCTGAACGCCGTTTTCCTCCCCCGCCGCGAAGCAGACTGCGCTTCCCACCAGTGTGCCGCAGCCAGCCGCCACCGCCGGGACGAATCGGCCGGGCCAGAGCCACCGTGCCGCTACCGCCGCGCCCAGTGCGCAGAGCAGGCAGACGCTCTCCACGGTCAGCGTGCCGAAGCTCCGGGCCAGCACCCCCAGTGCGGCCCCGGCAGCCCCCACGGCGAAGCAGTCCTCCGCAAAGCCCAGCGTCAGCCCCAGCCCGAAAGGCATCAGCGCACCGTACAGCACGGCCCAGCCTCCGGCCAGCCCCAGCAGGAACGCGCTCCCCTGCCGCAGGGCGGGCCGCACTGCCGCCCGCGCCCGGAGCGCACCGTTCACCCGCTTTTTCCC
>OIUV01000131.1_pt1 | contig 11356 bp, 8 predicted proteins | sample 1587061 | NCBI WGS metagenome assembly OIUV01 (sample SAMN02674795, study PRJEB24791) | human gut metagenome, SKBSTL041 | isolation source: stool | host: Homo sapiens | place: USA
TGACCAAGAACATCGCCTCCGAGTACGGCGAGTACAACATCCAGTGCAACGGCATGGGCCCCGGCTACATTGCCACCGCCCAGACCGCACCTCTGCGGGAGGTGCAGCCGGACGGCAGCCGCCACCCTTTCGACCAGTTCATCACCGCCAAGACCCCCGCAGGCCGCTGGGGTGAGCCGGACGACATGGTGGGCCCCTGCGTGTTCCTTGCAAGCCACGCTTCCGACTTTGTGAACGGTCAGATCCTGTACGCCGACGGCGGCATTCTGGCTTACATCGGCCGCCAGCCCAAGTAAAGCCATTTGGGCACTGCGTCTTCTTCAACCTTCCGACCAGACAGCTCTGTGCAGGCCAAAGTCTGCATGGGGCTGTTTTTTACAAAGCGGCAAGCGGCCTTTCCTACAAAACTTTGCTTCATGTCAGCTCATGTTAAAATGTTCCAATTTCATGTCAAATTGGTAACAATTCCTGTTTCATCGTTCAAAATGCACATAGGCATCTTGATTTTTTGTCGAAATTCCCGTATAATCGTCTTCATCATCCATCACGCCCTGTTGGTTGATCTGAATACGAAGAAATTTCAAAGGAGTATATTTCACATGAAACTCAAGAACATTGCGATCGTTGCTGCCGCTGCAGCACTGGCTGTTGGCATGACCGCCTGCGGTTCTTCTGCATCCTCCACCGCCGCTTCCTCTTCTGTGGCTTCTTCTGCTGCCGCTTCTTCCGAGGCTGCAAGCTCTGAGGCTGCTTCCAGCGAAGCAGCTGAGCCCACTACCGCTGAGTACACCGTGTACAACACCACCGGTTCTACCGTCACCGAGCTGTACCTGTACGATGCAGGCAGCGACGAGAAGGGCGACAATCTGGCCGGCGAGAACGGTCTGGCTGACGGCGAGAACATCGTCATCACCCGCGACGTGGAGGCTGACAAGCAGTCCGACGTGACCTACATTCTGGAGTTCACCACCGAGGACGGCCAGACCCAGAGCTTTGAGACCCTGCACTACGAGGTCGCTCCCATCTCCCTGCTGAGTGTGGATGCCGCTGCAGGTGCTACCCCCATCGCTTTTACTGCACCGGAAAAGTAAGAACTGCTTCATCACTGTAAAACGGGAAAGTCTGCGGGCTTTCCCGTTTTATTTTTTGCCAAAAGAGGGCTGAGGCTGTCATTTTCCCTTGCAATCACGCCAAAAATCCGCTATCATAGACGCAAATACGTTCCCTTGCGGCATAAAGGGAGTAAAGGAGTGGATTTTCTTATGGCAGAAAAAGAAGTCAAGGGCATCAAAAAGTTTTTTGAAGAGTTCAAGGCCTTCGCCATGCGCGGCAATGTGCTGGATATGGCAGTCGGTGTTGTGATCGGCGGTGCGTTCACGGCCATTGTCAACTCACTGGTGAACGACATCATCAACCCCGCCATCGGCCTGTTCTTCAACGCAGATTTCTCGGACGTCGGCATCCATGTGGGCGATGTGATGATTGGCATTGGTTCCTTCATCACCGCCATCATCAACTTCCTCATCGTAGCATTCGTGCTGTTCGTGGTCATCAAGACCATCAACGCCCTGCACAAGAAGCCCGCAGAGCCTGCTGCACCGGCAGCCCCCACCACCAAGGTGTGCCCCTACTGCCAGAGTGAGATCTCTATCAAGGCGGTGCGCTGCCCCCACTGCACCAGCAAGCTGGAGGGCTTCCCGGAGATCAACAATTAAATTTTGAATGGCCTCCGCTTTGCTCTGGCCATATTCAGCGGAATCATTTTCTAAATTACAAATCGGGAAAGTCTGCGGACTTTCCCGATTTGTTTTTTCACCCGCGGAGCCGCAAAGGCAAACAGCATAATCAACGCAAAACCTCCCTGCCCGGCCGCAGTCGCTGCGGTTCCAGAGCAGGGAGGTTTTATTTTATCCGGGAAAATGTGGAAAATCAGTCCGGTGAAGCTTTACTTGACCTTGGTCAGGTCGGCCAGCTTGTGATAGATCTCGGTGTTGTCAAACACGCCGCCGAACTTCTCCGCACCCACGCCGTTGGCGTAGACGTTCACCATGGCACCGGTGTGGGCGTAGGTGGTGTGGTCCATGCCGGATTTATGGTTGATGGTGTGGCAGATGGCCATGCTGAAGGGGATATAGGTACCGTACAGCTCATAGTCCTGCTGGGACATGTCCTTCTGGCTGGCAGAACCGACCTTCAGGGTGCGCTCGTAGGCGGTGCGCAGGTTCTGCACCTCGTAGTCGGTCAGCAGCAGCTTGCCGGCGTTGGCGGCATCCGGGTCGCTGGGCAGGGTCAGACCGAAGTTTGCCTTCACATCCTGCATGGCAGCTTCAAAGGGGGTCTTGTTGGCGATGTAGTTCTGCACATAGGTAGAATCAAACTTTGCGTAGGACATCTTCTGGTGGGCCAGATTGGTCAGGAAGGTGTCGTAGTTGGTGGTCTTGTAGCCGATGGCCATACCGCCGGTCTCGTGGTCGGCAGTGACGAGGATCAGGGTATCATTGGGGTGCTTCTGCTGGAACTCCACGGCAGCCTGCACGGCGTTGCTCATCTCGAGGACGTCATGGATGGAGGCGGCAGCATCGTTGGCGTGGCAGGCCCAGTCGATCTTGCCGGACTCGGTCATCAGGAAGAAGCCCTTCTTGTTGTCCAGCAGCTCGATGCCCTTCTTGACGTAGTCGGTCAGCTGCCACTCGCCTGCGGCGGCATCCATGGAGTAGTTCATGGCCTTACCGTCGGCCAGTGCCTCCGCGATGATGAGGGTCTTGCCCGCACCGGCCTTGAGGGCGGCGGCGTCTGCCTGACGGGTGACGACGTTGTAGCCGTTCTGGGCAGCGATCTCGTGGTTGTTGGGGCCGGTGCCGTCGCCGTTCACCTTCTGGAACTCACCGCCTGCGAAGTATTCGAAGCCGGAGGCGGCCAGCTCTTTGCCGATGGCGTAGTAGTTCTTGCGGGTCTTCTGGTGTGCGTAGAAGGCAGCAGGGGTGGCGTGGTCAATGTTGACGGAGGAGACGACGCCCACCTTGTAGTTCTTCTGGGCATGGAGCTTCTCGGCGATGGTCTCATAGGGCACATCGCGGGTCCAGGGACACATATTGATGACGCCGCTCTCGGTCTTGTGGCCGGTGGCGATGGAGGTAGCAGTGGAAGCGGAGTCGGGGCAGAAGGAGGTGCTGTCGTAGGTGGTCACGCTGCCCACCTCGGGGAACTGGGTGAAGCTCAGCTCGCCCTCGGTGACGGCTCCGTTGTTCTCCACCGTGCCCTTGTAGAAGCGGGCAGACTGGATCTGGGCCGTGCCCATGCCGTCGCCGATGAAGAGGAAGACATACTTGGGCTTGCCGCCGAAGATGCCCAGCAGGCCGTTTTCCTCCTCTGCTGCCTTGTCCACGTTGGGTGCAGCGGCATGGGCGGCTGTGGGAGCAGCAGCCAGCATACCGGCGGCAGACGCAAAAGCACCAGCCTTCAAAAAGCTGCGGCGGGACATTTTATTCTCTTTCATACCTGAAAGTCCTCTCTTTCCATGAGCCTCACAGGCTCGCTCTCTCTTTTTTGATCCTTGGGAACGGCCTTATTTTACCGCCCACGCCCCCGGCCCGAAACCATGCCGGCGCAAAATCGGTGTAAAACCCCGGCGGCGGCGGAGGACTTTGTGTAAAAAAGAGGACTGTCCGGAGCAAAAAGCGCCCCTCCGCTTTACCGGAGAGGCGCTTTTGTATATCACGGGTCAATTATGCGTTGAACTTTTCCTCGTTCAGCAGGCCCTCGCTCTTGGCCACACAGATGCTGGCGACTGCGTCGCCCACCACGTTCAGGGAGGTGACGAGCATCTCGATGGGGCGGTTGATGGCAAGGATGAGGGAGTAGGCCAGCAGGGCGCTGTCGTTGACGAAGCCCGCGCCGGACAGGATGGTGAAGAGGATGACGGCACCTGCGCCGGGAGCAGCAGGGGTGCCCACCGAGGCCAGCAGAGCCAGCAGGGCCACCACGACCAGCTGGGCGGGCGTGACGGTGTATCCGGCGCAGCCCGCGATAAAGACGGTGGCGACCACCTGCATGATGGCAGTGCCGTCCATGTTGATGGTCATGCCCAGCGGCAGGACGAAGGAGGCGATGGACTCATCGACGCCGAAGTCCTCGGTGCAGACCTTGATGTTCAGGGGAAGGGTCGCCGCGCTGGAGGAGGTGGAGAAGCCGAAGACGGCCACATTAGCGATCTTCTTGATGAAGGTGATGGGGTTCTGCTTCGCGCCCAGCGCCACCACCAAAGGGTAGGCCACCAGCAGGAAGACCAAGAGCAGAGCCACCGTGACTACCACGTACACCAGCGCAGGCTTGAGGTAGTCGATGCCGTAGATGGCGAAGGTGCGGGTCAGCAGCACGAAGACAGCGAAGGGGGCGAAGGTCGTGACCACGAAGTTGAGGAAGACCACCACCACATCGTTCACCTCGCCCAGCAGGCGGCGGAGGGTGGCCGTGCGGCTCTCACCCAGCACATTCATGCTCAGACCCACGGCCACGGCGAGGAAGACGGAGGAGAGCACTGCGTTATTGCTGCCGAACGCCGTGACGATGTTGGAGGGGATGACGTTCAGCACCACATTCAGGGGGTTGGAGCCGGTGGAGCCGGCGGCCTCGGTCAGGCCCTCGATGTGGGTGTTGAACAGGCCCATGGAATAGGTGGCATAGCCCACGCAGCCGGCCAGTGCCAGCGCCATAAAGGAGCACAGCAGGAACCAGAAGAGGGTCTTGGCCGAAATGCGGCCCATGGTGCGGGTGTCGGCGATGCTGCCGATGGCCAGCGCGATGGAGGTGAACACCATCGGGATGATGACCAGCTGCAGTGCCTTGATGAAGAGCTGGCCAATGATATAGAACAGGCCCAGTGCACGTTCTGCGCCCTCGGTGGTGATGTCCTGAAAGAGCAGGTCGTTGATGGTCTGCCAGATGCCGCTGTTGCCGGAAGCAACGAGCTTCTCACGCAGCATCATAAAGGCAAAGCCTGCCGCAAGGCCGCAGACCAGAGATACTGCCATCCTTTTCGCTAGGAGCGAGCCGCTGTTTTTATTTTTTTTCATACGATTTTCCTCACTTTTTTCCGTTTCCCAGTGTGTTTCGGTCGCATTCGGTCTATCTTACCACGACACACTGTTGGATTCAAGGGAAAAATCGTCTTTTCAGGCGATTTTTTCGGAAAAGTATGACGTATGAAAAATCAGTGTAAAAATTACGTTTAGGATAAAGAAAACCTCTCCGTCACGCCGTAGGCGTGACGGAGAGGTTGTTTCTTATGTAAGGTCTTCCCCCAGCTCCACGGCTTCCAGCACCCGGATGCCTTCAGCCTCGAAAGCGGCGCGCAGGGCCTCGGCAAAGCCGGGGCGGGGCACCTTGTTCTTGATGCAGAGGGTGATGACCCCGTGCAGGCTGGTGGCTTCCAGACCGATGGATGCGCCATCAGCAGGCACCCACGTCTGGAAATCCTCGATGTACCGGGTCAGCTCCGGGCTGGACGGCCTGAAGGGGTCGCCCAGATAGCTCACCCAGAAGTCGGCCGGAAAGCCGCTGATGTATTCGCCCATCTGGAAGATGCGCTTCTTGATGCTGAGGCTGGCCTTCTGCTGGTAGACCCGGTAGACCCAGCCCATCTGCTCGGCGATGCGGAAGATCTTCTTCTCCGGGGCGAGGTTCGCCTTCAGATCCGCGTCTACGCCCACGGCCACTTCGGCCAGCGGGGCATCTGCCGTCAGCGGCAGCTTGCGCTGGAAGGAGGCCACGCTGTTGTAGAGGGCGTTCGGCGCGCCCAGCGCGTCGCGGGCGTCTGTCGAGTAGCTGTAGAGCACCTCGTCCTTGTCCAGATACGCCCGCGCCGCCTTACAGAGCAGGGCCGTGAGGGTACTGAAGGGCTTGACGCCGCAGCGGAGGGCGGCGTCCACAAGCCCCGCCTTTTCCAGCCGGACGCGGCAGCAGGTGGGCGTCTCTTCAAAGGTCTGCACCACGGGGCGCTGCATATCGTTGGCTACCTGACTCTCGGGGTACTTGGCCAAGATGTCCTCGATGTCGTAGGGAGGGTCGGTCACGAGGGCACGGCCCTCAAAGGCCGTGCCGTACCGCAGGTTGCAGTAGAACTGCAGCACCATCGTCATGAAGGGTGCTATGCCCCGGCCATCGGCCATGAAGTGGAACCAGTCAAAGCAGACGACTTTCCCCTCATAGCTCAGGGCAACCGTAAAGCCGTTCTCGTCCGGAAATTCGGGCTTTGCACTGCCCTGCCGCACCGGGCAGGGGGCGTCCGACGGTTCGAGGTGGAGCAGCTTTTTCTCCCACACCGGCTTCTGGAAATAGTAGGGTGCCTTTGCCCGGGCCGCATCCAGCGCCTGCTGCAAAAGCGCACCGTCCACGGCGTCTTTCAGCGTGACCTGATAGCGGCAGTTGACCATGTTTTCGCGGTAATAGTAGACGATGCCCTGAAAAACGGAGCGCTGTTCGGCATCCATCCCTTATTCCCCCGCGTGCGCAGCCAGATAGTCGGCCAGATCGCTGACGGTGACGAAGTTGCGCAGCTCCTTTTCAGGGATACGCAGGCCGAAGGTCTCCTCAAGGTCAGCCACAACGGTCAGGATCTCCATCGAAGACAGGTCGAGGTCATCCATGAGGACGCTGTTCTCGTTCACATCATCGGGGGAAATTTCTGCAACATCTTCCAGAATTGCAAGGATCTGGGACACGATCTCGGTTCTTTCCATAGTTTGAATCTTCCTTTCGTAGTTCCATTAAAGGCGGCTGCGGCTCTTTTCCAGTATTCCGCAGCCTGCCCGGTTTATTCTTACTTGCGCAGCAGCTTGCCGGTGCCGGTGCGGGGCAGAGGCTCAGTGCTGAACTCCACGGCGCTCATCCGCTTGTAGAGCGGCAGGGTGCGGTTGGTCTCGGTGATGAAGTCGCGGACGGTCTGCTGGTCGGCCTCGCCGCAGTAGATGACGGCACAGATCTTCTTGCCCTTCTCCCTGACGACGCATTCCTTGACGGCCTCGCACTTGGACAGCAGATTTTCCAGTTCTTCGGGGCTGACGTTCTCACCGTTGTCGAGGATGATGATATTCTTCTTGCGTCCGGTGATGTAATAGAAGCCTTCCTCATCCACACGGGCCAGATCTCCGGTGTGGAACCAGCCGTCGGCGTCGAGAACTTCTGCGGTGGCCTCGGGGTCCTTGTAATAACCCAGCATGACACAGCCGCCGCGGATGCAAATTTCGCCCGTCTCGTCCAGCTTGTACTCGGCGTGGTCGTCGGGCTTGCCCACGGCGCGGATGTGCTTTTCGTCCTGCTCGTAGTTGATGATGCCGTCGCCGCAGGTCTCGGTCATGCCGTACACCTGAGTGATCATCATGCCCTGCTGTGCCAGCTCGGCCAGCATGGCTCCGTCAAACATGGCAGAGGAGCCGCAGGGGTTCCAGATGCCGTTCAGGCGGGCGCGGCGGCCCCGCTTGACGTCTTTGTAGATGGCCTCCATCAGCATGGGAGCCACAGCGATGGCATCGCTGTGCATCAGGCCGAGGTCGCGATAGAAGTCGCGGATGTCGGCGGAGAGGTTCAGCGCCCAGCCCTTGCAGGCCCAAACGAAGAGGCAGATGAACGTACCCAGATGGAACAGGGGCAGGATGGCGAAGTTGCTCAGGACGTCGTTTTTGTCCTCGGGCATATGCTCGTGCTTATAGTCCAGCATGGCGTCGCCGAATTTGACCTGGCACTCCACAGTGGTAAAAAAGTTGCGCTCCGAGAGCATGACGGCCTTGCTGCGGCCGGTGGTGCCGGAAGTGAACATCAGCACCATCAAATCATCATGGCCCACGCAGTCAACAAGCTCTGCAGGCGCGCTGTCCTTGAAGGCGTCCATCGGGCGGAGTTTATCGCCGTAGGCGGCCTCGATGTCGGGGCGGCAGCCATAGTCGATGCCGTCGTTGACGATGAGGGAAGGCTCGACAAGGCCCAGCTCATATTCCAGCTCGGGCCAGGTCTTTTTCTGGTTGATGGTCACGACGACGGCCCCGGCGAGGATAGCGCCGAAGCTGTTGACACCGTACTCATAGCAGTTGCGGCTCATGATGCCGACACGCTTGCCCTTGATGTCGGGGATATTCTCCTTAAAATAAGTAACGGCCCTGCGGATGTCCTGCACATACTGGGCGTAGGTCTTTTCCACCACAGTCTTGCCATCGGCGGCCACATAGCGGAAAGCCACCCGGTCGGGGTACTGCTTCGCCATGACGTCCGTGATGAGCTTATATACAGTATTTATCATTTTTGTCGCTCCTTGCTGTTTTTCTTTATTGCAGCGAAACGCCGGCAGCTGACATTTTCTGCCTCAACGTAATAATACCTGTTTCGGCAAAGAAATGCAACTACGCGGCGTGTCCTTTTTCGCTGTTTTATTGTTTACTTTCGCAGCAGCTTGCCCAGAGCGTTGCGGGGCAGCGGTTCGGCGGTGAATTCCACCGCGCTGATGCGCTTATAGAGCGGCAGGGTGCGGTTCACCTCGGTGACGAAGGCCCGGACCTCTTCCTGCTTATCCTCAGGGCAGTAGACGACGGCACAAATTTTCTGGCCCTTCTCCTTCACGATGCACTCGGTGACGGCCGGGCAGAGGGCCAGCTTCTTTTCCAGCTCTTCGGGGCTGACGTTCTCGCCGCTGGCGAGGATGATGAGGTTCTTCTTGCGGCCGGTGATGTAGTAGTAGCCCTCCTCGTCCACCCGGGCGAGGTCGCCGGTGTGGAACCAGCCGTCGGCGTCGATGACCTCTGCCGTGGCCTCGGGATCCTTGTAGTAGCCCAGCATGACGCAGCCGCCCCGGATGCAGATCTCGCCGGTCTCGTCCAGCTTATATTCCACATAGTCGTCGGGCTTATGGTCGTCGGGCTTGCCCACGGCGCTCATGTGGTCGGCCGTCTGGGTGAAGTTCAGGATGCCGTCGCCGAAGGTCTCGGTCATACCGTAGCACTGGTTGACGACGAAGCCGTTCTGGGCCAGCTCCAGCAGCATCTTGGGGTCGAGGGCCGCAGAGGAGCAGCACAGGTCCCACAGGCCGTTGAGGCGGCTGACGCGGCCCCGCTTGACGTCGTTGTAAACCGTCTCCACCAGCATGGGGGCCGAGGCCATGATGTCGCTGTGCATCAGGCCGAGGTCGCGGTAGAAGTCGCGGATGTCGCTGCAGAGGTTCAGTGCCCAGCCGGCGGGCGGGTAGGACATGACGCAGACGAAGCAGGCCATGTGGAAGAGGGGCAGCAGGGTCATGTGGCTCAGCGGCAGCTTCTGGCCCTCCGGCAGACGGGACGTGATCCAGTTCTCGGCCCGGGCACCGTAGGTGCAGAGGCTGGTGCACATATTCCGCTCCGAGAGCATGACGCCCTTGCTGCGGCCGGTGGTGCCGGAGGTGAACATCAGCATCATCAGGTCGTCGTGGCCGATGCAGTTGGTCAGCTCACCGGGGGCGGTGTTCCGATAGCAGTCCATCGGACGGAGCTTCGGGCCGTAGGCGGCTTCCAGCTCGGCACGGCAGCCGTAGTCGATGCCGTCGTTCAGGATGAGGGCCGGTTCCACAAGACCCAGCTCATATTCCAGCTCCTCCCACATCTTTTTCTGGTTGAGGGTCACGAGGACGCCCCCTGCAAGGATGATGCCGAAGGATGCCACACAGTACTCGTAGCTGTTCCGGCTCAGCAGCGCAACACGCTGGCCCTTGATGCCGGGCACTTCTGCCTTGAGGTAGGCAGTCATCCGGCGGATGTCCTGCGCGTACTCGCGGTACTTCTTTTCCACGACGGTCTTGCCGTCGGCGGCCACATAGCGGATAGCCACATTGTCGGGGAATTCCTGCTCCATGCAGCGGGTCACCATATCATATATGCCTGCGGGGACTTTGATCTCTTCAGCCATTGGTCTTACTCCTTTTTATTCGCAAGAAAAATAAACAGCACCATTTCGTTCCAGACTCTCCGCATTTCTGGCAGACAGAGGAAATTTCTGGTTCGATTCCTCTCGGCAACAGTATACCGCATATGCGCCGCAAACGCAAGATTTCATTGCACAAATATGCAATTTAAACTTGCGTTTAACTTGTGCAACCGGATGTAAATCCTTCCTTTTGTTGCGACGGGACAAAAGCTGTGATACACTTTTTTCGTCGGGACGAAACTTTGCCCGGAAGCTTCGTCCCCTGCAAATTGACAGAAGACCCAAAAAGCATTATACTGTTTATATCATTTGGCAAAAAAGCTCCCCGTCGAGCTTCATATTTTTATCTATCGCGCCCAAAACACGGCCTTTCAGGGCCTCCGGGACAGACGGCGCACTACAAGGAGGACCCCCTTTATGGAAGGCACCAAGCCCCGCACTGTAAGCAGCCTTGGCATGTTCGACCTGCTGAAAGGCATCGGAATGCTGGCCATCGTCTTTGCCCACACGGCAGAGCTTTACCCCCTCGGCACCGACGACGTCACCCCCTTCGCCTTTGCACTCTTCGCCTACCGCGAAGCGCTGATGGCCGCGTTCTTCATCGCCAGCGGCTACGGCTTCCGCAAGCGCTCCATCCACAAATGCATCGAGCAGCAGGTCAAGACCCTGCTCAAGCCTTACCTTTATACTGCACTGGCCACCACGGTGCTCCACGCTTTCCTTCACCGCGCAGCTTTCGGCTCGTGGGATGCCGCCATCTCAGAATCGGCCAAGGTCTTAGGCGGCTTCCTGTTAGGCCTGCCCCACACGGCCACTTACTTCGGGCAGCAGTTTTTCTCCTGCGGACCCATGTGGTACTTAGTGGCCCTGATGCTGGCGTGGGTGCTTCTGGACGTGCTGCTCGAGATCTTCCCCGAGCGGTACATAACCCCCGCAGTCGTCGGCGTCACCCTGCTTGGCTGGGGCGTCACGCTGGTGTGGGAGGCTCCTTTCTGCATCGCGCAGGGCATGGTGTCGCTGCCCTACCTTTACATCGGCTATCTGGCCAAGAAGCGCCGCCTTTTCGAAACTCCCCTTTCCGGCAGAGCCAAAGCCGGACTTATCGCGTCCGCGCTGGGCGTCGTCGCGGGCGTTTTTCTGACCCGGAGCACCGACTGCGTTTCGCTGGGTGAGTGGACGATGGGGCCGCTGAGCATCCTGCTGGATGGCGCAGCGGGCTACGGCATCATCCGGCTCTTTTTGAAATGGCAGCGCCGGGTGGACGGCCCCATCTCCCATGCCATCGAGTGGGTGGGCCGGCGCTCGCTCTTCATCTTCTGCATCCACACGGTGGAGCTGACGGCCATCCCGTGGTATCTGATGGCTGCAAAGTATGCTGACCATCCGGTGCAGGGGATGCTGCTGCAGTTCGTGTTCT
>OIUV01000135.1_pt1 | contig 11324 bp, 9 predicted proteins | sample 1587061 | NCBI WGS metagenome assembly OIUV01 (sample SAMN02674795, study PRJEB24791) | human gut metagenome, SKBSTL041 | isolation source: stool | host: Homo sapiens | place: USA
CACGGCTGTGTCCAAGTTTCGTCTTCACTGCTGAAAGTCGTGTTCTTCACCTGAAAACCTTCTGCCAGAATGATGCCGTTAGCCGCCGTAAAGCCCATGGCTGAATTTTCTATCAAGAGGGAGTCATCCACCGACACATTATAAAACGGTTTGCCGTTTTCGTCTACCGTCAATGTCATCTTGATATGTCCGTCCGGTGACTGGACCTCTGTTTTCGGGCTACTACAGGCATAGCATCCCAGCACACACAGAAAAGCTCCAACTAAATGTTTTACTTTCATAGTATAATCGTCTGTTTATATATAATACAGTTCAGAAAGGAGAAACACTTAAATGTATGCCGTTTTTCTTTCTTCGGATGCAAAGAAAAAGTATCTTTGCATCTAAACAATGTAGATTTATGGCAAAGATACTATTAGCAGAAGATGAAGTCAATATCGCCTCCTTTATCGAACGGGGACTGAAAGAGTTCGGACATTCGGTAACAGTCTGTCATGACGGAAATACGGGTTGGAGAATCCTTCAGGAAGAACCTTTCGACCTTGTAATCCTGGATATTATCATGCCGAAAATAAACGGGCTCGAACTTTGCCATCTCTATCGGCAGATGTTCGGTTACCAGGCACCGGTCATTATGCTGACGGCTTTAGGCACTACGGAAGACATTGTAAAAGGACTGGATGCAGGAGCAGACGATTATCTTGTCAAGCCTTTCAGTTTTCAGGAACTGGAAGCACGTATCAAGGCGCTGCTGCGACGAAACAAGGAGACTGTAACCAATCAACTGACTTGCGACAATCTGGTATTGGACTGTAACACCAGACGGGCGAAAAGAGGTGATGCGGATATCGATCTCACCGTAAAAGAATACCGTCTGCTCGAATATTTCATGACTCACCAAGGGGTAGCCTTATCGCGCATTACGCTGCTCAAAGACGTATGGGACAAGAACTTTGATACGAATACCAACATCGTAGACGTATACGTCAATTATCTGCGGGTAAAGATAGACCGTGACTTCGACAAGAAACTGATTCATACAGTAGTAGGATTAGGATATATCATGAATGCCTGAACATCCATCAAACAAATCCGTGTATGAAAATAGGTTCTAAAATAGCTCTCTTCTATACGTTGCTCAGTGTACTGACAACTATCATCATTATCGCCGTATTCTATCTTTTCAGCACACAGTTTATCAATAAACTCTATGCCTCCTATCTTCGTGAAAAAGCATATCTGACCGCACAAAAGCACTGGGAGAAAGACGAAATAGACGAACAGAGTTACCAGATTATCCAGCGCAAATATGACGAACTCTTGCCCGAAGCTCATGAGATTCTTTTAAATATGGACAGTCTCTCCGAAGTCCGTGACACACTGAACAAATATCTGACCCAGCATCAGCAGGCACTCCTGATAGCCGGTGAAGACAGCGTCCCTTTTTCTTTTAAATACAAAGACCAGTTGGGAGCCGCCCTTTATTATCCCGATAATGAAGGAAATTTCATCGTCCTCGTCATGTCCCGGAATGTGTACGGTGCAGAAATCAAAGAACACCTCTTGCTTCTCTCCATCTTTCTGGTTTTATTCAGTTCCATCCTGATTTATTTAGTCGGGGAAAATCTATTCCGGCCGTATTCTTATCCCCCTGCAGCATATACTGAAGGAGCTGAAGAGGATACGAGCCAACAGTCTGAACCGCCGGTTAAAGACGACCGGAAACAACGATGAACTGGAAGACATGATCGAAACACTGAATAGCATGCTCGACCGTCTGGACAGTGCTTTCAAAGCTGAAAAGTCCTTTGTCAGCCATGCTTCGCATGAACTGAACAACCCCATAACCGCCATACAGGGAGAATGTGAAATCAGTCTGCTGAAAGAAAGAAGTACCGGAGAATATATCGAAGCCCTGCAACGAATCTCATCCGAAAGCAAGCGAATCTCCAATCTGATCCGCCATCTTCTTTTCCTTTCACGTCAGGATGAAGAGCTCATAAAAAGCAATATGGAGGCAATGTCTCTGCCGGATATGCTGAATGACTTAATAAAAATGAACGAACGAATCCGTCTCCATTATCAAGAAACAGGTAAGGCTGCCACTGTAAAGGCCAATCCTTATCTGCTCAAAATAGCTTTAAAGAATATCATCGATAATGCCTGCAAATATTCTGAAAAGGAAGTAGACATTACGCTCAGCCAAAAAGATCAACACCTCGTTCTTGAAATAAAAGATCAGGGCATCGGCATTCCTCCGGAAGAAATAGAACATATATTCCAGTCTTTCTATCGGGGCAGCAACACACATGACTATGCAGGTCAGGGCATCGGCCTCAGCCTGACGCAGAAAATAGTATCTGCCTACAACGCCAGACTGGAAATATCTTCGGAAATAGAAAAAGGAACAAAAGTACGGGTGATCTTCTGATTCAACCGACTTTTGTCCCTTCCTCACTTCTACCTACTGAAAACGAAATTAAAATTTAATCTATGCCGTTTCTTTCATAGAAAGAATAGAAAATGAATTAGATACGTCTTTGCAATAATTTTCCGTTTTTATCATATAGCATTCGTTCATACACTACTTCCACAATCAGCGGGAAGATGAACAGGGCGAAGAAAGTCGCTCCTATCAATCCGCCGATAATGACAATCGCCAACGGACGCTGTGATTCCGAACCGATACCATGACTCATAGCCGCAGGCAACAGACCGATAGCTGCCATAGCCGCCGTCATTATCACAGGGCGGATACGTGATCGGACTCCTTCTTTAGTGGCCTCCTGTAAAGGCGAACCCAGTTTCAGATTTGCCTTGATATCGGAAATCATAATAACTCCATTCTGTATGCAGATACCGAACAAGGCGATAAAACCGATACCCGCCGATATAGAGAAATTGAAGCCCGTTATCAGAAGGGCTGCGATACCTCCCACGGCAGCAAACGGTACATTCAGCAATACCAGTCCTGCATCTCTTGCATTGGAGAAGAGAATAAACAGAATAATAAAAATAATGGCAATGCTGATAGGTACTACCTGTGCCAGACGTTTCGAAGCACGCTGCTGATTCTCAAAATCACCCGTCCATTTCAAAGAATATCCAGCCGGTAAATGGACGGAAGCATTTACCTTTTTCTGCGCTTCGGCAACTGCCGTACCCATATCCCGTCCTCTCACCGAGAACTTGACAGCACAGAAACGAGCATGGTTGTCACGGAAGATCAATAATGGTCCTGTAATCGTAGTGATATCTGCCAGTTCCTTAATAGGCACCATCGTTCCGTCCATCGCCGGAACCAGTATCTTACCTATCTCCTCTTCATTCTGACGGAACTCTTCACTATACCTCACCATGATATTAAATTTCCGTTCGTCCTCATACAACAGCGAAGCTGACTTCCCGCCAATAGCCATTTCAATGATAGACTGAACATCTTCCTTAGCCACTCCATAACGTGCCAACTGACGTTCGTTCAGTTCAATACGAAGTTCCGGCTGGCCGATATTGCGAATCACTCCCAAGTCTTCAATTCCCTGCACGGTATTTAAGATCTTATCAATCTGGACGGCCAGTTTTTCCGATTCGTACAAATCCTTACCGAACACTTTCACCGCAATAGAACCTTTTACACCGGAAGCCGCTTCTTCCACATTATCCGTAATCGGCTGCGAAAAGTTAAAGTCAATGCCGGGATAAATGGATAAATCTTCCTGCATCTTGTCGATAAGCTGCAGTTTGGTCAGTTTGCTTTCCCAGTCTTTCTCCGGATAAATATCTACGTGAAACTCAATATTATAAAATCCGGTTGCATCCGTTCCGTCGTTGGGACGTCCGGTTTGAGACAGTACCTGCCTCACTTCGGGGAAAGTCAATAGTTTCTTTCTCATCTTATTTGCCAGCGTTACGGATTCATCCAGCGATATACTTTGCGGCAGCGTAGCACGGATGTAGATCGAACCTTCGTTGAGCTGAGGAAGAAACTCCGTCCCGAGGAAAGAGAAAAGCCATAAACCGACTCCTGCAACTACGGTTGCCAGTCCGATAGTCAGCTTGCGATGAGCATAGAAGGTATCAAAAAGAGCCGTGCACTTTTGATTGATGAAATGGACAAAGCGGTTGTTCTTTTCGCGTACATTCTTTTTCAGCAACATGGACGACATGACGGGAACCAGCGTTAATGTGAAAATAAGCGCACCCAGCAAAGCAAAACCCAATGTATATGCCAAAGGTGAGAACATTTTTCCTTCCACTTTCTGAAAAGAGAAAATAGGAATTAAGGCAGTAATGATGATCAGTTTGGAGAAAAATACCGCTTTTGCCTTATCCTTGGCGGTATGACGGATCAGTCCCATCTTGGACATCACATTGAATGCGGGCATTCCCACCTCTTTCGCCTTCTTGTCCAAAGCGACAAACACACCTTCCACCATCACCACTGCCCCATCGATAATAATACCAAAGTCAATGGCCCCCATAGAAAGCAGATTGGCAGACATCCCCATCACGCGTAAACAAATAAATGCGAATAACAAAGCTAATGGAATAATCACCGCAACAATCACGGTTGTCCGCCAATCTGCCATGAAGATTAACACAATAAACGTAACCAACAATATTCCTTCAATCAGATTATGGGTCACCGTTTTTACCGCCAGGTTCACCAAGTCCTCACGGTCGTAGAACGGTATTATCCGTACATCTTCAGGAAGTACATTCTGATTCAATTCTTCTATCTTATCTTTCAGATTTGCAATGACTTCACCGGGGTTCTCCCCTTTACGCATCACCACAATTCCCTGAACGACATCGTTCTCATCCATTCGTCCCACTTGTCCGAGGCGGGGCAGGCAGGATTCGTGAACATCTGCCAGGTTCTTTACGAGAATCGGCGTTCCGTTGATGTTCTTCACTACAATGTTTCGCAATTCATCCAGATCGTTTATCAAACCGATTCCCCGGACTACGTATGCCTGAGAACTTTTCGTGATGACATCTCCTCCTACATTGATATTACTCTTGGCTATCGCGTCATAAAGTTCGAGAGAGGTAATTCCGTAATTAATCAACTGATGAGGATTCACGCTCACTTCGAATGTCTTCACCTCGCCACCGAAACTGACGATATCAGCTACACCTGATACCGAACGGAGATTTCGTTCGATCACCCAGTCCTGAATCGTTTTCAAATCGCGTACACTACGTCTGTCACTGCGCAGGGTGTAGCGATAGATTTCTCCGGTAGGTCCGTACAAAGGCTGTACTTCGGGAGTCACGCCTTCGGGAAGATCGGCATCATTCAGCAAATTGTAGACTTGCTGACGGGCTGTAAAGTCATCAACACGATCTTCGAACATTACATTGATCACAGAAAGTCCGAAAAGAGTGGTCGAACGAATATCCGTTTTTTTCTGTACGGGATTCATGGCTATCTCAATGGGAATCGTGATAAATTTCTCCACCTCTTCCGCACTACGGCCCGCCCATTGCGTGATGATCGTCACTTTTGTATTCGTTACATCCGGAAAGGCATCTATCGGCGTATGTTTGAATGAGACGGCTCCGGCTATAACGGCAATCACCGTACAGAAGAATATAAAGAACTTATTCTTCAGCGAGAAGGCTACTATATTATCTATGAATTTATGCATACTATTCTCTGATTTTTAATCCGCATTCAAAGCATTATACACTAACAATACATTATTATTCAGTACCCTGTCTCCTTCGGAAAGACCGGAACGGACATAACATTCCTTGCTCAACTGTTTGTAAACGTCTACTTCCTTTATCTTCAGACGCTGGTCAGGCTCTACTGTGACCACATAATTCTTTCCTCCCTCGAACACCAGCGCATGGGAGTCGATACGAGGCATGGAAGTATCTTCCGCTTTACACTTCACGCTCACGTTTGTAAACATACCCGGCTTCAGCAAGTAATCCTCGTTTTTCAGTTTGATGCGTACGTTCATTGTCTTACTTTCACTGTCCAACAGGTGATAGGCCTTGTCGATCGTACCTGTAAATGTCCTTTCCGGATATGCCAAAGTCGAGATACGGACATCAGCTCCCTCGGAAACCTTACTAATATCACTTTCATACACATCCGCCATCACCCATACATCGGACAGACCGGAAATCGTAAACAGCGCATCCCCCTGGTCGGGGCGCAGCTGCATATCCCTGCTAATCTGCTTTTCCACAATAAAGCCTGATACGGGAGATTTGAGCTGATAAAAAGCATTTCCGGAGAAGTGATAAATGGAGAATATTTCTTTGATTCGTCTTTCTTCCGCTTCCGCAGTTGCCAGTTCCTGCTTGGCCTGAAGTACATCTTTATCCGATGCCATGCCGGAAGTGTACATATCCTGTGTGGCATCCATGTTCCGCCGGGCCAGCAAGAGTTGTTGTTCAGCTTCTTTCAATTGTTTCTCATAATCCGCCACTTCCCCGCTACGGATCACTGCCAGCACTTCTCCTTTGTGAACAAAGTCTCCTATTTCGGCACGCAGTTCCGTCACGGTTCCTCCGAACATCGGATACACATTTGCCACCTGATCCTGATTGAAAGTGACCCGTCCATTCAATGTCAGTTCATCTACCACTTCACAGACGTGCACGGTATCGACGGATACGATTCTCAGCAGGCTGTCCGTCAGGCATAGTGTAGTCGGTTCTACTTTGGGTTGTTCTCCTTTTCCGGAGCATGCTCCCAAAAGGCTGCCAAACAATATACAAGGAAGAAATTTATTCCAGTTCATAGTCTTTGATAATTTATGGATTGTGATCTTTAATCGTTTCATATTGGTCGGTTTATTAGTAGTTCAATACATTTTGTCCGACAACTGTATTCAGGTTTTCCATAGCGAGAAATACGTTTTTCTTTATCTCGTATAGTTGGATACAGGTTTCTTTATAGCTGTCATAATAGTCGATAAATTCCAGCAGGCTGATATTCTTTCTGGTGAAATTCTCATTGACTCCTGTGATCAATTTCTCGAAGTTACGTTCCAGGTCCATATTAGTGGATTGATAGAGTTGAGTCGCTTTCTCCAGAGACGTATAAGCGGTGAAGAGTTCCATATCGGCACGATTGGCAGCATATTCCTGCTGCACTCCCGCCTGCTGGATACTGAAGCGGGCTGCTTTGATATTTCCCTGATTACGGTTGAAGATAGGTACGGACAGGCTTACTCCTATCGCGAAATAGTCATTGATAAAGTTTCCTACACGGTCATAATTCCCTTTCACAGAGAACTCGGGAAAGGCCATTGACTTCTGTAGTTTCAGATTTGCACGGGAGGCATTCACTGTGCTTCGGGCAATCTTTTGGTCGGGCCGTTCATTGATGATTGCTTTCAGGTCTGCAAATGATAATTGCGACAGGTCCAGTTGTTGCAGTACTTCTTCGTCTAATGAGAGTTGAACTTGTGTATCTTCCGGAAGGTTCAGTAATAAATTCAGTTCTCCCCTGGTAGTCAGTAAATCATTCTCCCGTTCGTTCTTCTCTTTCCTCAAGGAGAAGAGCATGGATTCCAGACGGGAAATTTCCATTAAAGAGATGTTTCCCTTTTCCTGCTGAATTTTCATTCCGCCCAAAAGTACTTGCAGGGAATTTACTTCCTTTTCATAGATGGCAATGGACTTAGAAAGAAAGTAGACTTCTACAAACTTTTCATTCAATTCCTGACGGAGCGTCCGCATTACTTCTTCAAACTGGTATTCAGCTATTTCCTTATTGATTTTTTCCAGCCGGACTTGCTTGTTCCGCTGACCGGCAAGATGGATCACCTGTTCTATTTCAACAACAGCTTCCCCTTCTTTTCCAAAATCAAAATACTTCCCGTTCAATCGGTTGTAGACATTCTGTTCCAGCGAAATGACCGGATTTTCAAACAATTTGGCTTGTAATACCTGCGCCTGTGCCATGTCGATATTGTACCGCTCGGCTATCAACGATAAATTGCGCTCTAAAAAACGCTGCTCTGCTTCTTTCAGTGTCAATGTGCCTGCAACCTGTTGCGCACACATCTTTCCTGCCAATAGAAGAAATAGTAAAAATAAAAATGCTCTGTTCATCGCAATCTTTTTGTTACCTTAATTTGTTTTCCGACAAAAGTACAACTCTGCAACGGTAGAGGCTGGATAAAAGCGATTATAAGGCTCTCATTTCAGATTAGAATTTGATTAGAAAATATCTAAGGAAAGGAAAAATTGTAAACACAACAGGAAGAATGGCTATCCCTCTTTCTCTACCATACCCCTATCTTTGCAAAGTAGAAATAAATAATGAATCATTAAAAACAGGAAATATGAAAATTATAGATTTAACCAAAGAAAGCTTTGTTGAGAAAGTTGCTGATTATCAATCTTATCCGGATAATTGGGAATATAAAGGGAATAAACCTTGTTTAGTCGATTTTCATGCTCCATGGTGTGGTTATTGCAAGGCATTATCACCCATATTGGACCAATTAGCAGAAGAATATAAAGGGAGACTGGACATTTATAAAGTAGACGTCGATCAGGAAGAGGAACTGGAAAGTGCATTCAAGATTCGGACAATTCCCAACCTTTTGCTTTGCCCGGTGAATGGCAAACCGATAATGAAACTCGGTACAATGAATAAGGTTCAATTGAAAGAGTTTATAGAAACGACTCTATTTTCATGATAAAATAGAATATAGAGTACTCACATTACTACTTTTCTTACTGAAAAAGTCCGAATCCCAATTGCTTTTTGCAATTTAAAGGTTCGGACTTTCTATTTTCAGATTTAACAGATAGCACTTATCATTTATGCAGCAATCTATCAGTCCCCGGAACAACTTTTCCCATCGACCAGACACACCGTACATTCAATTCCTTATCAAGTATCACAATATCAGCATCTTTACCTTTAGACAATGCCCCTTTCCGATCGCTCACACCAATCAGACGGGCAGGAGTTTCGGAAGCCATACGCACAGCATCTTCCAAAGGAATACTTGCTTTCTTCACCATCGTACGAACCAACACATCCATAGTCGCCAGACTACCGGCTAATGCAGAATGATCCGCCATCTTACATACTCCGTCCTCAATAATATAACGCGGATCAATCGGCTCGTTCCCTTCATTGGCAGCATAAGCCAACGCATCAGTCACCAGACAAGTATTCTCTACCCCTTTCAGTTTATAAACCAGTTTCAGAATAGTAGCAGGCAAGTGAATACCGTCTGCAATAACTTCTACCGTCATTCCATCTGTCAGATATACACTCTCTACCGTACCTTCATATTTATATTCGCGACGTTTATGAAAACCGGGCATCGCATTATAGAAATGAGCAGCATGCGAGAATCCTACCGCATACGCTGCCTTAATCTCATCATATTCAGCCTCCGTATGAGTAACGGCTGTCATAATTCCCTTGGAACGAGTGTATTTTGCAAAATCATGTGCCCCATGCAATTCGGGACTGATATCCCAGCGCTTGATACAGGAAGTATGTTCCAACAGCGGCACATATTCATTTTCATCGGGAGTTTTCAGAAAACCGTCATACTGGCTTCCTGCCATCTTCGGATTCAGATAAGGCCCTTCGATATGCAGACCGAGAATCGGAGACTCCGGTTCCTTCATCAGCTTCTCACAAACATCGACCGCCTGATATATCCTCTCAAACGAAGTAGATGACAAAGTAGGAAATATGCCGGTAGCTCCATGCTTCAAATGAGCAGTTGCTGCGATACGGAAAGCCTCCTCCGTTGCTTCGGTAAAATCATGGCCGCCGCCACCATGCGCATGCATACTGACAAATCCCGGTACGATTGTCATTCCTCTCGCATCAATCACTGTTGCACCGATAACTGCCAGATCACTGTTGGTTACCTCTAATATTTTTCCATCACAAATCAATACAGAGCCGTCTTTCAGCCAGCCTTGCGGAGTAAGTATTCTACCGTTGATTATTTGAGTTAACATCGTTTTCTTTTTTAGTCGTTAAAACAGCTTGTTTGTACCTTCTACCAATTGTCCCATCGCCCAGACCGCTCTTACATTCAGATCTCTATCCAAAGCAATAATATCCGCGTCCTTGCCACGTTCCAACGTACCTTTGCGGTCGAGCACTCCCATGATACGGGCCGGAGTCTCGGAAGCCATCCTCACAGCATCCGCCAAAGGAATTTCAGCATTCTGCACCATCGTACGGATCAGACGGTCCATCGTCGCCACACTTCCTGCCAATGCAGAGCGGTCTGCCAGTTTGCACACACCGTCTTCGATAATGACACGCGGATCAAAAGCAGTCTTACTGTCACTTGCCGCACAAGCCAGCGCATCAGTGATCAGGCACGTACGCTCCACTCCTTTTATCTTATAGACCAGACGAAGAATGGTAGGAGGCACATGAATGCCATCGGCCACGACTTCCACTGTCATATCATCAATCAAATAAATACTTTCTACCGTACCTTCATACTTATATTCCTTCCGTTTGTGAAATCCGGGCATAGCATTGTAGAAATGTGTAGCATGCGTATATCCTGCCTCATACGCAGTCTGGATATCTTCAAATTCAGCCTGTGTATGTCCTACAGATGCCAATACGCCTTTTGCGGTGATATACTTTCCGAACTGCATAGCCCCCGGAAGTTCCGGTGCCGCATCCCAACGTTTGATGCAATGGGTTTCTTCCAGCAAAGGGATATACTCTTCCGGATCAGGATTTTTGATATTCTCCGGAATCTGTCCGCCTGCCATCTCCATATTGAAGTAATGTCCTTCCAGATGCAGGCCGAGTACGGGACTGTCCGGCTCTGCCATCATCTTTTCAGTTGTTTCTGCGGCTGCACGGATCATAGGAATAGTAGAAGAAGAAAGTGTGGGGAAAATACTGGTAGTTCCGTGTTGCATGTGAGCTTTAATCGCTGTCCGGAAGGCGTCTTCCGTCCCCTCCATAAAGTCTCTTCCACCACCGCCATGAACATGAATTTCTACTCCTCCCGGAACGATATACATGCCCTTGGCATCAATCAGTTTTGCTCCGATAACCGCCAGGTCGCAGTTAGTCACTTCCAGAATTTTATGATCACGAATAAGTACGGACCCATCCTTCAACCAGCCCTGAGGGGTGAGGATGCGCGCATTAATGATTTGTGTTAACATATCACAAGTTCTTAAATTAATTATAGGTCTGTGTGAGTCGATGACACTCTTTTTGGGGGAAGTACATCGACTTTCGTAATTACAAAAAGAGGTCGCCAATCTTATCGACTGACAACCTCACTACTTTGAGCGGAAAACGAGACTCGAACTCGCGACCCTAACCTTGGCAA
>OIUV01000148.1_pt1 | contig 10963 bp, 6 predicted proteins | sample 1587061 | NCBI WGS metagenome assembly OIUV01 (sample SAMN02674795, study PRJEB24791) | human gut metagenome, SKBSTL041 | isolation source: stool | host: Homo sapiens | place: USA
GCCGAGTGTTTTGGCGCTACCGGAAATGCCGATGGACGTGGCTATCAGGCCATTGACCGTTTTGACATCTCCCAATCGCCGGCTGACCTCAACCTATACGAAGGTGACTGGAAAAATTATTATGCGGGCGTCTATCGTTGCAACGAGCTGATAGCTCATGAAGAGCAGATTGTATGGAATGAATCGGATAGCAAACGTGGTATCTATATGGGCGAATGTCGTACGTTGCGTGCATTGCTTTATCTGGATATGGTTCGTTTATGGGGGAATATCCCACTCTTTCTGGAACCGGTAAACGAAAATCGCGCTCCTTCACCTGCCAAAGAGGTGTTCAGTGCCATATTTACTGACTTAAAATATGCTATCGAGAATATTCCCGGTGACGCTTATCCCAAGGCCGACTATACCAAGAACGACGGACATATTACAAAATATGCCGCCGAGGCTTTGCTGGCACGTGCCTATCTTTTCTATACCGGATATTACGGTGAAGAACCTGTAGAGGTGACTCGTGCCGAAGCTTTGGCTGCTGTAGAAGACGTAATCGCTTCAGGAGAATATGGTTTGGTACCGCAATTCAAGAATTTATGGCCGGCTTCTTCTGCAAAAGTGGCCGAAAAAGGAGACTATGAAACTTTGAAGGGTACATATGCCGGTGATGGAAACAAGGAAACCCATTCTTGCGTTGAAATTTACCGCTACTCAGGATTATAACGGGAATAATGACTCCAACCGTTGGCAGGTGATGTTGGGTATGCGCCAGCTTAATGCTGCTCCCTATTGCAAGGGATGGGGCGCATTGACGGTAAATCCTGATTTTGTGGAAGCGTTTCCCACTGGTGACCTCCGCCGTTCGGCTTCTATCATTGATTTGGTAGGGGAAGGAATCACCGGTTCGGCCGACTTTACCACCAGTTTTAATGACTGGCGTGAATATACCGGCTATGCTGTGAAGAAGTATGCTCCCCTTTGCTATGCCGATGGAAGCCATGCCGGTAAGCAGGATGGTAGCGGTGACTTCCAGACACAGAACCGCCAAGACTACGTTATTATCCGTTATGCCGACGTATTGTTGATGGCCGCAGAACTGGGTAGCCCCAATGCGCAAACTTATTTCGACCAAGTGCGTAAGCGTGCTTATCAGGTTGATGACAACGGAACAGTATCGGCCAACTATCAAGCTAAGAGTGTGTCTCAACAAGCTATTATGGAAGAACGTCGTCTTGAATTTGCTTTTGAAAGCATTAATTATTGGGATCTCCTGCGTCAAGGTATAGACGTGGCAGCCGAGAAGCTCGCCTTGAATGGTGTCAAGGTGAAGAGTGGAGGCGCTGATGATGCAATAACCATACGGGTCGACCGTGTGAAAGCCACCAAAGGCTTGAGCCAGATTCCTTATAATCAAATTAACCTTTCACAGAGTGTACTTGTGCAGAATCCCGGATGGTGAGTACCATTAATAGAGTAAATAAAAAATAAAAATAATAAGATATGAGACTTAAATCATTCTTTTCCATATTGGCAGGAGCGGCTTTGATATTTTCCGCTTGCTCGCCCGAAGAGTACGAGATGGGGGCAAAAACCTATGTTTCCGATGATTTGGTGGAAGGTATCGCCTATACGGTGACCCCTGATGCCAATGATCCTAATACGATTCATCTGACTTCGCTCATCAAGGGAGCCACTCCCTTGTGGGTCACTCCAAGCGGTCCTTCTCAAAAGAGCACTCTTGACTTGGCACTTCCTTTTGCCGGAGAATATAGCGTGACTTTCGGCGCTTCCACACCGGCAGGTCCGGTATATGGCGAACCATATACCTTCAAGGTAGAGACCAATAACTTTGCCATGCTCGAAGACCCTATCTGGGCTAACCTTGCAGGTGGAGTGGGCAAGAGCCGTAAGTGGGTTCCCATTGACAAGAACTTTGGTATTGGCCGTTGTTCGGGACCGGTGATGTACATGAGCCACACTGATGTGAAAAATGATGGAAGCAATATTACCGACCTTATGATTGGTAGCGCCAATTGGGCTCCCAACTGGGATCCGGGTATCCAATCGTGGCTCATTCCGGCAGACGACCCCTATTTCCAGTCGTACATCACTTTCGGCCTGGATGCTGTGAAAGGCTGTACGGTGGAACTTCATCGGGTGGCTGCTTCGGGCACGACGGATGCCACCGGAACTTTCAACTTGAATGTGTCTGACCCGAAACGCCCTGTCATATCTTTCTATGGCGGTACCTATTCATTGCATAACGAGGGTTTTGATGATGTCTGTTCCAACTATACCAACGACATCAAGATTATAGAATGTACTCCTTATCTGCTGCAGGTAGCTACGATGCGTACCAATAGCGAAGGTCCGTGGTGGCTGGTGTGGAACTTCATTTCCGAAGAGGCTTATAATGACCCCAGTATCATACCGACTGAAGATCCGGGTTTGCTTCAGCCTGCCGAAGTACAACAGCCTGCCATTGAAGATTTGGCAACCAAACTGTTCACTACTGAAATCAACGGTGTCACCTATGTGGGCAATGAGGCACGCTTCCTCATCAATGATGAAGAACCTTATGACTGGACATGGTGGAATGGTGGCTCTGCTGCTTGGGAAAGCGTAGTGAAGGGACAGTACGGTTCTTCATGGGCACCTGTGGCCGATGCTTCCATTGCCGACTATGAGCTGGTATTGAGCAGCACGGCCGATGGCTACAAATGGGATGACGGTACCAATGCCGGTAAGCTTGCCATTGAAGACGGCAAATTGAAATTTATGGATGCCGACGGCAATCCGGTTGAGATAACCGTCCTCACCGCTACCGGTGATAAGCGCACGGTGGAAGTGAAGGGAAGCGAGTTTACCGTAATGGCTTGCGATGTCACCAGCTCTTTCCAGATGGGTGTGCCTGCAACGACCAATGACAAGGGAGCCGTGGATTCTTATCTTTGTGCCAACCTCAACTACAAACCTATCGCTACCGGACCTACCGGGCCTACTGAAATCAAGGTAGACAACAGCAAGGTACAAATTCTTTTCGGTGACGGAAATCCCGATCGTTTGCGCTTGCAGTTCTACAATCCTTGGGGCGGTGGTGACGCGGGATGGCCGATCGACATCACGAAGGTGAAGTTGAAAAAGAACCAGACGCTGAAGATACAGTACAAAGTGCTGAGTGGAATCACTTGGAACGAGGGCGCGACTCCTAAGACCGTGATTATGGACAATAACATCGGAAATGCTTGGGAAGATGACTGCTACAACCTGGCTCATGCCGTGGCCTTTGATACTGCCGAAGGAGCTGTACAGACTGTGTCCGTGACCAATACCACCGGTGCCACTGTGACTTACGAAGGAAGCAGTTGTATCTGTATCGGTATCCAGAATAAGGGACTTGCTACTGTGGCTGCCACCGAAGACGGACAGCCGGATGTGAAGGTTGAGATAATTTCGATGACCATTGAATAACCACTTAAATGAATTTAGTATATATGAAGACAAAGATATATTTAGGAATACTTTCACTTGTACTGGGTCTTTCGCTGGCTTCGTGCAGTGAAGATGACGACTATACTATCCACACCACCCCGATTCTGAACGAATCGTCGGTGGTGACGGGGTCGTCCGATGTGACCGCCACTACCGCTACACTCCATGCCACGCTCTCCGGGTTGGATGGCATGGATGCCGGAAGCTATAAGACCGGCTTCTTCTATGGTTTTGCGCAAGACAACCTGCCCGAGGACGTGCAGGCTGCTTATGACGGCAGCGCCTTCAGTGCTCAGTTGAACGGGTTGAACAATAACTCTACGCTCTATTATCAGGCTTATGTATGCTTGCAGGGTAAGGTGTATTACAAAGGTGAGGTGAAAAGCTTGCTCACCACCGATGCCAAGGTGGCTACTGCCGATGCCGCATCTGTCGACTTCGCCTCGGCTGTATTGGGTGGGACATTGACCGATGCTACGGCCGATGCTACTTGTGGTGTTGTTATCTCTACTTCATCCGATGTAGAAGCGGTTCGTGCAGGCCTTATAGTGAAGAGTGAGGAACTTAAGGACAGCTATTCATTCGTCCATGAAGGGTTGGTGCCCGAGACGCAATACTATTATGCGGCTTACCTCAATCTGGGTAGCGGCATTGTGTATGGTGAGGTGAAGAGCTTCACTACTCCTGCCTATGACTTCGATCTCGACAATGACCTTGTCGACCTGGGACTCTCCGTGAAGTGGGCTCGCTTCAATGTGGGTGCCAAGAGCGAGACTGGACTGGGTGGCCTTTTCGGATTCGGTGACCTGACCGGATGCAACAATAGCATCGACCCTGCCGACTATGCTTCGGCCGATACTTATAAAACGGCTTCCGACTTGGCTTTCCGTGCATTTCAAGGGCGTGCCACACTGCCTACTGCCGATGATTTCGAGGAACTCTTCACGTTGTGCCAGAAAGAGTGGACTGAGCAGGATGGAGTGGCAGGTTTTAAGTTCACCGGTCCTAATGGTAATTCCATCTTCCTGCCTGCAGCCGGTACGCGTGTGGCAAACGATGTGACAGCGCTGGGTACTGAAGGATATTACTTCACCGGTACTGTCAACTCTTCCAATACAGAATTTGCGGTAGGTTACCAGTTTGCAGCTTCTGTCAATCACCGTATCACTGCCGCAGTTTATCAAGGTATGGCTGTACGCGCTGTTTCCACAGCCCAGAACGTACCGTTCAACAAGGCTCTGCTCTATCAGAAGTGGTATCTTGACAATGGCCAGGACGGTAAGCAGCACGTGTTTGAAGGGCCTTTCACGCAGTGGGGGGTTACGGACAACTGGAGTACGGTTTCCAACGGACAACCCAACATTGAACAGCAGATTCATTGGGAGATGGGTACCGGTAATGGTTGGATAGGTTATACTTACGGAAAGGACTACGGTTATATGGAACTCAAGGAAGACGGTACGGTGAACATTCATCGCATTGCCGAAGACGGCACCGTGACCGATGAAACCGGTAAGTTTACGATTGACGAGGCGAATAAAGTGATTGACATCGACATAGATGTGCTTTGTGCCAATACTTGGATTGGCACGAAAAGCGGTAAGCTGAACATTCTGTCGTTGACTGCCGACGGCTTGCAGATTGCCCTGCCCGATGGCGACTATGGCTATTCGTTGAACTATTACAGCCAGGCCAAGGCCGATGCCGATGCGCAGATTTCGGTATTGCTCAATATCGCCGATTCATCATGGGGAGGAAGTTGGGATGAGCCGCTTGCAGCCATCTCGCCCGAAAAATTGGCGGGACAGCACACGTTTGTTTTCGAGGGAGCTTGTACCGATGCCATGGTGTTTACGCTTGACTTTGCCGGTATGGCGAAGCGCTATCCCAATTCGTTTGTACGCATTGACGAGATTAAGCTGGACGGTACTTCCATTCGGTTTGATGCCAACCGCTTCTATTATGGCGACATTGAAGGAAACGGTAAGTACCGTGTTCAGTTGTTCAATGCTTATGGGGCTGGTTCTGTAGGCAATGCAGTTCCCCTCAGTCCGTTCAGCAATGTAGAAAATCAAGGTACCGAGCCTGCCATCCATTTCAAGGAGAAGCTTGAGATTGTCTGCACCGTCATTACCGACGGTACCGGTGCAGGTATTTATACGCCCAATCTGGTTACTGTCAATCCGGATTGGGGAAGTGCATGGGGATATAACGCAGGAGCTGCGTTCGAGGTGAAATACGAGAACTTCCAGTACAGCCTTGTGGCTTCTCAATTCGACATTAAGTACGAATCTGCCGACTATGCGGCAGGTTCCATCATGACCTTCGTTGAAGTGGCTGACATCTACAAGTATTTCCCCGGTTTGCATGCCACGCTTGACAACCTCTATCTGGATGGCAAGGAAGTGACATTTGATGCATCCAAAGTGCTCGATGCCAATGAATCCCCGAAGTATCGTCTGGAACTTTGGAATTGCTATGGGGCAACAAAGGATAAAGGGTGCGCTTTCGGTACTCCTGATGGTGATGTTATCAAGGAACTTGGTTTCAGCAGTTCTATGGAAGTGAAGTTCACGTTCCACACTCTTTTCTCTGTTCCTGAATGGTAAGAGGGATAGACGGAAATATACTGGTTAGATAGGAAATCCGGGATGCAGGCCATCCCGGATTTTTTGTTTTGCCCTCACCGGTGTGCATCGTTCTGATATAGATTGAAGAACCATAGAGAGAATAAAATAAAGGAGGTGGTCCGTAAGGCGGCGCTTTGATAGCTCTTTGCCTTGTACTTTGTTCGGACGGGATGGGTACTTATTGCGATAAACATAGTGATTTTATGGTATCTCCACTAAAGTGGTCCGCCTTGTTCATAGTAGTGAACAAATCAGCCCACTTAGGTGAACAAACTTGTTCACCTAAGTGGGCCGTTCATGAATCTTTGTACTGAACCGGACAGACAAAAGGGCGGAAGCGGAGAAAAGCAGGGGCTTTCTCTAAGATTGGCTGCTATTTTCCTTCGTAATCAAAGTATTCAAAGTCTGCATATGCTTTTGAGGTTTGAGAACCGGAGACGGCATACAATCCCAGCATGATTCCCGTAAAGCCACCGGCAGTTTCTGTACTGATATAGCGCGTATTCATTCGGCCCAGTTCTTTGAAGTCCTTTCCGTTTGTGGCATACTCGAACGAATAGATTTCGTTGCTGCCTTTTACACGGAGTTGTACTTTCCCCTGGGGCAGAATAACTTCCTTTTCCGTATGGGTCAATTCATTCAATTGGTAGCGCAATACTACAGCTTGTTTCCCGTCTGCCAATTGCTTGACTAATAAATCGTAATGGGACGATTCGAACATGTAGACCGTCAGGCCGGCTTCGTCGCCACTGGCGGCTTTTTTCAGTTGCATGGAAGTGGTGGCTGTGAAGTCGATATGTTCTTGCCGGCGGCCGGCAAAAGTAGGACTGCCTTTCCCGTTGTTCAGGTTTACGGGGGTTGCTTTCAGACGGAGGTTACCGGAAGCAAAGGTATAGTTTTCCGGATGATAGTTTCTGATATGAACCCATTCGGGACCTAATTTGCCGTTTTTGAAATCGGTGCGTGCAGGCTTGGGGGCAAGAGGATGTTGCGGTAGGGTTGGTACATCCATTTGCAGGGCTATTGTACCATCTCCGTTTACTACCGGCCAGGCATTCTTGTCCCAGCGCACGGGAGCAAGGTACGTTTCGCGTCCCAGCAGGTGATGGCTGCCGCTTTGCGGACGGAAAGCGAGACACACCATCCACCACGAACCGTCAGGAGCTTGTATCAGGTCGGCATGGCCGGTTCCTTGTATCGGGCTGTTCTGTGCATTCTTGTTGATGTGGGTCAGGATGGGATTGGCGGGGTTCTCTTCGTACGGGCCGTCTATATCGCGGCTACGGGCTATTGTCACTTTGTGCCCGTATTCCGTGCCGCCTTCGGAAATCAGCAGGTAATACCAGCCGTCTTTCTTGTAAATGTGCGGCCCTTCAGGGTGCCGTCCGCCCGTACCGTTCCAGATGCGTTTGGACTCGTTGAGTTGTTCGCCGGTTTTGGGGTTGATTTCGCACAGATAGATACCTACGCCCGGATTGCTGACAAGGTAACACTTGCCGTCTTCAAAATAGAGGGACGGGTCTATGCCGCCTTGCTTGAGCCATACGGGTTCCGACCATTCGCCACGCGGGTCGGTAGTGTGTACAAGGAAGTTGCCTTTGTCGGACACGTTGGTGGTAATCATGTAGAATGTACCGCTGTTGTAGCGGATGGTAGGTGCATAGATTCCTCCCCATGGGCCGGCGTCGTGAAGCGGCAGTTGTGAGGGGCGCGTCAGGCAGTGTCCGATTTGTTCCCAGTTGATGAGGTCTTTGCTGTGGAACAACGGTACGCCCGGGAAATATTGGAAACTACTGTTGACCAGATAAAAGTCATCTCCTGCGCGGCAGATACTCGGGTCGGGATGGAAACCGGGAATAACGGGATTTTGATAACCTTGCCGGTTTTGTGAAAAGCAGGACAGGCTGAGCGCCAGTCCTAAAAGTAACATCATCTTTCTCATAAATGCATTGTATTTTAAATAGTTTATCAGATATATGAATCAGGGTAGTTGAAGGAAGTGTTTATACACAAAAATAAAGTATTCTTTCGGTTCAAGCAAGCCGGATGTGTCTGATGTCATTCAATGATAACTTTTGAGCCCTATTCGGAAACAAATGATACCGTTGCAGATAACATGGCATCGGTGTGTTTTCCGCCTTTTCCGCTACTTTTGCTCTCACTGATTTAACCATTATTTTTAATACGTAAAGACATGATGAAGAATATCATTGAAAAATTCCAAATTTGCCTGGTGCTGTCGGCACTGCTTTTCTCTTCTTTCGTTGCCGCATGTTCCGGCAATGATGATACTGTGACTCCAGAAATAACGATTCCCGCGAACATTCTGACGGATGGAATGACTTTCTCCAAGACCGGAGGAACAAGTACGCTGAACATCAAGTCGAACGTTGCATTGGAAGTTACCAGCAGTGCACCGGAGTGGTGTAAGGTTACTGCCGAAAGTTCTGCTTCGAGTAGTATTTTGAAGTATACCGTTATGGCAGAAGCCAATACGGACACGAGTGACCGTGAAGCCAAGGTAACGGTGAAAGCCGGAGGCAGCGAAGTAGGGAGCTTCACAGTGAAACAAACGGCTGCGGACGGATTAATCATATCCAACTCTACCTCTTTCGACCTGCCAGCTGCGGGAGGAGATGTTTCTGTGGTGGTGGAAACCAATGGTGACGTACAAGCCGTTTCCGATGTTTCTTGGATAAAGGCGGTCAATACCCGTGCCATGGAAGACAAGATTTTCAAGTTTACCGTCTCTCCCAATCCTTTGGGAGCGCGCGAAGGCCATATCTCTTTTACTTTGGGTAGCCTGACGGAGACTGTGGCCGTAAAGCAGGGTGCGGGCGAAACCGGCAATATGGAAAGCGATGCCAGGACACTTGCCGCCAAGATGTATGCAGGTATCAATATCGGCAACACGCTGGAAGCTTGTGATAACAAGAACAAGATAGCGAGCGAAACGTTATGGGGAAATCCTAAAGTGAGTGAGGCATATATCAAAGGGCTGAAGGCATTGGGATTTAATGCGGTGCGCATCCCTTGCGCGTGGGATTACTACATTGTGAATCCATCGACCTATGAGATAGATGCTGCATGGCTCGACCGGGTGAGCGAAGTGGTGGGCTACTGTGTAGCCAATGATATGTATGCCATTGTCAATATCCATTGGGATGGCGGTTGGCTTGAAGAGAGTATCACCCATGGTTACAGCAGCGAAGTAGATGCCAAGCAGAAAGCTATCTGGACACAGATTGCCAATAAACTGAATGCTTATGACGAACACCTGCTCTTTGCCGGATGTAACGAACCCGGACAGCAAGACCAGGGGAACGTTGGCACATCGGCCATAGATGTCATCTTGAAATACGAACAGACCTTCATTGATGCCGTGCGTGCCACCGGAGGAAATAATGCGAGCCGTTGTCTGATTGTGCAAGGTCCTTATACCAATATTGACAAGACGGTGAATGACTACACGATGCCCAAGGATGAGGTACCCGACCGTCTGATGGTGGAAGTTCACTTCTATGATCCCTATCAGTTCACCATGATGAACCATGACGAAACCTGGAGCAATGTATTCCTTTATTGGGGTAAGGATAATCATGTATCCGGTTCCATTCATAATGCCACCGGTTACGAAGAAGATTATGTGAAGCAGCAATTCCAGAAGATGAAAACGGCCTATGCAGATAAGGGAATTCCTGTGATTGTAGGCGAGTATAGTGCCATGAAGCGGGCAAAAGAAGACAAGATAGAGGGGACTTCTGAACTTGCCTATCCTGATATTGACCAGGAGATGCATAACAAGAGCCGCTCCTATTGGAATGAGGTAGTCACCCGAGAGGCGAAAAACCACGGTTGTGTCCCCTTTTATTGGGAAACCGGCGGTGACATGAACCGTGGTACGGGTACGGCGAAGGAGGCTTATGCCATTGAGGGCATCATGAAGGGAGCCGCAGCCGGTCAATACCCTTATTGATTGAGTGGTGGATAGAATAAAAGACAGTTTTTAAAAGTATCATACAAATAGGTTTTATAGGTTACAAGGATTGTTGATATAGTTTTTTTGATTGGTTACGGAGAAGTATGTCCGCGAGGGATATGCTTCTCCTTCTTTAAAAATCCTTGTCTTTCCTTGCTTTTCTGTTCGTTTTTCACTTCATTTGCAACAAAAATAACTTCCCTTAGCTCTGATAGTATGAAAAGACTGCAACTACTGCTCTTGTGGGTTTGGATGGTATGTTTCTCTGCTGCTTCACATGACTACATGTTTAAACATTTGGAAGTGAAAGACGGACTTTCCAATAATCAGGTTAATGCTATTTATAAAGATTCAAACGGATTCATGTGGTTTGGTACAGCTTCGGGGCTGAACCGCTATGATGGTTACAATATAAAGATTTATCGCAGCCAGAAAGATGACGAGAAATCTCTTCCCGATAGTTATGTCGAGGATAAACATCACCTTTGCGATCCAAATGCAGCATGGGGAGAAGTTCCGAAAATGCTGTTTGAGAACAATGCAAAGATTGCAGGACGTTATTTCGACCAGAAGCTCGGAGTTCTTGAAGAAGGCGCAGCAGCAGATGTGATCATTGTTAATTACAATCCGCTGACACCAATGAATGAGAATAACATCAATGGTCACCTTGTATTCGGAGTAACTGGACACGATGTTGTGACAACTGTTGCAAACGGTAAAGTATTGATGAAAGACAGAAGACTGACAGAGATTGACGAAGCGAAAGTTATGGCAGACTGCAGACAGGCAGCAGCCGAACTTGGAAAACGTATCAACAGTCGTTAGGCTTAGATTGACGGATACTGTTCATTAATGTTAACATATATAACAG
>OIUV01000167.1_pt1 | contig 10493 bp, 11 predicted proteins | sample 1587061 | NCBI WGS metagenome assembly OIUV01 (sample SAMN02674795, study PRJEB24791) | human gut metagenome, SKBSTL041 | isolation source: stool | host: Homo sapiens | place: USA
CGATCTGAAGGCTGACGGCACTCTGCAGTCCATCGTGGACAAGTACATCACCGCTGAATAATCCGGCGGCTGACATCTGAACCACGGGGAGGCAGCCCCCAACTGGGGCACCTCCCCTTTTTTGGAAAAATAAGGTTACAAAATTCTAACAAAACAGGAAAGTGAGGATGCGAATGGCTGCTCAATACGAACTGCTCAAAGAGCTGCTCAACAGCGGCACCAAGCTCAGCTTCGGGCAGGAGTTCTTCTTCAAATTTTATCAGGCCTTCATCCTGAAAGACCGCTGGACGCAGTACATCAAGGGCGTGAGCACCACCCTGCTGGTCACTGCCATTGCGCTGGCACTGGGCATCGTGCTGGGCAGCGTGGTGGCACTGGTGCGTGTGGCACACGACCAGCAGCGCCCCGGCCGCAGAAACCCGGTGCTGGGCTTCTTCAACATCATCTGCGAAATTTACACCACCATCATCCGCGGCACGCCTATGATGGTGCAGCTGCTCATCATGAGCATGGTCATCTTTGCCAACAGCCGCAACTTTACCATGGTGGGTGCGCTGGCACTGGGCATCAACTCCGGTGCCTATGTTTCGGAGATCATCCGCGGCGGCCTGATGGCCGTTGACCCCGGCCAGATGGAGGCCGGACGTAGCCTTGGCCTGAACTACATGACCACCATGGTGGTCATCATCATCCCGCAGGCCATCCGCGCCGTGCTTCCCGCCCTCGGCAACGAGTTCATCATGCTGCTGAAGGATACGTCCCTCATCACCGTCATCGGCGGCAAGGAGCTGCTGTATGCGGCCCAGGGCATCATGAACCGCACCTACGAGGCCATGTTCCCCCTGTGCGGCGTCGCCCTTATCTATCTGGTGCTGGTGATGCTGTTCACATGGCTGCTCGCAAAGTTTGAGAGGAGGCTGGCACAAAGTGACCGATAAGATCCTTGAAGTCCGCGGTCTGACCAAGACCTACGGCGGCGAAAAGCGGAAGGGCGCAAAGCAGCCCACCCCCACCCTCGACGTGCTGAAGGGCATCGACATCGACATCTACCGCGGCGACGTGGTCTGCCTCATCGGCCCCTCGGGCTGCGGCAAGTCCACCTTCCTGCGCTGCCTGAACCGGCTGGAGATCCCCACCGGCGGCAGCATCAAGTTTGAGGGCGTGGAGGTGGACGATGACCACATCGACGCCGTCCGCCAGAAGATGGGCATGGTGTTCCAGCACTTCAACCTCTTCCCCCACCTGACCGTCAAGAAGAACCTCGAGCTGGCCCCCAGCCTGCTCAAGCTCAAGGACAAAGAGGCCATCTCTGCCCGCGCCGACGAGCTTCTGGCCCGCGTGGGTCTGGCCGACAAGGCCAACGTCTACCCCAAGAGCTTGTCCGGCGGCCAGCAGCAGCGCATCGCCATCGCCCGTGCGCTGGCGATGGATCCGGACGTCATCCTCTTCGACGAGCCGACCAGCGCCCTCGACCCCGAGATGGTCGGCGAGGTCCTCGAGCTGATGAAGGAGCTGGCCCACACCGGCATCACCATGCTGGTGGTCACCCACGAGATGGGCTTCGCCCGCGAAGTCTCCAACCGCGTCATCTTCATCGACGAGGGCCGCATTCAGGAGGATGAGCCGCCGCAGGAGCTGTTCACCAACCCCAAGCATCCCCGCCTGAAGGCATTCCTTTCCAAGATGCTGTAAATCCGAGATCGAAAAAGCACCATGCCGCATAACGCAGCATGGTGCTTTTTTCAACCTCTCCGTCACGCCTGACGGCGTGCCACCTCCCCTATCGAGGGGAGGCCTTGGTATGGCGGAAAGCTTCATCTCTTCGCCAGAGGCTCCCCTCGGTAGGGGAGCTGTCGAGCGAATGCGAGACTGAGAGGTTATTTCAGAACGACCCTCCCGACGAGCCGCCGAAGCCGTCGGAGTCGGTGGACGAGCCGCCGGAGGAGCTTGACTCCTTCTTGGGCGGGTCATAGACCCGCTCCCGGGTGGTGTGGGTGTAGCGGTCGCGCTTGACCCGCAGGGCGAAGCCGGGCATATACTCATCGGCCCGGGTCTTCCGCTTGGCCGTCTTCATCTGGCTGTACAGGGCAAAGCAGATAATGGCCGAGATGCCGAGGGGAACGAGCATGGCAACCATCAGGTCTCCCAGCTCGACGTCATTGTCTATGTCGATGGGTTCGCCGTGGTCGGCGTAGTAGTCCAGCGCCTCATCGCACATCTCGATGTAGGTATCTGCCGCGTCCTCCCACTCCTCATCGGAGAGCAGCGGGACGATCTCGTCCTCCTGCTGCTCGATGCGGTAGTCGGTAAAGGCGGTGACGCCCCCGCCGTAGGTAATGGTGACATACTTGCGGGAGCCGACGGCCAGCAGGAAGAGAATGCCGCTCTGCTCGTCGCCATAGCCGAGGCCGTTGGAGATGTAATAATTCTTGGCGTATTCCCGCTGGTCTGCGTCGCCGATGTTGTCCACCACGAGGAAATAGACATCCACGCCGTGGCCGTCGGAGGCGCTCTCGGCTTCCTCTTCGAGGTCGGCCAGCGTGTCGGCGTCGAAGATGCCGCATTCGTCCCGCACCAGCGGGGCGGCTGCCCCGGTCGGCAGGGTCAGGGCCATGCAGAGCAGGGCCGCCGCCAGAAGGGCAAACAGTTTTTTGCAATGTTTCATATTCCCGTCTCCCCCTCTCACAGCAGCATGATGAGCGCCGTCAGTATCATCAGCGGGATGCTGATGCCGGCAAACCACGCGGCCACCCTGCCCTTATCCACGGGCAGATCGCCGATGAGCCTGCCGGTCTGGCCGTTCATCGCAAAGAGGAAGTCCTGCTCCTTCCAGCGGGTGTGGAGCATCCAGACCGGCAGCAGGGCGTAGTGCGGCTCGAGGGTCCGCGGGTCGATCTGTTCCGAGAGGGTCTGGATGCTGGTGTAGCCGCCCAGCGTCCCGTGGAGGGCCGCTTCGGCGCTGTGCTTCATCCGGCCCAGAGCGCGGGCGGTACACTTCTTGTCGTCCTCGTCATACCGGTCGGCCAGAAAGCCGGGCAGGTAGGCCGTGGAGAAGGGCTTGAGGGCGCTGTAGTCGAAGGGTTCGATGGCGTCCATGTGGGTGTCCGGCATCTTGCTGGAGCCGTCCACCGGCACCCGGACGAAGTCCGCATCGCCCACGCGGGCCACATCGAAATGCTTGGTGGTGGTGACGACATAGTCGCCCTCGCGGTGGCTCTCGCTGATCTCGGCTTTGTAAGCGCCCCGGGCCTCCACCCGGCCATCGTAGAGCCAGAAGGGCACATAGACGCCCTGGATCTCCTCGATGTGGTTTCCGTCCTTGAAGGCTTTGGGGAGGAAGGCCTTGCCCTTATAATACTTCTTCAGGTTCTCGATGGCCGTCTTCCTGTCCATCTTGAAGGGGATGATGTACTCCGGCTTGAGCTTGCCGGAAAGCTGTCCGCCCAGCACGGTGGGGTTGCCGCAGTAGGGGCAGGTGGTGGCTGCTGTCTCGGGGCCGCAGACCAGCTCTGCGCCGCAGGAGGTGCAGGTGCGACTGCTGAGGCCTCCGGCCTCCCGCTCTCCCCAGACCGGGCCATTGGCCGCAGCCTTTTCGGCTGCTTCGGCGGCCTTGTCGGCCTGTGCCTGCTTCTCGCCGTAGAGGGCCTCTACCTGTGCGACATCGTAGGTCGAGCCGCAGTAATCACAGCAGAGCTTGCCGCTGGCGCTGTCGAACCGCAGCGGGCCGGTACAGGCCGGGCACTGGTAATTCGTGGTGTTTTCTGCCATCGTTCAGCCCCCCTTTCAGGCGCCGAAGGGCTTGCCGCACTCGGGGCAGAACTTCGGCGGATCCGTGGGGTCGGCGGGCGTCCAGCCGCAGTTCGGGCACTTGGCCGCCGGGCGGGGCCTGCCGCACTCCGAGCAGAATTTGCCGGTGTTGTGTGTGCCGCAGCTGCATACCCAGCCCGCCTCGGGGCGGGGCTTGCCGCAGGCGGTGCAGAACTTGCCGGTGTTGCCGGTCTGTCCGCAGGAGCAGCTCCAGCTGCCCACTGCCGGGGCGGCAGGGGCGGGAGCAGGCTGCTGTGCGCCCATCTGGTAGAGGGCCTGTGCGTTGATGCCTCCGGCGGCTGCGGCCTGATTCATCCCCATAAAGGCCATGGCCGGGCCGGCGGAGGTGTTCGACGCCGCAGCCTGCATGGCCGAGGCCTGTGCGCCCACCATATGGGCGGCAGCGCGGGTGGGGTCCATGAAGGCGGCGCTGCGCTGCAGCTCCTTGATCATCTGCTCGTCTTCCTCGCTGGCCTTGACGCCGGACACGCCGAGGGAGACGATCTCGATGCCGCGCAGCTTGCTCCACTTTTCGGAAAGCTCCTGATTCAGGGCCTCGGCCAGCTCGGCGGTGTGGCCGGGCAGGGACGAATAGCGGATGCCCATCTCACTGATGCGGGCGAACGCAGGCTGCAGCGCCGTCATCATCTCGGTGCGCATCTGGCCCTCGAGGGCGTCGCGGGTGTACTCGTTTTCCACATTTCCGCAGACGTTGGTGTAAAACAGGATGGGGTTGACGATGCGGTAGCTGTACTCGCCGAAGCACCGGATGCTCACGTCGATGTCGATGCCTGCCCGCTGGTCCACCACACGGAAGGGCACCGGGCTGGGAGTGCCGTACTTGTTGCCCATCAGCTCCTTGGTGTTGATGTAGTAGATGCGCTGGTCGGTGGCGGCCTGACCGCCGAAGCTGAACCGCTTGCCGATCTCTGCAAAGACCTCGTCGATGTTCTTGGCCAGGCCCTTGCTCAGCAGAGAGGGCTGGGTGCCGGTGTTGTAGGTGTACTCGCCCGCCTCGGCGCAGAGGTCCACCACCTTGCCCTGCTCCACGATGAGAGCGCACTGGCCCTCGGCCACCGCCACGATGGATCCATCGGTGATGACGTTCTCGGTGCCGTGACGGTTCGAAGAGCGCCCGGAGACCTTCTTTTGTCCCTTGACGGCCAGCACCTCCGCCGGGAGAGCGCTGCAATAAAAGTATTCCTTCCACTGGTCGCCCATCACTCCGGATGCTGCACCCAATGCCGCTTTGACAAGACCCATAAGCCATATCTCCTTTTTCTGCCCGCTGTTCTGCGCGTGGGCTTTCCCTCAGTATACCACAAAACAGGCGGCGAAAAAAGAAAACCCTTGCATTTTCTCCCCGATGGGTGTAGAATACTCCCGACAAACAAATACAGGGGAGCTTGTAAACGCAGGCTGAGAGGAAGTTCTCGAACTTCGACCCTTGGAGGCTGTCTTTGGACAGCCTCTGCACCTGATGCGGATAATGCCGCCGTAGGAAGTCATAACGCTGCTTATGGATTTTTACAGGAGACGCCGCAGAGGGCGTCTCCTGTTTTTTGTTAGAAGCTGTTTTCGTAAGCGGGCAAAAAGGCCGCTCAGGCGGCGTGCAGCGCTTAGAAAACGGCTTCTCGTGTTACCGGCTGAGGGGGAGCGCCCTGAGTCTGGGTTATATGTTGCGATGGGAAGCCGTGTTCCGGCGTGAGAGGAGGCCAATGAGCCTCGACCGCTTCTTCCGTTTCTGGCATCTGCGCGGGTGCCGGTTCTGTTCGTGTGCGGGGGCGGCGGTCTGTCTGCTCCCGCATGATATTTTTGTTGAAAAGGAGCACTCATCATGAAACACTACTCTGCAAAAAAGCTGGCGCTGGCCGGTATGTTCTGCGCCCTCGCCGTCGTGGGCAGCGTCTTCTCCTTCCCCGTCTTCGGCAGCAAATGCGCCCCCGTCCAGCATATGGTCAACATCCTCTGTGCCGTCCTGCTGGGGCCTTACTATGGCGTGGGCGTAGCCTTCGTGGCCTCCCTGCTGCGCAACCTGCTGGGTCTGGGCAGCCTGATGGCTTTCCCGGGCAGTATGTTCGGCGCGCTGCTCTGCGGCCTCGTCTTCCACAAGACGAAGAAGCTGCTGCCCACCCTCGTGGGCGAGGTGTTCGGTACCTCCATCCTCGGCGGTCTGTGCGCCTATCCCGTCGCCATCCTGCTGATGGGCAAGAGCGCCGGTGACATCGCCTTCTACGCCTACATCGTGCCCTTCCTCGTCTCTACCGCAGGCGGCGCGGTCATCGCAGGCGTGCTGCTGGCCGCACTTTCCCGTGCAGGCGCGCTCCGCGCCATGCAGGCCAGCCTGAGCTGAGCGGAAGGAGTAACACGACCCATGTTCCAGAGCATCTTCGCCAACGTCCGGGCCCGAAGCCCCCTCGTCCATAACATCACCAACTACGTCACCGTCAATGACTGCGCCAACATGGTGCTGGCCTGCGGCGCGTCCCCCATCATGGCGGACGATGCCGCCGAGGTAGAGGACATCACCTCTCTGTGTGCCGGGCTGAACCTGAACATCGGTACTCTGAACAGCCGCACCATCCCCTCCATGCTGCTGGCGGGACACACCGCCAACCGGCTGGGCCGTCCTGTCGTGCTGGACCCCGTGGGCGCAGGCGCTTCCCATCTGCGCACCGAAACGGCACTGCGCCTCCTGCGGGAAGTGAAGTTCACAGTCATCCGGGGCAACATCTCCGAGATGCGGACACTGGCGGTGGGCAGCGGCACCACCAAGGGCGTGGACGCCGACGCATCCGACAAGATCACGGAAGAGACTCTGGACCGGGCTGTGGCCTTCGTCAAGTCCTTCGCGGCCCGCACTGGGGCGGTCATCGCCGTCACCGGGGCCATCGACATCGTAGCCGACGGCCAGCGGGCGTTCTGCATCCGCAACGGCCACCCCATGATGAGCGCTGTCACCGGCACCGGCTGTCAGCTCTCGGCCCTGACGGCGGCCTTCTGCGCCGCCAACCCTGACAAGCCCTTGGAGGCTGCGGCGGCGGCTGTCTGCGCCATGGGCCTTGCGGGCGAAGTGGCCCACAGCCGCCTTACAAAGCTGGACGGCAGCGCCACCTACCGCAATTATATCATCGACGCCATCTACAACATGACCCCCGAGCAGCTCGAGGAAGGAGCACGCTATGAAATGCGATAAACATACCATGCTTCTCTACGCCGTCACCGACCGGGCATGGACGGGCCGCGAGACCCTCCGCCAGCAGGTGGAGGATGCACTGAAGGGCGGCGTCACCTGCGTCCAGCTGCGGGAAAAAGAGCTGGACGACGCGGCATTTTTACAGGAAGCCATAGAGCTTTCTGCCCTCTGCCGCAGCTATGGCGTCCCCTTCATCATCAACGATAACGTGGACATCGCCATCCAGTGCCATGCGGACGGCATCCACGTCGGGCAGGAGGACATGGCCGCAGCCGATGTCCGGGCCAAAGTCGGCCCCGATATGCTCCTTGGCGTATCGGCCCACTCGGTGGAGGAGGCCCGGCTGGCCGTGGCCCACGGCGCGGATTATCTCGGCGTCGGCGCAGCCTTTTCCACCCACACCAAGACGGATGTGGACGTCCTGCCCGAGGGCGAGCTGAAAAAGATATGCGACGCTGTGGATGTGCCGGTCGTCGCCATTGGCGGCATCCATAAGGACAACATCCTCCAGCTGAAAGGCTCTGGCACAGACGGCGTGGCCCTCGTGAGCGCCATCTTCGGTGCCGAGGACATCGAAGCCGAGTGCCGGGAATTAAAGGTGCTGGCGGAGCGAATCATTTAACCTCTCCGTCACGCCTACGGCGTGCCCCTGCCCGGGTTGCGGCTCCCAGCGTCTGCTTCGCTGCCGCTTGCATCCTGCTGGCCGCTGCCCCAACAGCGATTCCCTGTTTCCGCCACTGGCGGCGGTCGTCGCCGTTGCCTACCGAGGGGAGGCCTTGGCATACCGGAAAGTTTCACCTTTTCGCCAGAGGCTCCCCTACAAGGGGAGCTGTCTGCGAAGCAGACTGAGAGGTTGTACGAAGGAGAGCCTACCCACGGCAAAGCCGTAACGGAGAGGTTTCTTTTAAGGAGTTATTTATGAAAACTGCACTTACCATCGCGGGCAGCGATTCCAGCGGCGGCGCCGGCATTCAGGCCGACCTCAAGGCCATGACCATGAACGGTGTCTTCGCCATGAGCGCCATCACCGCCCTGACGGCCCAGAACACCACTGGCGTGTCCGGCATCTATGAGGTCAGCCCCGCGTTTCTGGCCCAGCAGATCGACGCGGTCTTCACCGACATCCGCCCCTGCGCGGTCAAGATTGGGATGGTGTCCTCGGCCCTACTCATCGAGACCATCGCCGAGCGCCTCCGCTTCTACAAGGCAGAGAACATCGTCGTAGACCCCGTGATGGTAGCCACCTCCGGCTCTGACCTCATCGCCTCGGACGCTGTGCGCACCCTCTGCCGGGAGCTGTTCCCCCTCTCGGCGCTTATCACCCCCAACCGCCACGAGGCAGAAGTTCTGGCCGAAATGGCCATCCATAGCCGCGATGACATGGTACGCGCCGCGCAGACCATCGCCGGCCGCTATGGCTGCAACGTCCTGCTGAAGGGCGGCCACAGCGACACCGACGCCGACGACCTTCTGGCGCTTCGGGACGGGCAGCTGCTCTGGTTCCCGGGGCAGCGGGTCGATAACCCCAACACCCACGGCACCGGCTGCACCCTGTCCAGCGCCATCGCGGCAAACCTCGCCAAGGGCTTCGGGCTGGCGGACTCCATCGCCCGGGCCAAGGCCTATCTGACCGACGCGCTGAACGCTCAGCTCGACTTGGGCCAAGGCTCCGGCCCGCTGGATCACACCTTGGGCGGCACAGGGGTCGAAAACTGGATGCACGGCGTCCCAGACGCTGTACAGGATAAATAAAGAGCGTATTTTCGGAGGATTTGAACCATGCAGACTTACACCACACAGATGGATGCCGCACGCAAGGGCATCGTCACGCCCCAGATGGAGACGGTCGCCAAGAAGGAGTACCGCACCGTCGAGGAGATCCGTCAGCTGGTCGCTGAGGGCAAGGTGGCCATCCCGGCCAACAAGCATCACACCTGCCTCGACCCCGAGGGCATCGGCTCCATGCTTCGCACCAAGATCAATGTCAACCTCGGCGTCTCCCGCGACTGCAAGGACTACAGCATCGAGATGCAGAAGGTCATGAGCGCGGTCAACATGGGCGCAGAGGCCATCATGGACCTGTCCAGCCACGGCAACACCCAGCCCTTCCGCCAGAAGCTGACCCACGAGTGCCCTGTCATGATCGGCACCGTGCCGGTGTATGACTCGGTCATCCACTACCAGCGCGACCTCGCCACCCTGACCGCGCAGGACTTCATCGACGTGGTGCGTCTGCACGCGGAGGACGGCGTGGACTTCGTCACCCTCCACTGCGGCATCACCCGCAAGACCATCGAGCAGATCCGCAAGCACAAGCGGAAGATGAACATCGTCAGCCGCGGCGGCTCTCTGGTCTTTGCATGGATGTGTATGACCGGCAATGAAAATCCCTTCTACGAGCACTTCGACGAGATCCTCGACATCTGCGAGGAGCACGATGTCACCATCTCTCTGGGCGACGCCTGCCGTCCCGGCTGCCTCGCCGACGCCACCGACGTCTGCCAGATCGAAGAGCTGGTCCGTCTGGGCGAGCTGACCAAGCGGGCTTGGGCACACAATGTTCAGGTCATGGTGGAAGGCCCGGGCCATGTGCCCCTGAATCAGGTCGCCGCCAACATGGAGATCCAGAAGACCATCTGCATGGGCGCACCTTTCTACGTCCTCGGCCCCCTCGTCACCGACATCGCCCCCGGTTATGACCACATCACCGCTGCCATCGGCGGCGCTGTCGCAGCCATGAGCGGTGCGGCTTTCCTGTGCTATGTCACCCCCGCCGAGCATCTGGCTCTGCCCAATGTGGACGACGTCAAGCAGGGCATCGTGGCCTCCAAGATCGCCGCCCACGCCGCCGACATCGCCAAGGGCATCCCCCACGCCCGGGACATCGACGACAAGATGGGCGACGCCCGCCGTGTGCTGGACTGGGACGCACAGTTTGCCTGTGCCCTCGACCCCGAGACCGCAAAGGCCATCCGTGACGCCCGCCTGCCCGAGGATGACCACAGCGACACCTGCTCCATGTGCGGCAAGTTCTGCGCCGTCCGCAGCATGAACAAAGCTCTGGCCGGTGAGTACATCGACATCCTGTAAACTGATATTTTCATCGCTTTTGCGATTTTTCTTCTCCATTGCCGCCCGGTATGAAAGCCGGGCGGCTTTTTGCGTTTTGGCTGGGCTGTTTCTCTATACAAAATGAATCCGGCATGATATACTGGATAAGAGAAGCATTTGAGGTGGTCAATTTCGTGGCAGCCACACGCCGATGGTAACGACAAGGGCATCTGCCCTGAGAGATGCAGGAGAACGCCACGCCTGCCAAATGCTTTTCGAGGGGGGACGGTTCTGATGCCGTCCCCCGTTCCTGTTTTTACAGAGGCATAAAAGAAAAACTGCACGAACGCTGAAGTCCAGCAGTCCGTGCAGTTTTTTCATACAGTTGCGCCAGCAGGAGTCGAACCTACGATGGGGGAGTCAAAGTCCCCTGCCTTAC
>OIUV01000178.1_pt1 | contig 10279 bp, 7 predicted proteins | sample 1587061 | NCBI WGS metagenome assembly OIUV01 (sample SAMN02674795, study PRJEB24791) | human gut metagenome, SKBSTL041 | isolation source: stool | host: Homo sapiens | place: USA
CTCCTTGCGGCGGGTGCGGATCGGCTCCAGCTCGGCCTGCATGACGGCGTTCAGGAACTTTTTCACCTTCACATCGCCCAGACCGCCGCGCTGATAGTGGGCCTTCAGCTCATCGAGGTTCTGGTACTCGGGCAGGAACTCCGCAAAGTGCTCCGGGCGGCTGAATGCGTCCAGATAGATGAAGACAGGGTTACCCTCCACCTTACCGGGGTCCTGCACCCTTAGGTGGTTCGGATCGGTGTACATGGACATGATCTTCTTCTTGATGTCCTCCGGCTCATCGGAGAGGTAGATGCAGTTGCCGAGGCTCTTGCTCATCTTGGCCTTGCCGTCGGTACCGGGCAGGCGCAGGCAGGCGGCGTTCTGAGGCAGGACGATCTCCGGCTCCACCAGCGTCTCGCCGTAGACCGAGTTGAACTTGCGGACGATCTCGCAGCACTGCTCGATCATGGGGCGCTGATCCTCGCCGGCGGGGACGGTGGTCGCCTTGAAAGCGGTGATGTCGGCGGCCTGACTGATGGGGTAGGTGAAGAAGCCCACCGGGATGCTGGACTCAAAATTCTTCTGCTGGATCTCGGCCTTGACGGTCGGGTTGCGCTGCAGGCGGGAGACGGTGACGAGGTTCATATAATAGAAGCTCAGCTCGGTCAGCTGGGGCACCATCGACTGGATGAAGATATGTGCCTTGGCCGGGTCGATGCCCACAGCCAGATAGTCCAGCGCCACCTGCAGCACGTTCTGGCGCACCTTCTCCGGGTTATCGGCGTTGTCCGTCAGAGCCTGCGCGTCGGCGATCATGATAAAGATCTCGTCGAACTTGCCGGAGTTTTGCAGCCGGACACGCTCCTTCAGAGAGCCGACATAGTGGCCGACATGGAGACGGCCCGTTGGGCGGTCGCCCGTCAGAATGATCTGTTTCATACGTTTCTCCTTTTTCATCAGGCTTATCTTTTCTCGGTTTTCCAAAAGCTCTCCCATCCGGAGAGCTGGACGCCGCAGGCGGCCTGAGCAGTTCGTTTTTTATAAGTATATCCCCCGCCGCATTTTCTGTCAACAAAAGCCGCGCCGGAACAGGAAAAAGAAAAAAGCGATGGAAAATTTCCATCGCTTTGCTGGCGCCTCTTGCCTGACTCGAACAGGCGACACCCTGATTAACAGTCAGGTGCTCTAACCGACTGAGCTAAAGAGGCAAATCACATTTGTGACTGCGAGAGATATTATACCGCATAAGAATGCCTTTTGCAAGCCTTTTTTTAAAAAATGAATCATTTTTGGCAAAATAAAACCGTCCTGCAGTGTTTTGAAACGCTGCAGGACGGTAAAGTACATATTATAAAAGAAGAAAAGGCTTATTTCAGCTTGCTCTTGGCCTTCATGCGCTGCTCGTGGTTCAGGATCTGCTTGCGGATGCGCAGATTTTCAGGAGTGACCTCCAGCAGCTCGTCCTGTGCCAAGAATTCCAGGCAGCCTTCCAGGCTGAGCTTGCTAATGGGGATCAGGCGCAGAGCATCATCGGAGCCGGATGCACGGGTGTTGGTCAGGTGCTTGGTCTTGCAGACGTTGACATCCACGTCCTCGCCGGAAGCGGTGTAGCCAATGACCATGCCCTCGTAGACCTTTTCACCAGCGCCCACCAGAAGGGTGCCACGCTGCTGAGCATTGAACAGACCGTAGGTGACAGCCTCGCCGGTCTCAAAGCTGACCAGAGAACCGGTGGAGCGGTTGGCAATCATGCCAGCCCAGACATCGTAACCGTCGAAGATCTGGTTGATGATGCCTTCGCCATGGGTATCGGTCAGGAACTGGTTGCGGTAGCCGAACAGGCCGCGGCTGGGCATACGGAACTCCAGACGCACACGGTCGGTGCCCAGAGATTCCATCTGCTGCAGGATAGCCTTGCGCTGGCCCAGACCGGTCATGACAGCGCCCTGATACTGGGTGGGCACATCGATGACGACATGCTCCATAGGCTCATAGGTCTTGCCGTCGATGACCTTGGTCAGAACGTGCGGGGGAGAGACCTGCAGCTCATAGCCTTCGCGGCGCATGGTCTCGATGAGGATGGACAGATGCATCTCGCCACGGCCCATGACGCGGAAGGAATCGGTAGTGGCAGAGTCCTCCACCTTCAGGGCGACGTCCTTCAGCAGTTCCTTCTGCTGACGGTCGCGGATCTGGCGGCTGGTGACGTACTTGCCCTCGCGGCCGGCCAGCGGGCTGTCGTTGACGGAGAAGGTCATCTCGACGGTGGGGTCGTTGATCTTCACAAAGGGCAGCGGCTCCACGCTGGAGGGGCTGCACAGGGTGTTGCCGATGGTGACGTCCGGCAGGCCGGAGAAGGCCACGATGTCGCCTGCGGTGATGTTGTCGCAGGGCTGGCGGCCATTGGCCTGGAAGTCATACAGCTTGGTCAGACGGCCGCGCATCTTCAGGTCGGGGTTGTGCCAGTCGCAGACGACCACTTCCTCGCCCACCTTGGCGACGCCGTTCTGGATGCGGCCGATGCCGATGCGGCCCACGAACTCGTTGTAGTCCACGGAGGACACCAGCATCTGGAAGGGAGCCTCGGGGTCGCCCTCGGGGGGCCGGATGGTGCTCAGCAGGGTGTCGAACAGGGGGACCAGATCGGTGCCGGGCACATCGGGGATGAAATCGTGGCCGTCGTGCTTGATGACGCCCACTTTCAGCCCCCGGCTGCGCAGGGCAGGCAGGAGCTTTTCGAGAAGAGTCGTCTTGCCGCTGTTATGCAGGCCGCTGACGGCCAGCACCGCCGGGCGCTTCAGCTCCAGCTGCTCGGCAAGGATCTGTTTCGGTTCACTGTACAAAGAAAAGCACCTCCACTTCTTCGCCCGGGGCCACCGGGCCGCTGCCCGCAGGCAGCTCCACCAGACAGTTGCAGCCCATCATGGCCGACAGGCTGCCGGACGAATGGGCCTCGGCACTGCCCTCGCCGGGGATGGTCACACTGCCGCCCATGGCCTTGGCCCGCAGGTAGCGGGCGACCTTGCTGGGCTTGGAAAAGCCGGTGGTCAGGGTGCAGGTGGTGCGGGGGAGGAGACAGCCCTCCTCGCAGCGTCCCGCCGCCCGCAGCAGGGCCGGGATGGCGTATTGCTCCAGCGTCGCAGCGGCGGCGAAGGGGTTACCGGACAGGCAGAACACCAGCTTGCCGCCGACCGTTCCGGCCAGCATGGGGCTGCCGGGCTTCTGAGCCACGCCTGCGAAGAGGAGGTCTGCATCCAGCGCTTCCAGCACAGCGGGCAGATAGTCCTTCTGCCCCACCGAGACGCCGCCGCTGGTGATGACGGCGTCACATTCCGCCAGCAGCTCCTTCATCTGGCCTGCGATCTCCTCCGGGTCGTCCGAGCAGTGCCGCCGCCGGACGCCAAAGCCCAGCTGCCGCAGCCGGGCGGCGTTCTGGATGCCGTTGGCGTCGTAAATTTTGCCGGGCGTCCAAGCTTCGCCCGGGGCCAGAAGCTCGCTGCCAGTGGCCAGAACGCCCACGGTGAGCGCTTTGCAGACCGGCACAGCGGCATAGCCCTGCCCGGCCAGCACCCCGAGGTGGGCCGGGGTGAGGACGGTGCCCGCCCCGGCGATGACAGTCCCGGCGGCGATGTCCCCGCCCCGGAACACCACATTCTCCTCCGGCTTCAGGGCGGCATAGAGCCGGACGGCGTCCTCGCCGCCGTCGGTCAGCTCCTGCATCAGGACGCAGTCCGCCCCCTCGGGCAGGGGCGCACCGGTCATGATGCGGGCTGCACAGCCTGCGGGCAGGGGAGAGGCGGGGGCATCTCCGGCGTAGAGCTTCATGACCACCGGCAGGGTGACGGGAGCTTCGCGGCTGGCCCCGGCGGTGTCGGCGCTGTGCAGGGCGTAGCCGTCGAGGGGGCTGCGGTCAAAGGGCGGCTGGTCCATCCGGGCCGACAGGGTCTCGGCGGCGATGTGGCCGACCGCATCGTCCAGCGGCAGGGTCTCCGCCGCCGGTCTTGGCAGGGCCGCAGCTGCATCCAGCACGCGGCGCAGCGCCTCAGAGGGCGCACAGAAAGGCTGTTTCATAAACTTCCTCCAAAAGCCCGCAGCGGCGCGGCCTGCTATGGCTCAGGCGGGCAGCGGCGGGGTGTTCTCTTTATCAAAAAGGCAGGTAAAAAAGAAGCGGAGACGTCTTGACCGAAAATCAAAACGCCTCCGCAGAAGCTCCGCACGTTCCGGACGAAAGACAGCTTGCAGGCTGTCTTTGCCGATGGCACTCCCCGGGCAGCGCCTGTCCTTGCAGTGACAGTGCGGCCCGGAAAGCCCCTGTGTGGATGGGAGGAGTTCTTTTTTTCAAATTGCAGCGTTTCTTCTGCGGGAAGGCGGCGGGGTTTCCCCCGCCACCCTTGAATGCCGGCTGATACAGCCCTTAGCATTGCGGCGCGGTGTCAGAGGCTGTTTCCGTAAGCAGTGTGCGCTGCTTATGGAAACGGCTTCGATTGCCGGACGGTTTAGACACCTTTGCTCAAAGAAGCTCTTATCCTGTTCAGTTGTGATGGACGGCTCAGTCCGTCCACTCGTCCACGTCGCTGATGGCTTTCGCATAGCGGCGGGTGAGGTGCTTGGTGGAGAAGAGGAACCGCTCATTCTGGTTGTTGGTCAGCTCCTCGATGTCGGTGTACTCCGGCCTGCCCTGCATGGCCTGCCATGTCTGCTCGATGGCCTCCTGCGTCAGGTCGTAGGGCGAGCGGCGGAAGTAGCGCAGCGGGGTGGCGCTGGGGTAGACGCGGGCGTTGAACCGCACCATCTCGGCCACCATGACGCAGAGATCCCTGTCCTCGATGAGCTGGGCGATCATCGCGTAGTTGTCGCTCATGTTGGCGCTGGAATAGTAGTAGGTGTCCTTCGCGCCGGCGCGGGAGACGATGTCTGCGCACTGGGGGTCAGCCGGCATCTGGGCCAGCAGCTCGTCGGCGTTCTCCACCTCGCTGACCAGCAGCGCGTGGGGCGTGACCAGAGCCGCCGCCGAGCGGGACCGGATGTAGCCTGCCAGCTCCTGCGCCGGGGTCAGCTCAGGCAGCTCCGGTGCGGTGACGGTGGGCTGGTCGGCGTAGGGGTCGCCCTCCGCCTCCGGCGCAGCGGCCAGAAAATCCAGCAGCTGCGGCTTTTCGGCATCGTCCGGGGTGCTCGTCTGGGCGGGCGCGGGCTGTGCCTCGGCCTGCTTTGCGGCCAGCGCGTCCGTCTCCCGCTCCACTGCGGCGATGACGTCCTCGCCGGTCTTGGCGGCGCTGCCGTCGAACATACTGCCCGTCTCCTTCAGGCGGCGGGCCGTCTCGCTGGCCGCGTCGATGTCAAAGACCTCGGCCTTCGGCTTCTTTTTCGCGGCCATCTCTGCCTTTTGCAGGTCGAGGATGACCTGCTCCGGGTCAGCGGCGGCGTCCACTGTGGTGGTGTAACCGGGTTTGCGTCTGCCAAACAGCATGATAGTTCCTCTCGTTTTTTAGAATAGATTACTGGGCTGCGGTCTCGGTCTGGCCGTAGATGCCGCGTGCTTCCAAATCGTCGGCCATGTCGCCGAGGTCGAACTTCTCCAGCGTCTCGCGGGTAGGCACACCGGTGGTCTTGTCCCAGCCGAAGATGTCATAGAAGAGGTCTTTTGCCTTCTCCATGTCGGCGCGGTCCAGCTTGGTGGTGCCTTCCTCGAATGCCTTGAAGTCCGGTTCCTTGTCGAAGACCCAGTCGCAGATGGCGTCGTGCTCCTGACGGAGGTTTGCGCTGCCGCAGTTCTTCTGGAAGCTGATGGCGGTCATGGCGCGCAGCATCTGGGTGATGCGCTCGCCTGCTTCCTGCAGACCGGCCTGCGTGTAGGTCTCGCCGGTGACGGCGGTCATGAAATCTGCCTGCAGGTCGAGGTCGCCGTGGTAGGCCCGTTCCTTGGAGGGAGACTGGGTCATGGGCCACATCCAGTTGCAGAGGGTAGCAGAGTCGTGGAAGTTCTTATCGTTGACGCAGTAGGCGGCCAGCTTTGCCTTGTTTTCGTTGATGGGCGTGTAGGCCTTGGCCTTGTCGTAGCAGCCCTCGCCGAAGAAGTCCTCCATGACCTTTTTGGTCACCTCGTAGGGTGCGCCGGAGCCGGTCTCGCAGACGATCTCGTGGATCATGCAGTCTCTATTATACACCAGATTGTACAGCATGCCAACCTGCCATGCCTCTGCGGGGCCGTGGTGGTTGGGGAAGCCGTTGTAGATCAGGTTGGAGTTGGTAGCGCCGTCGTTGCGGTCCAGCCAGCTCTTGGGCAGGCCGAACTTTTCCATCATGGCCAGCGTGCCCTTTGCGATGACGGACAGGTCGCCCTCGCCGTAAGCCATGCGGCGGATCAGCTCGACCTCCCAGCGGGGATCGCCGGCCTTCTCCCACTCCCAGGGCAGAGAGTCGTACTCGGCCTCGCTGATGTACTTGGTGGCTTCCTCGCGCGGCATCCGCAGGATCCACAGCAGGTCGCGGTTCAGGTTGCCGTAGTTGTCCCACAGGCCCATGTCATCGACGGCGTGGGACCATGCCAGATTGATGACCATGGTGCCGTCGCCCTCGTACTTGAAGTCGTGGACGCCGTCCGGGTAGACGCGGGTGCCGTACAGCACGGGCATACAGGTGTTGGAGTTGTGGGTGGGCAGGTCGTAATCGGCCAGCGGGTCCACATCATACTCGGTGTAGCAGCGGATGGGGCAGGAGGAGCAGCCGCCGTTCTTCACGGTGTACTCTGCTGCCGGTGCGCCGAAGTCGAAGTAACCCTTGAAGCAGCGCAGCGCGATCTTGTTGATGTCGTTGTAGGGCTGCTCGCCGGTATCCACGGGGCCGCCGGGAGCCTTTTTCCACATACGGCCCGGTGCGCCGGACCAGCGGTTCTTGCCGGAGGTGGCGCTGTACTCGGCCCAGCTCTGGGGCTGTGCGGGGACGTTGTGGTTGTTGTTGCCGCCGATGAGGTTGCCCATCATGTAGTTGGACAGCTCTAGCACCTTTTTGGGGTCGGCGACCTTGACGCTGCCGGTGCCGCGGATGGCCAGGCCCTTCAGCTTCTTGTTGCCCATGGCAGCGCCCAGACCGGCGCCGCCGGAGTTGCCAAAGCTGGTGTTCAGGGTGGAGTAGTCCACCAGATTCTCACCGGCAGGGCCGATGGAAGCGGTCTCGAACTCACGGCCGTTCTGCTCCACCATCCACTTGTTGGACGCGAACGTACCCTTGCCCCAGATGTCAGAAGCGTCCTCGAGGGAGACCTGGTCGTCCTCGATGCGCAGGTAGACGGGCTTTGCGGAGATGCCGGTGATGACGATGCCGTCCCAGCCCGCATACTTCAGCATGGGGCCGATGTGGCCGCCCATGTGGGCGTCGATGATGGAGCTGCCCTTGGACCAGGTGGAGCGGAAGGTGACGTTCATCCGGCCGGAGCAGGGCACGCCTGCACCGGTCAGGGGGCCGACGCCGAAGATGACCTGTGCCTTCTCATCATAGGGGTCGAGGTCCATGGGAGCTTCCTCATACATGATGCGGTAGGCCATGCCCATGCCGCCGATATATTTATGGTATTTTGCGTCATCCTGCGTGGTGATCTCGCCAGTGGTCAGGTCAACGCGCAGGATCTTGCCTGCCCAGCCATACGTTTCAGCCATTGTTGTTCCTCCTTACAGGTCCATGTAGGCAGCCTGTGCTGCGCTGGTGACGGCATCCCAGTCCACGATGGACAGAGCGCCGGACGGGCAGCCCGCCACGCAGGCACCGCAGGCGATGCACTTGGACGACTTGCCGGTCTCGGGGTTGACGGTGGGCATATGCCAAGGGCAGGCGTCGTGGCAGGCCCCGCAGCCGATGCACTTGTCGGTGTCCACCACGCGGATGCCCTGTGCATTGGTCGTAATGGCCTTCTGGGGGCAGGCGTTGCCGCAGGCGGGGTCTTCGCACTGGCGGCAGGTGTCCGGGAAGTAGACCCAGCAGTTGTCGTTGCCGGACAGCAGGCCGTTGCCGGCGCCGTCCAGATTCAGGCGGCGCTGGATCTTGACGCGGCTGATGTAAGAGGAACACACGCCGTCGTTGGTCAGGGTGCAGTTGATCTCGCAGCGCTGGCAGCCGGTGCACAGGTCGGCGTTGACCACCAGCAGGCCCTGCGGCAGCGCCCAAGTGGCCACTGCGCCGCTGTCTACCTGCTTCTGCGAGCAGCCGAAGAGGGACAGCATGGATGCGGAGAGGGTAAGCCCTGCAAGGCTCTTGCCCGAGATCTTCATAAATTGACGGCGGGTCATGTCAGCCGTCAGAAAATCAGTTTTTGCCATAGGTTCCATTCCTCCGTTGAGGTCACTCTGCGCGGAGCACCTCAGTTACATAGAAATACGAGTTGTTGACGATGTTGGTGACGGCGGTCGAGGTGATGGTCGCGCCGGAAAGGGCGTCCACCTCGGTCAGGTCTGCGCTGACAGCGCCGGCACTGGTCTGCCCGGTGGTCAGTTCGGCCTGTTCCAGCTGATAAGCGGCCTGCTTTTCTGCGGACCAGTCCGCATAGGGCAGAGCCTGCTCCTCGCCGTCCTGCGCACTCTTGCTCAGACCGGCGGCGTAGAGCTTGCGGCGTGCCACAGCCTCGGCGCTGGAATCCAGCGGCGGGGCCAGCTCATCAGCCAGCGGCTCGCCGTTCAGCGCCGAGAGGGTCAGACCTGCTGCGTACATCCTGCGGGTGGCCTCTGCCTCGGGAGAGGTGTCGGACACGTTCCACTGTGCGGGGTCGAAATCCTGTGCCGCAGCGGACGCATCGGATGCACCGGCTGCTGCATAGGCTGCGCCGGTGGCCGGGTCGGTCACGGTGTAGCTCTTGCCTGCCAGCGTAAAGGGAGCCGCGCCCTGGTACTGGGACGTGAACTCCGGAGCGACACACTGGCCGCCGAGGCTGTCCGTCTCCGCCTGCGAGAGGATCTCCACAGCGGAGACATTGCCCTCGGCGTCGATGGTCACGGCAGCCTGCACATCGCTCTGGAAGCCCTTCTGCACGCCCTCCACGCGATAGCTGCCGTCGTCGAGCTGGTACACCGCGCTGATGCCGTAGGTGGCTGCATCCGCCTCCGATACCGGCAGCAGGGTGCCTGCGACCGTGGTGCGTGCGTTCTGCATTGCGATGAGGCCGACCGCCATGGCGATCGTCGCAGCGCCCATGGCCGCGTAGCCCGGCAGCCGTCTGCGCCACAGCGGGACGGGCGCAAACGGGTTGGTTGCCTGCTTCATGTTATCACCTGCCTGTTTTTTGGTTGTACGGGAAAAGTTTCCCAGACACGAAAATGACCGCTCAGCCTGCTGCAACAAGCGGAGCGGTCTCTTCGTTAACATATTATCACATGGACGAAAAGTAAGTCAACGCGAACCGATGTCACCTCGCACTTTTCGACGATGTTAGCGGATATTTCCGGCCGCAGAGCAGCTGTAAGCCATATTCCTGCGCCAGCTCCAGCGACTGCACGGTGGGCATGGTCTTGCTCACCAGTGCCGGGACGCCTGCCCGGATGGCCTTGCGCACCATGTCCACCGGCACGCGGCCGCTGGTGTAGAGGACGCATTCGTGCAGCGGGACGCCGGCCAGCATCACGCTGCCCACGGCCTTGTCCAGCGCATTGTGCCGCCCGATGTCCTCGCAGGCGCAGAAGATATGGCCCCGGTGCAGCACGAAGCAGCTGTGGACTGCGTGGGTGGCCTGATAGAGGGGCAGGCCCGCGCTCATGGCGGCGGCGAGGGCGTCCACCCATTCCGGCGGCAGGTCCAGCTGGGGCGCGCCGCGCAGGGGCTGCAGCTCCACGGGGCTGCCCAGCGTGATGTTGTCGGTGCAGCAGCTGGACACCTCCTGCGCCGCTGCGCTCCGCGCCGTCAGCGGGTGGGTGAGGTGGACGCTGATCTTCAGCCCCTCGGCACAGACGGCGATCTGCTCCACATCCCCGGCGGATGCGATCCACCCCTCCGTCAGCAGCCGCCCCAGCGCCAGCTGCGGCAGCAGCTCCGGTGTGCACACCACCCGGAATGCAGGCTGCTCATTGACATAGAGGGCTGTTGCACGTTCTGTCGGTACGGCGGCTTCGGTGCCGTCCGGCAGGGATACGGTCTCAAAAGCGGCGGCTGCGCCGAAACGGTCGTTGATCTGCATGGGGATATATCCTTTCTCCGGGCGGGGGCTTTTTTATACGTCATGAAACGATGACACGTTCTTTCATGGACGGATTTTCGTATGATGTATATACCATAACTGGAAAGAGATTGCAAGAAGAAGTTTCAAATCAGAAAGAGCGGG
>OIUV01000185.1_pt1 | contig 10205 bp, 11 predicted proteins | sample 1587061 | NCBI WGS metagenome assembly OIUV01 (sample SAMN02674795, study PRJEB24791) | human gut metagenome, SKBSTL041 | isolation source: stool | host: Homo sapiens | place: USA
ATGAAGCAAACCGACCTGAACATCTGTTGATGCCTCAACGGTATTCCCGACATTATTATGATTTGTACTGTATGGCGACCAGTCCCGTGAAGGAGAAAGCATTTGTTCATCTGGATCTTCTGCAAAAGGTAGTCAATTTCAAAATGAAATTCTACCCACGGGCATGGGCAAAATATCCAGAAGCTGTCCCTGCCACCTTGAAACTGCTCCCTCCTTCATATCGACTCGATGCCCTTTGGACGGACTATACCGCCATGCAAAATATGCTTTATGGAGAAATCCCATCCTTTGAAAAGATTATGAGTGTCATCAGTGACCTGGAGAACGAGATACACGCACTGCAATGAAGCCTTGCTTTGCGTAACATATTTTAATTCAGAAGATTTCGTCCTAAATTCAGTTGAACACAAGATTGGCACAGGATTGTCCTTACATTGGCACAGCCTTGCCCTTGAGCCGTAAATCCATATCTGTTATACTTGGTACAGTCAAAAATTTGTAATGCAGCCGCTCCGGCCGGGAGCGGCTGTTTTTATTTCTGAGTAAAGGTGGTGGTTTTTATCCATAGCATACTGCAAAAGCTCCGCAGTGCATTAAAAAATGAGCGGGGCGAGGCCAACTACTTTTCCACGGTGGTGTTTATCTTCATTGCCGTTGTTTTGCTGGCCTTTATTATCGACCTGTTCGGCATCATCTCTACAAAACAGGAGTTGGACCATGCGGCCGATCAGATGGTCAAGCAGATCCAGTTGTCCGGCGGCATCAACAGCGAGACGGATGCTCTCTTTGATTTCCTCTGTTCGGAGATCGAGGGGGCCGACAATATCACCTATTCGATTGACGCCACATATAAATCTCCCACACCTTCCGGGATGTCCCGGGCCATCCAGTTGGGAACGCCCTTCTATATTACCATTGAGGGGGATGCCAAGCTGGGCGGCTTCTGGAATCTGGATCTGGTCAACATCACGGTGGTGGCCCGCGGCTCCGGCGTCAGCGAACATTACTGGAAGTGAGGTGGCCTATGAAGCGTTTATTCTCACAGCTGCACCGGCCGCTCCGCAACGAGCGGGGGGAGATCACCTTCTTCGCCTGCTTCTTTGTGGTTGGAGTTGTCATGCTCATTTCTTTCCTGCTACTGTATGCCTCGGTGAGAATTACTTGCATCAACATCCGCAACGGGGCTAAAATGGAGCTGAACAATCTGAGCGCCACCATCTACGCAGATACCTACCGCTCCCAGAGGGAAACCAATTTTGAAGAGTATTTACGCACCCTCTACTCCAGCCGGGACTACACAGAAATGCTGGAGGCCACAGTTGCCGGCGGCCTTGCTGAAAAGGTCCCTCTCTCTACCGATGACTACACGGTTTCCGACATCAGCCTTGAATTCAATGTGGTGGGCGACCGTGTGGAGTACATCTTTTACTGTGATGTTGACTTCTATGTGCGGATGTTTGGACACAGTTACCCCACCATTACCCAGCGGGTAGAACTGACCGGCTACCACAACACCAAATTTTAGCCGTGCTGTTGAAAATTCAGCCAGAACTACAGTATAGGCTTTATATAACAGCAAAAAAGGAGTGTATCACACATGAAGAAGTTTTTCCAATCCAAAGGCTTTATCGTTACTTCGCTGGCCGTCCTCTGTGTTGCCATCCTGGGCGTCTGCTGGTTTGCCAGCCGGGATCGCACAGAAGACTTCAAGCCGGAAGAATCCCCGCCCAGCAGCACGACCAGCGATTGGTCGGATGGCGGCACACAGACAGACGGTGAGAGCGGCGCCGGAGCCTATGCGCCCGGCCAGTCCTCCAGTCCTGAAGAGGATTACCCCAAGGTGACCTCCGAAACTGAGGATGAAGTCGTGATCGACTTCACGGACACGGAGAAACCGGAAACAACGCCTCCGCCCGCGCCAGAAGGGAAAACCGAGCGGGAAGACCCCGGTGAAGATCATCCGGTCAATCCTGACCCGGAAGTGCCCAAGGTCACCACTCCCCCTGCGGAAAAGGAGCCGGCCAATAACGAGCCGGCCCCCGGAGCCAGCAATGGCAACGGCGCTGTGTATGATCCAGTGTTTGGGTGGGTAGTTCCCGGCGATGTTCAACAGTCTGTCGGTGATAGCGATGGAGACATCAACAAGCAGGTTGGCAATATGGGCTGACCAATCTACAACTGAATATACCCCTGATTGGCCGTCACAGAATTGTGGCGGCCTTTCTATTTTAAGAAGAACGGAGTGTGATGTATTTGAAGCGACTTCTCGCCCTCCTGTGCAGCCTTGCCCTGGTATTTTGTTTGCTCCCTTCCACCGCGTTTGCGGAGGGCGGTAACGGAAATATTGACGGCGGTGGCGGCAGCATGGGCCAAGGCACATCCTCTAATTTCTGGAATCCTGGAAATGATGGTGTGCGGATCACCGTTGTGGATGCCGATAGCGGTACAGCAATATCTTCCCCCGTAGACTTCTCCAACCGGGTACAAAAAAACAGCGTCCTGCACTTTGGGAAAGTCAACAAGTTACAGTATCTGGGCGGCACCGCACTCTCCCTCCAGTCTGGCGTGGCATACTCCTGCATCAAGCCAGCACAGTCTATGCCCACCATCGTCAGCAGCAAGGGACAGAGCAATATTGAGGCCATCAAGCGATATTTTTGTTCGGAGTATGCCTGCCAGATGGTTGCCCAGGCGGCCGGTGTGGACTATGAGCGGATGATTGCCGGCGACTATAAGCTGCTGATCGAGCCCATTGCATACTTTACGCATAACGGCCAGTATTACTGTATGACCGCTACAGAGGCGGCGCTGTATGACCAAAAATCCGGCGGGGCGCTTCGGAAAACCATGACTTCCCTCACCCACAAGAATCTGCCTCTGTCGATGTTTTTGGAATTTAGCGACCTCGGCCTGCCCGCATGGACAGGCAGCACCACAAGCAAGCAGAGCAACGCTGACATCATCAGCAGTCTGGGCGTCGGCATCGTCTGGTTCGATGAGCGCCCGCCCGAAGGGGAAATTGAAGCGCCCGATGTAGAATATCGGGTAGACACGGATGTGATCACATCCGTTACTCTGCGGACGGATACAGATTTAACACCGGACAATCCGGCCTCGGTGACCTTCCATATTCTCGGCACCACCTACCGGGTCAACGATATAGTCATCCCGGCAGGCGACAGCCAGGTGGTCTGGGTCAAATGGCACACGCCCTCCACTCCACAGTCGGTAACCATCACGGTTTCCGTCAGCGGGGCCTATACCGCGCAAGATACCTTTGTTGCGGAGATCGTGGACTTGAACGAACATATCCCTCCAGATCCGACAGCAACGGATACCAACCCCGGCTACACCGCGCCCTCACTCCCCAATGAGCCGCAGAAGCTCACTGCCAACTGGGGTGTATGGAGCTGCTACTGGGTACCGGTTTGGGTTTGGTGTGACCACGATGACTGGGGGCACTGGGTCGATGAAGGCTATTGGGAGTACGAGTACACTGGCTATTCTGCCTCCATCAGCGGTGTGATGTCCCTGATGCCGGATGATATTGTGCCCACGGCCTCCGGGAAGTCAATGAAAAGCGGGTATGGCGTCAAGCAGGATGTGACAGCCACCCTTTCCACCGACGCGCCCACCAGCCACATCACCCATCCACAGACGGCATTTTCCGTGTTTCCCGAGTTCCAGTACGAAACATACTTACGCCTTCTGCAGCGGGTGTCCAGCGGCCGGAGTGCCAAATTCACCTTCCAGCCCAATGAGTTCTCTACCTACAATCGGACTGTGCATTTCAGTCCGCTATGGTTCCCGGATTCCACAGACTACACCGTGTTTACACAGGTGTGGGACACCTGGACCCCTGATGGAATGTTAAGCATCAACCTGAACGACTATGTTTCAATCGATGGGAGCCTTTATGATGATTGGTACACCAACCGCGAGTAGCCTGTGGCCGGCATACCTGCTCACCGTTTTCTCTGTTGTGGCTGGTTTTGCTGTTTACGATATTCTATATAGGCGGGTGCCGGATCGGGCGCTCGCCTTTTTTATGCCCTTCGCCGCTCTGGCTCCGCTGCTCAAGGTCTGCCTTGCCGGGGACGGTGGGCAGCTCTGGCCCACCGTTGCCGAGGCTTTGGCGGGGGCGTTGCTTGGCTTTTGCATCCCTCTGGCTGCTGCCATGGCAACGGGTGGAACTGGGCTTGGGGGAGGCGACATTAAATTCTGTGGGATACTTGGGCTGATTTACGGTCCTTCCGGGATGGCTCTGGTTTTCTTTGTGGCCGCAGTCTTTGCCATGCCGATGGCCCTTCTGTTCCGAAGGCTTTCCCGGCTCCGCCAGCCCATCGCCATTCCGTTCTTACCTTTTCTTGCCTGCGGCTGCTCGATTGCAACGCTGGCTGAACTATTTTTATGACAGGAGAATGTGCTTATGAAACTCAACAACCGATTTATTTTCGGTATTTTGTCTCTGGTATTGGCAGCGGTCATCGCTTTTGTGGCGCTGCCCACCATTGCCCGGCAGACCAACGGGAAAACGGAAATTGTCCGTATCACCCAGCCCGTGCTCAAAGGCGAGCAGGTCACAAAAGAAAACGCTGAGGTTGTGGAGGTAGGCGGCTACAACCTTCCCGCCAATGTGGCTCACAGTCTTGATGATGTGGAGGGCCTGTATGTGACGGCGGATCTGGCTGCGGGCGACTATATTCTCACCAGTAAGGTGAGCAGCGTCCCAGTTTCCTCCGATGTGGCGCTCAACGACATCCCCTCTGGTAAGGTTGCTATCTCCCTGACCGTAAAAACACTGGCCTCCGGGCTGTCGGATAAGCTCCAGCCCAATGATATTGTCCGCATCTATCACTTCCTGGAGACTGCGGAAGAAGTACCCGAACTGCGTTTTGTCAAGGTCCTTTCCGTCACGGATTCTGATGGCATCAATGTGGACAATACCAAGGAGCCCACAGAAGATGAAGAGCCGCAGCAGTCTGCTACCATCACAGTGCTGGCAAGCCCGGAGCAGGCCCGCATCATCACTGAGCTGGAGAACGACGGCGTAGCTCATGTGGCCCTGATCTCCCGCAACAATGACCAGCTGGCTGAAGAACTGCTGGCCGAACAGGACAAGACGCTCCAGGAAATTTACTTCCCGGAAACGCTGACAGAGGATGGCGAGAACGAAAGGACAGATGCAACTGGTGATCCCGCCTCTGCGGAAGATTCGGGTGAGAATACCCAATCGACACCTGCCAGTAATACACCGGAAAGCGGTGAATGAAACCAGTTTGATAATTTTGATTATGATAATCGAAATTATATTACCGCACAATCAAGGGCATTCCGCCCTTGGGAAAGGAGTTTCCTATGGGAAAAGTCATTACCGTCTGGGGCAGCCCAGGGAGCGGAAAAAGTATGTTTTCCTGCATCCTGGCAAAAGCCCTGACCCGCGACAAGCGGAAAGCGATCATCATCAATGCGGAAATCAGTGTCCCCATGCTCCCTGTCTGGCTGCCGGAGCAGATCATTCAGACCAACGCCTCCGTAGGACAGGTACTGAGCAGCGTGGAGATCGACACCTCTTTGGTGGCAGGCCATGTTACCGTGCTCAAAAATTACCCCTTCATTGGCGTGATGGGCTATGCTGCCGGTGAAAATCCGTTGAGTTACCCGGAAGTCAAGTATGCCATGGTACTCCAACTGGTCAATGCCGCCGCAAGGCTTGTGGATTTCGTCATTCTGGACTGCAGTTCCAATATGACGAATGTGTTCACGCCTGCCGCCATTGAGTCAGGGGATCTGGTCATTCGCATCCTGACGCCTGATCTCAAGGGCGTTAATTACTTAAAGGCCCATCAGCCCCTGTTGGGAGACGGACGCTTCCACTACGATCAGCACATGACCTTTGCCGGCATGGCCCGCCCCTTCCACGCGCTGGATGAGATGGGCCATATCATTGGCGGATGGGATGGCCTTCTGCCCTATGGCAAGGAGATCGACCGCTGCGCCACCGAAGGCGGGATGTTCCAGGCCATCAAATACTGCAATCCCAAATACACAGCTTCGCTCAACAAAGTTTTGGATGCGCTGGAACAGATGGAACTGGCTGACCATGCCGCAGAGGACGATGTAGGCGATGCCGGGCATTTTGAGGAGGAATCGGCCGATGAATAATCTCAATGACATTTTCTTCGCACCTTCGGCAAATCAGGAACTTACCTACGAACAGATTCTGGAAGATGTACAGCGGTACTTTGCGGAAAACCACGCCGCCACGATTGCAGAAGCCGGCGAGGGCAATACCGAGCGGGCCTCCTCCCTTTTGAAAGAACTGATGGTGCAGTACATCGTCAAGCGAAAATACGCTATCGAGGGGCTGACCACGGAGGAGCTGTGCGAGAAGCTCTATGAGGACATGGCCGGGTACTCTTTCCTGAAAAAGTGGATTTACAAGCCTGGTATTGAGGAGGTCAACATCAATGCTTACAACGACATTGAGGTGATTGAAGCCGGCGGGCGCAGCGTTAAGATCCCGGACAAGTTTTCCTCTCCACAGCACGCCATTGATGTGGTCCGGCGTATGCTCAACGCCTGCGGCATGGTCATAGATGATACCATGCCCAGCGTGATCGGTTTTCTGGATAAGAATGTGCGTATCTCCGTGGATAAGACACCGATTGTTGACCCGGAGGTGGGGATCAACGCCTCCATCCGTATCGTGAATCAGCAAACGGTTTCCGCACAGAAGCTGCTGGACTCCGGCAGCGCAACCGCAGAAATGCTCCATTTTCTGACCGCCTGCATCCGCTATGGCGTATCCGTCTGCATTGCCGGGGCCACCGGCTCCGGCAAAACTACCATCATGGCATGGCTGTTGTCCCAGGTCCCTGACAACCGCCGCCTCATCACGATTGAGGAAGGCAGCCGCGAATTTGATCTGGTCAAGCGGGACGAAAATGGAAACATTCTGAATTCCGTAGTCCATCTGCTCACCCGGCCCAGTGAAAATCCATCCTTGAACATCAACCAGGACTTCCTGTTGGAGCGGGTCCTTCGCAAGCACCCGGATGTGATCGGCGTCGGTGAAATGCGGTCTGCGGCAGAAAGCCTGTCCGCTGCTGAAAGCTCCCGTACCGGCCATACCGTCTGCACCACAATCCACTCTAACAGTTGCGCCTCCACTTACCGGCGCATGATGACGCTGGCAAAGCGAAAGTATATGATGGGCGATGATGTTTTGATGCAGATCATGGTCGAAGCCTATCCAATCATCGTGTTCACAAAGCAGTTGGAAGACCGGAGCCGTAAAATCATGGAGATCATCGAAGGAGAAGGCTGCGAGGGGGAACGGCTGATTTACCGCACCCTCTACTCTTATAATGTGCTGGACAATACTGTTGATGCAGATGGACGGCCTCTTGTGGTCGGCCGCCACAAAAAAGTTTCCGAGATGTCCAGCTCATTGCAGAAGCGTCTCCTGGACAATGGGATTTCCCATAAGGAGCTGGATGAATTTCTTGAGCACGACAAGGAGGTGTTGAACGGATGCCGTGGGTTTACATCATATGCTTCGCCCTCATCGCCGCTGGACTCCTAACGCTGTTTGGTGTGCGGCCGGGCGATTTCATTGATGCGCTTTTCCGGTCACAGCGCAAGTCGGCCACACTGACCGATGAATTGAATGTTCTGATGGGCACTCCGGCCAAGGGCTTCTTTAATCAGGACTTTGAATTAAAGCAAATCCTCAAAGGCACCGGGCGGGCTGACCGGTATGAAGCAGTCAAACGGCTGTCTCTGATCCTGTTCGCGGTGGGCGGTGCCCTGGCGCTGCTGATTGGCAATGTGTACATGGTCCCGATTTTAGGGATCGGATTTTCACTCGCTCCTATTTGGTATCTGCGCAGCACCGCAGCCAGTTATAAAAAGCATTTGAATGAAGAACTGGAAACGGCCATCTCCATCATCACCACTTCCTACCTGCGCACGGAGGACCTGATCCGGGCAGTCAAGGAAAACCTGCCCTACATCAATGAGCCGGTGAAGGCCAATTTTGAGGCATTTGTCTATGAGGCAGAGTTGATCAACGCAAATACTACGAGTGCCATCAATTCGCTCAAAATGAAGATTCCAAACCGTGTTTTCCATGAGTGGGCTAACATCCTCATTCAGTGCCAGTCTGACCGGGCCATGAAAAATACGCTGCCTACCATCGCCCAGAAGTTTTCTGATGTTCGTGTGGTGCAGTCGGAGCTGGAGGCTATGATGCAGGGGCCGCGCCGGGAGGCAATCACAATGATGTTCCTCGTGATTGCCAATGTACCGCTGCTTTATTTCCTGAATGAAGATTGGTTTCACACGCTGCTCTTCCCCACGCCGGGCAAAATCGCTTTGGCAATCTGCGCAGCCATTATCCTGTTTGCCCTGACCCAGATCATGAAACTGAGCAGGCCCGTTGAATATGGAGGTGACAGCGCATGACACTTTTAGCTCTCACAGCAGTGATTTGTTTCGGTTTTGCCGTCTACAACCTGACTTGCGCCTTTGCAGACATTCCCACGAAGCGTACCTCCCGTATGATGCTTCTGGCCCGCAAGCAGCAGGGCGTAAAGGCCGAGAAACTGCTGGATGTCTATCTCACCAAAATCGCCAGCCTGATCGCCCCGTACCTGAAGCTGGACAAGCTCAAGCGGAATAAACTGCAGCGGGCGCTGGACATTGCCGGCATGGAGCTGACACCGGAAGTCTACACCGCCCGGGCCTGGGTCACAGCCGGGGCAGTCGGCCTCAGTTCTCTGCTGATGGCGTTTCTGATACCGCTTATGGTGCCTGTTCTGATTGGTCTGGCCGTGGCGCTGTGGTTTTCAACCTATTATAAGGTTTTTGACTTTGTGAAAAAGCGGCGCAAGCTCATTGAGAACGAGATCCCTCGCTTTGCTCTCACCATTGGGCAGAATTTAGAAAACGACCGGGATGTGCTGAAAATTCTTACCTCCTACCGGCGGGTGGCAGGCAAGGACTTCGGCGCGGAGCTGGACCAGACGATTGCCGATATGAAGACCGGCAACTATGAAAACGCCCTCATCCATTTTGAAACCCGCATCGGCAGCCCCATGCTGTCCGATGTGATCCGGGGACTGATTGGCGTATTGCGAGGCGACGATCAGAGGATGTACTTTAAAATGATCTGTTTTGACATGAGACAGATTGAGCAGAACAACTTAAAAAAGGAAGCGGCCAAACGCCCCAAGAAAATCCAGCGTTACTCCATGATGATGCTCATCTGCATCATGATCATCTACCTGGTGGTCCTCTGTACCGAGGTTATGGGCTCCTTGGGCGCTTTCTTTGGATAATCGGACTGCGAATGGAACGGCCCCCACATCTGGATGTGAGGGCCGTTTCCTATAAGAGCTCTATGGTTTTCTCTGCAAGATACAGCGGAAGATTCGTGATAAATGATGATGCACATTCGAGGCGTCCACATTTTTCTCTGTTTTGCAATTCATTTTTTCACATTTTTCTGAATGTATGAAGCAGAAAAAACACATTTTTCTACCTCTTGCAGTGTAAAGGAGGTAAGTGCTTGTTCTATAGCGGATTTTTGCAGCGGCAGTCAGCTGCCGTCATTTATTTCTGGGCCAGCCTGTCATATACAGGCCGGCCCTTGTTTTAAGGAGACTTTTATGCCTAAGAAAAAATTTTTCCCGTCTGGCGGCGCACGGGAAGAAAAGCGCCGTTTCCGCTGGCTTCTGTATCAAAAGCCGAAAGCCTATCCCAGCCGGCCCATTTCCAATAAAAAGGACATGCTCAAACCGATTCGTCGTTCTTGAGCGGTGAGCAGTCTTTTTATAAAACCATCAACATCAAAACAATAAAATTTCAGGAGGTCTTACCATGAGAAACTTTACCACCCGTATCCAGAACAAGGCGAATGCACTGGCCCTTCGTGCCCATATGGCGCTTTCCAACCAGCGCGGTGATTTTTACATTTCGGACGCTGTTAAGATCATCATCGCCGTGGTGCTGGGCGCCCTTCTTCTGGCGGCCCTGACCCTCATTTTCAACGACACGGTGATTCCGCGTATCACCAGCGAGATCGAGGGCCTGTTTGGCTAAAATCACCGGCGGGGATCGGTCTGTGGGTTTCCACGGCCGGTCCCCGCTTTTTTAGTTTTTGAAAAAACGAATAACGGAGGTAGAGGATGAAATCATCC
>OIUV01000188.1_pt1 | contig 10138 bp, 11 predicted proteins | sample 1587061 | NCBI WGS metagenome assembly OIUV01 (sample SAMN02674795, study PRJEB24791) | human gut metagenome, SKBSTL041 | isolation source: stool | host: Homo sapiens | place: USA
GTGTTTATGTCATGTTGACTAAATAAATTCACTAACGGAAGAAACAACGCTACCGTCGAATAAATTGATCACACGGTGGGCGAAACCCGCGTCGTGCTTGGAGTGCGTCACCATTACGATTGTCGTTCCCTCCTTATTCAGCTCGGTGAGCAGCTGCATAACCTCGGCACCGTTCTTGGAATCCAAGTTACCCGTTGGCTCATCGGCCAAGATTATCTTCGGGTTGGAAACTACCGCACGAGCGATCGCCACACGCTGCTGCTGACCTCCGGAGAGTTGCTGAGGGAAGTGAGCCGCACGGTGGCTGATATTCATCCGCTTCAAGATATCCGTTACCATCTGCTTACGCTCCGACGCCTTGATCTTTAGATAAGTCAACGGCAGCTCCACGTTCTCAAAAACGTTCAACTCGTCTATCAAGTTGAAGCTCTGGAACACGAAACCGATGTTTCCCTTACGGACCTGCGTACGCTCTTTCTCTTTCAAGTGTCCTACCTCTTGGTCGCCCAAGTAATAATTTCCCTCGGAAGGGTTATCCAGCAAACCCAGAATATTCAACAACGTAGACTTACCGCAACCGGAAGGTCCCATGACAGCGACGAACTCGCCATCTTTTACCTCCAAAGAAACCTTATTCAACGCAATTGTCTCAACCTCTTCCGTACGGAAAAACTTACTTAAACCTTCGATCTTAATCATGACTGTATTTGTTTTAATTGTTATCTAACTATTTAATTTACCATATCTAATTCAAATAGTGTGCCAAACTAACTAAATATTTAATTCTCAAACAAGTAGTATTTTACTTTCCAAAACAGACTGTCCAATTATTTGACAGTGGTGTACAAAATTTAGACACTACTATCCAATATCTCGACATAAAAAAATAGTCTAAATTATAATAGTCTAACTCGCCACGCATATACCATAGTTTCAAAAAGACTTCCTGCATGATATCCTCGGCATCCTCCGGGTTATCAAGCAGCCTTCTCGCGTAAAGGAATAGTTTCTCCCGCAAAGGCAATATCTCTTTTTTAAACTGTTCTTGTTCCATTCTATCTTAATGACAATCGAGAAAAGAAAACGTAACATGGCTGGAGAAAATAAATTCAAGGTCTTTGTCATTCTAGTATTATAGTCGTGCCACCCTTATGGCACGATAATGCCACGGCGATGGCACGATGATGCCCTAGCGATGGCACAACGATGCCACGCTGGTGGCACAGCCGTGCCACTATAACGGCACTGGCTTGGCACTGTAAGTTATTACTAAATAACCCTATACATCACAGATACGGATACACTTCTCCAAGGAAGCGATCTTGTCTTCTTGGGCGGGGACGAACTCCTGCCCAACGAAGCCTTTATAGCCTGTCTCCATAAGAGCCTTGATGATAGCCGGATAATAAAGTTCCTGCGTCTCGTCGATTTCCGCACGTCCCGGACTACCTCCGGTATGGACATGGGAGAAGTATTGATTATATTTCCGGATATTCTCGATGATATTCCCCTCCATGATCTGCATATGATAAATATCATATAGTAACTTAAAATTAGGGGAACCGATACGGCGACAAAGCTCCGCCCCCCAAACCGTATGATCGCACAGATAATCCTTATGGCCGACACTGTTCAAAAGCTCCATGGTCAAGACGACCTTGTGTTTCTCCGCTAACGGGATAAGGCGCTTCAACCCCTTCTCGCAGTTCTCCCAGCCTTGCAAGTCCGTTACGCCATTACGTCTGCCGGAGAAGCAAATCAAGTTTGTCAATCCAGCGTCCGCCACCATCGGGATCACCTTCTCATAACTGGCGACCAACTCGTCATGCAAGGCCGGATCATTGAAACCTCGATCTATTCCAAGCCCGGCCCCTTGCGCCATCGCCACCGTCAGGCCATGTTTTTGTACGATCGGCCAATCTACCGGGTCCAGCAACTCAACGGATTCAATCCCTATATGCTTGCAGATCTCACAGAACTCGTCCAGCTTATAATCGCCGAAACACCATTTACTTACGGAATGGCGGACATTTCCTTTCAAGGTTTCCTTCACGTCTGTTTTCTTTTTTGCGGCGGCTGCCGCCTCGATACCTGTAGTCGCCAAAGCCACGCCTCCAGCTAAAAATGTCTTGATAGCCGTTCTTCTTGATATGTTTTCCATGTATTCGAATTTGATAGTTAATAGGAGACAAATATAAGAAAAATCGGATATAATATCCTGAGGCGTTGGTATTACATCCAAAAACACTACTTTTGCATCGGAAGTCACTCTACATGAAAAACACATCATATACAAAACGATCTATTTATCTGATCCTATTCTTTATAATAGGATGCACTTCATCCCTATACGGAATGGAAGGCGCAGGTGTGTATTTCAAGGCGAGCCTATGCGGAAAAATCTATAAGCATTTATCCTTTCTTGTAGAAGAGGACATCCGTCCGAGAGATGACTTTAAGGAAGCGGAATGGTTCCTCACCACCGTTGAGGTAAACTACAAGTTTAATAAATATCTTCTGGCAGGAAGCGGATATATGTCTCTAGCACGATACAAGGCATCCGACGAGTTACGAAACCGATATTATCTCTACGCTACGGGGACTTATTCGGCCGGACGTTTTACCCTCTCTGTCCGGGAACGTTTTCAAAGTACCTATAAGGTTCACGCCGAACATCCCAAAAATTATCTGCGTTCGATGCTGACCCTCTCCTATAAGATCGGCAAGAGTGGTTTCTGTCCTTTTGCCTACACCGAGGTCTTCAATGATACGCGAAATAAGATGCGGTCCGATAAGATCCGTTTCTCCACAGGAAGTAATTACCAACTAAACCCGAACAATAACCTCCAACTCTATTATCGCTACCATATATTTAATGTAGACGATCCCGTGAATTACCGCCATGCGATCGGTATCTGCTATACCCATCGTTTTTAATAAGAATTTTCGTACCTTCGCGTCCCGAGTGCTTGATAAACCTCGTTAAAAACAAGAAGACATGCAAAAAACAGTTACAGTACCTTTCATGCTGCTAGGTATACTTTTTAATATATGCCTTGTAGCGTCCAATCTTTTAGAGACAAAAGTAGTGCAAGTAGGCGGTATAACGACTACCGCAGGTTTGATCGTATTCCCGATCTCGTATATCATCAATGATTGTATAGCGGAAGTGTGGGGATTCAAGAAGGCACGGCTAATTATCTGGAGTGGCTTCGCCTCTAATTTTCTGGTGATCGCATTCGCGCAATTGGCGGTATTATTACCGGCCGCCCCTTTCTGGGAGGGGGAGGAAGGTTTCAATTTCGTCTTCGGGATGGCCCCACGTATAGCGGTCGCCAGCTTGATAGCGTTTTTGGCCGGTTCTTTCCTGAACGCCTATGTGATGAGCAAAATGAAAATCGCCTCCAACGGAAAGAATTTCTCGTTACGAGCGATCGTATCTACCCTTATCGGTGAGATCGCCGATTCCCTGATCTTTTTCCCGATCGCCTTCGCCGGATTGATCCCGGCCGGAGAATTGCTTATCATGATCGGGACGCAGGCGGTACTTAAATCCTTGTACGAGGTTATCATCCTTCCCGTCACCATCCGTGTCGTAAAGTACATCAAGAAAGTAGACGGGAATGATGTGTATGATCTTGGTACCTCGTATAATATCCTAAAGGTTAAAGACATTTAGGCCGGGACCAAACAATGACCGGCCTTCATTTGAATAGATGCGACCAATCCTCCCTTTGCTGCGGCATATAGGACTTCATTCCCAATAATTCAGCCGCCCGGCAATTCACGGAAGCGTCATCAATCAGCATAGTCTCCTCGGCTAAAAGATTCGAGTCCTTCAGTACGTACTCAAAAATATCCGCGTTCGGCTTCAGCATATGCAATTCGTAAGAGAGGTAAATCTTATGGAAGAAATCTTGGGCACAAAGACCTTGATAAGAGAAATAGGTATCTTCGGACCATTTCCAATGAAGCTCGTTCGTATTGCTCAGAAGCATCGTATTATAGCGTTCACGAAGCTCCAATAGCAAACGCAACTTATTTTCCGGGACGTCTCCCAACATGGCGATCCATGCCGTGTCGATTTGTTCGTCCGTCAGGGACTTTCCCGATAAGGCACGAATATCATCGCGAAACTGTTCCACCGAAATCGTTCCCAACTCTAATCGCTCAAACAAGTCCTTATGTTGATAGTTATTCGTGATCTGTTCCCGGATATTCTCCACGCCCAGATTCTCGAAAGCCTCGATACAACGGTTGCGAGTCAGGTTAATAAGCACACCGCCCAAGTCTATAATCAAGTTCTTTATGCCTTCCATATCATTTCTTTTTATACCAGCTACGACGTCTGCGATGTCGTCTTTTCTGTTGATAACGATTGATCCGCTTGTAAACGACCCAGACAAACAACAAGCCGAAAACAGCGAATATCAATATAACAATCCAAGAGTTAAGATTGTCACCTTTTACCCGGCTCCACATTTCCAGAACCACCTCCGTCTCGTTCCCGAAATCACGGATCATGGCACAACGTTCCACGACCTTCCGGTCCGGATATTGAGCCGGGTCTATCTGGATACGCTCCGCTCCCGGTCCGAAGAAATAACTTACGTCCGAGAACTCGGTCAGCGTCGTATCGATCTTTTCCGCCAATATTTCCGGGGTAGCCACGGTGCTGACATATCCGGTCACTTCCATATTACGGCTGACGATGTCCGGACGGCATAGATAGTCCATAAAATAACTGGCGGCCTTCACGTTGCGAGCGTATTTAGGGATCGCCCAACCATCGTACCAGATATTACTACCCTCCAAAGGAACCTCATACCCCAGATCTACGCCTACGGCACTCGCCTCTTCCATGGCCCAGACCGCGTCGCCGCTCCAAGTGAAATTCAGCCACGCCTTTCCTTTCGTCATCATCTCCTTACCGAAGTCCGCTTCCCAACCGGCAATATTCGGTTTCATAGCTTTCAGATACTTTTCGGCTACCTCCATAGCACGTGGCGAGTAATCATTCATCAGGTCTTCCACCGTCACCGTCCCTTCTTCCAGCTCTTTGGCATGGGCATAGATAACAGCTGTTCCATAAGCGTCACGGTAACTGTCTTTCATCAGAATCTTTCCTGCATATTTCTTATCCCAAAGACATTCCCAGGAGAAAGCGTCGGAATCGGGAACGTATGCCCGGTTATAAAGAATACCTGCGGTCCCCCACATATAGCAGACAGCGTAACGGCTTGCTTCTTCACCCGGCTGACTCAGTTTATTAATCTGTTCGCGAATAAATGGTGACACATTATTCATGTAATTAGGGGAATGGGCGAAAGTGGTGTCAATAGGCAACAACAGATGCTTTTTCAGCATTCTCTCAATGATATATTCCGAAGGACAAACCACATCAAAATCCTCATGTCCTTTTTCTATTTTCGTCAACATGATCTCGTTGATGTCGAATGTCTGATAGACGATGCGGATATCTTCACCTGTCTGTTCTTTATAGTACGCCTGGAAATCTTCGAGTACACCTTCTCCTATATAATCTGCCCAGTTATAGATCTTAAGAACTCTCTCGCGTGGCTCGCCGGAATTGTAGCAACCGCTCAGAAAACCAGCCAGCACCAGCAAAAACAAGTTAACAGCAACTATTCTTTTCATTTTATTTACGTAGCAGTACATGTTCATGATTCTTTCTTCTTCGTTTTTCCGGCACGGTAATTAATTACTATCAGTAAAGCCAGTACCACCACAAAAATAATGGCGGACAACGGGCGGAGCTCGGGAGTCAGACCTCCCTTGCGGGCATCGGCATAGATATAGGTGGAAAGCGTTTCCAGCCCTTGATTACCGATGGTAAATACAGTTACGGCAAAATCATCGATTGAAAGCGTCAGTGCAAGCATAAAGCCGCTGATCATTCCCGGACGAATCTCCGGAATGATTACCTTCCGCAAAGCCTGCATAGGTGTAGCTCCCAAATCGAGGGCAGCTTCATAAATGTTCGGATTCATTTGTTTCAGGCGCGGCAGAACGCTTAATACGACGTAAGGAGTACAAAAAGTGATGTGCGCCAGTACCACTGTGGTATATCCCTGCGTGATTCCGAGAGATACGAATAAAAGGAAAAGCGATATACCGGTTATGATATCACCGTTCAGAATAGGAATACTATTCACAAAACCAATCGCCTTGCGCGAGCGTGCTTTTAAGTTGAAGATGCCGATGGCAGCGATGCTGCCCAACAAGGTAGATGCCGTGGCAGCCAGCAGCGCAATGGTAATGGTATTGATCAGGGCATTCATCAGAGAATGATGGGCACCTGTATTAAATAGCGATGAATAAAGTTTGGTCGAAAACCCGGTCCAGTTACCCAATACCTTCGCCTCGGTAAAAGAGTAAATCACAATGATCACAATAGGGGAATATAGCAACAGCAGTAATACCCACAGGTAAGTCTGAGCGAATATCTTCTTTACCATAGCCCACCTCCTTCGTTCGTATTATCCTTATCATCGGTACTGAACAGTGAAGTCGCGGCTATCAGCAGCAGCATGATCAGCGAAAGTGCTGCCCCATAGTTCCACATACTGTTATTGATATTCTCCTGAATGGTAGTACCAAAGAGTTTGATATTGTTCATCGTCAGCAGTTCGGCAATGGCGAATGTCGAAATAGTCGGCATAAACACCATCATGATACCGCTCATGACTCCCGGCATGGAAAGCGGGAGAACTGCTTTGAAAAAGACCTGTACAGGATTAGCCCCCAAGTCCTGCGCCGCCTCAATGTAGCTATGGTCCATCTTCTGCAATGTGTTATAGATGGGATAGATCATGAAGGGGATAAAGTTGTAAACCATACCGAAGATCAGTGCTCCCTCTCCCAGCGGAACGCTGAAAAAGTCGAATAAAGCGACAGTGGCAAGGGTACGTACCAGAATATTCACCCACATGGGCAGGATAAACAACACCACCATTGTTTTGGAACGGTTCAGCTTGCTGTTGCTTAATATCCAGGCTGCGGGATATCCCAGCAGGATACAGATAAGAGTCGTAATAATGGCAATACCTATGGAATAGACGAAGGTATTGATCGCTTCGGGATGTTCGAAGAATTTCTGAAAATTGGCGAGTGTCAGATGACCGTTATCATCGGTAAACGCATACACGACAATTAGAACCAACGGTATGACCACAAAGATCGCCGAGAAAATAATGTAAGGAAGAGTCCAGCTCTTACGTGATGACAAAAATACTATAAACTTCTTATTCACTTCCTTTCCTGTTAATCGGTTATTTTAATTACACGAATCGCATCCGGAGGGATAGTAATACCCACACGGTCTCCGTCATCCCAGACATCGTTCGTATCCACAAACACATTCTCGTCCCAGTCAGACCATACAGTCAGATGGTAATGATCACCTTTATAAAGGATGAACTTCACTTCTCCCGTCAGCGTACCGTCTTCTTCGTTATCCTGCAAGATCACTTTATCAAAGTCTACTTCGACCTTGACATCCGTACCGGATTCCAGCCCTTCCACAGAAGCACATTCGAACGTACAGCCCAGGAACTCTACATGAGTAGCATCCTGCAACTTTCCTTCAAATGTATTGCATACACGTTCTTTCTTCATAATATGAATATCAAACGGCTTCACCAGCAGCCCCACTTCCGCACCGACTTCAAAATGATGATAATCCTGAACAAGGAACTCATATCCGCCACAAAGCACAGTCATTTCATAGTGTACCCCTTTGAAGATCGAAGTCTGTACCACACCGGTCAGTTGCGCCATCTCCGAAACCGGGAAAATATAAAGGTCTTCCGGACGAATGACTACGTCCACCGGAGTATTTTCACCGAAACCTTCGTCCACGCATTCAAACTCCGTACCACAAAAGCGTACCAGTTTATCATGAATCATCGTTCCGTTGAGAATATTTCTTTCTCCGATAAAATCCGCAACAAATGAATTGATCGGCTCATTATAGATATCAATCGGCGTACCGATCTGCTGGATTTTTCCTTCGCTCATCACGACAATCGTATCACTCAATGTCAAGGCTTCTTCCTGATCATGAGTTACGTATACAAATGTAATGCCCAGAGATTTATGCATTTCTTTCAGTTCCATCTGCATATCCTTGCGCATTTTGAGGTCGAGCGCAGCCAACGGTTCGTCGAGCAGCAAAACTTCCGGCTCATTGACAATGGCACGGGCAATAGCTACACGCTGTTGCTGGCCACCGGAAAGAGAATCTACATCCCGATACTCGTAATCCGTCATACCAACCATCTTCAATGCGGCTTTCACCTTCTTGCCGATTGTCTGTTTCGGCGTCTTTTTCAGCTTCAGGCCGAAAGCAATATTGTCGTATACATTCAAATGCGGGAACAGGGCATATTTCTGAAATACCGTGTTCACCGGACGTTTATGGGGTGGAGTCTGTGTGATTTCCTTACCCGATATTCGGATTTCGCCTTCCGAAGCTGTCTGAAAACCGGCAATGAGACGCAACAATGTCGTTTTTCCGCAGCCGGAAGGTCCGAGAATCGTAACAAACTCGCCCTTTTTCACGTTCAGAGTTACATCATCCAAAGCTGTTTTGTCGCCAAAAAACTTCGATACATGGCTAACCTCAATGATGGATTTGTCTTCTTGCATATTCATACTAAAAGTTTGGGCTGCAAAGGTACACATTTCTACGATTTCCACCTACGTGTTAATCTAATATAACAGTGTTTTTCGATGCCAGACAGAAAAAAAATCTATCTTTGCATAAATATTTATTCACTAATTTTACAAAAGCATGAAAAAGTTAACTTATTTAGTTATTGCGACGGCAGCGTTGGGTATGGTAGCTTGTACCGGAAACAAAGCCGGATACGTTATCACAGGTACAGTAGAAGGCGCTGCTGACGGCGACACTGTTTACCTTCAGGAAGCAACAGGCAGAAATCTTACAAAACTAGATACCGCAGTCATCTCTAAAGGTACTTTCACCTTCGAAGGCACACAGGATTCTGCAGTAAACCGTTATGTCACTTGCGAAGTGAACGGAGAACCTCTGATGATTGATTTCTTCCTTGAAAACGGTAAAATAAACATTGCACTGACAAAGGACAATGATTCTGCAACCGGTACTTCCAACAATGACGCTTACCAAGCTATCAGAACTCAAATCAATGATATCAGCCAAAAGATGAACGCTATCTACGAAGCGATGGGAGATTCTTCTTTGAGTGACGAGCAGAAAGAAGCCAAGCAAAAAGAAGGTGCCCGGCTGGAAGAAGAATATGATAAAGTAATCAAAGAAGGTGTACAGAAAAACATCACCAACCCGGTAGGTGTATTCTTGTTCAAACAGACTTTCTACAATAACTCTACTGAAGAGAATGCAGCTTTGCTGGAACAAATCCCGGCTAATTTCCAAAATGACGAAACAATCGTAAAAGTTAAGGAACAGACTGAAAAACAAAAGAAGACTGCCGTAGGTACTAAGTTCATTGACTTCGAAATGCAGACTCCGGAAGGAAAAACTGTGAAACTGTCTGATTACGCAGGTAAAGGTAAAGTGGTACTGGTAGACTTCTGGGCTAGCTGGTGTGGTCCTTGCCGTCGTGAAATGCCTAACCTGGTAGAAGCTTACGCTCAGTACAAAGGCAAAAACTTCGAAATCGTCGGTGTATCTCTTGATCAGGATGCTGCTGCATGGAAAGAGTCTATTAAAAAACTGAATATGACCTGGCCGCAAATGTCTGACCTGAAGTTCTGGCAGAGTGAAGGCGCACAGCTTTATGCAGTGAACAGCATTCCTCACACTGTTCTGATTGATGGCGACGGTACTATCATTGCCCGTGGTCTTCATGGAGAAGGTCTTCAGGCTAAATTGGCAGAAGTAGTCAAATAAATGAAGCTGATAAGAGACTTCACCTAATGAAGTAACACTTGTGCCATACCGTTGTCACACTTGTGCCACCATATTGGCACAGTTATGCCACGCCGTTGGCACAGTTGTGCCAATAGGATGGCACAACATCCGACAAGGTATCTTATTCCTGTTAACGCAGTAGGTAAATCTGATCCAAGTACAGGCACTTTTGCCGAAAATACTGATCTTATCCACACCGTT
>OIUV01000198.1_pt1 | contig 9802 bp, 8 predicted proteins | sample 1587061 | NCBI WGS metagenome assembly OIUV01 (sample SAMN02674795, study PRJEB24791) | human gut metagenome, SKBSTL041 | isolation source: stool | host: Homo sapiens | place: USA
ACATCTGCTAATATTAATAAAGGATAGCCATTACCATAATCCAAGAATAAATCTCGATATACTTGTCCACCAGCGGCTGGTTTTCTTCCTTGCCCTTGGCCAGACTGTACACCAGTGCGCCCAACTGGCGCTGTGCCTTGAGCAGCTTGCCCTGCTCATTTACGATCAAAGCCTGAGTCTTGCCCTTTTCGGCCAGGTCCAGCGCAGCGTTCTTGCCTTTTTCGGCATATTCCAGACCCATTTCCTTGATCTTGTTGAAATCCATAAAAGACACCTCTCTTACTATCGGCCTGTTTATCGTGGGCCATGTGCGGATGTTATCTCCATTATAGCGCACAGGCCGCTCGTTTGCAATGAACGGACCGCATTTTTTACAGTTTGGTGCCGGTTTGGAAACAATTTTTTCGCATTCGGCCTAAATTTACACGATAATTTCACACATCGGCATTCTGTGCCCTGCGGTCGGCTGCGCCGCCATAGAATTCCCGCAGCATGCTGTCCTCCGGCAGCAGCTCCAGCTCCAGCGGTGCCACATGCTCAAAGCGGCGGGCTGTCTCGTCCCACAGCTCCGCATTGTGGCCTTCCAGCGTGAACTGACGGCGCACCACGCCCAGCAGCTTGGAGATCAGGCCCAGCTCGTAGGTAAAGGAGGTATCCAGCAAAAAGTCTGCCGTAGTTTTGAAGCCCTTGATATACCGCGTCTCACCGTCCAGCACGCGGTCCCACATGGCAAGGGTCTTTTCCGGGCTGCGGCCGCGCGCTGCAGCGTCCCGCAGGGTGCGGCGGCACAGGCGGATATCCTGCGTGTTGATGACGCGGCGGCCATCGATGCAGTATTCCTCCCGCAGGCCTGCATAGATGCGGTAGATGTCGTCGCCCTTTACAAGGCCGGTCAGCTCCGGGTTCAGCGCATGGATGCCCTCCACGATGCATACACCGCCCTGCAGGTCGATGGGTTCCACCTCTGCCGAGCGCTTTTCGGCAGAGAAATCGTAGATGGGCAGCACGGTCTTGCCCGTCTCGCTCAGCTCCCGCAGGCACTGCTTGATGAGAGGCAGATCCAGCGTATCGGGGTTCTCGTAGTCCAGCGTGCCGTCCGGCAGGCGCGGATAGAACTCTGCGCCTTTGAAGAAATTATCCAGACTGACCACCTGCGCCGGAGTCCCGCGCTTTTGCAGAGCCTTTGCAACGCAGTGGGCGCTGGTGGTCTTGCCGCTGGCCGACGGGCCGGTGAGCATGACGATCTTGGCGCGGGAATCCCTGATCTTCCGGGCGGCATACTCCACCCGCTGGCGGTAGCTCTGCTCGCTCATCTGCGCCAGCGCCGCCGGATTCTGGGCTGCAACATTATACAGGTCGATCTCAACCAGACGTTTCGGTACCCAAATCGTGATCATAAAAATCAGCCACTCCTTTTTTCCGCTCCAGCACCTCATCGAAGCGCTGGATGTATTCCGTTGGATACTTGAAATTAAAGATGCGCTGCATCCGCCTGCCGCCGTCGGCCACCAGCTTGGTGCTGCCGCCTGCGCCGGCCGAGAGGATGGTCTGGACCTCTTCCATGATATAGATATTATAATACCCCTCGTGGCCCGGCTTGCACCAGCCCACGTTTTCCAGATTCTGAAGGGTGTTTTTCTGACGATAGAGGTAGTAGGGACGGTAGCCTGCCTCGGCCAGCAGATGACACTTTTCCAGCATGGCGGCAACGTCCGCGTAGTCGTTCTCCTTCTGGTCCTCGATGACGATGCGGGAGGCCCGCTTGAGGGTCAGGGTGTGGACGGTGATATTCTCGGGGTCAAGGGCGATGGCCTGACGCAGGCTTTTTTCGAAGCCCTCCACCGTGTCGCCGGGCAGACCCGCGATGAGGTCCATGTTGATGTCATCGTGGCCTGCGGCCCGGGCCTCGGCACAGCAGTCGAGGATGTCCTGCGCCGAATGCTTCCGGCCGATGTTCGCCAGCACCTCGTCGGAGAAGGTCTGTGGATTGATGGAGATGCGGGTCGCGCCGTACTCCTTGATGACCGCCAGCTTTTCGGCGTCAGTGCAGTCGGGGCGTCCGGCCTCCACCGTATACTCCACGAGAGCGGAAAGGTCGAAGCAGTCCCGCACTGTTCCCATGAGCTGGCGCAGCTGCGCCGCCGAGAGGCTGGTGGGGGTGCCGCCGCCGATGTAGATGCTGCACAGCTTCAGCCCGGCCTTGTCTGCCTCCTCCCGGATGGCCTCGACCTCACGGCAGAGGCAGTCCACATAGGGCTGCACCAGCTTGCGGTCCCGGTCGAGGTTGCAGCTGACGAAGCTGCAGTAGCTGCACCGGGAGGGGCAGAACGGGATGCCGATGTAGAGGCTGTAGGTCTTGGGGGCGCTACCCGCTTTTAAAATCGGTTCCTGTAGGTCGGCAATGGCCTTGGCCATCCCGTACTTTTCGGGCGAGCAGTCGAACCGCCCGAGGAAAAAGTCGTCGATCTGCTCCTCCGTCCAGCCTGCGGCCCGCTTGTCGTGGACGAGGCGCACCGGCCGCACGCCGGTCATCTTGCCCCAAGGGGGGCGGATGCCCGTCCAGCGGCGCAGCAGGTCATAGGTCAGGCTGGCCAGCGCAAATTCCGGCGTCTCGCCGCCCTCTTCCACGGGAATGGGCAGAGGTGCTTCGGCGGTCTGGCTCTTGCCGCCCTGCCGCACCATGGCCCAGAGCTTATCAGGCCGCTTCTCGGCCCAGACGCAGTCTGCGCCGTCCTCGGGCGGGGTGAGGGTGAGCGGGGCCATTGGGTAGAACAGGCGGACGAGGTGCTCCACCTCGTAGCCCGAGCTGAGGCCCGTGATATAGATATTCATGTGTATTCCCGCCTTTTTATGCGTTTCTCAGTGCATTTCGGATATAGAAGTTGGTGGCGACCTCCTGCCCGAAGGTGGAGAAATCGCCGTGGCCGGGCAGGATCTGCGCCTCGGGCGGGACGGGCAGGGCTGCGAACTTGCGCAGGCTCTCGTCCATCTTCCGGCTGTCGCCGCCCTCGAGGTCTGTGCGGCCGATGCTGCCCTGAAACACGGTGTCGCCCACGAAGAAATAGTTCTCGCAGAGCAGCACCACGCTGCCCTCGGTGTGGCCGGGGGTGTGCCAGACGGTGAAGCGCAGCTCGTCCAGTGTGAGGACTCCGCCCTCCGCGTAGCCGCTGTCCGACTCCTTGAGGGGCAGCAGCTGGGTACCCTGACAGTCGGCAGACTCGCAGTAGAGCTTTGCACCCCACTCGCGGCTGAGGACCCCCGCGCTGCCCACATGGTCATAGTGACCATGGGTGCAGAGGATGAGGGCCAGCTTTCCGCCCTGCTCTTTCAGGATCTTGTCGTACTCCTGCACCTCTGCGGCGGGGTCGATGACGACTGCATGGCCCGCGTCCGAGATGAGCAGGAAGCTGTTGGTGTAAAACGGCGCAGGGCCGACCAGATGAAATGCCTTCATGGTTTACTTCTCTCCTTTGTGCCACTCGTCGGTGTCAATGACGATGGTGCAGGGACCCTCGTTGACCAGCGACACCTGCATGTCTGCGCCGAACTCGCCGTGCTGGACACTCTTGAGGCCCTGCCTGTTCATCTCGGCGAGGAACAGCTCGTAGGCGTCCACAGCCAGCGGCGGCCTTGCCGCCTTGATGAAGCTGGGGCGGAAGCCCTTCTTCGTGTCGCCGTAGAGGGTGAACTGGCTCACCACCAGCGCCGAGTAGCCGAGGTCCTTCGCACTGAGGTTCAGCTTGTCGTTTTCGTCCTTGAAGATGCGCAGGCCCGCACATTTTTCGGCCAGCTTGGGTACGATGTCGAGGGTGTCGGTGTCCTTGACGCCCAGCAGGATGACGAGGCCGGGGCCGATGGGGCGCGGCTCGCCGCCGTTGACCCGGACGCTGGCCGAGGATACGGCCTGAATGACTGCACGCATATTAGCTCCTTGTTACCTTGAGCACATCCCGCACCTTGGACAGGCGGGCCACCACGCGGTTGAGGTGCTCGGTGTTGTTGATGCCGATGGTCAGGCTGATGATGGCGCAGTTGTTTTCCACCTGACGGGCGTTCATGGCGTAGATGGGGACGCGGATGTCTGCCAGTGCAGCCAGCACGTCGGACAGCAGCTCGTTGCGGTTGAGCGCGATGATCTCGAGGCCCGCCTTGTAGCTGTCCCGGACGCTGTCGGCCCAGTAGGCCTTGACCCAGCGGGGGGCGTTGGAGGGGTCCTTCATGCTGGCCATCGCGTTGGCACAGCTCTGCTTGTGAATGGAGACGCCGAAGCCCCGGGTGATGAAGCCCACGATGGGGTCGCCGGGCAGGGGCGAGCAGCATTTGGCGAACTTGATGGGGGTGTTGTCGAAGCCCTCCACCACCACGCCGTCGGTGGCGTGGACGCGGCTCAGATCCACCTTCGGCAGGTCTTCCATCGTCTTGTTCTCGGCGGCCTCGGCGGCCTTGAGCTTCTGCCACTCCTCTTTCAGCTTGGGCAGGCAGTTGGCGATGGTCATGCCGCCGTAGCCGATGGCGGCATAGATCTCCTCTGCGCTGTTCTGGCGCAGGCGGCGGCTGCAGCTGCCCACGAACTCGTCCAGCTGGTCGTCGGGGATGAAGATCATCTCCCGGCGCAGCTCCTTGGCCAGCGCGTCGCGGCCCTGCTGGATGTTCTCCTCCCGGCGCATCTTCTTGAACCAGTTGCGGATCTTGCTCTTGGCCTCGCTGGTGCGCACGATCTTGAGCCAATCGCGGCTGGGGCCTTTGTCCGCCGGGCCGAGGATGACCTCGATGATCTCGCCCGTCGCCACGACATGGTCGATGGGGACGATGCGGTTGTTGACCTTGCAGCCCACCATCCGGTTGCCGACGGCGGAGTGGATGGCATAGGCGAAGTCGATGCAGTTAGCACCGGCAGGCAGGTTGATGACGTCGCCCTTCGGGGTAAAGGCAAAGACCTCCTCCGGCAGCAGGTCGCTCTTCAGGTCGTGGAGCAGGTTGCCGGAATCCTCGCTGACGCGCTGATTTTCCAGCAGCTGGCTCACCCATGCCAGACGCTCGTCCAGCTTATCGTGGCCGTCGAGGCCCTCCTTGTACTTCCAGTGGGCGGCAACGCCGTACTCGGCCTGCTCATCCATCTTCCGGGTGCGGATCTGCACCTCGAAGGGGATGCCCTCGTGTCCGATGACCGTGGTGTGGAGGCTCTGGTAGCCGTTGGGCTTAGGGGTAGAGATATAGTCCTTGAAGCGGTTGGGCAGGGGGTGGTACATATCATGGATGAGGCCCAGCGTGCTGTAGCACTCGGCCAGCGTGTCCAGAATGATGCGCACCGCATAGATGTCATAAATTTCGTCGAAGGACTTGTTCTGCATGATGGTCTTGCGGTAGATGCCGTAGATGCTCTTGACTCTCCGCTTGATGGTGGCGCCCTCGATGCCGCTCTCCTCGAGGCGGTTCTTGATGACGCCCGACACGCTGGCGAGGAACTCGTCCCCGGCGCGCTCGCTGAGCATCTTGTTGATCTCCCCGTAGCCCACGGGGTCGAGGTAGTGGAGGCTGCGGTCTTCCAGCTCCTCCTTGACGTTCAGGATGCCCAGCCGGTTGGCAATGGGGGCATAGACCTCCATGGTCTCCCGGGCCTTGTCGCGGCGCTTCTGCTCCGGCCATGCATCGCCGGTGCGCATATTGTGGAGACGGTCGCAGAGCTTGATGATCATGACGCGGACGTCCCGGCTCATGGCCAGCAGCATCTTGCGCAGGTTCTCGGCCTGCAGCTCCTCGATGTTCGAGAACTGGATCTTCGTCAGCTTGGTGACGCCGTCCACCAGCAGGGCCACCTCCTCGCCGAAAGCGGCGGTCAGGTCGGCCAGTGTGGTGGGGGTATCCTCCACCACGTCGTGCAGCAGGGCGGCGGCGATGCTCTCGGTGTCCATGCCGAGGTCCAGCACGAGGCGGGCCACGGCCAGCGGGTGGCAGATATACGGCTCACCGCTGCGGCGGCAGACGCCCTTGTGGGCGTCGTTGGCCATATTGTAGGCTTTTTCGATCATGGCCATGTTGTAGGCCTTGCCGCTGGCCTTGATGGCCTCCACCAGCTTGTCCCACGTCACGATCTCGGGCCGCACCTCCGAGGGCAGCGTCCCCTCGGGGGCGTTGGCCGGCAGGGCCGTGGCGGCCACGGTCGCCATCTCCGTCACCGGCATGGGCTGGTGGAGATGGGTCTTTGCAGAATAGCTGTCCTCTCCCGCCGCAGCCGACGCTGCGGGCACAGGGGCGGTGATTTTCTTTCCCTCAGGCATCTTTATCGATCCTCCAGACATTTCAGGATGGGCGCATCGGCGAGGTTCTTCTTGCCGGTGGCTGGCACAAGCTCCCAGAACTTGGCCCCGCCCCGGTCGGCCGCCGTGATGAGGCCGACCTGTTCCAGCGCAGCGACCGCCACCAGCGTCTTGCCGGTATTCTCCTCGCCAAGCTTTGCGAACAGGGGCTGCAGATCTTCGGCGTGCCAGCGCCGCGCCTGCAGCTCCCGATAAACGGTGATGATATGGCTGCGCTCCGGGGCGACAGTCTCCTTCTGCTCCGGCGTCAGGGGTGCACCCCGGCGCAGCGCCTGCACCAGAGCCGCCTGCTCCGCCGCAATGTTGCCGAGGCCCGCCGGGTGCAGCTCTAGAATGCGGCCCGACAGCTGCGGCCCCCGGGCCGAATCGTAGACCGACAGGCTCACTGCCGCATCCACGACGTCGCCGGCGGCATAGGGCACCTGCTCGGGATGCATCCCGAACCAGACCGCATAGAGGCTGGCGTTCCCCTGCCGCAGCCGCAGGCGGGAGTGCTTGCCCTCCGAGACCGCATACACCCCTTCCACGACAGCCTTTTCCAGCACGAAGACCGGGCTGGGGTTGTCGGCACCGTAGGGTGCCAGCTGGTCGAGGCGGCGGACGCTCTCCACCGTCAGGCGGTCGAGGTGGACGGACAGATCGCATTCCAGCGGCGGGGTGCGCAGCACGGGACACTCCCGGGCCGCCCAGTCGTTGAGCCGCTGACGGAGGGTGGGCAGGTCTTCCTCCCGCACCGAGAGGCCCGCCGCCATGGCGTGGCCGCCAAAGCGGAGCAGGATGTCGGCGCAGGAGGCGATGCACTCGTGCAGGTTGAAGCCCTGCACGCTGCGTCCGCTGCCCTTGCCCTCGCCGTGCTCATCCACCGACACCACGATGACCGGGCGTCCGGTCTTTTCCACAAGGCGGGAGGCCACGATGCCGATGACGCCGGGGTGCCAGTCCCTGCCCCAGAGCAGGATGACCCGGTCCTCAAGGCGCTCCGGCTCGGCATCCAGCAGCTCCTGCGCGGCCCGGACGATCTCCATCTCGGTCTCCTGCCGCTGGCTGTTGATGTCGGTCAGCTTATGGGCCAGCTCCTCGGCCCGGTCTTCGTCCTCGCAGAGCACCAGCTGCAGGGCTGTGACGGCGCTGTCCATCCGGCCCGCCGCGTTGATGCGGGGGGCGATGGCATAGCTGACGTTCTCCGCTGTCACCGGCCTGCCCGCAAGCCCCACCTCTTCCAGCAGGGCGCAGAAGCCGGGCCGGTCGGTGTTCTGGAGCTGGCGCAGACCGGCTTTGACGATGGTGCGGTTCTCGCCGGTCAGGGGCATAACGTCGGCCACCGTGCCCACAGCGGCGAGGTCGCCGCAGTATTCCAGCATCTCTTCCGGCGGGCATCCGTCCAGCGCAGCGCAGAGCTTGAAGGCCACGCCCGCGCCGCACAGGCCCTTGAAGGGGCTGTGGTCGTCGGCACGGCGGGGGTCCACGATGGCCGCTGCCTGGGGCAGGGTGTCGTGGGGCAGATGGTGGTCTGTGATGATGAGGTCGATGCCGAGGCTGGCCGCGAATGCGGCTTCCTCTACGGCAGAGATGCCGTTGTCCACCGTGACGATGAGGCGGCATCCCTTATCATAGATGGACTGGATGGCGTTCTTCGACAGGCCGTAGCCGTCGCCCTCCCGGCTGGGCAGCATGCACTTGACGGCGGCACCCATCCCTTTCAGGTGCTGATAGAGCAGGGCCGTGGCGGTCACACCGTCCACGTCGTAGTCGCCGAAGACGACGATGGTCTCCCCCTCGTCGATGGCCCGCAGGATGCGCTCACAGGCTTTGTCCATGTCAGTCAGGAGCATGGGGTCGCTCAGCTCCTCCTCGCCCGCCAGCAGCGTCAGCGCCTCGGCGGGGTCGGTGATGCCCCGGGCAGCAAGGATGCCGGCCAGCAGACCGGCCTCCTTCTGCTGGGCCGCAAAGACCGAGCGGTATTTCTCCTCGCTCCACGGCCCATCGTCCATGCTCTGGTTTTCCAGCTCTTCGGTGTTCTGCTGGGCGATGGCGGCGGTCAGCTCCTTTAGGGCCGCACGGTCAACTTCTTTGGTGTTCCAAGCCCGGTAGGTCATCGCATTTCCTCCCCGGCCAGACCATCGTTGGCCAGCATCCCCTGCAGCGCAGCGATCTCGCTGGAAACGTCCAGCGCCATGTCCGACAAAAGCTTATCGTAAAGGTTGTCGTAGGCCTGATTCAGGGTGTGCAGGATGCCCGCGATGTCCCTGCGGATGGCCTCGGCGTTCTCGCCCTGCTGGCCCTGCACGTCGTTGTAGGTGTGCAGGAGCTTGAGGGTAGTGGGGATATAGTATTCCGCAAAGCGGCGGGCCTTGGGCAGGCTCTCGGGGTGGGCTTCCAGCCACGCACCGATGGACTCGGTGGTCTTCTGCATATGCTGCAGCTCCTCCACCGCCCGCTCATCCTCCATGAGAGAGGTCTCCTTCTCGAGCACCTGCGCAAAGCGGCGGGTCGTCTCGAGGTTCAGGGGAACATCCTCGGCCTGTTCCGGCGCTTTTTCCGGTTCAGGCTCCGGCTGATTTTCCTGCGCAGTGCGGTAGTCCTCCGCCGTCAGGTAGAGCTTGTCGTTCTTCTCGTCCACCCAAGCGCTGAGCCAGCCTTTATGGATGAACTTCCGCAGCAGCCGGAGGGCCTTGGCCTTCTTTTTATGGGTCAGCTCGGCCAGCATCGAGAGGGAGAGGCCCTTGTGCCAGTCGAAGCCCTCGGCGGTGTCAGCATACAGCTCCAGCGTTTTCGCGGCCTTCATCCGGGAAGCGCCCGCTGCGGTCAGCCAGCCGAACACGGCCGTCACCGCCGCCGAGCACCATCCGGTGGCCCGGGTGGCGCTCATGGCAAACTCGCCGATGGCACCGAGGACCGTCATATCAGCCGCCCCCGCCGCGCTGCCGGACGCGAACATCCCCGCCGTGCCGAAGCAGGCGATGGCCGTGATGCCGAAGAGGACGGCGAAGGTGATGCCGGTCGCCAGCATGGCGACGCCTGCGCTGTGGCGCTTTTTCGCGCTGGTGCGGATATTCTCGATGGCCGTCGGTTCCGGCTTCTTCGCAAAGAAATTGCGCGCCCAGTCGGTCATCCCGCTGGCGCCGGCGCTGCTTCCGGCCTCCCCGGCCCGCTTCCGGTACTCCTGTTTTCCGGCCTGAAAGGCCCGGCCTGCCTCCGAGATGCCATAACCGGCGGCGTTCACCGCGGCGCGGCCCACATCCCACACACGGTCGCCGATCTCCTCGCCCCGGCCCTCAAAGCCGTGGCGGAAGGAGTCGGACATGGTGTTGCCCAGCTCGCGGAGCTGGCGTTCCAGCTCCTGCTGCACCTTACGGCCTTCGCTGTCCTTCGCCGTGCGGTCAAAATCGTCTTCACGATCAGTCATTCAACTTCTCACCCTTCTGCCGGGCTGTACCGGCTGATGATGGCGCGGGCCACCCGCAGGCCATCGACGGCGGCGCTCA
>OIUV01000212.1_pt1 | contig 9621 bp, 10 predicted proteins | sample 1587061 | NCBI WGS metagenome assembly OIUV01 (sample SAMN02674795, study PRJEB24791) | human gut metagenome, SKBSTL041 | isolation source: stool | host: Homo sapiens | place: USA
TTATTATAGATTATATGACCTTAAAAAATCTGTCCAGTTAATTGTAACCTATCCAATATCCGATCAACGCGCAATACAGCAATGTTTCCGCCTATAGTGATAGGTAATCCTTTGAAGTTATCGCCGGATTTTCCCCCACTCCACACCGGACGTGCGACTTTCACCGCATCCGGCGTTCCATCGGTTGTTTTCACAAGCATTTAATCAATCACCAAATGAAATGTTAGTTTTCTATTGCGGACAAACCAGCCTGCTGGCGCAGACTGTTCACTTTTAACATCAGTTCCTTTGTTGCCTTGATCGTGTCGGCTATCTCTTTTAGCTCATTCTTAGGACACTCTTGCAGGAGTGGAAGAAATCTATTATGGAACAAAATCATATTTCGATAGCGTTCCTTGCCGCCCAATTCTGCCGGTGTTTTCAGCCAGCATACTATGTCAGCCGCATTTTCAAAGAGTTCCCCACTTAGCGCACATTTTCCACGTTGAGCCGAGAATAGTGAAATCCTGCTGTCAGTAAGTTCTGTGCTTCGCCCCATAGACGGTTGATTCCTCAAACCTGATAGAACAGATGAGTTCATACTTAGGTTCGTGTGTATCAATGCCCGTCCCTCTACCGTGTAACTGCAAACCGCCGCTTTCTTTGCCATCGGTATCTTGTTCTTGATGTATGCGATAGGGTAGATAGGTTGGTCGATTCCAGATACATACCGTATCATTGCCGACTTTCCAAACCGTTCTTTTTCGCTCTCGGTCATTGCGCCGCCCTCTCGAACAAGTCTGCACCAGGTTTCTGTATTGAGCCGATTTGTTAAAACTGTCATGACCTGTCTGTGGATTTTCCTGCAATCAATGCTGATGCAGGTGGCAAGTTGAAAATAATTCTGTATTCCCAGAACCATTGAATTGTACAGCCGTATTTCGTCCAAAGGTCTTTTTCCCTCTGAAGGTCGGGCAATTCGTTTCGCCTGTTCCACCAGTTTTTGCCTTTCCAGTTCCAACTTTTTGTCACAGATATGAGATTGCACGATGTACTTCCTGCTTTTCGGTCTGACTCGTATCTTAAACCCAAGAAACTCTGAATAGCGTTTTCTAACATTGACTATCCTTGTTTTCTCTGGCGATACCTCCAACCTCAGCCTCTCGGTTATCCATGCCGTTACAGCCTCTTTCGTTCTCAAAGCGTCCTCTTTATTCCGGCAGAAAATTCTGAAATCATCTGCATATCTCACGATATACATTTCTTTCAACCCTGTTTTCCTCATTTTGAGGAATGCCTTGCTCCGGTCAAAAGTAATCGAGTTTCTGATTTTCCTCTCATACCCGTATTCCTTTACAAGAGGGTGGTTCTGCCATTGGCTCTCAACCCATTTGTCCAGTTCATTCAGCACGATATTGGCAAGCAACGGTGAAATGATACCGCCTTGCGGAGTGCCTTTGTCTGGAATGAGTGTAGTGCCGTCTGGCATTCTAATCGGTGCTTTCAGAATCCGCTTGATAATAAAAATCAACTGTTTGTCGTGTATTCCCATTGCCCATATTTGCCGCATTAGCTTGCTGTGATTTACGTTGTCGAAAAATCCTTTTATATCAAACTCAATCACATAATGCAGGTTCATGCGTTGAAGCATGGTGTAAGTTTTCTGCACGGCGTGTTCCACGGAACGGTTCGGGCGAAAGCCGTAACTGTTGTCGCTGAATTTCGCTTCGCAGATTGGCTCTATGACCTGTTTGATACATTGCTGTACCAGCCTGTCCCAGATACAGGGAATACCTAACGGTCTGGTTTTTCCGTTTGGTTTCGGAATGTCTTTGCGTCTTACCGGCTTTGGGCGGTATCCGTGCTGACTTCCTGTGACAATAAACCTCACTTTCTCTGCAACTGTTTCGGGCGGTAAACACCCGATGTCACTGATGTTTTTGTTGTCTGTTCCTGCTGTGTAGCTTCCTCCGTTTGCTTTGATGTTCCGATATGCCAGAAGAATGTTGTCCCGGCTCAGAATTAAATCCATAAGGTCGGTAAAATTTTCTCCCTCCAAACTTCGATGATAGAGTTCATCAAAAACTGGCTGCATACCGTAATACTCGGCATGACGTAAGTCATCTACACATAGAGTTTTGTTTTTCTTTGGCATAAGGCATCACCTCCTTTTTGCGAAAGTGACCCTTTTGGTCTTACTCGAATCCTTATGTTGGATTGAATAATGCCTGCTTATCTCAACCGACTTGTGGCCATTCCTCCGTAGCTCACATAACGCAAGCACATCATAGGTTCGACCACTACTTTTCAGCAGCAGTTCGTCTGCTTATTGTTTTTCGTCAGACTATTCCTTGCGGAATCTGCTGCCTTTCCTCGTTCCGATAGTTCTATCTGTTCATACCTACCCGTAGGTTCCTGCTATAGACCTGTCGGCTTGCCTGTGCCTGTAACACAGCATGGTCGTTCGTAGGATCAATTTCTACTAAACCACACCGACTGCGCATTAACGCACCCACACATTTCTGCGTGGTCTTCTTTTAGACCTGTACATTCGCAGGTTCGTCAGTCCGCCCGCCAAAGCGAACATTCTAACCATAGGTATCTTATAGACTCTCGGCTTATAGGTAACACAGTCTGCCTCCAGACCGCTTTCGACCACTTTAGGCAGTGGTTACGGTTACTCTCAGCCTTTGTCATGGGGCTTCGTACACCAGCCATTACAGCTAATGCACGCCCATCAAGGGTAGGCGTTTCAGGGCGTTACCCCGTCATTCCACCTATCAAACTACCAGTTCTCCGAACAACGGAAAACCGTTGCTCGTGCGCAGACTTTTTACCGTCTGCGAACGAGTCGCACTGACCCAGAAATCATCTCCGGCCTTTCCCTCGCCTTTGGTATTGGCAATCAGCGTTGTCACCAGCTTCAAAATATCCTTTTCCGAGTGGATGTATGCAAAGGGGTTATAGTGCATGGACTTCTTGAAGTTGATGGTATTTAGGACCTTGATTCGGTACGGCTCATAAATGACCTTGCCGTGCTTATCCTTCATGGGCTTTCCGTCCTTCCCCAGCTTGGGCGCACCCCTTTGGAGCATTTTTCCGCACTCCACCAGAATTGTTCCTTTCGGGTCCGTCACAACATAGGAGCTGTGCATCTGCATCAGGTTGGGTTTCAGCCAGAATCGGGTCTTACCGGAACCGGAGCCGCCAATCACCAGTACATTTTTGTTTCTGGCAGTCTTGGGGTCCTTGGGGCGGCTGTTCATGGTCAGGCTCTCCGTTTTCGTCAGAATCACATTGTTCTGAAATACAGGATCAACGTAAGGTGCAATATCCTCACGGGTTCCCCAGCGGGCCGAACCATATTCCAAACCATGTCGATATTTCTTGGCGTTCTTGCTTTTAAGATACACCGCCAGCCTCAGACTGCCTCCACAACACAGCCCTACCAACAAGTCCAATGGATGCAGGCTTGGCCAGAAACTTTGCAGCGCCCCAGGCAGAACAGCAACCAGCGAAAGAAACTTTTCTGAAGCATCCGCCCCTTGTGCCATTCGCCATGCCTCTCCAAAATTGGTAGCAAACAGCCCCAGCAGGATATACGGCATATTCAGCAAAATGAGCTTTTTGATGTCCAATGTCTTTTTCATCGTTCCAGCTCCTTTCGCTTGGTGCGATCCACCACAGCATTTTTAACCATCTCTTTGAACTGGTTAAGTTTTGCCAGTACGGACGGGCGCTCTGTTTTCGTTGCCTTTTTGACCTTTTTGTTGGTGTACTCTGTAAAAGCTGCTGTCAGAGCATCTGCATCACGGCCTTTGAAAAAAATCAGGTACTTTGGCGGAGAACTGCTGCGGTCCTTTTTCACCGCATAATCCACACCATATTTCCGGGCGATTTTCTCAAACTCCTTGATAGAGGGGTCTGTGATCTCAATGTTGGATATTCCCTGATTCTGCCCGACAAGCTGCTTCACAGTCTGTTTTCCATGCGGAACAACCGGCGCATCACGGCTTCTCTGTTTTTCCAGCTTCTTTTCCTTGCGATGTGCCATGTACTTGCTTATGGCAGCCTTAAACATTCTGCCGGTAAACTTTGTTCCACTGACAACCAGCGTCAAAGTTCTGTTTTCCACTTCTTCCTGCATTTTCTCGCCTCCTTTCCACGAAGTTTGCAGGGAATCTCTTTTTTTGCTAAGGCGGAACCACCAGCCGCCGCAGAAGATAACGCTTCATACCGCCCTCCTTAGCGTAACTGGTCAGAACGGTCATAGTGCAGATTGCCCTGACGTACCTTTGCGTGGCTCAAAATCTTAATCTGCCCCTTTTCCTGACTATCCAGTGCTTTTTCATAACCGGTATCCGACAGGAACAGGCGGGTTCGTTCGCCTTTCCAGCCAACAGGGGAATCGTTCGTCAGCACATCAAAAATAATCATGTGCCGGGTGTCCTCCGCAAAACGCTGGAGATCCATATATCCATGACCGTGATAATTCTGCGCTCCTGCCTTTGCCCGCATTTCTTCCATCAGCTGCCCTATGGTCTTTCCCTCAGACATCATGCTTGCTCCTTTCTCCCGGCAGTTCCGGGCAATAAAAAAGCGACCATTTACCAGCCGCCATACAGATCGTGATTTACTTGTGAGGTGTAATGATTGCTTATCGTGGTCGGTGCATTGAACAGAACGGTCAGAAGATACTGCTTCATGTTACGAATTTCCGTGGTGTTCTTCTGTAAACAGTCCATGACAAACTCAATGTGCGAGTTATCCAGCTTCAAGAACCTGGAACGAACGATTTCATGCGGAAAATCGCTTCCTGCAATACGGGTGGTCTTTCGCTTTGCACAGACCGTTTCCACGATCAACTCCACAATTTCGTCCAAATCCTCCCGATAAGTTTCATACTGCTGACACAGGTATTCATACCCGATATTCTCCTGAATCAATTCCCGATAACTCTCTATCTCTGTGAGTGACATCACATCCCTTCCTTTCCGTTCCGGCAGACAATCTGCCGCGCAATCCCGGAAGGGAATGGAATCGGTACTTGATCCATAAATATTTTGTTTTTGAGTATTTGATTTCTCTATATTTAATTCTGCGGGCTTTTCCGTATCCGGTTTATCCATATACGGGTTTTCCGTATCTGGTGAATCCGTATCCGGTTTTCTAAGCTGTGGCTGCTCGTATATGACATACTCTGTATCGCTGATGCGTCCCTGCCGGTCACGCAGCTTGTGCCGTACAATATAACCGGCGGCCTCCAATTCCCGCAACGCAGCGCCTATGGCATCCACGCCCTCCTTACAGATCTTTGCAAGACCACGGGTGGTGTAATTCCAGTCCTCTGGCAAAGATAACATCATGGAAAGCAGTCCCTTGGCTTTTAACGACAGGTTTGCATTTCGTAAATGATGATTGCTCATCACGGTATAATCACGGGTCCGTTCAATGCGAAAAACGGCCATCGACCTCACTCCTTCCGAATTTTGGGTACAAAAAAACCGCAATCCTCATTCCAAAGAATTGCGGTGTTCAACACTTTTCAAATTTTCTTGCATAGAACCAAAACAGCGGCTTTCGAGGACGCGCCTCTGTAAATGGCTCCTCCTGGGCGAAAGGAAGTGTTTGCATCACTCGGTCAATATCCGTTGATTCCATGTCATGCTGAGATTTGCAATCTTCCCGGATTGCTTCTTGAATTTCCTTTACCGTACACATAGTCATTCCTTTCCTTTCGTTGTATGGGTTTATGAGCGGCGGCGTTTTCCCGGTTTGAAATCGAGGATATGTCCCTCAATCACACGAGCGTAACGCTTGATCTTGATCTCCCGGCGCTGCTGGCTTTGCAGGGCGGCCTGATACCCGTCCTCAGTCAAAAACAGCCGCATTTCCTCTCCGGGGCTGCCGTAAGCTGTGCTGGGACGCAGGACGGAAAACTCAATCATCCAGCGGGTGTTATCCCAAAACCTCTCTACGGCGAGAATGTTGTGTCCTTTCAGCTCACGGGCTGAAATATCTTTCATAGGCGGCTCCTTTCATCGCTCCTGGTCTCTCTGACGTTTACGCTGCCATTGTTCCAATAGCTTGATAATGGTCTCCTGCATCCGCTGGGGCGTATAGCTTTTAGGAAAATACTTCCGCAAGGTATCAGAGGTAAATGTCACTCGGTCCAGATCGCTTTTCTTTTCCTCACCCATGATGACACGCATCATATCGAGGGTCAGATGCCCCTCCTGACTGTATTTTTTAAGCCGCTGGGCTTGAGAAAGAGAAGGGGTAGCCTGTTCGCTGTCCATCGCGTCCAACAGGTCTACCTGTTCCTCCTTTTTGAGAAAGGACAGCTCATAAGCAGGATTTAAGGCAATTTTCTTTTCATCCACCATGTCCATCAATTCAGGAATCAGCTCTGTCAGACGGATATAGCGCTGAATTTGATTTCGACTTTGCCCCACCTGTTCAGCAAGTAACTGGTCTGATCGCTTTTGTGTCCCAACTTGGGACACATTTTCTTTACTCGGTCTGCCAGCCTGTCTTTTCATGGCATCCAGTTTCATCTTGTAAGCAAAGGCTCTTTCACTTGGGAGGAGACTTTCGCGTTGCAGATTGCTGTCAACCATAATGATCGTGGCGGCATCATCATCTAAATCCCGAACAATGACCGGCATGGTCTTCTTTTCTGCCAGCTCACTGGCTCTGTGCCGCCTGTGTCCGGCCACCAGTTCATAACCACCCTCCGGGTCAGGGCGGGCAATCGCAGGAACCAGCACACCATACTGCTTGATACTGTCTGCGGTTTCCATCATTGCTTCGTCATCCTTGACTTTGAATGGGTGGTTCTTAAAGGGATGCAGTTCAGACAGCGGAATCTCCTGAATCTTTTCCAGCTTTGCATCCTGACGGCCTTCTTCGGTGGAGAACAGATCATCTACCGAGGCCAGCTCTATTTTTTTCGCGCTGCTTTTCAAGTTTCAACACCTCCTTCGTCAGATTTCGATACCCCTCTGCCACCTTGCCGCCAGGGTCGTGGGCGAAAATACTTTTTCCCTCTGCGCTGATTTCCTTTGCACGGACAGAATGGGGGATCTCTGTGCCGAATACTTTGATCTTGCTGCCATAGGTCTCCCGCAGGAGCGCGGAAATCTCTTTGGCAAAGTTGGTTCGGCTGTCCACCATCGTCAGCAGGATACCGTCAATCTGGAGCTTGGGATTGATTTGCCTCTTTACCTTGTTTACCGTGGAGAGCAGCTGTTCCAGCCCTTTAGCGGGCAGATACTCTGCCTGAACGGGAATGATGATCCTATTCGCAGCCGCCAGCGCATTGACCGTAAGCATCCCCAACGAAGGCTGACAGTCAATCAGGATATGGGAATATTGTCCCTTCAGTGTGTCCAGGTATTGCCGTAAAATCGTTTCACGGCTCATGGCGTTTACCAGAGAAACCTCCATACCGGAAAGCTGAATATCCGCAGGCATCAGGTCAACGCCTTCTGCATGATGCAGAATACCTTCTCCGGGGCGTATAGGCTGATCCATCAGAATTTTGCCCATTGCATCCGACAGTGTAAATGGCAGCTTGTCTGGTTGCGGATTTCCCAAGCTGATTGTCAGGCTTCCTTGCGGGTCCCCGTCGATCAGAAGCACTTTCTTTCCGGCCTGTGCCAGACCTATTCCCAAGTTCGCACAGGTTGTTGTTTTGCCAACGCCGCCTTTCTGGTTGGCGATGGCGATGATTTGTGTGTTCATGACTTCACCTCATTTCTGATTGTTGCTGTTGTTTCTGGAAATAGAAAAAGCCGCCACTTCAAAATCATAAAGTGACGGCCCTTTCTAATGCCGGAATCTCTGAAACAAAAAAAGCACCCAGTTATTTGTTACTGAGTGCCTGCATTAGAATCGTATTTAATTGTTCAGATTTGGTCAGATTATGCCAAACTCTCCAGCGAAAAATCCGGTGTCTGAGAGTGCCAAATCACCCTCAAAAATACCCCCGAAATTGCTCTCTGGTTGTCCTATTTTTTAACCACTAAGGCCGTTTTTTGACCCCATTTTTGCCGGTTGTCCTATATTTAACCACTAAAAATTGGGTGAAAACGGCTCTCGTTTGGTCAAATCAAGTCAAACTATATCAGCCCGTTTAGGTATAAGAAAACCCCGGAAAACCTTGATTTTCCGGGGTTTTTGAACCATTTTGATATAGTCTGAGCAGTCGATTATCGCTTGCTGAACTGCGGAGCGCGACGAGCTGCTTTGAGACCGTACTTCTTACGCTCTTTCATACGAGGATCACGTGTTAAGTATCCTGCTTTCTTTAATACTGGTCTGTAGTCAGCGTCTACATTTAATAATGCACGAGCGATACCATGACGGATAGCTCCTGCCTGTCCTGTGTATCCGCCGCCGTGAACGTTTACGATCACGTCAAATTTATCAGCGGTCTCTGTAGCTGCCAGAGGCTGACGAACGATAACTTTCAGGGTCTCCAGACCAAAATACTCATCGATGTCTCTTTTATTGATGGTAACTTTACCAGTTCCCGGTACAAGATATACTCTTGCGATAGATTTTTTTCTTCTTCCTGTTCCGTAATATTTTGCGTTAGCCACTGTTATTTCCTCCTTTCAACCTCTACCTAAAATGTAAGAACTTCCGGCTTCTGAGCCTGATTTGCATGCTCTGGGCCAGCGTAAACATGAAGCTTCTTGATCATGTCTCTTCCCATAGGTCCTTTCGGAAGCATTCCCTTAACAGCATGCTCGATCACTCTCTCCGGGTGCTTAGCCATCATCTCTTTTAATGTGGTCTCTTTCATTCCGCCCACATAATCGGAGTGGCTGTAATATACCTTCTGGTCTAACTTCTTACCTGTTACTTTTACCTTGGAAGCATTTACTACGATCACGTAGTCGCCGCAGTCGATGTGAGGAGTGAAGATCGGTTTGTTCTTTCCTCTTAATACCTTAGCTACTTCAGATGCTAAACGTCCTAATGTATATCCCGTAGCGTCAACTACATACCATTTTCTTTCGATTGTTGCCGGACTGGCCATAAAGCTCTTCATGGGTTGACCTCCTGTTTGTACTTAACTCAACTTTGTTCATTTATCGTAAAACACTGCTTCCGGGGCTTTGGTAACAGCATTTTCAACCGATGTCACAGTTATACATTATATTATACTCTTCCGGGTGTGTCAACCATTTTTTCTCGAAATCCAGCCGAAAAATCAAGGTTTTTCCGGTTTTACTCTGCCTTTCTCTTCCGGGTCTCCAGGTATCCGTTGAGCTCAGAATTTTTAATATCCGTGATAAACATATGTCCGGGCGCATGGGTAATGACCACCGGCGGCTTCGCATGCTCCACCGCTGCCTGGGGGGTCACGCCGCAGGGCCAGAATACGGGGATCTCTCCCTCATAAAGATCCACTGCGTCGCCGTAATCCGGCTTCATGATGTCCCCGATCCCGATCTCCGCCCCGTCTCCCATATGGACCGGAGCGCCGTGGACATTGGGCATCTTTTCTGTGATCGCATACGCCTTTCTGGCATTCTCCGGCGTCATGGGCCGCATGGAGCAGACCATGGGGCCTTCAAAGGGGCCGGCCTTCACAGTCTCTATATTCGTCTTATACATGGGCACGTTCCG
>OIUV01000250.1_pt1 | contig 8984 bp, 10 predicted proteins | sample 1587061 | NCBI WGS metagenome assembly OIUV01 (sample SAMN02674795, study PRJEB24791) | human gut metagenome, SKBSTL041 | isolation source: stool | host: Homo sapiens | place: USA
CACCGTAGCATTTTACTTTTGCACGAGGACCGTCAGAGTAAGCGATTTCGCGAACAACTTTCAGTTCACCAGTAAAGTAATCGAATTGAGTCTGAACGTATGTAAAGCCGTTGATACGGGAGATAATCTGTGCAGCGTCCTTGCCAAGACCGTTCAGGATGCAACGCAGAGGCTCTTTACGTACTTTGTCTGCTTTAGCGGCAATTTTGATAGCACCTTCGGCAGCAGCGAATGACTCGTGACCTGCCAGGAAAGCGAAGCACTTAGTCTCCTCGCGCAGCAACATAGCTGCCAGGTTACCATGACCGATACCAACCTTACGGTCGTCGGCTACAGAACCCGGGATACAGAATGCCTGCAGACCGATACCGATAGCTTCGGCAGCTTCAGCAGCGTTCTTGCAGCCCTTCTTGATAGCGATGGCACAACCTACAACGTAGGCCCACTTTGCATTTTCAAAACAGATAGGCTGAGTCTCTTCGCACGTCATATAAGGATCAAGTCCATGAGCTTCGCAGATAGCGTTAGCCTCTTCGATGTCTTTGATGCCGTTTTCGTTCAGAGCAGCGATGATCTGCTTGATACGACGGTCTTGACTTTCAAATTTCACTTCTCTAATCATATTCTTTTCCTCCTTATATTATTCGTGACGTGGATCAATGTGTTTAACTGCTCCCTGTTCTGCTGTTACACGACCATAAGTACCTGTAACTTTCTTCAATGCTTCGTTAGCATCAGTTCCCTTCTTGATTTCATCCATGAATTTACCCATGTGAACGAATTCGTATCCACAGATTTCATCATTCTTATCCAAGAAGATATTTTTGATGTAACCTTCAGCCATTTCAAGGTAACGAGGACCTTTAGCCAGAGTACCATAAAGGGTACCTACCTGGCTGCGCAGACCTTTACCTAAGTCTTCCAGACCTGCACCGATAATCAAACCACCTTCAGAGAAAGCAGACTGAGTGCGTCCGTAAACGATTTGCAGGAAGAGTTCGCGCATAGCTGTGTTGATTGCGTCGCAAACAAGGTCAGTGTTCAGTGCTTCGAGGATTGTTTTACCCGGAAGGATTTCAGCAGCCATAGCAGCTGAGTGAGTCATACCGGAACATCCGATAGTCTCAACTAAAGCTTCCTGGATAACGCCTTCTTTAACATTCAGTGTCAGTTTACAAGCACCCTGCTGAGGTGCACACCAACCGATACCGTGTGTCAAACCTGAAATATCAACGATTTCTTTAGATTTTACCCATTTGCCTTCTTCGGGTATGGGAGCCGGTCCGTGGTTAGGACCCTTCTTTACAACACACATGTGTTCCACTTCGTGTGAATAAGTCATAATTAGCTCTTTTTTTTAGTGATATAATTAAAAATACGTAGTCACGATTCTCTAAATCGCCCACAAAGGTAGTCGATTTATTTGTTTCTGCAAATCGCCATATCTTACTTTTTTGTGAAAAGTGACAAATCCGTTTACGTTTTTTCTTCGTTTGCTAAGTCGGGATTGCATTTGTGAAAGATTACTATGTGTCGAACTATCTATTCGTTGCTTTGTTGTTATCTGAAATATAAATTTTATGGAACTCAATCAGGTTGATATACATTATTTGATAGCGGCAATCTGCGTTATTTCATCTGCATTGGTATTTTATACTATCGGTGTATGGGGAGAAAGGCTGCAAAAGAAACTGAAGTTATGGCATATTATTTTCTTTCTTTTAGGATTGGTGTCCGATGCAGTCGGGACCAGCCTGATGGAGCATATTGCCGAATTAACGCATTTGCATGATGAAATCCACACGGTAACGGGGACGATTGCCATTCTTCTGATGTTTGTACATGCTTCATGGGCGATATGGACTTATGTGAAGGGATCTGCCGAGGCGAAAAGGCATTTTAATCGTTTTAGTATCGTCGTTTGGTGCATTTGGTTAATACCTTATTTAATAGGTATGGCCATAGGAATGCATTTACATGCATAAATAGTTATATGTTTTTGCATTAGATAGACTTAAAAGAGTTCCTTCTTTCAGCTAACTCCTGCAAAGAAAAAAATATTTTAGTCTCACGGTCTCACTGTTTTTGTGTAATCTGCATATAATTAGTATATTACAGAATGAGAGATACTTTTTAAATAGGTATCTCTCATTATTTTCTCCCTAGAATCGCTTCATTTCAGTCTATCTCTCACTCTTTTTGGGGGATATCCCTCATTCCATTTCTTTGCCCTTTGCGTAAGTAGTTGCCGAATGCATCTAGCATCTTGGTTGCTGTTTACTTGTTGTTTATATATTATGTTACTTATCTCTATGGCATTTGATGCCTTTATTCGTGTGTTATTTTACCGACATCTTCATCGTTCCACCCGGGTGAACCGATCGTTGTACCCTTGTAAACAGGTCTGCGCACCTAGGTGGACATGCTTGTTCACCTGGGTGGAACGATGAAGAGCTCCCTTTGAAAATGCGACAATAATAGTTGTAAAGCAGGTTATTATAGGGTTGTTTGCATACTATTGAACGGTAAAAGAAATGTGCTTAAAGGCTTTTCCGGGAAAGGGAAAGTATATCGGCATGCAATTATCTGGCGGATATCGGAAAGCAGAATGAGATACCCTGTTTTCATGGGTTTGAATTAAATTAATTCCGCCAACAGGTATGTTTTAGTGAGAATGTAGCGGTATTACTAGATAGATATAGAATAAAATTAGTAGCTTTGCTGAATAATTTATTGAACAAAGCTATGATAGAAGTTATGGAGTCCGCTTTACAGAAAGCTGCGGGCGAAGGAATGGATGAATTTATCCAGGTTTTTACTGATAAATATAAGGAAATAATCGGTGGTGAATTGACTGCTGACACAATGCCGTTGTTGACAGGTGAACAGCATTCATTGCTGGCTTATCAGATTTTTCGTGATGAAATAATGTTCGGCGGATTCTGTCAGTTGATTCAGAACGGTTATGGCGGATATATCTTTGATAATCCTTTTGCAAAAGTGATGCGCCTGTGGGGGGCGGAAGAGTTCTCTAAATTGGTATATAAAGCCAAGAAGATATATGATGCCAACCGGAAGGATCTGGAAAAAGAACGGACGGATGATGAATTCATGGCGATGTATGAGCAATATGAGGCTTTTGATGATTTGGAAGAGGCATATTTAGATATGGAGGAACAAGTGACAACACTGGTTGCCAGCTATGTAGATAATCACCTGGAACTTTTTGCAAAAATAATAAAGTAACTGATGCAGTATTTTTTAAGTACTTGCATTTATTAATTATGAATTAGAATTTATATCTTTGCAAAATCTAAAAAATATGTTTATGAAACAAATGAAATTTTTATTAGTAGCTTTAATGACGGTTTTAATGGGGATGTCTGTTACTTCTTGTATGAATGGGGATGATAATACGATATATACCGGACCTGCGTTCGCTAAATGTACAAACTATTTTCCTGCTACATTTGAATTGGCTAATGGGCAGAAATTAGTTGTGAATGAATTGTCAATGTCTAACTTGAATATAGGAGAAATCTATTTCTTTTACTATCAGTTTGACACAGCGCAACAGCCAGGGAATTCTCAGACTCTTGATGTAACACTTTATGCAGGAAGTACTCCGACTTCTATTAGTGCAAAATCTACTGAAGGACCAGAGAAAGCGGCAGATTATAACGAAGCTACTGCACCTTTATATACTTTTAATAGCGATACATCAACTCAGCCGGGAATACTTTTTGATCAATATCTTGTAATTCCTATTATGTATTGGGTAAAAGTAGAGAGTACAGACGAAAAGCAGAAAGAAGAACTTAATAAGCATTCTTTTATACTCACATATGATTTTGATGAATTGGCATCAGGGTCAACTGAACTTGTATTGAATCTTAATCATGTGATTAAAGATGGTTCAGAGGAGACTGTGACTCGTGATAAGTATACTTCTACTTATAAGGCATATAATCTGTCTAGTGTTATTTATGCATTCAAACAAGCTACTGGAGTAGAACCAACTAAAATAAAAGTAAATGCAAAGACCAACTCCTCAAAGAATTCTTTGGATGGTGCCGCAAATTCAACGTGGAGTGAAACACTTAAAACAAATTGAACTACAAAGAATTATTTAATATAGCAATGAAATTGATTTCCTCTCCGGCCAAGGCCTGGGAGGAAATTTCTATGGAAGAGGATAGGCGAAAAGTTTTTATGGCTTTTGTCTATCCTATGATTGGTTTATGCGGTTTGTCCGTCTTTATCGGCTCTTTGCTGACGAATGGATGGGGAGGACCGCAAAGTTTTCAAATAGCGATGACCAATTGTTGTGCCGTAGCTGTGGCATTGTTTGGTGGTTACTTTCTGGCGGCCTATGCAATTAACGAAATGGGAGTAAGAATGTTTGGGATGCCTGCCAATGCTCCGTTGACACAACAGTTTGCCGGATACGCACTTGTTGTTCCCTTCTTGCTTCAGATTGTGACCGGACTTTTACCTGATTTTAGAATTATTGCCTGGCTATTTCAGTTCTACATTGTCTATGTAGTATGGGAAGGAGCTCCCATATTGATGCAAGTGGAGGAAAAAGTACGATTGAAATACACCCTTTTCTCATCAGTTTTGTTAATACTATGTCCGACGGTGATTCAAATTGTATTTAGTAAGTTGATAGCCATACTTAATTAATGTGTAAAGATGAAACAACCTTCTGTAAATATCAAGAATAAACGTGCTACATTTGACTATGAGTTGATGGATACCTACCACGGCAGGTATTGTATTGACAGGCACGGAAATTAAATCCATTCGTTTAGGAAAAGCAAGTCTGGTGGATACGTTTTGTTATTTTGCGAAAGGCGAATTATGGGTAAAGAATATGCATATCGCCGAGTACTTCTATGGTTCGTACAATAATCATACAGCTCGTAGAGACAGAAAGTTGTTGCTTAATAAGAAAGAATTGGAGAAAATTCAACGGGGAATGAAAGACCCCGGTTTTACTACCGTTCCTGTGCGTTTGTTTATCAACGAAAAAGGTTTGGCGAAACTGGTCGTTGCTTTGGCGAAAGGTAAAAAACAGTACGATAAACGGGAATCAATTAAAGAAAAAGATGACCGCAGAGACATGGCCCGAATGTTTAAGCGATAAGATGGCTTTATAGCGTAATAGTAAGATAAGATCGTGATAGGTCTAAGATAGGCAGAGTGACAATTAGGTGTTAATGTAATAAGGTAAGAATGAAAAAGACAATTTCTCAGATTGTATCCGAGCGTATTCTGATTCTGGATGGCGCAATGGGCACAATGATCCAACAATATAATCTTAAAGAAGAAGATTTTCGTGGTGAACGTTTTGCGCATATTCCCGGTCAGTTGAAGGGGAATAATGATTTGTTGTGTCTGACTCGCCCCGATGTCATTCAAGATATCCATCGTAAATACCTGGAAGCAGGTGCGGATATTATCGAGACCAATACATTCAGTTCTACAACTGTCTCAATGGCGGATTATCATGTAGAAGAATATGTGCGCGAAATCAATCTTGCCGCTACCAGACTGGCACGTGAACTGGCGGACGAATATACGGCAAAGAGTCCGGATAAACCGCGTTTTGTTGCAGGCTCCGTTGGACCTACTAATAAAACCTGTTCTATGAGCCCGGATGTGAACAATCCGGCGTTTCGTGCCTTGTCTTATGACGAACTGGCTGCCTCTTACCAGCAGCAAATGGAAGCCATGCTGGAAGGTGGGGTGGATGCCATTCTTATCGAAACCATATTTGATACGCTGAATGCGAAAGCTGCCATCTTTGCAGCCGGACAGGCTATGAAGGTGACAGGAATAGAAGTCCCTGTTATGTTGTCTGTGACGGTATCCGATATCGGCGGACGTACATTGTCCGGACAGACTTTGGAAGCTTTCCTTGCTTCTGTGCAGCATGCCAATATATTTTCAGTCGGATTGAATTGCTCCTTTGGTGCCCGTCAGTTGAAGCCTTTTCTTGAACAGTTGGCTTCGCGTGCACCTTATTATATCAGTGCTTATCCTAATGCGGGCCTTCCGAATAGTCTGGGGAAATATGATCAGACTCCCGCAGATATGGCTCATGAAGTGAAGGAGTATATTCAGGAAGGATTGGTTAATATTATCGGTGGTTGTTGTGGTACGACAGATGCCTACATTGCAGAATATCAGACACTGATAGCAGGTGCCAAACCTCATGTTCCGGCACCCAAACCGGATTGTATGTGGCTTTCCGGACTCGAACTGCTGGAAGTGAAACCGGAAATCAACTTTGTGAATATAGGTGAGCGTTGCAACGTAGCAGGCTCACGCAAGTTTCTTCGTCTGGTTAATGAAAAGAAATATGATGAAGCCCTTTCCATAGCTCGTCAGCAAGTAGAAGACGGAGCTTTGGTTATTGACGTTAATATGGATGATGGTCTGCTGGATGCCCGGACTGAGATGACTACTTTTCTGAATCTCATCATGTCCGAACCGGAAATAGCCCGTGTACCTGTTATGATCGACTCTTCCAAATGGGAAGTGATCGAAGCCGGATTGAAATGCCTGCAAGGCAAATCAATCGTAAACTCGATCTCTCTGAAGGAAGGGGAGGAAGTATTTCTGGAGCATGCCCGGATCATCAAGCAATATGGAGCGGCAACTGTCGTGATGGCTTTTGATGAAAAAGGACAGGCGGATACTGCTGCCCGCAAGATAGAAGTGTGCGAACGTGCATATCGTCTGCTGGTTGATAAAGTTGGATTCAATCCTCATGATATTATTTTCGACCCGAATGTGCTTGCGGTGGCTACAGGAATCGAAGAGCATAACAATTACGCCGTAGACTTTATAGAAGCTACCGGATGGATCAGGAAGAATCTTCCCGGTGCACACGTCAGCGGCGGAGTGAGTAATCTTTCTTTCTCTTTCCGTGGCAATAATTATATTCGTGAAGCAATGCATGCGGTATTCCTTTATCATGCCATCCAGCAAGGGATGGATATGGGAATCGTCAATCCGGGAACTTCCGTACTCTACAGTGATATTCCTGCAGATACGCTGGAAAAGATAGAGGACGTTGTATTGAATCGTCGTCCCGATGCTGCCGAGCGTCTGATAGAACTGGCGGAAGCATTGAAAGAAACGATGGGCGGTACTTCCGGTCAGGCAGCTGTGAAGCAGGATGCATGGAGAGAAGAATCCGTACAAGAGCGTTTGAAATATGCTTTGATGAAAGGAATCGGTGATTATCTGGAACAGGATTTAGCGGAAGCTTTACCTTTATATGATAAAGCTGTAGATGTAATTGAAGGTCCGTTGATGGATGGAATGAATTATGTCGGCGAGCTTTTTGGCGCAGGAAAAATGTTCCTGCCTCAGGTCGTGAAGACTGCCCGTACTATGAAGAAAGCCGTAGCTATACTGCAACCGATCATTGAATCAGAAAAAGTGGAAGGATCATCTTCTGCCGGAAAAGTTCTGCTTGCCACCGTAAAAGGGGATGTGCACGACATCGGAAAAAATATAGTTGCCGTCGTAATGGCGTGCAACGGTTATGATATAGTTGACTTGGGAGTGATGGTTCCGGCAGAAACCATTGTTCAGCGTGCCATAGAAGAAAAAGTCGATATGATCGGTTTGAGTGGCTTGATCACACCTTCTCTGGAAGAAATGACTCATGTGGCTGCCGAACTGGAGAAAGCCGGACTGGATATTCCTCTGTTGATTGGCGGAGCCACTACTTCAAAGATGCATACGGCACTGAAAATCGCACCTGTATATCATGCGCCGGTTGTACATCTGAAAGATGCTTCTCAGAATGCCAGTGTTGCTTCCCGGCTGTTGAATTCGCAGATGAAAGCCGAACTGATTAATGAGTTAGATGCGGAATATCAGGCACTTCGTGAGAAGAGTGGACTATTACGCCGTGAAACAGTATCGTTGGAAGAAGCCCAGAAAAATAAGTTAAACCTATTTTAAAGACTTGTCACAATGAAAAAGATTTTTTCTTTCTTGTGTATGCTCATGGCAATGACTGCTATGATCTCGTGTTCTTCCTCAAAAGAGGAAAAAGGAACAACCGGCACCGGAAATGCCGCTTTGGATAATATCTTTGAGCGTAAGAGCGTGCGTACTTACTTGAATAAAGGGGTAGAGAAAGAGAAAATTGATTTAATGCTTCGTGCAGGGATGTCTGCTCCATCGGGAAAGGATGTTCGTCCCTGGGAGTTTGTGGTTGTTTCCGACCGTGCGAAACTGGATTCGATGGCGGCGGCTCTTCCTTATGCCAAAATGTTGACACAAGCCCGTAATGCGATTATTGTCTGTGGTGATTCTGCCCGTTCTTTTTATTGGTATTTAGACTGTTCTGCTGCAGCACAGAATATTTTGCTGGCTGCTGAAAGTATGGGGCTGGGTGCTGTATGGACAGCTGCTTATCCGTATGAAGATCGTATGGAAGTCGTTCGCAAATATACCCACCTGCCCGAGAATATTCTTCCTCTTTGTGTCATTCCTTTCGGCTATCCTGCAACAAAAGAGCAGCCGAAACAGAAATATGACGAGAAAAAGATACATTATAATCAGTATTAGTAAACAAAAGTTTTGTCTTTTCAATAAATTCCTTACATTTGTGGCTTAATTGATTAAAATCTGATACGCAAATGTTTGGAATAGATGACCCTTTTATAGTCTTGCCATATATCCTCTCAGTGATATGTGTGATTTTTGCTGCCTGGTTTGGGCTGAAATATTGGAATAAGGACGACGATAAAGACGAAACGCGATGAATACATTTACTCTTGGCTTGATTGTGATAGCTTATCTGCTGTCATTGGCCTACCTCGGTTTTTTAGGATATAAGAAGACTACGAATACCAGTGATTATCTGGTTGGCGGACGTCAGATGAATCCGATAGTGATGGCGCTTTCTTATGGTGCTACGTTTATCTCTGCGTCTGCTATAGTTGGTTTTGGCG
>OIUV01000259.1_pt1 | contig 8886 bp, 6 predicted proteins | sample 1587061 | NCBI WGS metagenome assembly OIUV01 (sample SAMN02674795, study PRJEB24791) | human gut metagenome, SKBSTL041 | isolation source: stool | host: Homo sapiens | place: USA
CCATGCAGGAACAGGGCGAAGCCCAGGGCGGTGAAAATCACCTCGGTGCTCACCAGCACCGTGGAGGAGGCCACGCTGGTACGCTTAAGGGACTCAAACCATGTGAGGAAGTGGAGTGCAAGCAGAACGCCGCTGGCCCCGCACAGGACCAAATCCCGCGCCGTCACCCGCCTCAGTTCCGCACGGCACCGCAGGAGCACTACCGGAAGCAACAGGAGCACCGTCCAGCCCAGGCGGTAGGCTGCGGTCACCCCGGACGGCGCCTGGGAAAACCGCACCAGAATGGCCGAGGCGGAGACGCCCAGCACACCCCCCATGAGAATCAGTTTTGCGTTCCGCTCCGCTATGGAACCCTCCCCCGCTGTGATAGAAAGCGGAGGCCCTCCGGGGAGGGCCTCCGCTGTATTGGTGGCGCAATGTGCCTCTTACTTCGCGGCCTTGGCGGCGCGGATGGCCTCGATGAGCATGGGGGTGACCTTGTAGAGGTCGCCCACGATGCCGTAAGAAGCCACGTCGAAGATGGGGGCGGACTCGTTCTTGTTCACCGCGATGATGCACTCGGAGTCCTGCATGCCGGCCTTGTGCTGGATGGCGCCGGAGATGCCCAGAGCAACATAGATCTTGGGATGCACGGTCTTGCCGGTCTGACCAACCTGATGGTCAGCGGTCATCCAGCCTGCATCGGTGACGGCACGGGAAGCACCCACAACGCCGCCGCCCAGAGCAGCTGCCAGCTGCTCAGCCAGCTCAATGCCCTTGTTGACATCCTTGCTGATGCCGCGGCCGACAGAGACGATCACGTCTGCGCCGATCAGATCGACCAGCTTCTCAGCGGCCTTCTCAACGCTCAGGACCTCGGTCTTGATGTCGTCAGCGGTCAGGCTGAATGCGGGCTTCACGATCTGGCAGGCATCGGCCTTGGCCTGATCGAAGGGAGCCTTCTTCATGACGCCGGGACGGACGGTAGACATCTGAGGACGGAAACGGGGGCAGATGATGGTAGCCATCAGATGGCCGCCGAATGCAGGACGGGTCATCTTCAGGTTGCGGTCTTCCATATCGAACTTCTGCTTGGACAGGTCGATGGTGGAGCTCTCCTTCAGGAAATCGATGTACTTTGCAGTGTCGATGTCCAGATGGGTAGCATCAGCGGTCAGGCCGGTGTGCAGACGAGCTGCGCAGCGGGGGCCCAGATCGCGGCCGATGTTGGTTGCGCCGATCAGCAGGACTTCGGGCTTGTACTCGTTGACCATGTCGCACACGACCTTAGCGTATGCATCGGTGGTGTAGTCCTTCAGCAGGGGGCTGTCGCAGACCATGACCTTATCGGCACCATAGCCGCCCAGTTCCTTGGCAATGCCTTCCACGTTGTCGCCCAGCAGCAGGCCGGTGACCTCGCAGCCCAGCTCATCAGCCAGCTTGCGAGCCTCGCTCACCAGCTCGAAATCAGTGGGCATCAATGCGCCCTGGCGCTGCTCGCAGAAGACCCATACGCCCTTGTATTCGTTAAAATCAGCCATTGTAATCCTATGCTCCTTTCATCAGATCAGGTGCTTCTTGGCCAGGATACCAGCCAGCTGTGCAGCGGTATCGTCGCCAGTCAGCATAGTGCCTGCGCCCTTCTGCGGAGGAGTGAAGGACTTGAAGACGTTCGTCGGAGAACCCTTCAGACCGATGGTATCGACCTCGATCAGCGGATCGTCCTTCAGTGCATTGTAATCGAACACTTCCATCGGCTTGTCGTAGCAGGTGAAGATGCCGTTCACGCTCATGTAACGGGGCTGGTTCAGCTCCTTGATGCAGGTCAGCAGGCAGGGAGTCTGCACCTTGACCATCATGTAGCCGTCTTCCAGCATACGCTTCACGGTCAGAGTGTTGCCATCCTTCTGGATGTCTGCCACGTAGGTGACCTGAGGCAGATGCAGCTTTTCAGCGATCTGCGGGCCGACCTGTGCGGTATCGCCATCGATTGCCTGACGGCCGCAGAACACAACATCCTCGGGGCCGACACCGATCTTGTTGACGGCAGCAGCCAGGATCTGGCTGGTTGCGAAGGTATCGGAACCGCCGAACTCACGGCCGGAGACCAGAACAGCCTTATCTGCACCGCGGGCCAGCAGCTCACGCAGCATGCCTTCTGCCGGCGGGGGACCCATGGTAACAACAACGACTTCGCAGCCGGTAGCGTCCTTGAGCTTCAGAGCAGCCTCCAGAGCGTTCAGGTCATCAGGGTTGGTGATGGTAGCCATCGAAGCACGGTCCAGAGTGCCATCGGGCTTGACGGACACCTTGCCGGAGGTATCAGGAACCTGCTTTACACAAACAATTGCTTTCATTGTAACTCTTGCCTCCCTTACTTCAGCAGCGCGCCGGAAATGACCATCATCTGCACTTCGCTGGTGCCCTCGTAGATCTCAGTGATCTTGGCATCGCGCATCATGCGCTCGATGGGGTAGTCACGGGTGTAGCCGTAACCGCCGAACAGCTGCAGGCAGCGGCGGGTCACATCGCTTGCGGTGCGGGCTGCGATGAGCTTAGCCTGAGCAGCCTCGACGCTGTAGCGGACCTTTGCGCCATTCATAGCTTCCTGCTTCTTCAGAGCGGCAGCGTAGACCAGATACTTTGCAGCCTCGATGCGGGCCTTCATCTCAGCCAGCTCGAACTGGGTGTTCTGGAAAGCGGAAATGCTGCGGCCAAACTGCTTGCGCTCCTTGACGTAAGCGACAGTCTCCTGCAGAGCGCCCTCGGCGATGCCCAGAGCCTGAGAGGCGATGCCGATACGGCCGCCGTCCAGAGTGGCCATAGCCAGCTGGAAGCCCTTGCCACGGATGCCCAGCATACGGTCCTTCGGGATGCGGCAGTCCTCAAAGATCAGCTCGCAGGTGGAAGAACCGCGGATGCCCATCTTGTCCTCAGCCTTACCGACGGAGAAGCCCGGGTCGGTGCGCTCCACGATAAAGGCGGAGCACTGCTTGGTGGGACGGCCCTTCTTGTCGGGCACGATATCGGTGACAGCAATAACGATAAAGACGTTTGCGTAGCCGGCGTTGGTGATGAAGATCTTGGAACCGTTCAGGATCCAATCACCGGTCTCGGGGTCCTGCTTTGCAAAGGTCTGCTGACCCTGTGCATCGGTGCCGGCACCCGGCTCAGTCAGGCCGAAAGCACCCAGCCACTCACCGCTGCACAGCTTGGGCAGATACTTTGCCTTCTGCTCGGGAGTACCATTTTCATAAATAGGAGCAGCACACAGGCTGGTGTGAGCAGAGACGATGACACCGGTGGTGCCGCAGACCTTGCTCAGCTCTTCCACTGCCATGACGTAGGACAGCACATCGCCGCCTGCACCGCCGACCTCAGTCGGGAAATAAATGCCCATCATGCCGAGCTTGCCCATCTTTTCGACGGTCTCTTTGGGGAAGTACTCTTCCGCATCAACCTTCTTTGCCAGGGGCTTGACTTCGTTCTCAGCAAACTCGCGGTACATTTTCTGTACCATCTGCTGCTGCTTGGACAGAGTAAAATCCATCGCTATATCCTCCTAACGGATGTTTTTCTTTCAGCACAGGGCAGCTGCACGCTTGTCCTGTGCAAACAAATTCCTCCCGGCCGCTTTTTGAGGGCGACCGAGAGAAATTTCAAACTAAATTACAGCTCGTCCACCGGGGTCTTGGTGCGGTCTGCGTTGTAAACGTAGAAGCCCTTGCCGCTCTTGCAGCCCAGATTGCCGCCGCGGACCATCTTGCGGATCAGCGGGCAGGCACGATACTTGCTGTCGCCGGTCTCCTTGTACAGGACGTCCATGATGGCGAGGCAGATATCCAGACCAATGAAGTCGCCCAGCTCCAGGGGACCCATGGGGTGGTTGGCACCCAGCTTCATAGCGGTGTCGATGCCGGCGATGTCAGAAACGCCTTCCATCTTGATGAAAGCAGCTTCGTTGATCATGGGGATCAGGATGCGGTTGACGACGAAGCCGGCAGCCTCGTTGACCTGAACGGGGCTCTTGCCGATGGCAACAGAGATCTCCTTGATCTTCTCGACAGTCTCAGCGGGAGTGTTGCAGCCAGCGATGACCTCGATGAGCTTCATGCGGTCTGCGGGGTTGAAGAAGTGCATACCGATCATGGGACGGCTCAGGCCCTTGCCGATCTCGGTGATGGACAGAGAAGAGGTGTTGGAAGCGAAGATGCACTCGGGCTTGCAGATCTTATCCAGCTCGCCGAAAGTGGTCTGCTTGACCTTCATATCCTCGAAAGCAGCCTCAACGATGAGGTCGCAGTCAGCGCACAGGTCTTCCTTCAGGCCCGGGGTGATGGCGGCGACGATAGCGTCGACCTTCTCCTGCGTCATCTTGCCCTTAGCCACCAGCTTGTCGTAGCCCTTCTTGATCTTTGCCAGACCATTCTCAGCCCACTCCTGCTTGATGTCGCAGAGTGCAACAGTGTTGCCCTCGACCTGAGCAAATGCCTTTGCGATGCCCTGGCCCATGGTGCCAGCGCCGATAACACCGATCTTCATAGGAAACCTCTCCTTTAATATCAAAAATTATGTAGTAATGGATTAGTTGTTGGTGAACACTGCCTTGGGCTTCGGCTTCTCACGGCTCAGGAAGCAGGCCATGCCTTCCTTCTGGTCGTGGGTCTCGAAGCAGCTGCCGAACAGCTTTTCCTCGACCTCAACAGCCTTCTCGATGGGCAGGCTGATGCCGCCGTTGATTGCCTTCTTGCAGTTGCGTACAGCGATGGGTGCATTCTTTGCGATCTTGCCGGCCAGCTTCAGCACGTTCTCCATCAGTTCAGCCTGAGGATACACAGCGTTCACCAGACCAATGCGCAGAGCCTCGTCCGCCTTGATGTTCAGTGCAGAGTAGACCAGCTGCTTTGCCATACCCATGCCGACCAGACGTGCCAGACGCTGGGTGCCGCCGAAGCCCGGGGTGATGCCCAGACCCACTTCCGGCTGGCCGAACACAGCGTTGTCAGAGCAGATGCGGATGTCGCAGCTCATAGCCAGCTCGTTGCCGCCGCCCAGTGCAAAGCCGTTCACGGCTGCAATAACGGGGATGGGGAAGCTCTCAATCATCAGGAACACATCATTGCCCAGCTTGCCGAAGGCCTCACCCTCTGCCTTGGTCATGGTGCTCATGGAACCGATATCTGCACCTGCCACGAAGCTCTTGTCGCCTTCGCCGGTCAGGACGATGCAGCGGATGGTCTCCTGATCGACTGCCTCAAAAGCAGCCTTCAGGTCAGCCAGAACCTCGGGGTTCAGGGCGTTCAGTGCCTTCGGGCGGTCGATGGTGATGATCTCGACAGCGCCCTGCACCTCGGTTTTTACAAATGCCATTGTGAAAACCTCCAATCAGGTTATATCTTACTCAAATCAGCCCCCGGACAGGGGGACAGGTCTCCGGTCCTGCCCCTTGTCCGGGCGGTATCAATATCCGGAGTGACCCTTCAAAGGGAACTTAGTCCATCTCGACGATGGTTGCGCAGCCCATGCCGCCGCCGATGCACAGGGTAGCCAGACCCTTCTTTGCACCACGATGCTTCATAGCATACAGCAGGGTGACGAGGATACGAGCACCGGAAGCGCCGACCGGGTGGCCCAGAGCGATTGCGCCGCCGTTGACGTTCAGCTTGTCCTTATCGAAGCCCAGAGCCTCGCCGACTGCGATGGACTGTGCTGCGAATGCCTCGTTGGCCTCGACCAGATCCATATCAGCGACGGTCAGGCCGGTCTTAGCCATGACCTTCTTGGTAGCAGCGATGGGGCCAAGGCCCATGACCTCAGGCTCGACGCCTGCCAGAGCACCTGCGACCCAAGTAGCCAGAGGCTTGATGCCCAGCTCCTTAGCCTTCTCCTCGCTCATGACGACCAGAGCAGCAGCGCCATCGTTGATAGCAGAAGAGTTGCCAGCGGTCACGATGCCGTCCTTAGTGAAGGCGGGCTTCAGGGTGCCCAGCTTCTCGACCGGGGTCAGACGGGGGCCTTCATCGGTATCGAACACGGTGTCGCCCTTCTTGCCCTTGATGACGACAGGAACGATCTCGTCCTTGAATGCGCCGTCCTTGATGGCCTTGTCAGCCTTGATCTGGCTGTTGTAGGAGAACTCATCCAGCTGCTCACGGGTGATGGGGCTGTAGCCGTACTTCTTCTGATAGGTCTCGTTGCTGCAGACATTCTCAGCGGTCATGCCCATGTGCTTGTTGAAGCCGCAGGCATCCCACAGAGCATCGTTGACCATGGTATCCACGATCTCGCTCTTGCCCATAGGAGCGCCCATGCGGTAGCCGTAACGAGCCTTCTGCAGTGCGAAGGGAGCCATGTCCATGTTCTCCATGCCGCCTGCGACCACGATATCAGCATCGCCAGCCTCGATCATCTGAGCAGCCATATTGACGCAGTTCAGACCGGAGCCACACACCACGTTGACGGTGACAGCCGGGGTCTCGATGGGCAGACCAGCCTTCAGAGCAGCCTGACGTGCAACGTTCTGGCCCAGACCAGCCTGAATGACACAGCCCATGTAGACATGATCGACCTGCTCAGGTGCGACGTTTGCACGGTTCAGGGCTTCCTTGATGACAATGGAGCCCAGCTCAACTGCGGGAACGTTTGCCAGAGTGCCGCCGAACTTGCCAATAGCGGTACGGCATGCAGATGCGATAACGATCTTTTTCATGTGAATAGCCTCCTGAATTGTGTATGTGTTACTTTTCGTAAGCCATTTTTATCAAAACGCCCGTAAGCGCTTTTACAAATTAGGTCTCGGGGTCTTTTTTCTGCCGGATCAGCGCATACTTTTCGTTGACCGCCTTTTCCACATTGGGTGTGACGAACTTACCGATGTCGCTGCCGTAGTAAGCTGCCTCTTTTACAATGGTGGAAGAAAGGTAGCTCCACTTGATGCTCGTTGCCAGAAACATGGTCTCGATGCCGGGCATCAGTGCATGATTGGTCTGCGCAAGCTGGATCTCGTTTTCAAAATCCGTCACCGCCCGCAGGCCCCGCACCATCACCGAAGCGTGCCGTTTCTTGGCGAACTCCACGGTCAGGCCGTCGAAGCTCTCCACCGAAACATTCTGGATGCCTTTGCAGCATTCCTTTAGAAGCTCCACGCGTTCCTCCACGGTGAACAGCGGATTCTTTGCGCTGTTGTTGAGCACCGCCACGATCAGATGATCGTTGATCTTTGCTGCGCGCTTGATGATATCGAGATGCCCTTTTGTGACCGGATCGAACGAACCGGGATAAACTGCTGTTGCCATCGTCTGGTGTCCTCCTTGAGCGCTGTGAAAAGCGCGTTTTGGTTCTGCCATGATAGCACTTTCCAGTCTTGGGTGCAAGATTTTTGTGCAAGCTGTACGTTTTATCGTTAAAATTTAAACAATCAATGTCGTGTTGCATCGCAGCTGCTTGCTACGCTATAAGTAAACCATATCGTCAAAATTTTATCAAGTCCTTTTGCAAAGATTTTGGTTTTTCAGCACCAAACAATCGTCCAAAAACTCCGCGAATTTTGTCCATATTGCCAGTCGGTCAAAATTTTCTCGATAAACTATTGATTCTACACATTGTTAATGTTATAACTAAGTTGTGCAGATCTGCTGCCCTGTCCGACAGCTGCCTTCTGCTGGTTATCAGGATATCATCCGCCTGTGTCAGAGCTGTGTTCAAATTGCCAACAGGTGGTAAACATCCTGCAAAGATTTGTCCGTGCAGGAAGAGTAAATGATAAATTTACAATTCCTTTATGTTATTATAGGAGAGGATGGTTTATAATGGATTTTAAGGAAATGTACGCGCAGAAAAAGATGACCGCCGAGCAGGCTGCCGCGCTGGTCAAGAGCGGCGACTGGGTGGATTACGGCTGGTGTGTCAACACCCCCGTGGCCGTGGACGCCGCCCTTGCAAAGCGCCTGCCGGAGCTGGAGAATGTCAACTTCCGCGGCGGCATCCTGATGTGGATGCCCGAGATCTTCCAGATCGACGATCCTGCTGCCCACATGACTTGGAACAGCTGGCATATGGGCGGCATCGAGCGCAAGGCCATCGCACAGGGCTTTTCGTTCTACTCCCCCATCCGGTATTCTGAGCTTCCCCGCTATTACCGCGAAAGCCCCGACCCGCTGGATGTCGCCGTCTTTCAGGTGACGCCGATGGACGAGCACGGCTACTTCAACTTCGGCCCCAGCGCTTCTCATCTGGGCGCCGTCTGCGAGAAGGCCAAGAAGATCGTCGTCGAAGTCAACACCAATATGCCCCGCTGCCTCGGCGGCATGGAGAACTGCGTCCACATCTCCCGGGTCACCGGCATCGTGGAGGGCAGCAACCCGCCCATTGGCCAGATGGCCGCTGCCGGCCCCGCTTCTGAGGTCGATCTGAAGGTCGCAAATCTCGTCGTGCCCCAGATTCCCAATGGTGCCTGCCTGCAGCTGGGCATCGGCGGTATGCCCAACGCCATCGGCAGCCTCATCGCCCAGAGCGACCTGAAGGACCTCGGCGTCCACACGGAGATGTACGTCGATGCCTTTGTGGACATCGCCAAGGCCGGCAAGATCACCGGCGCACACAAGCAGCTGGACAAGGGCCGTCAGGTCTACGCCTTCGGTGCCGGCACCCAGAAGATGTACGACTACCTCAACAACAATCCCGAGTGTATGTCCGCCCCCGTCGATTACACCAACGACATCCGCAGCATCTCCGCACTGGACAACTTCATCTCCATCAACAATGCGGTGGACATCGACCTGTTCGGCCAGGCGAATGCGGAGAGCGCCGGCGTCAAGCACATTTCCGGTGCAGGCGGCCAGCTGGACTTCGTGCTGGGCGCATACCTTTCCAAGGGCGGCAAGAGCTTTATCTGCCTGTCCTCTACCT
>OIUV01000276.1_pt1 | contig 8683 bp, 5 predicted proteins | sample 1587061 | NCBI WGS metagenome assembly OIUV01 (sample SAMN02674795, study PRJEB24791) | human gut metagenome, SKBSTL041 | isolation source: stool | host: Homo sapiens | place: USA
TCGTAGATACCTATATTGTGCTGCTGGAGCAGCTTTCGAGAGCTTTTGACAAAGATTTCCAGGTGTTTACGAGCTTCCGGCGTTAAATGTTCTGTAGGAAAACTGGCAGGATAAAGAATGTAATTTTTTTCTTTAGTAAGTTCCGGCCGGCCGGTCCAGACCAGATTATATCCACAATAGGAAACACGACAGTATGGAAAAGGCAGAGGATTGGAGTCTGGCAGGGGCGTCTGACTCTGACCGGTGTAAGAGGGACGGATGGGTTGGGGGAGAGGATGTTTCTCCAACTGCAAAGTGAAGATAAGGCCGCCGTCAGTGTTGGCCTTGCTCATATTGGAAATGAAGTTTCCCAAGGAGTAGACTATGATGTGCTGTTCGGTACCGTTGGTACGTAGTTCCATCGGTTGAATGACGTGAGGGTGTGAACCGATAATATGTGTTACGCCTTGTTGGAGCAACCAGTTGGCCAGTTCGCGTTGCTCACGGTTGGGAAGGGACTGATATTCCTCTCCCCAATGCATGCAGGCAATAATGGCATCCGGTTGGCGTGCCTTGGCACTTTGGATATCTTGCAGGATGGTATTCTTATCAATATAGTTTACGATATTGGGAGAGGTAGCCTTGATACCATTGGTGCCGTAAGTATAGTTGAGTAGGGCAATGCGAAAGCCGTTTCTGTTGATGAACAGGGGATAGCGTTGCCTGCGCTCCGACAGATTCTTGTAGGTGCCTGCGTAACGAATACCGGAGGAGTCAAGCAATTGTATGGTACGCTCCATTCCCTTTTTTCCACGGTCCAGACAGTGGTTGTTGGCTGTCAGTAAAATATCGAATCCGGCGTCCTTTATGGCCTGAAGATATTCATCGGGGGCGCTGAACATAGGATAGCCCCGATAGGGCCTGCCCCCCAATGTGACTTCCAGATTTCCTATGGCGAGGTCTGCCTGGGATATTTGCTCTTTTATGAGGGAGAAGCAGGAGGAGTAGTCATATTTTCCTTCAGATACATGTGCAGCGTCTATTTGTGCCTGGTGCTGCATCAGGTCGCCGACAAATAATAGCGTAATCCTTTCCTGCGAGGAAAGGGTTACGCTATACAGTAGGACAACAATGAAGACGGCGAGCGTTTTCATCGCCTTGTTATTGGTAGATTGCTTTCTTGCCGGCGAGCAATGTATTCTTCATAAGGGAAACGATGGTCATGGGACCTACGCCTCCCGGTACGGGGGTAATGAATGAACATTTGGGAGCTACTTCGTCGAATTTCACATCACCGGTCAACTTGAATCCGGATTTCTTGGAGGTATCGGGCACACGGGTAGTACCTACATCAATAACGACAGCGCCTTTCTTGACCATTTCCGCCTTAACAAAGTTCGGTTGTCCCAACGCAGCAATGATGATGTCCGCTTCCTGGCATTCCTTTACCAGGTCTTTGCTGCGGCTGTGGCATACGGTCACTGTGGCATCGCCGGGATAAGCCTTCTGCATCATCAGGGCAGCCATGGGTTTGCCGACAATGTTACTGCGTCCCAATACCACGCATTTCTTGCCTGAAGTCTCTATCTGATAGCGCTTCAGCAGTTCGAGGATACCGTTGGGAGTAGCGGATACATAGCAGGGAAGGCCAATGGACATCCGTCCCACGTTGATGGGATGAAAGCCGTCCACATCCTTGCGGTAGTCGATGGTTTCAATCACTTTCTGCTCGGAGATATGCTTGGGCAAGGGAAGCTGTACGATGAAACCGTCCACATCCGCATCCTCGTTCAATTCGCGTACCTTGGCGAGCAGTTCCTTTTCGGTAACGTCTGCCTCGTAACGGATAAGTGAGGACTTGAATCCGCAAACTTCGCATGCTTTTACTTTGGCGGCAACGTAGGTTTCGCTACCTCCATCGTGTCCTACAAGAATGGCGGCCAGATGCGGGCGTTTACCCCCACGAGCCACTATTTCGGCTACTTCTGCTGCAATCTCTTGCTTTACTTGCTCTGAAATTGCTTTTCCATCAATCAGTGTCATAGGCTGTTATCTTATCTTTTAAGTTTCGGCATCATCTTACCCATCTTGCTGCCAGTGACCATCTTCATCATCTTGCGGGTCTGGTCAAACTGTTTCAGCAGGCGGTTTACTTCCTGAATAGTCGTTCCGCTACCTTTTGCGATACGTGTACGACGTGATCCGTTCAGTATTTCCGGGTTGGAACGTTCTGCCGGAGTCATGGAATAGATGATAGCTTCGATGCTTTTGAAAGCATTGTCATCGATATCGATATCTTTGATAGCTTTGCCTACGCCCGGGATCATGGATGCAAGTTCTTTCAGATTACCCATCTTCTTGATCTGGGCAATCTGGCTGAGGAAGTCGTTGAAGTCGAACTGATTCTTGGCAATCTTCTTTTGCAGACGTTTGGCTTCTTCTTCGTCATACTGTTCCTGAGCACGTTCTACCAGCGAAACGATGTCACCCATGCCGAGGATACGGTCTGCCATACGTGCCGGGTGGAACTGGTCGATAGCATCCAGCTTTTCACCTGTACCCACAAACTTAATCGGTTTGTTGACTACCGAACGGATAGAAAGAGCCGCACCACCACGGGTGTCACCATCCAATTTGGTCAGTACCACACCGTTGAAGTCCAGACGTTCGTTAAATTCTTTGGCTGTATTGACGGCATCCTGTCCTGTCATGGAGTCTACCACGAACAGAATTTCGTCCGGATTGATCGCTTCTTTGATAGCGGTGATCTCGTTCATCATCTGTTCGTCTACGGCCAGACGTCCGGCTGTATCGACGATTACGAGGTCATATCCTTTGGCTTTGGCTTCCTGAATGGCGTGTTGTGCAATCTCTACCGGATTTTTGCTGTCCAGTTCTGAGTACATCGGCACTTCAATTTGTTCTGCCAGTACACGCAACTGTTCGATAGCTGCCGGACGGTAAACGTCACAGGCTACCAATAATGGTTTGCGATTCTTCTTCGTTTTCAGCATGCGTGCCAACTTACCGGAGAAAGTAGTCTTACCCGAACCTTGCAGACCTGACATCAAGATTACTGCCGGACGGGATTCGAGGTTGATTTCTACCGTCTCGCCACCCATCAACTGGGTTAGTTCGTCGTGCACAATCTTCACCATCAACTGGCTTGGCTTCACAGCCGTAAGTACATTCTGACCGATGGCTTTTTCCTTCACCGTGTCAGTGAAAGTTTTTGCAACCTTGTAGTTAACGTCGGCATCAAGCAATGCCTTACGTACATCTTTCAGCGTCTCCGCCACGTTAATTTCGGTGATTTTGCCTTCACCTTTCAGAATCTTGAATGACCGTTCTAGTCTTTCACTTAAATTATCGAACATAGTTGTTTAATTACGAATTAATTATTTGAGCCTGCAAATGTACAAAAATCTCTTGTATTTATATCTTTTTATTCTGCCATTTTGCTTTTTTGAGGTAAATATAGCTTGTTATCAACAGCAAGGTATAGTACAGAATCTCAATCGTAAAGCAGATTTCAATCGGTGCTTTGAGCCACATTCCGACGAAAACGATGTAGGAACCGTAAATGGCAATCGTGATGGTTTCGAGCAACAGGGCTGCCTGCGTATTTCCTGTTCCGGAGATGCCGTTGAATACGACATTGGCTACTGATGCAATGAGCATGGCGCAGCAGATAACGTATACCGAAGGCACGGACTCGGTGATTAACGCTGCTTCGCTGGTATATACGGAGAGGAGGAACTGAGGAAACAAAACCGACAATCCCACCAGTCCCAGCATGATGAAGAACGAGAATCGGGCTATTTTATTGATAAGCGGCATGACGTATTGGATACCTCCTGCGCCGATGGCATTGCTGACAAGGCTGTTGGTCGTTGTTGCCAGTGCATTCACCGGAATCAGCAGTACGACGTAGATACTACGGACAATGTTGGCAATGGCCAGTTCCCGTTGTCCCAACCGTTCTACGGCAACAAAGAACACGAACCAGGTCGCCATCGATAAGAAATATTGAAGCATCGTGAAGCAAGAAATGCTGAGAATACGCATCAGCAATGCCGGATCGAACGAGCGCAGACGATTCAGACCATACTTTTTCAAATCAACACTGATATATGTATAGATCAGGAAGAAGAGAATGGAAGAGGCTTCCGCCAGTACAGAAGCGATGGCAGCTCCCTTGATTCCCATTTCCGGCAGACCGAATTTACCGAAAATCAGTGCATAGTCCAATATGACGTTGGTTAATGCCATGACAACAGCATTGATGGTCAAGACCTTGGTACGTGTGATGCCGATGTACAGGGCACGGAACATGACATTGACAAACGAGAAGAAGAACCCGTAAATACGCCAGTCCAGAAACTCCATAGTGCCTTCGTAGATGGATTCGGAAGAAACCAGCAACCGCATGATATTTCCTCCGAACGCTTTGGTGAAGCCGAACATCAATATAGCTATCAACAGGAGGAACATAATCCCCTGAATCATTACGGGACCTACATCACTGTAGCGTCCTTCTCCATTGCGTCGTGCAATGACAATTTGTGATCCTGTGCTGAATCCGAAAGCGATGGTGAATATACATATATAAAATAGTCCACCCATAGCCGAAGCTCCCAGGGCCACTTCACTAACGTGCCCTAAGAATGCGGTATCGGTGACATTGATGACATTTTGCGCCAGCAAGCTGAGTAGTATCGGGTAACTGACACTCCAAATCTGTTTGTTGGTATACATAATTAAGCGTTTAAGTTTACAGTTTGCAAAGATAGCGCTTTATTCCGATTCTGAAGCAATGGGATAGGTGAAAACAATTTCCGGGCCTTCCGTTCCCCGGGCGTTTACCTGATAGCTTCCTCCGAAGTAAGCCAGCAATAACTGGTTGATCTCATGCCTGATGCCGGTCTCCTGTGAGGTGAAAGCCTCGTCCGCCAATGGAGAGTTGAGAATGCGGAAATAAAGCATTTCGCCTTTCCGGCTTAATGTAAAGCGGATAATCCGTTCCTCCTGTTGTCCCTCTGTTTCATGTTCATGCGGATAGGTCAGGGTACTGAGCAGAGCGTATCCCAATCGGGTGGTATCTGTGCGAAGGGACAGTGACTCGACTTCCGGAGTGAAGCGGACTTGAATGCCTGTCTTTTCATTATTCATGCGTGCCATGTAGCATACTTCGTTGCAAAGTGAGACAGCATCATAGTCTTGTATCTGGAACTTCATCATTTTGGCTTCTAGACGAGACAGGTCGAGTACATCATTGACCAGTCTCATTAATCTTTCTGAGCTTTGGTGGATGATCGCCGAGTATTCTTCTCTTGTTTTTTCATCTATATTCGGTTCGCTGGCTATGAGTTGCGAGAAACCTACCACGTTGTTGAGCGGGGTCCGGATGTTATAACTCATGTTTGACAGGAAGCGATTTTTTATTTCGTTGGTTACCCGTACCGTTTCCGCTGCTTTGCGTATTTCGCTCTCGGAATATTTCAGGGCTTTGCGTATTTTGGAGAGCCGGAATAGGGAAATAAATAATACGATCAGAATGGCACTGATTACGATCAGGCTGATCAGACGTATTTGGTTGGTCTGCTTTTGTTGTTCCAGTTCTATCTTGTCCAGATTATAGCTTTTTTTGATTTGCTCCATTTGGGTGTTGGAGAGTGCCATGGCAGCCGAGTCCTTGATGGCCAGTGCCTGTTGGTAGAGAGTTGTCGCTCTGTTATTATCTCCGGCTTCCACCCATATTTTAGCCTGTTTCAGCAATTGTTCGGCATAGTCGCTGGTGAAATCTTTCTTGAGCATAGTTAATGTCGTGTCGATGTAGGCTGATGCCTGCTGATATTGTTTGATACTCTGATAGTATTTCGCATAGATGTCGTAGTAGAGCACCTTATACATGAAATAGGTGTTTTCAGTCAGATACTTTTTAGACTTTTCTATATGTGAATAAGCGAGTTGGGGCTGATCGGTATTCAGATAATAATGCGCGTAGAAAATCTCATTGAAAATGAATACGTCGGCAAATCCGTCTTTTAAAGATGGGTTGTCAATGATGAATTTGCAGAGTACATTTTCCAGTTCTTGCAGGTATTTCAGTTGCCTGTTATTGTCTTTCATTTCTTTGGTAACGGATATGAGCTGTGACAAGACGGAGATACGGACTACCGCATTGCCATTCTTTGGAAGCAACCTGTAGGCTTCTTCCAGCGCTTTGAGTCCTTCGTCCCAGCGCTGGCTGCCGATGTATGCGTTGGACAGGCATTGATAAGCGGCTACCATTCCACGGTTGTTGTCGATATCAAGGGCTTTCTGTTTCATCTTGTTTGCTTCGCTGATGGCAAGCTCATATTGTTCGGTAAAGGTGTATAGGTCAATCTGAAAGCGTCGGGCGTCGAAGAAATAGTCCCATAAACCGGATTTTTGTACAAGCGGTTCCATCTTGACTATCCATTTGGCTACACTGTCCTGTTCGCAACGGTTGTAATAATACAAAAGATGATAGTAGGCGGCCAGACTGGCGTACTTATCATTCTTTAGTTTTAATGCCTCTAGCATCAACGTGTCCGAATATTGGATACATTTGTAGTTGTTTTGCTCTATTTTTATGATTGCATTCAGTGTAGAGAGGCGTGTGGTATCATGCGGCAGTGTCTGCAACATTTGCAGCAGACTGTCTGAGGCAGTATCGGTGTTTGCATAGCCCAACAGCAGGCCATAGCAGGTGATGATCAGTAATATCAGTCGTTTCATCGTGCTTCCTCCTTTTTTATCTGCGCATGGCGAATCGGGTGTGTGAACAGAAAACGTGCTCCTTTGTCATAGTCCGGGTCGATCCATATTTTGCCTCCCAGTTGCTCAATGATAAGCTGGCAGATAGATAATCCGAGTCCTGTGCCTTGTGCGTTTTCATCGAGCTTTTCGAAGCGGTTGAATATCTTGTTCTGGTTCTCCTTGGAGATTCCGCAACCGGTATCACTAACGGAGAAAAGGGCCGTATCTTCCGTTTGTTTCACCAGTTCCAGGGTGATAGTGCCTTGTGCAGTAAACTTTGTGGCGTTGATAAGCAGATTGATCAGTACTTGTTGCAGGCGGGCACTGTCCGTGGTCAGCTTCAGTGAACTGAGAGAGGTGGAAAACCGTACTTCCGCTTGAGTCTGCTTTATTTTCTCTACCATGTCGATGACATTTCTGCATAGCGCTACAATATCACACTCGTTGAATTTGAATTGCATTTTTCCAATTTCAAGGCTGGATAAGTCAATTACATCATTAATCAGTTTGAGCAGCAGTTCTGAGTTCTGCTGGATGATATCGTTGCACTGTTGTTTCGTTTCGTTGTCGATGGATTCTTCTGTCAGAATAGCTGAAAAACCAGATAAAGCATTGAGCGGAGTACGAATCTCATGGCTCATATTGGAGAGAAAAAGGCTTTTGGTGTGGATAGACTTTTCTGCTTGTTTCTTGGCTTTTTCCTGTTCCTGTTGTGATTGCAGAAGACGATTGTTGGTGCGCTTGATGCGGAAAATGGCAATGATGATCAGTACTACGATCACTAAGATCACAGACAGACTCCAATAATAGAGATTTTTTTGTATGTTGATATAATTAAGTTCGCTTTTATCTATCTGATACAGGGTATGCAGTTCGTTTATCTGGCTGAGATAACTTTGGGCGTCCAATGAATCTTTGAGATGATTAATCTCCTCATAAATCTTGCACGCCTCTTGTTTCTGATTCATAAGTACCAGGACTTTGGCGCGTTCCTGTAATAACTGAACATGTCTGAATAAAGCCGTTTTCTTTGTTATGGTGAGTAATTCTTCATATTCTTTCAGCGCTTTATCATATTCTTTTGACTCAATATGATAGCCGGCATACATATAGTTGCTGATTGAAGAATAGTAGGGATACGGATATTTTTCGTAGATGGAGTCCAGCTGTTTCAGATACTCCAGTGCTTTTGGAAGGTTGTTTGTCTGTATATAATAATAGGCATAGCTGCAAGGCAGATAGAAGTCATCGGGCAAACCTGATTCTTTATGGTAAAGAGACTCCAGATAGGCAAAATCTTTTTCGATATCTGTCATTTGCCTGTATTTGAGTTTGCTCAGGATCAAATGAAACATGCTTGTCTTAAGATATGGAATACTTGCCGGAATTTTTTGCATTATTTTCAAGGATTCCTCATAAGACTCTATAGCAGACTGGGGATTTCCCGAACTTTGGTAGGTGTCTGCAAGGGCACGCAATGCCAGTGCCGTTCCGAAAGGATAATCTATAGCTTTGGCTTGCTGATACATTGAGTTGGCGTTGTTGACTGCCAGACTGATATTTCCTTCTGTAATTAATGCCTGAACTGCCATCATTTTCAATGGAAACAGAATATGATATTCTTGCTGCTTTTCAAGTTCGGGGCTTAAGAGCTTTTCCCATAAGATGATGCTGTCCGTTGTAATATCGATATTTGTATTGAAAGAAAGATCATGCTCGACAAGTGGCTGGAGTAAGGTAAGTCGTTCTTTGTTCAGGTTTGTTGCATGGAGAGCCGCCGATATGAATATGGCTGCAATGAGTGCTATTATATGCTGTAAATTACTATTCACTATTTTGTTTGCTCGTATGGTGATGTGCAAAAGAAATAAAAAGAGCGAAGACTGGCAAGCAATCTTCACTCTTTTTTATAGAATTA
>OIUV01000278.1_pt1 | contig 8658 bp, 7 predicted proteins | sample 1587061 | NCBI WGS metagenome assembly OIUV01 (sample SAMN02674795, study PRJEB24791) | human gut metagenome, SKBSTL041 | isolation source: stool | host: Homo sapiens | place: USA
TGGCGGTGGCCACGCTGGCTGCCGTGCTGATGCCGGTGTGCATGGCTGCTCCCGGCGACTCCATCGAGACCCGCCTGAACAACGCGTTCGCCCTGCGTGCCAGCACAGAGTTTTACGAGGAGGTCGTCACCACCTCCCCGGACGGCACCACCCAGACCATGACCGCCGCCCGCAGCAACGGCAACGCCTACATCAAGATGGACATGGGCGAGGCCGGTCAGCTGGTCTACATCCTGAAGGATGGTCAGGGTTATCTGGTGGATGCCGCCTCCAAGCTGGCTGTCAAGGGCGAGGTGCCTACCGTGACCGTGAGCGAAGAGGCCGTCTCCGGCGAGGCACAGGCCATCCCCTGCACGGAGACGACGATGAACGTGAACGGTCAGGACTGCGAGGCCCTGTCCTATACCCTCACCGGGGACGACGGCCAGACGTCCACCGTCTCCTACTGCCTCGTCGGCGATGACCTCAAGTATGTGGTCACAGACGCTGCCGAGGGACGCACCATCGTGGAGTACCGCGTCACCTCCACCAGCGTGGACCAGAACCTCTTCATCATCCCTGCGGACTATCAGATCATGACGCAGGAGGAGCTGGCCGCACAGATGGGCCAGTAAGGGCGTTTCAGATGCGACACGGGAGCTGCTTCGGCAGCTCCTTTTTGTTGTCCGTTGCCCCGGAATGTGCTATACTGTGAGCAACAGAATGTATGAGAGAATGAGGAGAATCCTATGAAAATTCCCGCAAACGGCTTTACCCATGCAGGCAAATTCCACGCGGACGATGTGTTCGCCACGGCCCTGCTTCAGATACTCCGCCCGGACATCCGGATCACCCGCGGCTTTGTCGTGCCGGAGGATTTCGACGGCATCGTGTACGACATCGGCTTCGGGATGTTCGACCACCATCAGGAACCCCGGGAGACCCGTGCCAACGGCACCCCCTACGCGGCCTTCGGCCTGCTGTGGCGGGTGCTCGGCCCCGGTCTCGTGGGCGAGCGTCAGGCCCGGCTCATCGATGAGAACTTCATCCAGCCCCTCGACCTGAACGACAACACCGGCGAACAGAACAGCCTCTGCGACGCCATCGGCTTCTTCAACCCCGTCTGGGACTCCAAGGAGGATCAGGACGCCTGCTTCTTCAAGGCGGTGGCCGTGGCAAAGCAGATCCTCGAGAACCAGATCGAGAGCGCCAACGCCGTCAACCGCGCCGACGAAAAGGTCCAGCAGGCCTACAAAAACTCCCGCGATGGCATCGTGGTGCTGCCCTGCTATCTGCCGTGGAAGAACGGCCTGTACAAGACGGACGCCCTCTTCGTCATCTATCCCAGCCAGCGGGGCGGCTGGAGCGCCCAGTGCGTCACCGACCACAAGACCAAAAAGCCCAAGCTCCCCTTCCCCCAGAGCTGGGCCGGCCAGCCGCAGGAGGTCATCGAGCAGAAGAGCGGCCTCGAGGGCATCAGCTTCTGCCATGCCAGCCGCTTCCTCATCACGGCCAAGGACAAGGAGACGGCGCTTGCCGCCTGCCGTCAGGTGCTGAAGAACAATGGCCGCATCTGAGAAGCCGGAAAAGACAGCTTACGTCTACATGGTGCGCTGCGCGGGCGGCCAGCTTTATACCGGCTGGACGAACGACCCGGAAGCCCGCCTCAAGGCCCACCAGAGCGGCAAAGGCGCAAAGTATACCCGCACCCATACCGCGCTGGGCTTTGCCTACCTGGAAGCGTGTGCGGACAAGTCCGCCGCCCTCCGGCGGGAGATCGCCCTGAAAAAGCTGCCGAAGGCCCGGAAGGAGGCTCTCTGCGCCGGGTGGGCCGCTGCGAATATGCATCTAAATATGCATAAAATTTGAATATATTTAGAAAATAATGCATAAACATACAAAATAACAGAAAAGGACCGCCAAATCTGCACAAGGTTTGGCGGTTTTCTGCATTGACGGAAAAACCGCTTGGCGTATAATAAAAGCGTACTCCGAAAGATAAGATGCCGAGCGACCCGGGAGGGATGCCCGGGCGGCAAACAAAAGTGTAAAAAGTGTAACAAACAAAGGAGCGAATATCATGAAAAAGGAAGATATTAAGAAAGTTGTTCTGGCTTACTCGGGCGGTCTGGATACCTCCATCATCATTCCTTGGCTGAAGGAGAACTACAACAACTGCGAGGTCGTCGCCGTCTCCGGCGATGTCGGTCAGGGCACCGAGCTGGACGGTCTGGAGGAGAAAGCCAAGAAGACCGGCGCCTCCAAGCTGTATATCCTCGACCTGAAGAAGGACTTTGTCGAGAACTACATCTTCCCCACCCTGAAGTTTGGCGCAAAGTACGAAGACTACCTGCTGGGCACCAGCTTCGCACGTCCCTGCATCGCCAAGGCGCTGGCGGACATCGCCATCAAGGAGGGCGCAGACGCCATCTGCCACGGCTGCACCGGCAAGGGCAACGATCAGGTGCGTTTTGAGCTGACCCTCAAGGCCCTGTGCCCGGATATGGCCATCATTGCTCCGTGGCGTGAGTGGGATATCAAGAGCCGTGACGAGGAGATCGACTACGCCGAGGCTCACCACATCCCCCTGAAGATCAACCGCGAGACCAACTATTCCAAGGACAAGAACCTGTGGCACCTGAGCCACGAGGGTCTGGATCTGGAGAGCCCCGCTAACGAGCCCCAGTACAACAAGCCCGGCTTCCTGGAGCTGGGCATCAGCCCCGAGCAGGCTCCCGATAAGCCCACCTATGTGACCATCCACTTTGAAAAGGGCATCCCCACCGCCGTGGACGGAAAGGAGATGGGCGCTGTGGAGCTGGTGGAGCACCTGAACAAGCTGGGCGGCGAGAACGGCATCGGCCTGCTGGATATCGTGGAGAACCGTCTGGTGGGCATGAAGAGCCGCGGTGTGTACGAGACCCCCGGCGGTGCCATCCTGTACAAGGCCATCAATGTGCTGGAGACCATCACTCTGGATAAGGAAAGCTCTCACTTCAAGGCTCAGCTGGCCCAGAAATACGCCGATATCGTCTACAACGGCCAGTGGTTCACCCCGCTGCGTGAGGCGCTGGATGCCTTCGCCGACAGCCTTGAGAAGACCGTCACCGGCGATGTCAAGCTGAAGCTCTACAAGGGCAACATGATCAACGCCGGCGTCACCTCTCCGTACACCCTGTACGACGAGCAGACTGCTTCCTTCGGCGTGGATAAGGACTATGACCAGTCCGATGCTACCGGCTTCATCAACCTCTTCGGCCTGTCCATCAAGGAGCGCGCAAAGCTGTCCAAGAACTGGCCCGAGGTCAAGGAATAACCTGCTTGTCATCCCCTTTGGCGTGTTTTTTACACTTTCACGCTGAAGGCTCAATCACCGGCATATTGCTGGCGGCACCGCCGCGGGAGCTTTTTCCCCTGCGGCGGCTTTGCCGTTTTTAAGGAACGACCTCTCCGACAGCGCTGACGCGCTGCCGCCTCTCCTATCGAGGAGAGGCCTTGCAACCCGGCCTTGTCGAGCGTAAGCGAGACGGAGAGGTTTATGAAAGGGACTTTAACAATGGCAGAACAACTTTGGAAGGGCCGTTTCTCCAAGGCGGTCGATTCCCGCGTCAACGACTTCAACTCTTCCATCCGCTTCGACCAGCGGATGATCGCACAGGATATGCGGGGCAGCGGCGTCCACGCCGCCATGCTGGCCAAGCAGGGCATCATCTCGGAAAAAGACTGTGAGGACATCCTGAGCGGTCTGGCCTCCATCGCCGATGATCTGGCCTCCGGCGCCCTCACCATCGACCCCAACGCCGAGGACGTCCATACCTTTGTGGAGCAGACTCTGACCGCCCGCATCGGCGACGCAGGCAAGCGTCTCCACACCGGCCGCAGCCGGAACGATCAGGTGGCGCTGGACATCCGCCTGACCCTGCGGGACTACAGCCACACCCTGCAGGCCTACATTGTGGAGCTCATCAAGGTCATCTGCAAAAAGGCCGGTGAGAACACCACCGCCGTCATGCCCGGCTACACCCATCTGCAGCGTGCCCAGCCCATCACCTTTGGCCACGCCCTGATGGCATATGCATCCATGCTGCTGCGCGACCTGCAGCGCTTTGAGGATGCCACCGCCCGCATGGACGCACAGTGCCCGCTGGGCAGCGGCGCGCTGGCTGGCACCACCTACCCGCTGGACCGCCAGTTCACCGCCGAAAAGCTGGGCTTTGCGGCTCCCTGTGCCAACAGTCTGGACGGCGTGTCCGACCGCGATTTCTGCATCGAGCTGGCCAATGCCATCTCCATCTGCATGATGCACCTGTCCCGGCTTTCCGAGGAGATCATCCTCTGGTGCAGCTGGGAGTTCAAGTTCATTGAGCTGGACGATGCCTTTACCACCGGCTCTTCCATCATGCCGCAGAAGAAGAACCCCGATGTTACCGAGCTGATCCGCGGCAAGACCGGCCGCGTCTACGGCGACCTGAACACCCTGCTGGTGATGATGAAGGGCATTCCCCTCGCCTACAACAAGGACATGCAGGAAGATAAGGAAGCTATCTTCGACGCAGTGGATACGCTGGAGCTGTGCCTGAAGACGGTCACTCCCATGCTGGATACCATGAAGACCATTCCGGCCAACATGCGCCGCGCCGCCGCCAAGGGCTTTATCAACGCCACCGACTGCGCCGACTACCTCACCAAGAAGGGAATGCCCTTCCGCGATGCCTACAAGCTGACCGGCTGCATGGTGTCGGACTGCATCGCAAAGGACAAGACCCTTGAAGAGCTGACCCTCGACGAGTTCAAGGGCTACAGCGCTCTGTTCGAGAACGATATCTACGATGCCATTGATCTGGTCAAGTGCTGCGAGGGCCGCACCAGCTACGGCGGCCCCAGCGAAGCCAGCGTGAACAACCAGATCGCACTGGCAAACGCACAGCTGGATGCGTGGGAGGAAAAGAACGCATGAGCGTGAAAGTTTTTATTGATGGCTCTTCCGGCACCACCGGCCTGCGCATTGCCGACCGTCTGGCACAACGCCCGGAGATCGAGCTGCTTTCCATTTCCGCAGAGGGCCGCAAGGATGTGAACGAGCGTGCGAAGGTGATCAACTCTGCCGACCTCGCCTTCCTCTGCCTGCCGGATGCCGCTTCCAAAGAGGTCATGCCCCTGCTGCGCCCGGACGTGAAGGTGCTGGACACCTCCACCGCCTTCCGCACCGATGCCGCATGGGACTACGGCTTCCCGGAGCTGGCGGGCCAGAAGGAAAAAATCAAAAATTCCTGCCGCGTGGCAGTGCCCGGCTGCTATGCCAGCGGCTTTATCAGCATCGCCCGCCCGCTGGTGGAGCTGGGCCTTGCACCGGCAGAGTATCCCTTCAGCTGCACCGGCATCTCCGGCTACTCCGGCGGCGGCAAAAAGATGATCGCCGAGTACGAGAGCGCTGATCGCCCGGTGCACAGCAAGCTGGATGCACCCAAGAGCTACGGTCTGGGCCTTGCCCATAAGCACCTGCCGGAAATGCAGAAGATCAGCGGCCTTGCCCACACCCCCATGTTCGTGCCCGTGGTGTGCGATTACTACTGCGGCATGCAGGTGCTGGTGCCGCTGGATCTGACGCTGGCGGGCAGCACCGCCGAACAGGTGGCCGAGGGCATTGCGGCATATTACAAGGATGCTGCCACCGTCAAGGTGCACGCTCTGAACGAAGCCCTGCCGGAGAACGGCCTGTACTCCAATGCCATGGCCGGTACCGACCGCATGGAGCTGTACATGACCGTGAACGCTGCAGGCGACCAGATGATGCTGGTCTCCCTGTTTGATAATCTGGGCAAAGGCTCTTCCGGCGCGGCCGTCCAGTGCATGAACCTGATGCTGGGGCTGGAAGAGACCAAAGGGTTGGAATAAAAAAGAAAACCCTCTCAGTCACCTGACGGTGACAGCTCCCCCGAAGGGGGAGCTTTTGGCAAAAAAGATAACGTTTCCCTCTTGCTGAAAAGCTCCCCCTTTGGGGGAGCTGGCAATGCCGCAAGGCATTGACTGAGAGGGTTTTCCTGTGGGAAAGGAAAATCATTATGCAGTACAAGGAAGTTGCGGGCGGCATCTGCGCGCCCAAGGGTTTTGCCGCCGCCGGTGTCCATTGCGGCATCCGGGCAAACCATGCAGAAAAATACGATCTGGCACTCATCAAGGCGGACGTGCGCTGCGCCGCCGCCGGTGTGTACACCACCAACAAGGTCTGCGGCGCACCCATCAAGGTGGACCGTGCCCACCTGACCGACGGCTATGCACAGGCCATCGTGGTCAACAGCGGCAACGCCAACACCTGCGCCGCCAACGGCGTGGCGCTGGCCGAGGAGTGCTGTGAGCTGGTGGGCAAGGCGCTGGGCATCGCCGCAGAGGACGTCCTGCCCTCCTCCACCGGCGTCATCGGCCAGCCCATGGTCATTGACCCCTTTGCCCGGGGAATCCCTGCCGCTGCGGCGAAGCTGGCGGCTGACGCACAGGGCAGCACCGACGCGGCAACAGCCATCATGACCACCGACACCCACAAGAAGGAGTATGCCATTCAGTTCGAGCTGGGCGGCAAGACCTGCACGGTGGGTGCCATTGGCAAGGGCAGCGGCATGATCGCCCCCAACATGGCCACCATGCTGGCATTCTACACCACCGACGCCGCCGTCTCCCCCGCCCTGCTGGAAAAGGCCCTCAAGACCGTCGTCCCCGGGACCTACAACCAGATGAGCGTCGATCTGGACACTTCCACCAACGATACCCTGATCATCATGGCCTCCGGCCTCGCGGGCAACCCGGAGATTACCGAGGAGAACGCCGATTACAACGCCTTTGTGGCGGCGCTGACCGCCATCGCCGAGCATATGTGCGCCGAGCACGCCGGTGACGGCGAGGGTGCGACCCATCTCATCACCTGCGAAGTCACCCACGCCCCCGACCTCAAGACGGCCCGCGCCGTCAGCCGCAGCGTGGTCTGCTCCAACCTCTTCAAGGCCGCAGTCTTTGGCCGCGACGCCAACTGGGGCCGCATCCTCTGTGCCATCGGCTACACGCCCGGCGACTTCTCCATCGACAAGGTCTGCGTCTGGCTGTCCAGCGCCGCCGGGGAGGTCTACGTCTGCGAGAACGCCGCCTACCACCCCTACAGCGAGGAGGAGGCCGCAAAAGTTCTGGCTGAGCATGACATCCTCGTGAAGGTGGATATGGGCACCGGCGACGCCTCGGCCAAGGCATGGGGCTGCGACCTGACCTACGACTACGTCAAGATCAACGGCGATTACCGCACCTGAGAAGGAGGACCGCAATGAAAAATGAAGAAATGGCCCTCCTGTTCTCGGAGGCGACCCCCTATATCCAGAAATACCACGGCAAAACCATGGTCATCAAGTACGGCGGCAACGCCATGATCAACGAGACGCTGAAGAACGCCGTCATGAACGACCTCGTCACCCTCACCCTGCTGGGCGTCCGGGTGGTGCTGGTGCACGGCGGCGGCCCGGCCATCAACGAGATGCTCAAGAAGGTGGGCGTCGAGAGCCACTTTGCAGGCGGTCTGCGCGTCACCGACGACGCAACGATGGAGATCGTCCAGCAGGTGCTGGCCGGCAAGGTGAACAAGGACCTCGTGGCAAAGCTGCGGGGCCGCGGCGTGGGCCTCTGCGGCATGGACGGCCAGATGCTTCGCTGTACCGAGCTGGACCCCCAGCTGGGCCATGTGGGCGAGATCATCCATGTGGACCCCACCCTGATCTCCAGCCTGCTGGACAGCGGCTATATCCCCGTCATCGCAACGGTGGGTATGGATGACCTCGGGCAGGCCTACAACGTCAACGCAGACACGGCTGCTGCCCAGATCGCCATCGCCCTCAAGGCCGAGAAGCTCGTCTCCATGACCGACATCGCAGGCCTGCTGCGGGACAAGGAGGACGAGTCTACCCTCATCCCCGAGGTGGAGGTCTCCGAGATCGAGGGCTACAAGTCCGCCGGCATCATCGCGGGCGGCATGATCCCGAAGATCGGCGGCATGGCTGACGCCATCTATCAGGGCGTCCACGAGGCGGTCATCATCGATGGCCGTGTGCCCCACTCCATCCTGCTGGAGCTGTTCTCCGACCGCGGCTCCGGCACCCGCTTCTACCGCCGCAGCCATCACGAATAAGGGTTGCGTGATGCGCCGGAGTGCCCTATAATAATGGATAAGAACACTTTCCGATATGCCAAGGCCTCCCCTCGATAGGGGAGGTGGCACGGCGACAGCCGTGACGGAGAGGTTTAGCCCTGCTGCGGCTCACGGCTAAGCTCTCCTTCGTACAACCTCTCAGGCGCTTCGCGCCAGCTCCCCTTGTAGGGGAGCCTTTGGCAAAGAGGGAAAGTATGCGGCTCCACCGTCAGGAGGTAAAGAATATGGATTCCGAAAAAGTCATCAAGCGGGACGGCGAATACGTCCTGCACACCTACGGACGCAACCCCATCGTCCTCGAGAAGGGCCACGGCCTCTACGCCGAAGGCCCTGAGGGACAGAAGTATCTCGACTTCACCAGCGGCATCGGCGTCAACAGTCTGGGCTACTGCGACATGACGTGGGCCGAGGCCGTCTCCGAGCAGGCCCATAAGCTGCAGCACGCCTCCAACCTCTACTATACCGCCCCCTGCGGCAAGCTGGCCAAAAAGCTCTGC
>OIUV01000295.1_pt1 | contig 8406 bp, 4 predicted proteins | sample 1587061 | NCBI WGS metagenome assembly OIUV01 (sample SAMN02674795, study PRJEB24791) | human gut metagenome, SKBSTL041 | isolation source: stool | host: Homo sapiens | place: USA
GGAGTTCAGACGTGTGCTCTTCCGATCTATGAAAAGGATACGCTGGAATTTCTGGATGATTTGAATACGAGCAATCAGAAGATGATCAACATGACATTCCTTATTACCTGTTATGGCAGAACCAAGCGGGAACTGGAGAGCTTAATGCAGAGAGTGTCCGGTATCATTCAGCAGGCAAACTGTGACCTCAGATGTTTACAGTATTTGCAGGAACAGGGACTTGTGGCATCCGCACCGATTGGCTGTAATGAAACGGGGATAGAACGTACTCTTGCCACAAAGAGTACCGCAATCTTAGTACCATTCTGCACACAGGAATTGTTTATGCCTGCACCGGCAATCTATTACGGATTAAATGCACTCAGCAACAACATGATTATGGCAGACCGCAAAAGGCTCCGTACACCAAACGGAGTTATCTTAGGTACTCCCGGAAGTGGTAAGAGTTTTAGTGCAAAGCGTGAGATTTTAAGCTGTTTTCTTATCACAAAGGACGATATTATCATCTGCGATCCGGAGGGAGAGTATTTTGCTCTTGTGGCAGCACTACATGGACAGGTTGTAAAACTTGCCACCAATTCCAAAGATTATCTAAACCCGATGGATATTCAGTTGAGCCATAAGGGGGATAAGGAAGCATTAAAACTGAAATCGGATTTTATCATAACATTATGTGACCTGATCGCAGGTGGCAAGGACGGTCTGGAGAACGATGAGAAAGGCATCATTGACGAATGTATCCGTCATATTTATGACAAGTATTTTGAAAATCCGGTGCCGGAAAATATGCCGATACTGGAGGATTTATACAATGCACTTTTGAAGCATAAGAATCCAAAGGCAGAACGGATTGCAAATAGCCTTGTGCTGTATGTGCATGGTTCCCAGAATTATTTCAACCACCATACTAATGTGGACAGTGGCAACCGTATCATGTGCTTTGACATCAGAGACTTGGGAAATCAGTTGAAAGAGCTGGGTATGTTAATCGTGCAGGATGCGGTTTGGAACAGGGTATCGCAGAACAGGGAGCGAAAGATTGCTACCCGTTATTACTGTGATGAGTTCCACCTTCTTCTGAAGGAGAAGCAGACCGCTATTTACTCTGTGGAAATCTGGAAGCGTTTCAGAAAATGGGGCGGTATTCCGACAGGTTTGACGCAGAACGTGGGCGATTTTCTTCGTTCTGAGGAGATTGAAGGTATTTTGGGTAACAGCGATTTTGTGTATCTGTTAAATCAGAATGCCAAAGATCAGGCAATCCTCGCTGATAAGCTGGGATTATCGGATAAGCAGTTATCCTATGTCACCAACTCTGAGCCGGGAAGCGGTCTGATACTGTTTGATAATGTGGTTATTCCATTCGTGGATAAATACCCGACAGACACCAAGACCTACAGAATTATGAATACCAAGCCGGAGGAATCGGTGCAGAAGGAGGACGCAGTGTAAATGGCAGAAAAGAGACAAAAAAAGCAGGCAGTAAAGGCATTTGAAAAAGAGACATTTTCCAAGGATAAGGAAGTGACTGGAGCAAAACACACAGAACACAGGCAGGATAACACCTTTCCTACGGAAAATCATTTTCATGCCAATGAGAAGCCTGTGAGCAATCTGCCACGGGATGCGAACCATGGCAGTGATACAAAAAATGTAACTTCTGGTCACAATGTCCAGAAGTCAGAAGCCGATGCGGAAAAGGCATTCTTAAAGGAAAACAGTTTCATGCAGGAGGAACAGCCGGGGGATTCTGACAGCACGATGGAAAATGAGGTTCATGTCAGGGACACCTACCAACGGTCTGAGGAAAAAGGAAAATATCACAAAGGGCGTGTGCAGAGAGAACACGCACACAGAGAGCGTGCGAAGTCAGAAAATACAAAGCAGTCCGATTATAGAGATTTCCAGACAAAGGATGCCACATTTTCGCAGGGGCAGGCGGAAGAATTTACCGACAAAAAAGTACAGAAGGCTTTTGATAAGTCGGAAAAGAGTCGTCAGAAGTTACAGAAAGCAAAGGACAAGATGCCGAAAAAGCGGCAGTATGAGATGAAACGTGTCTTTGATGAACAGACCGGAAAAGCAAAGTATGTGGTGGTTCCGGTGGAAGTGGAGAAGCCATTCAAGCCTGACGGACTTGGAAAAGCTGCGGTTCACAAACTCCAGACCGAAAATATGTATTTTGTGCATCGAAAGATTGCAGAGACAGAAAAGGATAATTCTGCTGTGGAGGGTGCACATAAGACAGAACAGCGTGCAGAAGATGTTTACCATTACATGAAATATCACCGCAAGAGCAAGGCACAGAGAAAGCGTGACCGATTAGAGCGATTGCAGAAAAAACAGGTCACAGCGGATATGAAGCTGGAGTATGAGAAATTCATCAGTGAAAATCCACATCTAAAGGGCAACAGTCCAAAGAAGCAGTTGCAAAGGCAGCTACAGAAACAGCGTATCAAGCGTGAGTATGCCAAGGCAAGGCGGGCAGGAGCAGAAGCCAAGACTGCAAAGGAAACATTTACAAAGACAGCCAATGCTGCAACCGGGATTGCAAAGAAGTTACAGGAAATTGCCACGAAAAATAAAACACTGATTATCACAGTGGGTATTTTTGCTCTTCTGCTTATTATGATCATGTCGGCATTATCAAGCTGCGGTTCCATGTTTACCGGAACTGTGACAACAACGATGGCAAGCACATATCTTAGCCTTCCGGCAGAGATTGATGCAGCAGATTTATCTTTTACAGAAAAGGAAATGGAGCTGCAAAACAAGATTGACCGGATTGAAACTGATTATCCGGGATATGATGAATACGATTATAACCTTGGTGCAATCGGGCATGATCCATATACACTGATCAGTTATCTTTCCGCAGTCCATACGGAATTTACTGCCGAGGGGATGGAGAGTGAGATTCAGGAATTATTTGATGCCATGTATTCCCTTACTACTGAGGAAGTGGAGGAGACACGGACAAGGACAGTCACAAAGACCGGAACCAGAACAGTAACAAATCCGGACGGGACTACCCGTACCGAGGAATACGAGTATGAGGAGGAAGAAGAATATACCGTAACAATTCTTCGTGTCACACTTACGGTCACACCGCTTGAGAGCATTGTAGCCGGACGCATGGACAGTGAGCAGACGGAAATTTTTGGAGCCTATACGGAGACAAAAGGCGGCTTACAGGTCTTTGCTTCTCCGGTTGATTATTACTGGTATTACTATATCAGCAGTTATTATGGCTACCGGAAAAATCCAAACACCGGAGCCGAGGAGCTTCACAGGGGTGTGGATATAGCGGTGCCGACAGGAACGTTTGTATATGCGGCACATGATGGAACGATAACAGAAGCAACTTACGATTCCTATTATGGAAATTATGTGGTGATTACGGACAGTAAGGGATATACCACAAAATATGCCCACATGGACAGCTTAAATGTATCCGCAGGGCAGAGTATAAAAAAGGGTGACAATATAGGCAAAAGCGGAAATACAGGAAGCAGTACCGGAAGCCACCTTCATATTGAATGTCTGTATAACGGGGTGTATTATAACCCGTTATTTTATTATGAAGCAGGAGAACAGACCATTTATGGGGAAACAACGGGCGGTACCGGAGGAGGAACCGGCAATGTGATACCACCGGAATCTTATGATGATGCAACCGTACAGACGCTTATGCGTGAAGCAAATAGGTATCTGGGTATGCCATATACTTTTGGAGGAACAGCTCCGGCGAGTTTTGACTGTTCCGGTTTTGTATGCTGGGTATTTTCAAACAGCGGCGTACATAACCTGCCAAGAACCACCGCACAGGGCATTTATGACCAGTGTACTCCGGTATCAGCGGCAGACGCAAAGGCAGGGGATATTATCTTTTTTACCGGAACTTATAATGCGGGACGTCCGGTTACACACGTTGGTATCTACTGTGGAAACGGTACGATGGTGCATTGCGGTGATCCAATTCAGTACACATCAATCAATACTTCTTACTGGCAGAGCCATTTCTATGGTTTTGGAAGATTGAATTAGCGAAGGGAGGAATTATTTTTGTCAGTAGAACGAATCAATTCACAGCTTAAAAAGGTCAGAGAGCAGATAGCACAGCTACAGGCAAAGGAAAAAGACCTTGCAGAACAGAAACAGATGGCGGAGGATGCCGAAGCCATGAAGATCATACGAAAATATAAAATCTCATCCGAGCGATTGCAGATGCTTAATAAGCTCAGTGAGGATGAAGTCAGAAATTTATTACAGAAACGGGAACAGGAAAAGGAGGTTTCAATCAATGAAAAACAGGAAATTATCGGCTAGGGCGGTAGTGTCCCTTATGCTGTCGGCAATACTTTTTTGTATGCCGATTGGGGCATTTTTTGCCAACAGGACAAATACGATAGAGGTTCATGCGGAGGATACTGCCGAGCAGAAAACGGAAAGTGCAAGTGACGCAGAAAATACAGTTACACCCGGCAATGGCAGGGAAGAAAATTCAGGAACAGATACCGGAGAGGGAAAGACGGAAAATTCCACAGAAGGCACAACTGAGGAGACACAGCCTGCCGCAAAATGCACCTGCAAGGAAAAATGCAGTCAGTATGCGGTGGATGAGGATTGTGAGGTGTGTGCAAAGGATTACAAGGAATGTGCTTATATCAATCCGAGCGTAAAAATTACAATCAATACACCTTCTGGGTGGCATAACGATACCACGAAAGTAACAGTCAAGGTGGAAGATACGATAGTTTCCGGTAATTTTACCATTCAGACAGTAAAGGCAAAAGTCGGACAGAATGGAAGCTGGACGGACATTACCGAGGATATGCACATAGAGATTTCCGAGAACAGCACCATTTATGTGCAGGTCACAGACCAGAAGGGCAAGACCTACGAGAAAAACCGCTACATCAAGTGCTTTGATTTTACAAAGCCTACCTTAAATGCGGTAGTCAGCGACGGTCTTTTGAGCATTCAGGCACATGATACGGATTCCGGTATCAAGGCAATCTATGTCAATGGATATGAATTTACCGACCATACGAATGGAGCCTTGAATATCCGTCTGCAACAGTTCGATGCAGGGTATCAGTATTTCACGATTTCTGCCATGGATAATGCAGGAAATACCTCTGAAATCTATAAAACAGCCAATCCGTATTACACCGATCCGGAGAATAAGGACAGCAATGAAAAAGATCCGGCACAGCAGCTCCCAGTGGATGCGTCGGCAACCAAACCTAGCTCTGCAACCGCACAGGTCACAGAACATACAAAAACGGATGTGAATGGAAATACAGTTTCCCAGACAGGCAGTGGAACAACTTCCAGCAGTTCCGCAACAGCAAAGCAATCTCCAAGTACGGGAGATACTTCTAAGGATGCAGACCAGAGCAGTGACAGTCAGACTTCTGAAAAAGGCAAGGAATTTTACACAATCCAGACTGCATCAGAAAAGGTATTTTATCTTGTGATTGATCGTGATGGGGAAGATGAAAAGGTGTATTTCCTTACAGAAGTCAGTGAAAACGACCTGCTGAATACCACAACGGATAACAGCGAGACACTTCCGAAAAATTCAGCGGCATTGGAATCTGCAATCCCTACCAAAGACAGCGCATTATCAAACAATAATGCTGATACCACAGGAGAGAAAACACAGGGAACAGAAAGTGTTGAGGACAGCACCGAAGATAGCACGGAGGATACAAGTGAGCCGAAAGAGGATACCGCAAAAGCAGATGGTTCCGGCTTTACATATATTTTAATGGGCATTGCTGCGGTAGCTGTGATCGGAGTGGTATATGTTGTGAAATCCAAGAAGAAAAAAGAAAACTTCATTGATGAGGATGAAGATGAGGACGAGCTTGACGAGGACTACGATTATGAGGACGAGGAAGAAACCGAGCAGGATTCCGACGAAGCATTCATAAATGGTGGTGATGATACAGAATCAGTAGACACAGACGAGAATGACAATGAAGATAACAACAACGAGAATGACGAAGAAGATGGGGAGGAATAGAGATGGAGCTTGTAATTGCAGAGAAGCCGAGTGTGGCACAGAGCATTGCGGCAGTTCTTGGTGCCACACAGCGTAAGGACGGATATTTGGAAGGCAATGAGTATCTGGTATCATGGTGTGTGGGACATCTGGTAGAACTGGCACAGCCGGAAAGCTATGAGGAAGCATGGAAGAAATGGAGCTATGAGAGCCTTCCGATCATTCCGCAGGAATGGCAGCATGAAGTGAAAAGTGATACAAAAGCACAGTATCAGATTTTGAAAAAGCTCATGCATGATGACAGGGTAGATGCTGTTGTGTGTGCAACCGATGCCGGAAGGGAGGGAGAATTGATTTTCCGCCTGACCTACAACATGGCAGGGTGCAGAAAACCGATGAAGCGGTTATGGATTTCTTCCATGGAGGAGAGCGCTATCCGTGACGGCTTCCATAATCTTCGTCCAGGCAGCGACTATGATAACTTGTATCATTCAGCATTATGCAGGCAGGAAGCAGACTGGCTTGTGGGTATCAATGGGACAAGACTTTTTACGGTATTATATGGCGGTAAGGCATTGAAGGTTGGCAGAGTGCAGACACCGACACTTGCCATGCTGGTGGATCGTGAAAGTAAAATCATGAATTTCAAGAAAGAAGCCTATTATATGGCTCACATCATTGGAAATGGTCTGGATGCGGTATCAGAGCATATCAGTGATAAAACGGAAGCAGAGAGGATTGCAGGAGCCTGTGAAAACGGACAGGCTCTTGTCACTTCTGTGATAAAGGAAGAAAAGTGGGTGGCACCACCGAAACTCTATGACCTTACCACACTCCAGAGGGATGCAAACCGTCTGTTTGGCTTTACTGCCAAGCAGACATTGGAATATACGCAGAGCCTTTATGAGAAAAAGTTAGTGACTTATCCAAGAACAGACAGCCAGTATCTTTCCGATGACATGGAAGGTACTGCAAAAAATGTGATCGAAGCGATTTTCAATTCTCTGTTATTTGAACAGAATATCATGTTCAATCCAGATATTAAAAGAATTTTGAACAGCAAGAAAGTGACGGACCACCACGCAATCATTCCTACCATGGAGATCATCAAGCAGGACTTAAAGGCAATCCCGGAGAGCGAAATGAAGATACTTTCCCTTTGTGCAAACCGTCTGCTGTGTGCGACCGGGGAGAAGCACATTTATAATTCCACAAAGGCAGTGATTACCTGCAACAATACTGTATTTAAGGTATCCGGCAAGGAAGTGTGGAAAAATGGATGGAAGGAATTTGAGGATTTCTTCAAAAATTCCTATAAAACCGCAGAGGATAAATCGGATGCAGAGGAAGAAAAGAAGCTGCCGGAGCTTCGTGAGGGCATGACGATTGCAGTGGAGCAGACAAGAGTTTCCGAGCATTTCACACAGCCACCGAAACATTACACCGAGGACAGCTTACTGTCTGCCATGGAGCGAGCCGGAGCAGAAGATATGGGTGACGAAGTGGAGAGAAAAGGACTTGGCACACCTGCCACCAGAGCTGACATTATTGAAAAACTGGTAAAAGACGGATTCGTAAAGCGTGAGAAAAAGCAGATGATTCCGACAGAGGACGGAATGAAGCTGATCACGATACTTCCGGATGTAGTAAAATCTCCGAAACTGACTGCTGACTGGGAAAATGAGCTTACACTTGTATCCAAAGGAGAAGTTGCTGCAGAGCAGTTTATGTCTGGTATTGAAGCAATGGTAACTGATCTTGTAAAGACCTATCACAGCGTTAGTGATGAGCAGAAAGCCATGTTTGGCACAGGCAAGGGTGAACAGGAAGTGCTAGGTAAATGCCCGAAATGTGGTGCTGATGTAGTCAAGGGAAAATTTGGAGCGTACTGTACCGGGAAATGTGGCATGAATGTTGGCAAGGCATTTGGGGTAACACTTTCAGATTCTCAGGTCAGGAGCCTACTTCAAGGAAAAAAGATACTTGTAAAAGGTCTGAAAGGAAAGAAGGGCAGTTATGATGCGTACCTGATTCCAGAGAGTGTAGAGGAATTTTCCTATACGAAAGATGGTAAAGAAATCAAGGGGTTTCAGTATAAATTTAAGATGGAATTTCCACAGACGAAGGGAAAGCAGGGGTAGGAATGTAACTGTTATTGTGATATAGTTTTGTAAAGATAAATTGAACTTTGCGACATTTGCAGTATAGAAACATGGAGGATATACATGGAATATTATTTTACATATTTTATAGTATTCAAAAGTAATGACAATGGTTTTAGCGGACCTATAGTTTTATTTGGAAATTCAGAATCCATAAAAAAGAATAATAATGGGACAATGCATTTGTTAGATGATGATTTGAATGGAACATTAGGTGCAATAGAGTATATA
>OIUV01000314.1_pt1 | contig 8180 bp, 7 predicted proteins | sample 1587061 | NCBI WGS metagenome assembly OIUV01 (sample SAMN02674795, study PRJEB24791) | human gut metagenome, SKBSTL041 | isolation source: stool | host: Homo sapiens | place: USA
TCCCTACACGACGCTCTTCCGATCTAAAAGTTGTGGTGTTTCCTGAGAAAGAGAAAACTTGTCATAACAGCCGAAAATAGATATAATAGTTACACATGTGGGATACCACAATGAACGAAAAAGGCGAGGAAACAATCATGGCATTTGTACATCTGCATACACATACGGAATATTCATTACTCGATGGTTCCAACAAAATAAAAGAATATGTAAGCCGTGTGAAAGAACTGGGGATGAACAGTGCCGCGATCACTGACCATGGCAATATGTATGGTGTGGTGGAATTTTACAAGACGGCAAAGGCAGCAGATATTAATCCGGTGATTGGCTGTGAGATCTATGTGGCGCCGAATTCCCGGTTTGATCGCGAGACCAGCCATGGCGAGGACCGGTATTACCATCTGATCCTGCTTGCGGAAAACAATACCGGTTATGCGAACCTTATGAAGATCGTCTCCATCGGGTTTACGGAAGGGTATTATTACCGGCCGCGTGTGGATTTTGAGACGCTGCAGAAATACCATGAGGGATTGATCTGCCTGTCGGCGTGTCTGGCGGGAGAAGTGCCGCGCTATATTGTGCGTGGATTTTATGAAGAGGCAAAAGGCATTGCAAAAAAATACCAGGACTGTTTTGGAAAAGACAACTATTTCCTGGAATTACAGGATCATGGCATCCCGGATCAGAAGACGGTCAACCAGGGGCTTCTTCGGATCAGTCAGGAACTGGACATTCCCCTTGTCTGCACGAACGATATCCACTATACCTATGAAACGGATGTGGAGGCACACGATGTCCTTCTCTGTATCCAGACCGGTAAAAAGATTACGGATGAAGACCGTATGCGTTACGAGGGCGGACAGTTTTTCGTAAAAAGCGAGGAGCAGATGCGGAGTCTGTTTCCGTATGCAAAAGAAGCCGCAGACAACACGCAGAAAATCGCAGACCGCTGCCATGTCACACTCGAATTTGGCAATTACCAGATTCCAAAATATGCACCGCCGGAAGGCTATGACAGTGCGTGGACATTTCTGGATGCGCTGTGTGAGAAGGGATTTAAGGAAAAATATACGGACAATCCGGCGTACGATGAGACGCAGTGTGCAAAGATCCATGACGATATGGAATACGAGCTTGGCATTATCCAGAAGATGGGATTTGTCGAGTATATCTTAATCGTGTGGGATTACATCAACTGGGCGAAAACACATGACTGCTGGGTCGGACCGGGGCGTGGTTCCGGCGCGGGCAGCCGCGTGTGCTATTGTACCGGCATTACAAACATTGATCCGGTCAAATATAACCTTCTTTTTGAGCGTTTTTTAAATCCGGAGCGTGTGTCCATGCCGGATATTGATGTGGATTTTGAGTATGCGGAGCGTTCCCGCGTGATCGAGTACGTCACAGAAAAATATGGAAAGGATTCTGTGACACAGATTACGACCTTTGGTACGATGGCAGCCCGCGGTGTCATCAAGGCAGTTGGAAAAGCACTCGATTTTCCGTATGCGGAGATGGACCGTGTGGCAAAAATGGTGCCGATGGAACTGAACATTACGATTGACCGTGCCCTGCAGGTCAACCCGGAATTCCGCAGCCTCTATGATGGGGATGCACGTATGCACGAACTGATTGACATGGCAAAGCGTCTCGAAGGGCTGCCGAACCACACATCCGTACATGCGGCAGGGGTTGTGATCTATCCGGGAGAGGCGAGCAATTATGTGCCGCTGGGGCGTGCCAGTGACGGAACACCGACGGCAGAGTACAATATGGTACAGCTTGAGGAACTTGGTCTTTTAAAGATGGATTTCTTAGGACTCCGCACGCTTACCGTATTAAAAGATGCCGTCAAAAATGTAAAGGCATCCCAAGGCATCGACATTGACATCGATCATATTGATTTGAATGATAAAAAGGTACTTGATTTTATCGGAACCGGGCGCACCGAGGGTGTGTTCCAGCTGGAATCTGCGGGCATGCAGAACTTCATGAAAGAGTTAAAACCACAGAATTTCGAGGATATCGTTGCCGGAATTTCCCTGTACCGTCCGGGACCTATGGATTTTATTCCAAACTACATCAGGGGAAAGAATAATGCAGACACCGTTACTTACGTGACGCCGGAATTGCAGCCGATCCTTGAGCCAACGTATGGATGTATCGTTTATCAGGAACAGGTGATGCTTTTGTCACGTCTGCTGGCGGATTTTACCCGTGGTGAGTCCGATGCCCTTCGTAAAGCGATGGGTAAGAAGCTGCGTGATAAGCTGGATCACATGAAGCCTAAGTTTATCGAAGGCGGACGCAAGAACGGGCATGACCCGAAAGTACTTGAAAAGATTTGGACCGACTGGGAAAAGTTTGCCTCTTATGCGTTCAACAAATCGCACGCTACTTGCTACTCATGGGTAGCTTATCAGACAGCCTATCTGAAAGCGAACTACCCGTCGGAATACATGGCGGCTGTCATGAGCCGAAGTTTGTCCAACATTACCGATATCACGAAGCTGATGGACGAATGCAAGGCAATGGGTATCCAGACGCTCGGTCCGGATGTGAATGAGAGTAACCTGAAGTTTACGGTCAACCACGATGGTAATATCCGTTTCGGACTGGGAGCGGTGAAAGGCGTAGGCGAAGCTGCCGTGCAAAGCATTGTAGAAGAACGTAATACCAACGGACCATTCAAAGGTATCTTTGATTTCGTACAACGTGTCAATCTGAATGCCTGCAATAAAAAGAATATGGAATGTCTGGCGTTGGCGGGAGGTTTCGACAGTTTCCCCGAATTGAAGCGGGAGCAGTACTTTGCCGTCAACTCTAAGGGCGAAGTATTCCTCGAAACCTTAATGCGATACGGTAACCGCTATCAGGAAGACAAAAGAGCTGCCATCAATTCATTGTTCGGCGGAGCGAATGTCGTCGATATCGCCACTCCCGAAATTCCTCAGGGAGTAGAGCGCTGGGGCGACCTCGAACGTCTGAACAAGGAACGCGACCTGGTAGGTATCTACCTTTCCGCCCATCCGCTGGATGAGTTCGCGATTGTGCTGGATCACGTCTGCAATACCCGTATGGCAGATTTGGAAGATAAGGCGGCTTTGGCAGGCCGGGAGATTACAATGGGTGGCATTGTGACCAGTGTCCGTCGTGGAGTCAGCAAGAATGGCAATCCGTATGGCATTGCCAAGATCGAAGATTATTCGGGCTCTACGGAAATACCTTTCTGGGGAAATGACTGGGTGACTTATCAGGGATATCTGAATGAAGGCACGTTCCTGTATATCAAAGCCCGTTGTCAGGCCAAGCAATGGCGGCAGGACGAACTGGAAGTCAAGATCACTTCAATGGAACTTCTGCCCGATGTGAAAGAAGAACTGGTGCAGAAGATCACCATTATCATTCCTCTGTCAGTGTTAAATTCGGGACTTATTACCGAGCTGGCCACTTTGACCAAAGAACATCCCGGCAATACGGAACTCTACTTCAAGGTGACGGATGATACGGACAGCCGTATGTCGGTCGATCTGATTTCCCGTCCGGTCAAGCTTTCGGTAGGCAGAGATTTAATAACATATTTAAAGGAGCGCCCCGAACTTGGATTCCGTATAAATTGATTATCTTTGTAGCGCAAATCTACAAACGAAGTAATACATAATAATTAATACTTAATACTTAAAAAGAAATGGCTTTAGAAATTACAGACAGCAACTATAAGGAAATCCTTGCAGAAGGAAAGCCTGTTGTGGTGGATTTTTGGGCTCCCTGGTGTGGCCCTTGTAAAATGGTGGCTCCTATTATTGAAGAATTGGCCGCGGAGTTTGAAGGACAAGTCATCATCGGTAAATGCGATGTGGATGATAACAGCGATGTGGCTGCCGAATACGGTATCCGCAACATTCCTACTGTTTTGTTCTTCAAGAATGGTGAGATTGTAGACAAGCAGGTAGGCGCAGTCGCCAAACCGGTATTCGTGGAAAAAGTGAAGAACCTTCTCTAGACTTTGTCTAATATTTAATACTTATTACTTAATACTTACAACCATGGGACTGGAAGATGATTTTTTATTAGAAGATGCCGATGACGAAAAGACCGTCGAGTTTATCAAGAACTATCTGCCTCAGGAACTGAAAGAGAAGTTCGAGGACGATGAACTGTACTATTTTCTCGATCTGATAGACGAGTACTATTCAGAAAGTGGCATTCTCGACGCTCAGCCCGATAACGACGGCTACGTAAACATTGACTTGGAAGAGGTCGTAGCTTACATCGTGAAAGAAGCCAAGAAGGACGAAATGGGAGAATATGATCCCGAAGAAATCCTTTTTGTGGTTCAGGGAGAAATGGAATATGGAAACTCTCTGGGGCAGGTGGACTAATTGTCGCTAGTCACCACTGTAGATAAATGAAAGGAATATAGCCTGAAAGATTCGCGTCTTTCAGGCTATTTCTTTTTCCATCCTTATGCTTTCGCTCTCCGGTATTTCCTGCCAAGTACATTCGCTGCAAATCCCTTGAATAAAAACTGTTTTCTCTTTGCTATATGACAAACGCTCAGAACTCCTGTGAGAATACCGATTTGGTAATGCAGTAATCCCATCGGAGAATTGGCTCCTTCAATACCGAACAGTGATAGTCCTGTAATAATGACCAATAAGAAAACAACAGACAAGGATAACACGACTTTTCTTTTGCCTTTGCAGCCGATTGTTTTCAAGCCTTTATACCATCCCCAATGGCTTTTGACATGAACTATTCCCAATATCATGAATAGCAGGCTGGCATTAACATGGAACACGGCCCAGTTATGCCATATTTCATGGTTGTCACCCTGTCCTGCGATATGTAATTCGACGCCTGTGTAAAACGACAAAATGAATATGGGAACTAACATTAAATCTGTGAGATAAATAAATCTGTTTCTGCTCATCTTTTTTGATGGCAAAATTACAACGAACTGATTAATAGTGAAATAGACGATGTGAGGTTAAAGTTGTACTATTCAAGGTATTTCTTTCGATAGGAGGTCGGGTTGACGCCTACCGCTTTGGTGAACAATCGGGTGAAGTATGCATAATCCTCTATTCCCAAGTCAATGGAAATCTCTCTTACGTTTAAGGAAGTGTATACCAGCATTCGCTTGGCTCTCAATATTAATTCATTCTGAATATATTTGCTCACACTTTCGCCTGTGACATTTTTAACCACTTCATTCAGGTATACCGGTGAGATGTGTAATGCTTCCGCATAATAAGATACACTTCTGTTTAGTTGTTTTTCTTCTGAAAACAGTGCTTTGAGCGCTAATGTGATTTCAATATGCCTTCTGTTCTTGTGGTTTTGTCCTATATACTTCTGAATGTTGTCTGTAATGATGCCGACAATGGCACATGATAAATTCTGTATGACGGCTTTCGATTTGCAATCAGGATTCCCCCCGTTCATTCTTCGCAGAATCATGGAGAATAATTGGCCCAAATCAGTATATTGTATGTCGTTTATCTTAAACGGTACGGGCGATAATACATATTCGGCAATGATTTGCTTGGTTGGAGTATCTATAAACACTCCGTCTATAAAAAGAAGAAGAACGTCTGCGTTTCCTGTATCAATGATATGGTGAACTTGGTTGGGCTGGGTACAGACAACGTCACCTGCCGAGAAAACATACTCTTTGAAATCGATGCTTACATGACACGTACCGCTTTTCACTACGCCCAAAATGTAATAATCATCTCGGTGTACGTAATTAATCGTCCGATTCGGGGAAAAGGGAGATACTTCCTTTGCAAATATTCCAAAATCAGATTGTTGAACAGCTTTATGTGTAGGGATACCTGTCATTCATTTTTTTGCAAAGTTAGTGAAAACAGTTGAGAATACAGTTTATGCAATATGGCAATCTTATTCTATCGCTTATTAAAACTCATGCGGAAAATAGTTTCGGGGCTTTCGGATTTTTAGTATCTTTGTTCGTTGTTTTATTGCGTATCACTTAAGTAAGATAATCAAATTACTTAAGTGATATAATTGTCTTACTTAAGTAATCTATTCGTCTCACTTAAGTAATACGAAAGAATGTAGCCAACAAACAACTAATTACTTAAATAGAAACCATTAAGTTATTAACAGCCAAACATAAAATTATTCTTATGAGCATTTATTACGACCTTTATGAAAATCCCAAACAAGAGGATGCTGAAGAACAGAAGTTGCTACACGCACGGGTAGTGCCAAGCGGAACATATACAACCAAAGAATTTGTGGAGCGGGTGTCCATGATGCATCATATTCCCCATGCGCAATTAGTTGGAGCGGTAGAGGCTATCACCGATGAGTTACAGACACTGCTGTCCAGAGGATATATTGTGGAATTTGGAGATTTAGGGCATTTTTCTTTGACCCTTTCTTTGGAAAAAGAGATTATTGACAGAAAAGAAGTACGCTCTCCATCTATTCGCCTGAAAAATATTAAGCTGAAGGTAAAACAAACATATAAGAGAGAACTGAACTCTAAAATGGATCTAGAACGAATATCTTCCCCGACACGTTCCAATGCGAAAATATCCGAAGACGAGTGCTTGAAAAAATTGCAGGACTTTTTAGAGAAACATCCTTGTATCAATCGGGCAGATTATTGTGCTATTACCGGGATGAGTAGATTACAGGCTTTGCATCAATTGAATCTTTTCATAGAAAAAGGAATTATTCAGAAATATGGAAATGGGAAGACGGTAGTGTATATACGTGTTGTGTGAGTTCTTATTTTAGATTTCCTCCAACGCATAATACTGATAATCCCGAAGTACCGTTTGAAGAAACTTCTCCTGATTATTCTCTCGTGGAGTAACAGATAAGATTTCCTGCACCTTTTTGGCGAGTAACGTAACGCGCCTTACCCGATCCTTTTCACCGGATTCCAGCGTTCGGGTGATTACGTTCACCTGTTCCAATGATAAATCGGCAGATTGTGGATACGTCGGATGATAATTCTTGGTCAGGTAATCAAATTCATCAAGGCTGACGTGTATCTTGCGATAATTCTTTTCTTTGATCACCATCGTTCCGGCTGCTAAATCACCCAGCCGCTGACTGTTTTTAGTCAGCAGAACGACTAAAAGTCCTAAACCTCCCGTGCCGGGACCGTCAATGATGAAGAGAAGCCAGCGCAGCAGATAAGCACTGATGCTGGGAGTAGAACCGTCTGATTTTACGACGCGTATATTCATCAGACGTTTTCCAAAACTCTGCCCGTGGTTGAACATTTCGCAGAGGAACGAGTAAAGAAGTACAGGCAAATAGACGAGGCACAGAATAAAGACCGTACCGACTCCGGAGGATAAATGCAGTTTAACAATGAGTGTCGTCACAGAATATAGATAAATCACAATCAGGGAATAATCGATGGCCAAAGCCAGCAATCGTTCGCCGATACTGGCGGGCGTTTGGCTGATTCGAACAAACTGACCGGTAATAATCGTAGATTCTGCCATTCTTGGTTAAACATTTTTAGGTTTAAGTTGCAAATATATTATAATTCTTTTACTTTTGCTTCTGCTCTCAAACAAAACTTATTCGAAATCTATTAAAAGTGATGAATGTAAACTATGTCTATGGAATCATCTTCCTGTTTTTAACATCTTGCCTTTCTCCCACAGATAGGGTAATTCCTTCTTTATTGCATGCAGATTCTTTGATAGAAGTTGGATGTGCAGATAGTGCATTGAGTATATTGGAAGGTGTGAATCTTGCAGAGTTGTCTACTATACAGTCTAGAGCTAAGTATGCCCTATTGTTAACACAAGCCAAAGATAAGAACTATATTACTCATACGGATGATTCGTTAATTCGTGTCGCTGTAGATTATTATGATACTTCCGATGATATTACCCTACGGGCAAAAGCTCATTATTATCTTGGACGAGTTTGTCAAGACAGAGGTGATATTGAAGGAACTGTACGTGAATTTTTGGTGGCAATGCCTTTAGCTGAGAAAGTGGATAATTATGATTTGAATATTCTATTGAAAAGTAATTTGGGTTTATTGTTTTGGCAGCATGGATTGCAGGAAGAGGCTGATTCTCTTTATAGACAGACTATTGAATTGGCAGAAACACATCATGATTCATTGCGTTTAGCCGTAGTGCTAGTAAGTTGTGCAGATATTTGCATGGAGC
>OIUV01000329.1_pt1 | contig 8014 bp, 6 predicted proteins | sample 1587061 | NCBI WGS metagenome assembly OIUV01 (sample SAMN02674795, study PRJEB24791) | human gut metagenome, SKBSTL041 | isolation source: stool | host: Homo sapiens | place: USA
TTTCATTAAAGTATCATATGGTGCAGTCGCTTGTACTACTAATATCCGGCTGGTATCTTGAAGGACCGGTGTTTCGGCAATGCGTATATACGGTTGAAGAGTCCGGTATTGTTCTTCCGTCAGCCCGTATATTTTCCGAAAGTCTTCCGGACGTCGGAATCTGCCTTGCTTTCTGCGGTATCGCAGAATATTGCCCGCCATCCAGGTAGGCAAGCCGAGACTGAGGAAAGTGGCGGAGTCGGCGGTATTCGGATCGAACGCTGCCGGTCTGATTTCTTTTTTCGGATAGGCGGGCGATGAATACCTGCCTCTGTAAACTGGATATTTCTTGTCCTGCTTTGCTTCTTTTATGGAAGAGATAAATTCATTATATTCCTTTTCGGATTTCGCCTGTTCAGTCGGGTCGGTTTTCTCCGGTCCGGAGAAAGCCTGCAAGAGTGCGGGGATTGTGTATACCCCTATAACAAGAACGACAAGGACGATAATGCCTTGTCGTTCGGTTTTAGTAAAATAAAAAAAGTCTTTCCACATTATAGTTTGATAAGTCCCAACTCATTGATAAAGATCAGAGAGATGGCAATCGGTGCAATATATCTTAATATAAAGATGATCAGTTTGTATACGGGAACTTTCAGCGAACCGTCATTGGTGATCTCCGACCAGACGATTTTCTTGTCGAGATACCATCCGGTAAAGATGGAAATGCACAGACCGCCGAGTGTCAGCATGATCTTAGCCGTGACAAAGTCGAATAAGTCAAAGATTCCCAATCCGAAGATGGTGAATCCTTTCATCACTCCGAGCGACAAAGAACAAAGGATACCTAAGAAGATACATCCTCCGGTCACCAGTCTGGCTGCCTTGCCGCGTGTGAAGTTGAATTCTTCGTGCAGATAAGCGGTGACCACTTCGTGCAGGGAAATGGTGGAAGTCAGTGCTGCCATGGCAAGCAATACGTAGAACATGACGGAGAAGATATAGGCCAATATCGGTACTCCGCTGAATGCCTGCTGGAATACATTGGGCAGTGTGATAAAGATAAGGCTCGGACCCGCATCCGGTTGTATGCCTACAGAAAATGCGGCCGGAAAGATAATGAAGCCTGCCAATACTGCCACAAATGTATCTATAATCCCTACGCTGAATGCTGTCTTGGTCAGATTGGTTTCTTTGCTGAAATAAGAAGCGTAGGTGCAGAGACATCCCATCCCCAGGCTAAGGGAGAAGAAAGCCTGTCCCATCGCACTCAGAAATACATTTCCGTCCACCTTGCTGAAATCCGGTTTCAGCAGAAACTCGATACCCGCACCAGCTCCCGGCAGGGTAACCGAACAGATTACAAGTATCAATATAATAATGAACAGAGTCGGCATCATGATCTTGGAAGATTTCTCGATACCTTTCTCCACGCCTTTGACAATAATAAAATGAGTAACCAACAGAAACAGAACCAACCACAAGACCGGTCGCCACGGACTGCTGGAGAACTGCTGGAAGGAAGAGATGAATTCTGTGGGAGTCTTACCCGTAAAGCCGTTCGTAAGAGCTTCATACACATACTCCAGCGTCCATCCTGCCACTACGGAATAATAACTGAGAATCAGAAAAGCTGCGAGGACTCCCATGCGTCCCACCCAGCGCCAATGAGTGCCGGGAGCTAATTTCTGATAGGCTCCCGCTGTATTTGCCCTCGAACGGCGTCCGATTAGGAATTCGGCAATCAAAATGGGAAGTCCCAAAAGGAAAACGCATCCTAAATAGATCAGTATAAAGGCTGCGCCACCGTGATTACCCGTTTCATAGGGAAATCTCCAGATGTTTCCCAATCCTACTGCCGAGCCGGCGGAAGCAAGTATTACGCCTAATTTACTTCCGAAGTTCGCTCTATCAATTTTCGTCATAAATCTTGTTTTGTCTTACAAATCGTTATAAAATGTACGTATTAAAATGCAAATATAGAAAATGATAGTTATATTTGTACCGGAATCGTAATTTTATTTAGATATGCTATCTTATATTAAGAAATATCCTATTTCACTTTTTATCATCTTAACTGTGATTTATCTGTCTTTCTTCAAACCTCCTAAAACGGACTTGAATGAAATCCCTAACTTAGATAAATTAGTTCACATCTGTATGTACTTTGGTATGTCAGGTATGTTATGGCTGGAATTTCTGCGGGCGCATCGTCGTGATGACGCACCGTTATGGCACGCATGGGTAGGGGCATTCCTCTGTCCCATACTGTTCAGCGGCTGTGTGGAATTGCTGCAAGAATATTGCACGACTTATCGGGGAGGAGACTGGCTGGACTTTGCCGCCAACTCGGTGGGTGCCATCCTTGCCAGTTTAGTGGCTTATTATGTGGTTCGTCCGCGAATGATGAGAAGGGAATAGAAGACTATAGTAATGCATAATCATACTCATGCCTATGAGAAAAAATTCTCATTGCAGTGAGAAAATATTCTCATAGGCATGAGTATTTTTTCTCATCGTGGTGAGAATTTTTTCTCAAAGGCATGAGAATACTTTGAGAAATTAACAGCGATATTATAGATAATCTACAACCGAACTGAGCTTAATTCCGTTGGACCCTTTGATCAGGATAGTGTATCCTTTCGGCTTGTCGGCTTCCAGTTCCTTTATTACTTCCTGTACGTTGGGATAGGTTTGGAAGGAGTGCTCTGCTGCTGCAAACTGATCTCCTACCAGCCATACTTTTTCGAACGCGCATTCTTTGAGGTAGTCTGCTATCTTCTGATGTTCGGCAGCGCTTTCGGCACCCAGTTCGCGCATATCACCAAGGATGAGCATTTTGTGAGGAACTTCCATGTTGCGGAAGTTCTGTAAGGCAGCCATCATGCTGGTCGGATTGGCGTTGTATGCGTCGATGATCAGTGTGTTATCGTCCGTTTTCTTTAGTTGCGAGCGGTTGTTCTGTGGTGTATATCCGGCTAAGGCTTCGTTGATCTTTGCATCTTCCACTCCGAAGAAGCGGCCGATGGTGATGGCAGCCAGTGCATTGGGGAAGTTGTATTCTCCGATCAGTTGCGTCTGAACCTGATAGGATTTACCATCCTTGCCCGCTTTCCATTCGAAAGTGAGGTAAGGGGAGTTGCCGGTGATTCGTCCGTTTACGTAAAGGTCATCTTCGGTGCCGTAAGGGATCAGGTTCAGTCCTTCGGCAATGTTCATCAGATAAGCATTGTCGTGATGGATAAAGACGGTAGAACCTTCTTTCTTACGGAGAAAGTCATAAAGTTCTCCTTTGGTTTTTATCACACCTTCGAAAGAACCGAAGCCTTCCAAATGGGCTTTGCCTACATTGGTGATGATACCGCAGTCCGGCTCTGCGATTTCGCTGAGGAATTTGATTTCTCCCGGATGATTGGCGCCCATCTCGATGACGGCAAGGTCGTGTTCCGCTTTCAGGCGGAGCAGGGTAGAGGGCACGCCGATGTGGTTGTTCAGATTACCTAGCGTATAAAGAATGTTGTGGCTCTGAGAGAGTACGGCGGAGATCAGTTCCTTCGTAGTCGTCTTGCCGTTGGTACCAGTGATACCGATTACTCGTGTACCCAGCTGGCGGCGGTGGTAATTGGCAAGCTGCTGCAATGTTTGCAGGCAGTCGTCTACGAGTATATATCGTTGATCGCCTTCAATCGCGTATTCGGATTCGTCGATGACAGCATAGGCGCAACCGGTTTCCAATGCTTTTCCGGCAAAAGCGTTTCCATTGAATGACTCGCCTTTCAGAGCGATAAACAGTGATCCTTCAGGACAGTTCCGACTATCGGTCGTCACTAATTGGCAATCCAGAAATATCTGGTAAAGAGCAGAAAGTTTCATAGCCTGAGCTTTTATTTTTAAATGTTGCAAAGATAGGCTATTCTTTCGGATTTGGTATCGGTCAGAAGCGTTTTTTACTCAGCATATACCAAAGGAAGAGTCAGCACCATCCGGCACCCGTCCGTATAGGATGAATCGATGTGGAGGCTGCCTCCTAACTTTTCGGCAATCGTCCGGCTGATCGACAGTCCGAGGCCCGTGCCCTGTGAGAAGGAGTTCATTTTGTAGAAGCGTTCGAATACTTTTTCCTGTTTCTCCTTAGGGATTCCTATACCGGTGTCGGTAACGCTGATCTCGAGTTTCTTTTCTGCTTCCAATACCGAATAAGTCAGTTCGATGCTGCCATGAGTCGTGAATTTGATCGCATTGTGTGCCAGATTGGCAAGTAACTGCGAAATGCGTTCCGGATTGCTGAGTATGATTAGTTTTTCCCTTTCCGGTTTGAAAAGGAATTCGACTGTGTCTTGTTTCTGCATTTTAGCTACTTCGATAGATAGCTGGCAGATCATATTGATATCCGTTTGGATATTTGTAGGGAGCTTGTTATATTGGTCGAGCTCCGACAATGCGAGCACATCGGTCACGAGTCGAAGCAGATCGTCCGTGTTGGCTTTGATGATGTTGACGAATTCTTTCGTTTCCTCATTGCCGTAGTGGTCACTTAATACTTGTGAGAAGCCTATGATCGAATTGAGCGGTGTCCGTATTTCGTGAGACATACTCTGAATAAAAGTCGTTTTCATCTGGCTGGTCGCTTCTGCCTGATCTCTGGCTTTGCGCAGTTCTTCTCTCGAATAAGTCAGTTCTTCGTTCTTATTTCTTAATTCACTTTCCGAGGCCTTCAGCCTCCGGTTCAGACGGCTTTCCCGATATAAGAACAAGAAGAGGATGGCTAACAGGATGATCAATGAAAAAATCAGCGTCGTTTTATTGCTCAACTCCTTTTCTTTTGTCCGAAGCATTAATTCCTTTTTCTCCGCATTGAGCTTTTCTACATTTAGCAGCGTGGCATATTCGCTGCTCGCCAGTTGTTCATTGGCTATTTTCAAAGAATCGTCTACTTCAATATACTTTTTCAGAAATTTCACCGCTTCATCCGGTCTGCCCATCTGTCTGTAGATTTCTCCTTTGAGGCGGTATTGTCCGCTGCTCATGGCGTACTCATTCAGCCGTTGCTCTTCGGTTTTCTGCTTCTCGACAGCTTCCAGTGCCTTGACGAACTGTTTGCTGCGCTGGTAGTAGAAAGCCTCTGTGCGGTAAAACCTTTTTTTGAGTGAGTCCAGCCTTTTGTCCTGGTCGAACAGTTCCCTGCATTCTTTCAGCATCTTCTCCGCTGCTGAGAAATCTTTAAATTCACTGTAATACTCTACGTATGTCAGCTTTGCCAGTATTTTATGGCTGGCGGAGTTGGCTGTTTTTACTGCTTTTTCCAGTGCTTCCAGCGCTGGTTCCGGCTGATGATGCGTAATGTAGTAATTGGCAAGTTGAGCGTAAGTATTACTGATATTATAGTTTTCTAATTTGTATTTTTCGGTCAGTTCGATTTCTTTCACGCGCCATTCGGACGCCATGACATCAAAGTTCTTGATTGTGTAAATCTGCGACATGATGTTGTAGCAGTACATGAGTCCGGTCTTGTTGTCCTCGGCTTGTGCCTCTTTCAGCACTTTTTCGGCTTCATAGAGGGCGATGTTACTCCTTCCGGTTTTCAGGTAATATAGGATCAGCCGGTTGGCCCAGGCGAAATAGTAGTACTTGGACTGCTGTATTTCTTTAGCGAATTGTTTTACCTTATTGGTATAAAAAATGATGCTGTCTTCATTATTGGCCTGGTAATAATAATAGTCCAGCCGGGTGGAGAGAGCTACCGCCTGCATCCGCTGGTCGTTTTGTCCGCTAGCCATACGGAACAGCGTATCGGACATACTCAGCACGACCGGTTCCAGCAAATGTTCCTGGCAACGCTGATAGTAGGCATACAAAGAGGAATCAACGTTATAAACTTCAGCTTCTTTCTGGGCTTTTGCAGGAATAACGATGAACAAAAAAGAGACAAGGTATCCTAAGATAATTCGGGACAATCGGCTCATGGTATTCGTTTTCGGTAGTTCTATTGATTGCTATTGATTGCAAATATACGTTTATTTCCTAATTTTAATACGAATACTTGCTTTTTTTATCTACATTTGCAACAGTCTAACTGGAATATAATCAAGAATGAAATTGATCTCTCCAACTTATATAAATGTGAAAGGACGTCTGCTCGATCTTGCTACTCCGCAAGTGATGGGTATTCTCAATGTGACACCCGATTCTTTTTATTCCGGCAGCCGGATGCAGACGCAGGAGGAAATTGCAGCGAGGGCACGGCAGATCATCGATGAAGGAGCCTCTATCATTGATATCGGAGCTTACTCCTCGCGCTCGAACGCCGAACACATCACCGCCGAAGAAGAAATGAACCGCTTACGTACCGGACTGGAGATCGTAAACCGGAATCATCCGGATGCTATCGTTTCGGTCGATACTTTCCGGGCGGATGTAGCCGAACAGTGTGTGGAGGAGTATGGCGTAGCTATCGTCAATGATATCGCTGCCGGTGAGATGGACAACCGGATGTTTGAGACTGTGGCCCGCCTGGGAGTGCCTTATATCATGATGCACATGCAGGGAACTCCCCAAAATATGCAGAAAGAACCCCATTATGATAATTTGATGAAGGAAGTGTTCATGTACTTTGCTCGCAAGGTGCAACAACTTCGTGAATTGGGTCTGAAAGACATTATACTCGATCCGGGTTTTGGTTTTGGGAAGACACTGGAGCATAATTATGAGTTGATGGCTCACCTGGAAGAGTTCAGCATTTTCGAACTTCCACTGTTAGTCGGTGTTTCCCGGAAATCAATGATTTATAAACTATTGGGAGGAACTCCGCAGGATTCATTGAATGGAACAACCGTACTGGATACCGTTGCGTTAATGAAAGGAGCGAACATTCTTCGGGTGCATGACGTGCGCGAAGCGGTGGAAGCCGTCCGGATTGTGGATAAACTGAGAACTGAGAGTGAATATGGCAAATGATAGAATGGCATTATCCGTTGGTGATACTCTCTTGTCGTTTGTGAATTAATAACTTGTAATAAGTAATAAGTACCGTGTTTTTTGACGTTGGCATAAAAGATTTTATCGATATTCTGCTGGTAGCTTTTGTTTTGTACTATACCTACAAATTGATGAAAGCTTCCGGTTCTATCAAGGTGTTCACCGGAATTCTGGTTTTTATCCTGATCTGGCTGGTGGTGACGCAAGTGCTGGAAATGAAATTGTTGGGCTCTATTTTCGACACATTGATGAATGTGGGTGTGATCGCGTTGATTGTTCTTTTTCAGGATGAGATACGCCGTTTCCTCTTGACTTTGGGATCTCACCGACATGTCAGCGCACTGGCCCGTCTTTTTAACGGTTCGAAAAAAGAGTCGTTGAAGCATGACGATATCATGCCGGTGGTAATGGCTTGTTTGAATATGGGGAAGCAAAAAGTCGGTGCATTGATTGTCATAGAGCATAACGTTCCTTTAGACGAAGTCGTCCGTACGGGCGAGCTGATTGATGCGGCGATCAACCAACGTTTAATCGAAAATATATTCTTCAAGAATAGTCCGTTGCACGATGGCGCAATGGTAATCAGCAAAAAACGTATCAAGGCGGCAGGATGTATTCTTCCTGTATCCCATGATTTGAATATACCGAAAGAACTGGGCTTGCGACATCGCGCAGCAATGGGAATCTCTCAACAGTCGGATGCTCATGCAATTATTGTTTCGGAAGAAACAGGCGGTATCTCCGTAGCCTATCGCGGGCAATTCTACCTTCGCTTGAACGCGGAAGAATTGGAAAGTCTGCTGACAAAAGAAAACTGATTTTATAGTGATAGGCCAATGGTCAAATAATGATGGTCGTTTTATAACTATCATTATTTGACCATTGGTGTTTTATTTATTATCTTTAGGGCAATAACAATAGATATGAATAATCCTTTTGTGACTTAATGGTTATGTTTCTGCCAGGTATTTCTGCGATCGGGAATAAATGAAATAAAGCAAAATAGCGCCAATTGGCGCTATTTTGCTTTATTTCTAACCCTTTTTGAATGATAATTATGCCC
>OIUV01000362.1_pt1 | contig 7720 bp, 7 predicted proteins | sample 1587061 | NCBI WGS metagenome assembly OIUV01 (sample SAMN02674795, study PRJEB24791) | human gut metagenome, SKBSTL041 | isolation source: stool | host: Homo sapiens | place: USA
TCTGAAAGGGGCGAGCAGCCCCTTTCTCGTGGATCCAGCGCGTCGAAATCGCTGGTGCTTTTCTGGTTCTCTTTTGGCACGCAAAAGAGAACATTAACCTAGCGTAAGAGCGCTCTGCCCCGCGCACAGGCGCGCACGCCTGCTTAAAAAGAACTAATCGTCCCCCTCTGCTCTCTTTATCGCCTCTTTGATGACCGGATACGCAAACCCCCGCCGGGCCAGCGCAGCCACAACAAGGTCTTTCCGCCCTGCGGCCAGCTTGCTGCGATACCGCCCCTCCACGAGGGCGGCGGCAGCTTCCAGCTCCGGGTCTTCGCCCGCTTCATCCGGGGTATAGACCTCTTCCAGCGCAGCAGAGATCTGCTGCGCGTCCAGCCCCTTCTGCCGCAGGTTCTGCGCGGCGGCGCGGCGGCTCTTGCGGGCGGCCAGCAGGCCGTGGGCGCGGGTCAGGGCATAGCGCTCGTCGTCCACATACTGCCGCTCCACCATCTCGGCCACCACAGCGGCGGCGGTGGGCTGGGTGAAGCGCCGCCCCAGCCGCTCATAGAGCTGGCCGGACGAAAGCTCCTGCCCGGCCAGAAGCTCCATCGCACGGGCGCGGGCCTTGGCGGCGTCGGTGGATTTTTCCTCCTCGGCCAGCGGACGGCCCCTTCTCGAAAAAGCCATTTAGTCTTCCACCATGATGTCCAGCTCGCTCTCGCTGCTGCGGGCCGGTGCTTTGACGACCGGCTCCTTGGAGGCGGAAGCGGTCTCGCCGCCCTCCTCCTTGTCCGCCGCAGCGGCAGCCTTGCCCACCGGGCGGCGGGTGGCGTAGAGCTTATCCGCGTTGGCGCGGATCTGGCCCTCGATGTCGTTGGCGATCTCGGGGTTGTCCTTGAGGAACTGCTTGGCGTTGTCGCGGCCCTGACCCAGACGGATGTCGCCGTAGTTGAACCATGCGCCGCTCTTCTGGACGATGCCCAGCTTGACACCCACATCCAGCAGCTCGCTCATTTTGGAGATACCCTCGCCGAACATGATGTCGAACTCGGCCTCACGGAACGGAGGCGCCACCTTGTTCTTGACGATCTTGGCGCGGGTATGGTTGCCGATAAACTGGCCGGAAGAGTCCTTCAGGCCCTCGACGCGGCGGATGTCGATGCGGACAGAGGAATAATACTTCAGTGCGCGGCCGCCGGTAGTGACTTCGGGGTTGCCGTAGACGATGCCCACCTTCTCACGCAGCTGGTTGATGAAGACGCAGACGGTGTTGGTCTTGCCGATGACGCTGGTGAGCTTGCGCATGGCCTGACTCATCAGACGTGCCTGCAGGCCGACGTGGCTGTCGCCCATCTCGCCCTCGATCTCGGCGCGGGGCACCATAGCGGCCACAGAGTCCACAACGATGGCGTCGATGGCACCGGAACGCACCAGCGCCTCGCAGATTTCCATCGCCTGCTCGCCGGTGTCGGGCTGGCTGACCAGCAGCTCGTCGATGTTGACGCCCAGCGCTGAGGCATAGGCCGGGTCAAGGGCGTGCTCGACATCGATGAAGGCCACCTCGCCACCCTTCTTCTGGGCCTCGGCGAGGATGTGGAGGGCCAGTGTGGTCTTACCGCTGGATTCCGGTCCGAACACCTCGATGATACGTCCGCGGGGCACACCGCCCACGCCCAGCGCGAGGTCGAGGCCGAGGCTGCCGGTAGAGATGGCGTCCACCTGCATGGCGGTGTTGTCGCCCAGCTTCATGATCGCGCCCTTACCAAACTGCTTTTCAATCTGGGCCAGCGCCGTTGCCAGCGCATCCTTCTTTGCGCCCGGCTCCGTCTTCTGGGTGGCGGGGGCGACATTGTTGTTCTGATTTTTTGCCATAGCGTGCTGCTCCTTTATCGCTTTACCTGCGGGGTGCAGGCTGTGCTGTACCGATTCTTTCCTCTATAGTATATCACAGATTTCAGATATGACAACAGATAGTTGTTGATATTTTTTTATTTTCTCACGCTTATTCTGCTCTGCGGGCCATTACGCAGCGGTCGTTGCCGCCAAAATCCTTCCGGCAGGTGATGTCCACCCAGCCGTTTGCTTCCAGCAGGGCCTCCACAGCCTCCCGCTGCTGCCAGCCGATCTCCAGCGCCAGCGCACCGCCGGGGCGGAGGACCTTCTGGTAGTGTTCCGCGATGGCCCTGTAAAATACGAGTCCGTCGTCCCCGGCCTCCAGCGCCATGGCCGGCTCTTTCGCCACCTCGGGCTGCAGCTCCCGCATCTCCTGCGCCGTCAGGTAGGGCGGATTGGAGACGATGAGATCCAGATGCCCTTCGGGCAGGGTCTGCCAGTAGGTAAAGAGGTCGCCCTCCACCGGCTCCGCAGCGCGGGCAGTCCGGAAGTCCCAGTCGAAGGCCGGTGCCTCAAAGGGCGAAGCATCCAGCACATTTTCGGTGCTGCCGCCCTGCCCCTTCAGGGCCAGACGGGTGTTCTTTTCGAGGTAGGCATAGGCCTCCGGGCTTTTTTCCACGCAGGTAACGACCGCCGCCGGGCAGAGCCGCTTGACGCCGAGGCCAAGACAGCCTGTTCCGGCGCAAAGATCCAGCACACGCGGCGTTTCCACGCCTGCCAGCATCCCGGCAGCAGCTTCGGCCACCACCTCGGTGTCGGCGCGGGGGCAGAGCACCCCCGGCCCCACGGCCAGCTCAAAGTCAAGGAAGGGCCAGCTGCCGCAGAGGTACTGCAAAGGCTCCCGGGCTGCGCGGCGGAGGGTCAGCGCCTCCAGTCTGGCCGCTTCGTCGGCGTCCAGCGGGCGGTCTGTGAGCCGGGCGTCCCGACCTGTGGCCAGCCGGAACAGCTCCCGGGCGTCGAAGTCCGCATCGGGACAGCCTGCCGCCGTCAGACGCTCCTCCACTTCCCGGACGGCGGCCCGGGGCAGCATCCCTTCGCTTACCATGTTCCGTCCTCCGGCTTTTCGGGCAAAACGGGCGTCACGGCTGCAATGGCCACCTCGATCATGCTGTCATCGGGTTCAAAGACGGTCAGCCGCTGCACCCAGAGACCGGGCTGGCGGATGATGCGGGTCGCGAGGTTATCCGAGCGGCCGCACCATTTCAGCAGCTCGTAGCTGATGCCCATGACCACAGGCAGAAGCAGCAGCTTGAAGACCACACGGAGGCTGGTGCTGCTCCACGGCAGGACACTGTAGAGAAAGACGCTGACGATGACCACCAGAATGAGGAAGCTGGTTCCGCAGCGGGGGTGGAAGCGGGTATACTTGCGGACATTCTCCACGGTCAGCTCGTCGCCGGCCTCGTAGCAGGCGATGGTCTTGTGCTCGGCACCGTGGTATTCGAAGACACGGTGGATCTCTTTCATCTTGGAGATGGCCACCATGTAGGTCAGAAAGATGGCGACCTTGAGCAACGCTTCGAGGATGACCTTCGGCCAGCGGGTCAGGACGACCACCTTGCCGAGACCGCCCACCAGCACCGTGGGCAGAACGGTGAAGAGCAGGATGGCGAACAGGCCGCCCACAAGGGCCGCACCGGCCATCAGGATGTCTTCGGCCTTTTTGCCCAGATGCTCGCCCACCCATTTTTCAAAGGCAGACTCTTCCTCTTCGGCGTCGTACTCGTCGCCCATGCTCACCTGTGCGGAGTACATCATGTACCGGTAGCCGGTAATGAGGCTCTCGATCATCGAGATAGCCCCCCGCACGATGGGGATCTTTGCCCAGATGCCGTGTTTGGGGGTGTCCTCGATCTTGGTCTCAATGGTGCCGTCCGGCTTGCGCACGGCGCAGCAGATCTGCTTCGGGCCGCGCATCATGATGCCCTCCATCAGGGCCTGACCGCCTACGCTGGTCTTGAAGCATTCCTTCTTGGGTTCGTGATTCATAAAATGGATTTCTCCTGTCCGTTTTTTAGCCTCTATCTTACCACATAAATGTGACAAAATCTTACTTTTTGTAGAGCGGCAGGCCCAGCGTCACTACAGTGCCCCGGCCCAGCGTGCTCTTGATGTCCATCGTGCCGTCGAGGGCGGTCATGATGGAGTCCACCAGTGCCAGACCGATGCCGCTGCCCCGCACCGAGTTGCTGCCCTTGTAGAACTTGGTCTTGACGTTTTCCAGATCTTCCGGCGGGATGCCCCGGCCCTGATCGAGGATCTCCACGAAGGCCTTGTACTCCCCGGCCCAGAGCTTGACGGTGATCCGTCCGCCGGGGGCAGAATATTTGATGGCATTGTCCATGATGTTGATGAACACCTGCCGCAGTCGGTCGGGGTCGGCGTAGACCGGGATCATCTCCTCCGGCTCATTGTACACCAGCACAAGCCCCTCCCGCTGGATGCGGGCCTCGCAGAAGAGCACCGCGTCGGTCAGCTCCGCCACGAGGTCGAGGGGGCGGCAGGTCATCTTGAGGCGTCCGTTCTGCAAGCGGCTGAAATCCAGCAGCTCTTCCACCATGTTGTAGAGGCGGGCCGTCTCGTTGTTGATGATCTCGAGGCCCTTGCGGTAGTTCTCGTCGGAGGGGTCGTCCAGCGTGCGCAGCGTCTCCACCCAGCCCCGGATGGAGGTGAGCGGGGTGCGCAGCTCGTGGGAGACAGAGCTGATGAACTCGTTCTTCATCTTTTCTGTCTCCTCGAGACCCTCAGCCATCCGGTTGATGGTGCCCCGCAGACGGTCTACCTCGTCCCGCTCGTCGCCGGTGACGGGCAGACGGACGTCCAGCTCACCCCGGGCGATGCTGGCGGCAGTGCGCTCCACCTGCCCCAGCGGCACCACGATGCTGCGGATGAAGTACAGGCCGGACATCACGGTGAAAGCAAGGATCACCGCCGCGATCACAACACTTACCGCGAGGGCGTTCTTGATCTGCGCTCCCACAAGGGTCAGGCTGGTGACAAGACGCATCGCCGCCACATCCTCGGCGGCGTATGGCACCAGATAACAGGCCGCCATCACCAGCTCGCCGGACTGGGTGCGGTAGACCGCCACACCAAGGCCATCAGAAGCCTCCTGCGCCTGCTCAAAGTCGGTGCGGGTGACGATGCCCTCGGCATCGGTGCCGCTGGACGAGGCGATCACGCCGCCGTAGCTGTCCAGCAGCATGAACTCGTATTTGTCCTTGTCGGAGAACTGCTCCACCATCCGGCGCAGCGCTACGCTGCGGCTGGCGGCGGTCTTCTGGCTCGTCTCGCCGGTGTACATCTTGAGCTGGCCGGTGATGGACGAAAAGCGGCGGTACATGGTCTGCTGGACGCCGTTGTAGTAGCTGCGGGTGGTGCTGTAGAGGAACATGACCTCCACCAGCAGCACCAGCAGCACCGTAATGAGCAGACTGCCCTGCAGCCATCTCCGGGTAATGCCGCTTCGCATGGCGTTTTCTCCCTTTCCGTTCTTACTCCTCCCACCGATACCCATATCCCCACACCGTGAGGATATGGGCCGGGTGGCTGGGTTCATCCTCCACCTTCATCCGCAGACGGCGGATGTTCACGTCCACGATCTTGACGTCACCGAAGTAGTTCTCGCCCCAGACCCCTTTCAGGATGCGCTCCCGCACCAGCGCAACGCCGGGGTTGCGGAAGAACAGCTCCATGATCTGGAACTCCACCTGCGTCAGCTCGATGGGTTTGCCCGCCTTGAGCAGGACGCGGCGGTTCTCGTCCAGCACAAAGCTGCCGCTTACCAGCGAGACCGGGGCCTGCTCCCCCGCCGCCGTGCTGGCCGAACGGCCTACGCGGCGGCAGAGGGCCTCCACCCGGGCCAGCAGCTCGCTGACGCTGAAGGGCTTGGTCATATAGTCGTCGGCACCGATGGACAGGCCGCGGATCTTATCCTGCTCCTGCCCCTTGGCACTCAGGATGATGATGCCGATCTTCTGGTCGGTGCGGCGGATGGTCTCGCAGAGCGAGAAGCCGTTCATGCCCGGCAGCATCACGTCCAGAATGGCCGCATCGCAGCCCGGGCGCTGCTCCAACAGCGGCAGAGCCGCTTCGGCGCTGTCCGCCTCCACAGCCTCCATCCCGGCCAGACGCAGGTTCAGCGCTATCATCTCACGAATGCTGGCCTCATCTTCCACTACCAGAACCTTGACCATTTATCGTTCCTCCGTTTCTCGCCTGCTTGCCCTGTGCGCAAGGCCCGGCATTTTACGAAAAATCATTTTTACTCCGTCAGCTTAGATCTGCCCGGCCTGAGAGGGCTAATTCAGCCGATACAGCGACCGGGAGAGCCGGTAATCCGGGTCCTCGATGGTCACATCCGGGCCGAGCTTTGCCTGCATCTGGCGGGACGCCACCACGCCGAGGCGGACCCAGCCCACCGCGCTCTCGCTGGAAGAGGCCATCCGGATGGTCAGCACCAGCTTATTCTCGTCCACCGTCCGCAGCTCCACGGCACCTTCCACCTCCGCGCTGTCGGTCAGCATCAGGTTGCCCTCCCACTCGATGGGCAGGGCGATATAGCAGCCCGTCTCCTCGTCCAGAAGGCCGAAGCTCTTCTCCGGCGCGGCGGCAGTGTAATCCATCCAGACGATGAAGTCCATCCGTCGGCTCTGGCTCATGTTCAGCAGGCCTGCCTCGTCGGGCTGGGTGGGGATCTCCACCGTGCCGTCGCCGTCCAGATCCCGGCTCACGAGGTTGGGTACGTTGCGCAGGGAGGCGTTGTACAGCTCCTCGCTGCTGATCTGAGATGCAGGCACCATCTGCTGGCTCTCCTCATCGAACCGCAGCAGCACCGAGGCCAGATTGTTGCCCGAGATGCCCGTCCAGCCGTCCAGCACCAGATAGTGCCTGCCGTCCGCACCGAGTCCTGCCGCCACCGAGGCGCAGCCCGAGAATTTATCCCCCGACAGCGCCATCACGGCCACCTGCTGGAAACGTCCGTCCTTGTCCACGGTCAGCAGCTCGATCTGGACGCCGCTGCCCTCCTGCGTGGACATCAGGATCAGGTCTTCGTTGCCGCCGCCGGTGATATCCTCCACAAGGTACTGCTCATAGGCCTGTTCGAGGATGGCCGACACCTCACCGTTCTCGTAGGAATAGACCGCCAGATAACGATCCTCCTGCGAAGCCGTATAACCCACCACCAGCTGGGCCGTGCCGCCCGCCTGTAGCTGCGCCAGCCGGACATTGTCCACCGTGTCGGCGAGGCCCTCTACCGTCTGGCTCACCTGCCAGCTGCCCTCGCTGTTCTTGCGCAGAAAGGCGACGCATACATTGGAGGTGAGGGTCGTGGTATAGAACACCGCCGCATCCTGCTGGCCGTCACCGTCAAAATCCTGTAGGACGAAGGGGGAAAGCAGGTCGCCCTGCATCGGGTATTTCAGCTGGGCGCTCTCCCCCAGCCAGTCGTTCAGGGCCGCTTGCAGCGCACCGTAATCGCCCGCAAGGCGGGGCGCACGCAGCAGCTCCTCCACCTGCATCGTCTCCTGCATGGGGAAGCTGCACCCGGTCAGCAGCAGGCAGAGCGCCAGTGTCAGCGCCGCAGCCCGCAGCCATCCTTTGATTTTCAACATATCCCCTCCTGCCTGTGGAAATCTGCATACCATAACAGTATCAGTATATCACGCAAGGGGGACGATGCCAAGCGGCGAAAACAGAAAAAAGCCCTCTCCCGGACGGGAAAGGGCTTTTTGATACTGATCTTATTCAGTCAGAGAAGCTTAGACAAGCTCCAGAACTGCCATCTCAGCAGCGTCGCCGCGGCGAGCGCCGATCTTGATGATGCGGGTGTAGCCGCCGTTGCGGT
>OIUV01000365.1_pt1 | contig 7693 bp, 3 predicted proteins | sample 1587061 | NCBI WGS metagenome assembly OIUV01 (sample SAMN02674795, study PRJEB24791) | human gut metagenome, SKBSTL041 | isolation source: stool | host: Homo sapiens | place: USA
AGCAATATAAAAACAAAAAAATATGGCTGAACCTCAATGGAATTAACTATCGTGCAGACGTATGGATTAATGGACATCAAATAGGGAAAAAAGAAGATGTAGTAGGCATGTTCCGCCGCTTCAAATTCGATATAACCGATTATATCCAGCCCACACAGAACTGTATTGCTATAAAAATATATCAAGTGGACCATCCCGGAACTCCTAACCCCGGAACACAATTTATAGCCTTTGGGCCTAACCGTGGTACGGCTTCCGATTTGTTCAAAGATGAAACATTAAAATTCACAGGTGGTTGGGATTGCGCCCCTGTAGTGCGTGACCGGAATATGGGTATTTATCAGTCCGTCACCCTGGAAGCAACCAGCCAGGTCACTATTGAAGACCCATATATTATCACTACTCTACCCCAAAAAGATACAACAGTTGCTGACATTACAATCAAAGCGACTGTACACAATCATTCGGATAAGATGATAAGCGGTAAAGTTAAAGCAACAATTCGCCTTATCAACGAATTAGTTTATCCGAGTTACACACGTAAACTGGCTGGAAGCATGAAACCGATAAGCGTAACTCTGCCTGTCACAATGCTCCCCAATGAAAGTAAAGAAATAATATTATCTCCCCAGAAGTTTTCCGTCTTATCTATACAGAACCCATACTTATGGTACCCAAACGGATATGGAGAGCAATATATGCACAGTCTCGATTTATCATTCGACATGAATAATGGGAAATCGTCCGATCGGGAGAAGGTAAACTTCGGAATTCGCGAAGTAACTTCGGAATTAATGAAAAACGGGGAAGAATATGGTCGTGTATTCTTTATCAATGGCAAACGCATCTTCTGTAAAGGGGGATGGATACAACCGGATGTACTTCTCGACGACTCACCCAAACGAATTTATGACCAGGCACGATTAATGGCAAATGCCAACATTACTTTGATCGGCAGTGAAGATATGCCTTCCCCTTCCGAAGATTGGCTAGATAGCTGGGATAAATACGGACTGATGAACTGGCATGTATTTTATCAATGCTACCGAATGTTCCCGGGACGTGACAACCAGCATAATCCTCTCAACAATGACTTAGCTATCGCTTGCGTGAAAGACATGGTCAAAAGATACCGTAATCATCCCTGTATCATTGCATGGTTCGGAGTTAATGAAGTGTTGGTAGATGAAGAATTGTATCATCCGACCAAAGAAGCCGTATTAAGCCTCGACACGACACGCCCCTACATACCGACTACCAGTATCAGTTGGGACGTAGACAAACTAACTCCTTATTTAAAACCGGACTTACCAACCGGTACTACCGATGATGGCGCTCCCGACTATAACTGGGCACCCTCCGATTACTACTTCGACAAAGTAGAAGAGGTTTATCTGCAAATGTTCAGAAACGAATTAGGCATGCCTTCCGTACCTGTATACGAAAGTTTGAAAAAGTTTATACCTACCATTGATAAGCCACTCGACCGGAGAAATCCGATTTATCCATTAGACAGTATATGGGCGGAACACGGAGCATGGGACACCAATAACTTCTGCTATCGTGCATACGACAATGCAATCCGAACCTTCTATAGCGACCCAGTCAGTAGCGAGGATTATGCATATAAAGGCCAGCTAGTAAGTTCAGAAGGGTATCGTGCCATGTTTGAGGCAGCCAACCACCGGATGTGGGATATCACAACAGGGATAATGATCTGGAAACTAAACTCTTGTTGGCCCGATGTCTGCTGGCAAATTTATGATTGGTATCTGTCACCCAATGCTTCTTACTATTTCTCTAAGAAAGCAATGGAACCCATTCATATTCAAATGAATGCAAATACGAACCGGATTTCTGTGATAAACGCTACTCATCAAGAATTTAAATCTGTTATAGCCAAAGCCAGAATCATAGACTATTCGATGAAAGAATGCTGGGCATACACAGATACCATATCCGTGGGCGCCGACCAATATAAAGAATTAGAAACCGTACCTCAACGAGGTGACCTTTCTGCCATATATTATATAAAGCTGGAATTAGAAGACTTAAACAGAAATCTTATTTCTGAAAACTTATATTGGCGTTACTCGCAACATCAAAATTTCTATTGGCTGGTAAATATGCCTAAAGTTACATTAAAGCAAGATTTAAAACTTCAAAAACAAGAAAAAGAGTATCAGATCACGCTTACTTTAACGAATGACTCTGATAAATTATCCTTTTTCAACCACTTAATGATACAAAGAGAAAAAACAAAAGAAGTCGTAAATCCGGTATTCTGGAGTGATAACTTCATTTCATTGTTCCCTAATGAGACCCGTACCATCACTGCGACAGTATCCATAGAGGATTTACATGGAGAAAATCCTATAATTATTATTAAATAACTAATAAAACCAAGAAACATGAAACTATTACTTACAACCTTGGCAATAGTCTATCTAAGTTTGTTCATGAGCCTGCAAGCACAAGAACAGGTACGGGTTATCCCCTATCCTGCTGAAGTCACCATGCAAGCAGAAACGTGTAAACTCAAATCGGGTCAGAAAATCCACTATCTGGATGCCAGTTTATATAAAGAAGCAGCATTCCTTGAAAAGAAACTCGCTGATTTAAACTATAAAATGAAAGTAATCCCCGGCAAAAAAGCTGTGAAAGGAATCAACTTATCATTAAACAATAGACTGCAAAACAAAGAGGGCTATCAGCTGATTATCGCCCCCAAACAGGTCCTAATCAAAGGAGGAAGTCCAGCTGGAGTTTTCTATGGTATTCAAACGCTATTACAGCAGTTAACCAACGGAGATCTAAGATGTGGAACGATAGAAGACGCCCCGCGTTATGAATGGAGAGGATATATGCTTGATGAAGCACGTCACTTTTCCGGCGAAAAAAGGGTAAAACAAATCCTTGACCTGATGGCATATTATAAGATGAATCGCTTCCATTGGCATCTGACAGACGCACAAGGATGGAGAATCGAAATTAAACAATACCCTAAACTGGCAACTATAGGAGGAGAAGGTTGCCATAGTGATCCGGATACACCGGCACAATATTATACACAAGAGCAGATCCGTGATATCATAGCATATGCCAAAGAACGTCATATTGAAATTATACCCGAAATAGACATGCCCGGACATGCCACAGCAGCCAATAAAGCTTACCCGGAATACTCAGGCGGAGGAACGGAAGAACATCCGGAATTCACTTTTAACGTCGGCAAAGAAGAAACTTATACTTATCTGACTAATATACTAAAAGAAATAGCTGCCTTATTCCCTTCTCCATATTTACATATCGGAGGCGACGAAGTAGCTTACGGAATCAAGGCATGGGAAACAGACCCACATGTACAAGCACTATTGAAACGCGAAGGGTTACAAACTGTAAAGGAAGCAGAACGCTACTTTATGCATAGAATGACAGATGTAGTAAACTCACTAGGTAAAACTTTAGTCGGTTGGGATGAACTTCTCGACTTGAATGTAAAGCAAGATAATACTATCATTATGTGGTGGAGACATGATAAACCCGATTACCTGCGCAAATCACTGACCAAAGGATATTCGACTATCATGTGTCCGCGCAAACCGCTTTATTTTGACTTCGTACAATATAAAGACCACAAATGGGGACGAATCTGGGACGGATTCTGCCCAATAGAAGATGTATATGCTTTCCCCGACAAATGGTTTGCCGAATGGGGAGTGTCAGCCTCTGACCTCTCACATGTCAAAGGCATACAGGCCAATACATGGACGGAACTAATGCATACTAAAGATCGGGTAGATTTCATGATCTTTCCCCGCCTCTGCGCACTGGCAGAATCAGCTTGGTCCGCACCGACAGTCAAAGACTACGACAAGTTCCTGTCACGTATGGAAGATGCATTCACCTTATTTGATAAGCTGAATATTTATTACTTTGATTATCGTAATCCTCAGCACCATCCGGAACCGGCTGGTCCTGTCATCAAAAAGAAAGAAAAAATACAAATGGATTTCCGTGACTAAAAAAAGAAATGCTACATGAAGATTCTTATCTACTTTTTAATAATTGTACTGTGGAGCATCAATATGGAGGCAAAAGTCAAATTGCCTCCACTACTTAGTGACAATATGGTCTTACAGCAAAAAAGCAATGTACGAATCTGGGGAAAAGCGACTCCAAATTCTACTGTTGTAGTAACTCCTTCATGGGCAAATAAGGAAGTCAAAACCCATGCTGACGAAAAGGGGTGTTGGGAATTACAGATCACAACGCCTGCTGCCAGTTTCGAAGAATATACATTAACACTGACGGATGGAGAACAATCTGTCACTTTGCAGCACCTCCTGATCGGAGAAGTCTGGTTATGTGCCGGACAATCAAATATGGTAATGCCTTTGAACGGATTTGATTATTGTCCCATAAGCGACTCCAATAATGTCATAGCAGATGCTCCCAATCATCCGGGAATACGAATGGTAACCATAAAGCCGACAGTAAAACTATCTCCGCAGGAGTATGCAGAAGGAAGCTGGCAGCAACCAACTACGGAAAATGCTCCGAAGTTTAGTGCAGCCGCCTATCATTATGCATTAACTTTACAACGGACCTTACAGATTCCTATAGGAGTTATCACCTGTGCATGGGGAGGCTCAAGAGTAGAAGGTTGGCTACCTAAAGAAATACTACAAACCTACAAAGATGAAGACCTGACTTTAATAGGAAGTGACAAGACACCAGTCTATTTACAATCGATGTTAATGTATAATGGAATTTTATACCCCTGTCACAAATATACAATAAAAGGTTTTATCTGGTATCAAGGAGAAAGTAATGTAAGAAGTAGCAGAACATACGCCGAACGCCTAGCTACAATGGTAAAACATTGGCGATCAATATGGAAACAAGGAGACCTGCCTTTCTACTATGTCCAACTATCCAGCATAGACCGCCCGAGTTGGACTTGGTTCAGGGACAGCCAACGCCGTCTGGCGCAAACCGTATCGAATACGGGTATGGCCGTTAGTAGCGATCGCGGGGATTCTTTAAACGTTCACCCTACCCGAAAAAAAGAGATTGGCGAACGACTGGCATATTGGGCCTTGAACAAGACCTACGGACATAACGTAATCCCATCCGGCCCTTTGTTCCGCAGCGCAACGTTTACCGATAACGCCGCCTATATCACTTTCGATTACGCAAAGGACTTGACAACTTCCGATGGGGACCCCATCCGTACATTCGAGGTCGCCGAGCAGGAAGGACTTTACTATCCGGCGCAAGCCGTGATAGAGAACGGGAAAGTAAAGGTGTGGAACGATCAAGTGACTCACCCGAAGCTGGTACGCTACGGCTGGCAACCCTTCACGAGAGCGAATCTTGTAAACGAGGCGGGCATGCCGGCCTCTACGTTCCGGGCAATAAAAGAATAAGCTATGCATAATAAACAACAAATCACCGGCTGGTTGTTCCTCCTGCTACTCTGCGTAGCGGGATGCGGCCAGCCTGTATCTAAAAAACAGAACACCATGATAAACTGGACAAAATTACCGGATCTACCGGGAGCAGCCGATACGGCTTCCCTTGGCGTTTCTGCCCCGTTCGCCGGCATCCATAACGGCGTATTGATCGTTGCCGGAGGTTGCAACTTTCCGGACAAACCCGTCACCGAGGGAGGAGCCAAGCGATATTATAGCGAGATATTCGTCCTTCTTCCTGAAGGCTGGAAAGAGATCGGCCGACTGCCTCGTCCCGTCGCCTACGGCGCTACGGTTTCCACCCCGGAAGGTATCGTTTGCATCGGAGGAAACAACAGTGATTCTTCCTTGGTAGAGGTCTCCCGCATCTCCTATAACCCCACGAAAGGAGAGGTAGCGGTTTGCGCCTTACCCTCCTTACCGTCTCCAATGGATAATCTCTCGGCCGCTTTTACCGGACAGGAGATTTACGTAGCAGGGGGAAATGAGAACGGACAGCCCTGCCATACCTTCTTACGCCTCAACCTAGCGAATATCGAAAAGGGATGGGAACAACTACCGGACTTCCCGGGAGCAGCCCGTGTACAGCCGGTATTAGCGACCGGAGAAAGTCCCAACGGCACACGTATCTATCTAGCCGGAGGCTTCCAGCCCATCCTAAACGAAGAGGAACCGATCGTCCCAACGGATGTATTGGTATTCGACCCGGCAACTTTTACCTGGCAACGAGAGACCGTTCTTCCCCCGTTTAAGGACGGAACGAACCGTACCCTAACAGGAGGCTGTGCCGTGACTTTCCAAACGGATAAAATCTTATTTATGGGAGGTGTGAACTACGATTGTTTCCTAGCCGCCATCGCCCGACCGATCCATTTAGCGAAAGCGGAGGCGGCGCGAGATTCAGCGGCCATTACCCGCCTGCAAGCCGAAGCCAAGGCCTATATGCACCATCCGGTAGAATGGTACCGATTCAATACCACCTTACTTCAATACGACCTATCCACGAAAGCATGGAGCGATCTGGGCGAATATGAGCAGTTGGCCCGTGCCGGAGCGGGAGCGGTTATCCAAGATGGCCGATTAACCATCATCAACGGAGAATTGAAACCGGGTATCCGCACGCCGCAAGTGAATCAAGCGAAATTATAATAGGGATTTAGTGGGATCGCTGGTAAGTTTGCCAACGATCCCTGTTTACTTTTTCCACCCGATTTTAAGTATCCGGAGTCTATTTAGAGCATACGTATCCCAAGGTAAATCCTAGACAATAAGCACGTAAATAATGTTCTTATATAAATCATTGAACATAAACATCTTAAAAAGACGATTATACTTTCCGCAAAACACGTACGTGTTTTTGGAAAAAGTCGTACATGTTTTTCGGGAAACACGTACATGTTTTTACTGAATCACACGACAGGAAACAAGAGCGTATATGGAAATATACAATAAGCCTACCTTAAAAATAAGTATGCGATAACCTATACATCCGGATACGCCTCAAATTGCAGCACATTATTGGCCATGATGGGAAAAGAAGATTTCAATTACACAAAGGTACATAATTGCCATTAATTACATACCTTTGTGTAATATAATTTTGTATATGAAAATATATTTCGAAATATTCATTTTACTATTGATAAGTTGTTCAGGTAATCATCAACAACAAGAAAATGATATTCAACAAACAAATAATCAAGACAAGAAGAATTTAGCATATATAATAGACACAAATAAAGAAACAACTATTGAAAATAAGAACTTACAATTTCTCATAGAAAAAGATTCTATATTCAGAAAAGACTCTATATTCAAGATATTAGAAGAAAAGAAAATCCGTCTTGATCATAGTTTTTACAGGAAAACTGGAAATTTTGATTTTCCTCTATATTATGGAGGAAGCTATATAAATAAGAATAACCTATTATTCGTGAATATAGTAGATTCACTAGACAACATATATACAAAAAGTGATATTATAAACAGAATAGGTAATAAAGATTTCAAAATAAAGAAATGTTCGTATTCTCTAAAAATGCTCGGAGATACACTAAACCAATTAAATACAGTCTTTAATCGCAATAAGTACTTATTAAAGGAAAATCTAAAAACAAGTAATTTTGAAATTAATATAGAAAACAATGTTATATTAATATTACTAGAAGATTCTACTATGGAAAATATTCAAGAATTTAAAAGAAACATAATGGACT
>OIUV01000387.1_pt1 | contig 7553 bp, 7 predicted proteins | sample 1587061 | NCBI WGS metagenome assembly OIUV01 (sample SAMN02674795, study PRJEB24791) | human gut metagenome, SKBSTL041 | isolation source: stool | host: Homo sapiens | place: USA
CTTACCGAGCTTGATGATTTGCTGGAAAGTCTGAATCTGTCGTTTGGAACTGATATTTCTAAATATAAATTAGATAAAGAATAAAAAATGAGACATAATAAGAAATTCAACCATTTGGGTCGTACTGCCTCTCATAGAAACGCTATGTTGGCTAATATGGCGTGTTCTTTGATTAAGCACAAAAGAATCACTACGACCGTTGCAAAGGCTAAAGCTTTGAAGAAGTTTGTTGAGCCTTTGATTACAAAGGCTAAAGACGATACGACTAATTCCCGTCGTGTTGTATTTAGCAATTTGCAAGACAAATTTGCTGTAACAGAGTTGTTCAAGGAAATTGCTCAGAAGATCGGTGATCGTCCGGGTGGTTATACCAGAATTATCAAGACTGGTAACCGTTTAGGTGACAACGCAGCTATGTGCTTTATTGAGTTAGTAGACTATAACGAAAATATGTTGAAGGATACAGCCGCTAAGAAAGCTCCTAAAACAAGACGTTCTCGTAAAAAATCAACTGCAGCGGTTACTGAGGCTCCTGCAGCTGAAGCAGCTAGCGAGGAAAAAGCAGCTGAATAAGCAAGTTTTTTATAATCATATAAGAAAAGCGATCCGTATCACACGGATCGCTTTTTTTGTTTATTAGCGAATTGATAAATTTGATGAGTTATAAGGAACATTCCTTGCTTGGCTATTGTTATATTTGTGAAAAAGAAAAGTAAGACATCATTGAACAACTAATAAAACAAATATAGTAATATGGAAATTGTAAAAGTAGTAGGTAGAGAGATCCTTGATTCACGTGGCAACCCGACAGTAGAAGTAGACGTACATTTGGCTTCCGGTGCATTCGGTCGTGCGGCTGTACCTTCTGGCGCTTCTACCGGTGAGAACGAGGCTATCGAGTTACGCGATGGCGATAAGAATCGCTACGGTGGCAAAGGCGTTCTCCGTGCCGTGGATAATGTAAATAAGGTAATCGCTCCCGCCATTTTAGGAATGAGCGCCTTGAATCAAAGAGAGATAGACCATAAGTTGCTGGATTTGGATGGTACAAAGACAAAATCAAATCTAGGAGCTAACGCTATGTTAGGTGTATCGCTTGCCGTAGCGAAGGCAGCGGCTAATTATCTGGATCTGCCTTTATATCGTTATATCGGTGGAACAAATACCTACGTGTTGCCGGTTCCTATGATGAACATTATCAATGGAGGTTCTCACTCCGACGCTCCGATCGCTTTTCAGGAATTCATGATTCGTCCGGTAGGTGCGAAGAGTTTCCGTGAGGGGCTTCGTATGGGCGCAGAGGTTTTCCATGCGTTGAAGAAAGTATTGCACGATCGTGGCTTGAGCACGGCTGTAGGTGATGAGGGCGGTTTCGCTCCGGCATTGGATGGTACGGAAGATGCCTTGAATTCTATTATGGCCGCTATCAAAGCCGCTGGATATGAGCCGGGCAAGGATGTGACGATAGCCATGGATTGCGCTGCTTCCGAGTTTTATCACGATGGTGTGTATGATTATACGAAATTCGAGGGTGAGAAAGGCGCTAAGCGTAACGCCCAGCAACAAGTCGCTTATCTGAGTGAGTTGGTGAACAAATACCCGATTGATTCTATCGAGGATGGTATGGACGAGAATGACTGGGCCGGTTGGCAAATGCTAACCTCCACGCTAGGCGGAAAATGCCAGTTGGTAGGTGATGACTTGTTCGTTACAAACGTAGAGTTCTTGAAGAAAGGTATTGAGAAGGGTTGTGCGAACTCCATCTTGATCAAGGTAAATCAGATCGGTACATTGAGCGAGACATTAGACGCTATCGAGATGGCCCACCGTAATGGCTACACATCCGTGACTTCCCACCGTTCCGGTGAGACAGAGGATGCTACGATCGCCGATATCGCCGTAGCTACCAACAGCGGACAAATCAAGACCGGCTCCTTAAGCCGTTCCGATCGTATGGCGAAATACAACCAGTTGCTTCGTATCGAGGAGGAATTGGGTTCCTTGGCTGTTTATGGTTATAAGACTTATAAGAAGTAATTTTCATTATTTGCTTGAGAAATGGGGGAGTTCACCTATCAAGGTGGACTCCCTTTTTCTTTTTAGTGGAAAAAACGAAGCAAACCTACTAATCAATAGCCAGCCTGCTCCAAACATTTAATGATTATAAATCTATTGCCCTAAATAAGAGAGTGAATGTTGTATCTCTTCTCTAGAGACCGAGAAGTTCCTGTTCCCGGCCAATTTATTTAATACGAGTGTGCCTATGTTTTCTGCGCTTTCCTTATCCGGGAACGCAATTACCGTATCAATAGAGGGAATGGTGGGTTGGTAAATCAACACCTTTCCGTTCATCCTAATCTGGTACCCCCAGCCATCCCCCGATTGAAACGTTTGCAACTCCAGTTGCCGCCCGGGAGAAGACCCCATTTCTTCACCCCGGAAAAAAGATAAATAAAACAGTAATACCGGCAGTACCACTAGGCCCGGTACGAACCAAGCCCGTCCTTTCTTAGTACTCATCATCGTCATATTCATTCGGGTGAAGTTCCCAAATATCATCAAATTGAGTGGTACCACTTTTGCCGGATACTACGAATCCTTTCTCGCCAGAGGAGAAAGATGCTGTCGCCGTACGGGCAGTTCCCTTGAATTTAGCCACGTTTTCCCATAGATCGGTGGCCGGATAATATTTCCAAGTGTCGCTACGTAGGCTTCCGCTCTCACCGCAAGTCAGATAAGCGGCTCCATCAATCACGAAAGCAACCCCGTTCGTACGTGTGATCGTATAATCATCGTCATAATCCTCGTCCGAGGAATCCGATATATCCCTAAGTTGGGTCCATGATTCCGTGCTGGGATCGAATTTCCAGAAATCGTCTACATATTCGCCGTTATTTTGTCCGCAACATACATAAGCGATTCCATTTATCACGAAGCTGGTAGCGCCCTGACGCTTTGTCCCGCCGATACTGATCGTTTGCGTCCAGCTATTTGCCGCCGGATTAAAGGCATAAAAGTCTTTTAGGTAATTCCCGTCGTATCCGCATCCGATATACGCTTTACCGTTTACCCCGAAGGCTACGGCTCCATATCGGCCCGAGCCGGGGAAATCCGCTTTCTGTGCCCACGTATTGGTGGTCGGGTTAAATTCCCAGAAGTCATTCAAGTAATTGGTACCGTCGTATCCGGTTCCCAGATATCCCTTTTCATCTACCGCCATAGCTACGGCCGAATTGCGGGCGGTTCCGGGAAAGTCCGCCTTTTGCGTCCAAGTATCTCGTTCCATATCATATTCCCAACAATCCGATAAACGATTTTTTCCGTCGTTTCCGCAAATCAGATATCCTTTGTTACCGATCGTGAAAGAGGAGGCGTAATTTCGCGCCAATCCGTCCATGTCAGAGACACGGTACCACTTACCGATCAAATCATCGTCATCATCATCACTGCAAGCGCTGATGATGACAGGAAGAAAAGCGATCAAGAATACAAGAATCCTTTTGTGTATCATTCTAACTACGTGTTTTGTTTTTACGGAAGCAAAAGAACGAGGGTTTTACGAGACCCACAAATTAAATCGGTAAACATACGGTTTTTATCGGTGAATAAGCCGGATTTATAGGTTAGGGCCTCGAATGGTTTTGAAATCGGTTTCATCTTCAGTATCGGGCCGTTTACAGAGGAAACCGGTGGGTTCATGGGTTTATCTTGCCGGGTTTTGCGCTAAATACGTTCTTTGCCATCGGATTGATAAAAGATTATTCGCTTATTAAATAAGAAGTATGGTTAGAACATTCTTTGCTTTGGGGTGCTTGATGCTCTGTCTGGGACTGTTTTCCTGTTATGACGAGAACGGTACGTATGGCAGCGATCTGGTGGACTCCGCTTTCCGTAACGTTCGTATAGATACCAGCACGGTCGTAGTGACCTCGGTATTGATCGACTCGTTGGAGACATCCGGTAAGAACGTCGCTTTGGTAGGCCGGTACAAACATTCATTATGGGGAGTCGTCTCGTCGCATAGCTTTATCGCTTATGAGAGACCGAGCTATGGGACTGATCCGGACGAGACGGTCGTACTGGACTCGCTAGTCCTGTCTCTCGCTTTCGATGGTCGCTTTGTAGGAGACACGACCCTCCAACAAACCCTCTCGATTTATCAGCTAACGGAGAAGATTGTCTTAAACGATAACGGGTACTTATATAATAATAGCAGTGTCTCTTACGCTCCCGAGGCTTTGGCGGTCTGCTCATTTAAACCGAAGCCGAAGGGCGGGGAGAAACTGGAAGTCCGTCTACCCGATGCGCTAGGGCAAGACCTCTTGTCCCGTTTTCACACGCAGGATCAAGCGGTGTCCGAGGATCGCTTTGAGGACTATTTCAAGGGGGTGGCGATCGTGCCGGACTTGGCGGGAAGCGAGTCTCTGCTGACTTTCACGGTAGCCGATTCCTCCGCCGCTTTAGTCCTGCATTATCATTTATCCGATGAGCTTTCCACGGAGAAGGAATTATGGTTCTTCCCAAATACGGATACCCAGTTCAATCATATCGACCATGACCGTAGTGGAACGGATATGGCAGGATATCCGATGAAAGGAGTGGAGATACCTTCGGCTGAGCTTAGTAACCGGGGCGTATTATTCGGAGGCTTGGGTTGGTATACCCGTCTGGAATTCCCGTATTTGAATAATCTGATGCAACAAGGCACGCAAGTGGAGATCGAGAGCGCTTTACTTAAGATTTATCCCGAGCAAGGCACTTATTCGGATTACAATACCTTGCCGGACAGCCTCTACCTTTATATCGCCGATGAGAATAATGTGGTGACGGATGCCGTGACCGATTATCTCGGTTCCGAGGTTCAACGAGGTACGCTATCGGAAGACAATACGTTTAACGAGAACACCTATTATTATTTCGACGTGACTCAATTCATGCAAGAGGAGCTAGGTGCCTTTGGCATGTATAAACATAATCTTCAGTTGGTTTTTAATAGTGATGATTACACCGGCACGTTCAAGAACTTGACGTTTAACGATCAGGGAGGACGTAACCCGGTCACCCTACAACTCATTTATAAGGTCTATGAAAGTTACTAGATACCTTCTTTACCCTTGCCTCTTGATGGCGGCAAGCGCATCTGCGCAGAATGCGATGACTTCCTCACCTTACTCGATGTTTGGACTGGGTGAGATGGCTTCCGGTTTATATGGTCAAAATACCTCGATGGCGGGTGTCACTGTCGGCATGCGGGAAGGGATGCTGATGAATATAGAGAATCCTGCCGGATTGACGGCGTTGGATAGTTGTAAGTTGTTCTCTGAGGCATCTGCCTTCGTGAAGAATGAGCGATACCGCTCAGACGGGAGCTCTAGCAACGCATTCACCGGAAATTTCTCCGCTTTCTCATTGGGAGGGCGTATTATGCGACGGTGGTATATGTCCGCCGGGGTAACTCCTTATAGTTTTGTTGGGTATTATTTTAAGTCCTCGCAAGAGTTGGAAGGATCTCCCGGAACCTTTGTAACCAGTACGTTTTCGGGGACAGGCGGACTTTCCAAGGCTTTCCTCTCCCAAGGTTTTTCATTGACCAAGCATCTATCAGTCGGTATGAATCTTAATTTTATCTTCGGAAATATGACACAGAATGAGATACAAAGTGCGATGACAGTGTCAAGGGAGATGTCCGGCCGCTCTTTTTACGCCGATTTCGGTTTACAATATCATCGTCCGATCGCCCGGGAAACCTTTCTAACGGTCGGCGCCATTTACGGTTATAAGCAACGGATCTCATTGAAAAATACGGTGACGGTGACGGGAAGCAGCACGGAAACCCCCTATAACCAGAAAAGGGTGACACAATATCTACCTCAATATATAGGCATCGGTAGCTCATTGGCGCATAAAAAATGGACGTATGCGTTGGACTATCTATTCCGGCAATACGGGGTATTGAACTCGAGCGATAGCCGGGTAAAGTTCCGGGATTCGCATGAGCTGCGCTTGGGCGTATGCTATTTCCCGAATGGATTTAGCTCCAGCAGTTATTGGAAACGGATGTCTTATAAAGCGGGTGTTTCTGTTTCCACGCCTTACCTGCGGTTGAAAGGACAATCCGGCGGGGCGTATCGGGTAAGCGTCGGCTTGGGATTACCCGTCCTGAATGGCCGTATCAATACGGCGTTTTATTACGATCGTCTCCAATTGCAAGGGAATGCGTTGCGAAGAGATATCATGGGCTTTACGGTGACCTATACATTAAGCGAGAAGTTCTACCAAGTGAAGCTTTAGTTTTCTGCCTATGAAACTAAAGTTTCTTCACTAGGAAACAAAAGTTTTGTCACGGAGAAACAAAAGTTTCTTCCGCATGAAACTCTTGGTTACTCTTGGAGAGCCAGATTATTCATCAAGGCGGGCAGGTACGAATCGCTGATAGGGATCAGTTCCTCGCCGATACGTATCCGCTTGCGCTCGATATAATTAATGTGGGAGAGGGATACGATGTAAGAGCGATGTACCCGGCAAAAACGATTCCTGTCCAGAAACTCCTCGAACCGCTTCAAGCTGACTTGCGTGAGCAGGGGCTTGCCATTGATACGGTGTACCTTTACATAATCGCCGTACCCCTCGAGGAAAAGGATCTCTTCCCGGCGGAGGCGGATGATCTTGCTGCCCTCCCGGACGAAGATGGGGCGTTCTGTTTGCTCCTTGCTCAGCGCTTGGTGAACATCGGCCAAAGCCTTGTCCAGTTTCTCGAAATATCCCATGAGCGTGTTCAGGGTCGAGGTGTCTCCGTCGAAAGTGATACATTTCAGCATAGTGTTTTTATCTTTATTTGTTGTACCGCAAAATAACAGGAAAGTTCGGTAAAGAAAGGTTAAGCGCCGATTAGTGGTATAATCGGGTCGGTGAATCGCCTTACGGGAGGGGGTGAAAAGACATTATTCCTCTTCCCTCAGAATCCATTTCTTGAAGACCGGGGTCTTGGTTTTGCTAATGATAATACGTTCGGGGACAGGTAAAGTGAGGTTGACGGACAGGCGGCTCCCGAACCAAAGATCTATATCCTTGATGGCATTGCGTGAAATGATGAATTGACGGTTGGCCCGGAAGAAAAGCCTCTCGTCCAGTTGCTCTCCCAACGCGTCGAGGGTACGGTCTACGGGATGTTGTTTTCCGTCGAAGGTATAGGCGGTAACTTTCTCGTTGGCCGTATAGAAATAAAGGATCTCCTCAACTGGTAACGGATAGAATTTATCGGCCAGCATGATCAATAAGCTCTTGATCGTGTGGCGACTCTGGATTGTACGGTTCGTTTGCCGGATATGCGCCAGCCTTTCCTCGGTATCGAACAGCCGTAATTTATTCAAGGCCCTTTCCAGCGAGGCCAGCGTGACAGGTTTCAGTAAATAATCGATACTGCTTACTTGAAAAGCCTGTAACGCATACTCATCGTAAGCGGTCGTGAAGACTACCGGGGCATCTATCTCCACCTGCTCGAATATCTTGAACGCCGATCCATCCGCTAAATGGATATCCATGAAGATGATATC
>OIUV01000469.1_pt1 | contig 6903 bp, 6 predicted proteins | sample 1587061 | NCBI WGS metagenome assembly OIUV01 (sample SAMN02674795, study PRJEB24791) | human gut metagenome, SKBSTL041 | isolation source: stool | host: Homo sapiens | place: USA
CATAAGGGTAAAGATTGGAGGAACCGGGTAGCTGTTCTTTTCCACTACGGCATGCTTTCCTTCCGGAAGCATACGTGGAATATTCTCATAGAAACCACCACCGGTAATATGGCTGCAGGCTTTCACACGTACTCCGGCGTTCTTGATAGACTTCAATGCGCCTACATAGATACGGGTCGGAGCAAGAAGAGCCTCGCCAAGCGTTGTTCCAAGCTCATCCATATATGTATTTAAGGTTTCTTTGTCCATACGGAAAATCTTGCGCACGAGAGAAAATCCATTGGAATGTACACCGGAACTTGCCATACCGATCAGCACATCCCCGGCTTTTACGTCTTCTCCGGTAATGATATCCTTCTTGTCAACCACACCTACGGTAAATCCGGCCAGATCATACTCATCCTCCGGCATCAGTCCCGGATGCTCTGCAGTCTCTCCACCGATCAGTGCACATCCGGACTGCTTACACCCCTCTGCCACACCGCTTACGATCGTTGCAATTTTCTCCGGATAATTTTTTCCACATGCAATATAATCCAGGAAAAATAACGGTTCACCACCGGCACAGGCTACATCGTTGACACACATTGCAACGGCATCAATACCGATCGTATCATGCTTGTCCATCAGGAAAGCCAGTTTTACCTTGGTTCCGCATCCATCGGTTCCGGATAAAAGAACCGGCTCTTCCATATTCTTGATCGCATCCAGCGAAAAAGCACCGGAAAATCCGCCAAGTCCACCTAATACCTCCGGACGCATGGTTCCCTTTACAAACTTCTTCATCAGTTCCACTGACTCATATCCTGCTTCGATATCTACGCCCGCGTTCTTGTAATCCATTTATTTTTCCTCCTAATATCTGTGTTTTAATCTATTATTGTAACTTATAGTATATCGGGTATTTTTCGATTTTACCAATCATAAATGTTAATAAATCTAATTAGTAGTTCTTATATCCCACTTCCTGCAATCTGGCATCCTTTGCCTCAACCTGCTCTTTTAAGTTTTTCGAATACTCTTTCAGGCGTGCAAGTAAATCCGCATCACTGGTTGCAAGAATCTTTGCTGCAAGAATACCGGCATTTGCTCCGCCGTTGATTGCTACGGTTGCTACCGGAATACCGGTCGGCATCTGCACGATACTGTACAGGGAATCTCTTCCGCCAAGAGAAGTGGTGTGCATCGGGATTCCGATGACCGGCATCGGGAAGATTGCTGCGCACATGCCCGGCAGATGTGCTGCCATACCTGCACCTGCGATAATCACTTTAAATCCTTTTTCCTCCGCACTCTTTGCATATTCAAAAAATACATCCGGCTCGCGGTGTGCGGAAATGATCGTCATCTCATAGCTGACGCCCAGCTGGTCTAAGATGTCTGCTGCCTTTGCCATGATCGGCATATCTGAATCACTGCCCATTACAATTCCTACTTGTGCCATTTTAAATATCCTCCTATATGTGAAAAAATTTATGGTTCCATTGCATCCAGCGGCTCATTTAACGGTTCCGTTCCCGGAACGACAAACCGCCCGTTTCTTATAATATCTGTCGTCGTGCCATCTGCACGTACTACCGTAATCGCTCCTAACTCATCATACGGAATCGTAATATCGGTATGACAGTTAAAATATGCTTTTGAAATATCTTCTTTGCGCCGGATCGAAATTTCATTGTCCCTTGCGATGATCGCTTTTCCATCCGGATTGTATGTCATGTTGTCCTCATCGTACGTGTAACAGGTGTCTCCGACCGCAAAATGCGGACCTGTCTTTTCCGCAATCAGAATCGGAAGCTTATCCGCGATCTGATATTTCCGTGCCATCCGGTATGCGGTGGTATTTGTTCCGATTGCAAACTCTCCCATCGGAAGTGTTTTGTGATGGAACAGAATATTGTCCTCTATATACTTGCGGTTTTCATCCTCAGAATCAAAATTTGTACAGGAATAAGCTGTAATTCTTCCGTTTTCAAAATCCAGTTCCAGATTCTTGAAAAGGAATTCCCCCAGATAGACCTGTGTGACGTGCAGCTTTCCTTCTGTTTTCTGCAATACCGGAGATGTGAACACTTCCCCGACCGGAATATTGACATCTGCCACACAGTTTTCAAATGCGGTCTCTTTGGCAGGATCGGAAAGCGGATGAATCTTTACATACAGATCCGTGCGGTTTCCGTTACAGCCTTTGATGTGCACACGGTCCGCCGTATCCAGCACATCAATGATCTTCTGCTGCATATTGCGGTAAAGCATATAATCAAGCGTATTGATATGCACCGTTTCCGCAAAGATTTCTTCGTATTTTTCTCCGATGGACGGAACCGGGTAAGCAATAATCGTAAAACTGCGTTCCTCCCCGTGAATGTAATGATTGATCAGCTGGCTCTTCTCGCTGCGCTCATACACATCGATTTCCCTCTGTTTGTCGGTATAGGTAACGCGCTCCTCTTTCTGCTCCGGCGAAAACGGCTTTGTCCCGAAAATTTCGATCACTGCCGGTCCTCCGTAATTTGGAGCAATCGCTTTGTGATTTTCCCAGACAGTACGGTCAACTTCGAGTCCCCGCTCGATGAGTGCCTTATCCAGCCACAGCCCGCGGTCCTCTTTGTGATCGTAAGTAAACTGCTTGTTCAGGGAAATAGAGTACGGACGCAGCACCGGCTGCAATCCGATCTTTTTAAAATTGTGTACGGCGGCGCGTACCATCCGCTCGAATCCCAGCGGATAACGGATCTCCACTACCGACTTTTTAGAAATATCTTTTCCGGTTGTTTCAAATCCGATCCGGTATCCTTCGGTAAATGTATCCGCCATTGCCTGCATCTGCTGCTTTGTCAAGGAATGCAGAAAATGTGCGGACTCCGTCTCATCTTTTCCGATATACAGACCATAACGGTACAGATATGCCGGATGATCCAGCTCCGCTTCCATCACGATCTGGGTGAAATAATCATATTCCGGATCGATCAGTCTGCAGATCGCATCCGCATTAAAAATTTCTGTGTAATCATGCATAAAAGAATAAATGCATTTTCTGATCTCGTGCACATTCAGATTCTGTGCATCCTCAAAACAGTTGTAAATTTCCACAAACAGTTCCGCATAAATACACAGATAACGGATATTTCCTTCCATACAGCTGGTATAAATTCCATGCAGTCTGGCATCCAATGCCGAGAGCAGCGGTCCGTATTCCCAGCCCATCTTACTGACGGCATATGCCGGGTTTGTATAACTGTCCGCATAATCTTCCTGCACATCCAGATACAGACGGCGATTGATCTTTTTCCCTTCCAGCGTGGAAATTTCTGCCAGTTTTCCACTCAGGGACGCTTCTGCTAATTTATACAAAACCAGAAACAGTTCCGACATTTCAAAGAAATATCCCCGGTACAGTTCTTCCACACTGGAGGCTTCCTCCTCGCTGACCGCCTCAATGCGCTCCATCACAAGTTCCAGCCGTTCCCAGTATTCCTCGTTATTTTTGTGATTGATCTCTCTAAAGCTCATAGTTTGTTTCCTTCTTATAATTTTTAGCTCAAAAATCCCCAGATATAGGTTCCGATCCAGCATACCATATCCAAAAGGGTCAGTCCCAGTCCCAGTCTCGGAAACAACTGGAAGGAATCTTCTTCCCGCAGACTTTTGGCTGCGATGACAAGAACAACAAATGTTGCGATCATCGCAACGACTCCTGCGCTCCCATAATAAGCAGACAGCGAACCGCCTCCCTGAAAAGCAAGCTTCAGGAACACAAGATACCATACCAGAAGAGCAAGTGCTAATACCGTGGCCAGTATTCCCTGTCTGGAATGTTTTTTCTCGGTAAACTTATAGCCACGTCTTCTCCGGTTTCTCATATGCGTCTCTCTTTCCTATACAACCTTTTTGCTTATTTGCATCCATACTGCTCATAATAGGCATCGATTGCTTTCCTGATCGTGTCATCAATTACAATTCTGCCCTGACATTCCCGATTATATAAGTGTTCTACCACTTCTTCCATGGTAACAATTGCTTTTCCTTCAAAACCATATTTCTCATGAATTTCATCGAGTGCGCTCTTTACGCCGCCCTGTCCGACTTCCATGCGGTTTAAGCTGACCATAAGACCAACGATCTCAACGTTTGCAGCCCCACGTACTTTTGGAACAGTTTCTTCCATGGACTTGCCGGATGTCGTCACATCCTCGATCATCACCACGCGGTCTCCATCTTTTAAGCTGCTTCCTAAAAATCCGCCTTTGTCTGCCCCGTGATCCTTGGCTTCCTTGCGGTCACTGCAGTAACGGATCTCTTTTCCGTACAATTCACTGAATGCAATTGCGGTAACAACAGCCAGTGGAATTCCCTTGTATGCCGGTCCGAATAACACATCAAAATCATCCCCGTAACTGGCGTGGATCGCCTTTGCATAATACTCTCCGAGTTTCTTTAACTGGGAACCTGTCACGTATGCACCTGCATTCATAAAAAATGGCGATTTTCTTCCACTCTTCAGTGTAAAATCGCCAAATTTGAGAACATCACTCTCTACCATAAACTCAATGAACTCACTCTTGTAACTTTCCATTGTATACTTTCCTCCTGTATCAAAAGGCATTCTGCCCTTGTTATTTCGCAGTTTTCTATTAAATTTTAGCATACTTCCGGTGGGTTTTCAATGCGCGAATCATAAAAAGAAAGTACGCAGAATACTGCCGAAAGCTTTTCTGTCATCCAGCGAAATTCTGTTTCCATTCAGAACAGTATCGAGGAACTGACCAGCAATACCACAGATCTGCGTAACTCTAATCAGGCAATTTCAGATTCCGTACAGACAATTTCCGCAGTTTCTGAAGAACTGACCGCCCATGCATCCGAAACAATGGATGCAGAGACCGTAAACACACAGATTCTGGAAAACATTGCTGCCAAAATGAAATCCCTGGTACAATATATTCAAAAACAGTAAGCAGTTACCATATCTTTATTCCGAAACGGCACCGATTAGTTCTTTGATATCGCTCACATGATATTTTTCCATGTAGCGCTCAATGCCTTCTACAATTTCCATGGTCACTGCCGGATTCCGGAAATTGGCGGTGCCGACAGATACAGCTGTCGCACCCGCCAGTATCATCTCAATCGCATCTGCAGCATTCATAATTCCTCCCATTCCAATGATCGGAACCTTTACTGCCTGTGCCGTCTGATAAACCATACGCACGGCTACCGGATGAATTGCCGGACCGGACATCCCACCGGTCTTGTTTGCAAGAACAAATTTTCTCCGGTTGATATCAATCTTCATTCCCGTGATCGTGTTAATCAAAGACAGGGCATCCGCACCACCTGCTTCCGCTGCACGCGCCATCTCTGTGATGTCTGTGACATTCGGACTCAGTTTCATGATCACCGGCTGTTTTGCATACTTTTTCATTTCCTTTGTGATTGCTTCTACCGCTTTCGGATCCTGTCCAAAAGCAATTCCACCCTCTTTTACGTTCGGGCAGGAAATATTGATTTCCAGCATGTCCACCGGCTCTTCTGCCAGCCGTTTTACCACTTCCACATATTCCTCTGTCGAGTGTCCGCATACGTTTACAATAATTTTAGTATCATATTTTTTCAGGAATGGAATATCTCTCTCACAGAACAGATCAATTCCTGGATTCTGTAATCCCACGGCATTGAGCATTCCACCATAGACTTCTGCCACACGCGGAGTCGGATTTCCCGGCCACGGTACATTTGCCACACCTTTGGTAACCACCGCACCAAGTCTGTTTAAATCTGTAAATTCACTGTATTCCGCTCCGGAGCCAAAGGTTCCGGATGCCGTCATTACCGGATTTTTTAAGGTAACACCACATAATTCCACACTTGTATTCATTACAGATCCACCTCCTCTGCCAGAAATACCGGCCCTTCTTTACAGATTCTCTTGTTTTTCACATTGGAATGTGCATCTTTTTCTTTGGAATTGCACACACATGCCAGACATGCACCGATTCCGCATGCCATCCGTTCTTCCATGGAAATATAACAGGTCATGCCCTGCTCTGCTGCATACGCTTTCAACGCCCGCAGCATCGGTGTCGGTCCGCACGCATATATTACATCTGCATTTAACTTATATTCTTTGATGGCATCCAGCACATTTCCCTTTGCACCGACACTTCCATCTTCCGTTGCCACGTAACAGTCTCCCCGTTCTTTAAATTCATCCAGAAGAAACGTCTGTGCATCCCGGTATCCCATCACACTGACAAATTCACAGGTGCCGGCAGCCTTGATGCTCTTTGCAAGTTCAAGCATCGGAGGAATTCCGATTCCTCCGCCGATCAGGAAAGCTTTCTTTCCCGGCTCCACGGTAAATCCGTTTCCAAGCGGTCCCAGTACCCGGATCTTATCGCCCGCTTTTAACCGGGAGAATTCTTCCGTTCCGGTTCCTTCTCCCGTTACCCGGTATACCAGACGAAGTGTTCCTGCCTCTGCATCAATCCCACACAGGCTGATCGGACGTGGCAGAAGTTTGCTGGCATCATTACTGTACAATGATACAAACTGTCCTGCCTTTGCATGTCCTGCAATATGCTTCGTCTGGATTGTCATGTCATAGATATCTTTTCCGGTGCACTGCTGCTTCAGCACCGTAACATTTTCCTGAAATTTTTCGCTCATAAAATCCAACTGTCTCCCTTTTGTAAAATCACAACTTTATTTTTATCTCTGTGCAAGTGCTCCGGATATGTCTGCGATCATATCTTTGACTGCCAGACGGGAGGCATCTGCGAAGTTCTCCGGTGTCATTCCCTGCTCTTTATACTTATCCTGTTTGTAAGCACAGATGATACCACGGGAAGAGTTTACAATTGCTCCTAATCCATCCTCATTAAAGAAATGTACCAGATCCTT
>OIUV01000477.1_pt1 | contig 6852 bp, 6 predicted proteins | sample 1587061 | NCBI WGS metagenome assembly OIUV01 (sample SAMN02674795, study PRJEB24791) | human gut metagenome, SKBSTL041 | isolation source: stool | host: Homo sapiens | place: USA
CGCCCGGTTCGAAACAATGGATCTCTGCATTTCTATAATTCTTTACCAGCTCCTTTGCATAATCCCCCCTGTTCGCTCCGACATCAAACAAAACCGGCTTATCTATATTTTTAAGCAGGTTTTTAACATACCCCATGGCATATTTTTCTCCACTGCTTTCAAAATCTCCACCATTTCCTACGTTCATTCCCATCATTGATGCCTTATACAATTTGTTCCATATTCTGTAATATTTTTTCTTTCCAAAAAAAGGACTCACTATTTTCTCTGCTAATCTGCTCATTTTTTCCTCCAATTTGTAAATTATCTGAATCGTACGTTTTCAGTTTCTTTATCATATCATATATTTCCGTATTTGTGAATATTTTTTCACCATTACGGAAATACCAATCTATACACTAGCCTTAATAGGAGGTATTAACATTTTGAATTTAGGAGAAAAATTGAAACAATTAAGGCTTGAGAAAAATCTGACGCAAAAACAGCTTGCAGACAGACTCGGTGTCGCAATCAGCGCCATCTCTTCCTACGAATCCGATACCCGTTGTCCTACTTTTGATACGCTCATAAAATATGCCCGCATTTTTCATGTATCAACAGACTATCTTCTTGGTTTAGAACCAATACACACTCTTGATGTATCCGGTCTCTCAGACACAGAAATCCTGGTCGTTGCCCAGCTTGTTGATATCATTCGAACAAAAAAATAATGATTCATTCCATACGGATTTATAACGCAAAAGAAGTGGCTGCCTTTTCTACAGCCACTTCTTTTCCTCTATACATATATAACTTCCGTTTTATTTATCCTTCTCTAAATACTTCTTCACATAATAACCCGTATAAGATTCCGGCACTTCTGCCACTTCCTCCGGTGTTCCCTGTGCGATCACGGTTCCACCGCCATCTCCGCCTTCCGGTCCCATGTCGATGATATAGTCAGCGGTCTTGATCACATCCAGATTATGTTCGATCACGATTACAGTGTTTCCCCCATCTGAGAGTCTTCGCAGGATCTCGATCAGTTTATGGACATCCGCAAAATGAAGTCCCGTCGTCGGCTCATCCAGAATGTAAATGGTCTTGCCTGTGCTGCGTTTTGACAGTTCTGTTGCCAGTTTGATACGCTGTGCCTCAAACTGCTTTGCCTCTGCGTCCTTCTGACGCTGATAAAGTTCTGCTTCCGCGCGCTGCTGGGCTGCATATTTTTCTGCCTCGGCTTTCTTCTTTACTTCTGCCTCCAGCGACTGCTCCGTAACGGCAACCTGCTTCTGCTTTAACTCAATTTCACGCTCCTGCTTTGCAATATCTGCATTTGCCGTGGTAACTTCAATAGTCTTACGTTGTTCCTCTTTCTGGATTTCGTAAGCGGCATCTGCCATCGCCTTCTTTGTATCGGCTTCCATCTGAAGTTCTGATTTTTTGATTGCCAGTTCATTCTGTTTCTTCGCAATCTCTGTCTGCGCTTCCACTGCCGCATCATTGGATTCTTTATCCGCTGCTGCCTGTGCAACTTTAATATCTCTCTCACTCTCAGCTTTTGCGATGGCTGCAGATTTCTTAATCTTTACAATATTGTCGATACCGAGATTTTCAATGACATCATTTCCATCAACGAAATTCTGCACATTGAAACTGATGATATCCAGTCCCATCGCTGCCAGATCCGGCTCCGCATTTTCTTTGACAAGGTTGGCAAATTTCTGACGGTCGGAAACCATTTCCTCCAGCCGCATCTTACCAACAATCTCACGCACATTACCTTCAAGCACTTCACGTGCCACACTTGCTATGTACTCTGTATTTTTATTCAGAAAGTTCTCTGCTGCCAGACGCAGTTTCTCCGGATCATTACTGATCTTGACATTGACCGTGGCATCCACATTGATATTGATGTAATCCGCTGTCGGTACGGCGTTACTCGTCTTGACATCAATCGGAATCAGACGCAGATTCAGTTTATCCAGACGCTCAAAAAACGGAATCCTTATACTTGCCTTTCCAATGACAACTTTTGATTTCTTTTTCACACCGGAAATAATGTATGCCATAAATTGTCATATTATTTTCTTATGATGTTTTCCTTAACTTAACCTTAAAACATAGACACTTGAAATTCTTTCCTGTTAAATCCATGAAAAATATTATAAAATAATTTGGAAAAGTTTGTAACGAAACCATCTTTTCGCCGTCTAATCTGTGTAAAAAGGAGGTGACCGGTTCTGAATTATGAAAAATTGTACAATTCCTATTACCTGCAGGTTTACTCTTACGTGATGACAATCGTCAAAAATCAGTCCCTGGCGGAAGAAATCACACAAAATACGTTTTATAAAGCGCTGACTGCCCGACACGGCTATGAAGGGAAATCCCGTGAATTCACATGGCTGTGCAGCATAGCCAAAAACCTTGCAGTTGATGAATGCCGCAAAAATCAAAAATATGCCTGTTTCGATGCATCTGCTGCGGAAACATCCGATGATATTGCAAACCATATTGCGGATCAGGACTCTGCGCTGCAGATTCATCTCGTACTTCATGAACTTCAGGAACCTTATAAAGAAGTCTTTCAGCTAAGAGTTTTCGGAGAATTATCCTTTTCACAAATCGGAATAATCTTCGGGAAAACAGAAAACTGGGCGAGAGTTACTTATCACAGGGCAAGATTAAAAATTAAAGAAAGGATGGACCACCATGAATCATAATCCAAACGAATGTGACATTGTGCAGGATCTCCTGCCATTATATTACGACCATGCATGCAGTCCTGCCAGCTGTGAACTGGTCAGACAGCATCTTGCTGACTGCGCTGACTGCGAAAAAATTTACGAAGATTTAGCCAATCATACCATTGACAACGTAATTGAAACCGAATCCTGCGAAATTCTGGAACGGCATGCCAAAAAAGAACGGAACCTGGCATACAAAGCCGGTATAGTCATTGCCGCCCTGCTGCTTGTTCCGATCCTTATTACCTTTATTGTATCCATGGCCGGCGGCAGCGGACTCGGCGTATTCTCTGTCGTAACCGCTTCCATGATGCTTGTCGCAGCACTCACTGTTGTTCCGCTTATTTCTTCCCAGAAACGGCTGATGAAATGTATTTTATGTGGTGTCGGTGCCCTGCTGCTGATTTTATTTTTTGTAAATACCATGAATGGCGGAGGAGAATTTTTCTTCTGGTCCGTTCCGACTGTATTCGGACTTTCCGTTGTATTTTTCCCTCTGGTGATACGCGAAATGACATTACCGCCTGTATTATCCGATAAAAAAGCCCTTATTATCATGATCTGGGATACGCTTTGGCTCTACCTGACCATATTTACCGTATCTTACCGTTCCGGATTAGGCAGTCTGAAAACCGGATGCATTGTGGCAACAGTCCTGATGATCGGTGTATGGCTCTTTTTCCTCATAATTCGCTATCTCCCGGTCAATAGTTTTATCAAAGGCGGTCTGTGTACACTTCTTTGCAGTATATGGATTACCTTCTCCAATGATGTTTGCAGTTATCTTCTGTATGATACCAGACAGCTTACCATCCGCCATGCGAATTTTTCCACCTGGACGACAGATCTCAACGTAAATGCCAACATGTATGTCATCCTTCTTGTCGCCGGAATTCTCATCAGCGCTTTACTGATCGGAATCGGGATTGTAAAAAAGAAAAAATAATTCCAACAAAGTCCATCGGATGACCAGGCTGCGTTTGCCCGACCTGTAGACGGCAATATCGCAGCCTCTATTCCGAAAAGCTTCCATTGATTCTTATTGTATTTTCCATCCGGCGCTCTGCATCTGAAGATTTGTCATATGCCGGTAGATTCCGTTGGTGCTCATTAACTCCTCCGGTGTTCCTTCTTCCGCGACTTTTTTCTACAAATTCTTGTGTATTCATCCGAAATATTACTATTTGCCTTTTTTAAAAAATCAAATAAATCATGTGTCGAAGTGCTCATGTTCATTCCCCACCATTCTTTATATGCCTATTTTAACCGTTTCACATATTCATAAATCCGTTTCAGCATTCCGTCTTTATCTTCTCCTAATTCTCCACGGATTTTATCTCCAAATCCCATATACGTATTAAATCCAAGCATATATACAGCCATTGCCATAGACAGCTCGTCGTTTTCATCACCATATAATGATGCCACCTTTCTCAATTCATCAATAACCGTATCGTGTGGTACTTCAACACCGCCTTCTTCATTTACAACAGAATTGATTACCTCCGGCAATGCCATACACATCTTATAAAATGCATCTTCTTCACCAGTGAGAATTGCATAAAACTGATCCATGCTCACACGACGAATCAACCTATGCTGTACATTTTTCCCATCAACTTTTGTTGACCATTTTATATTCTGTGATTTCTTTGCAATTGCTTCAACCAACAGACACGCACAATCATCATCTTCCAAAATCTGTCCCTGCATCTTTATATATGTTTTTGCAGAAGATGCAGAATTCATAGTATTGTGTTTGTTTTTCATTTCCACATATATTGTATGTACAATATCTCCATCTGGCATTTGTATTCCATCGGGATTTCTGTAAATAACATCCCAGCCTGCCTGCGGGACTTCGCATCCTTTGAAATAAGAAAAAATATTCTGGTGAAAATATCCTATATCATTATTATTAGACTTATCTCTCTGCCGGAAAATTTCATTATTTACAATTTCTTCCCAGCTTGTACGATACACCGATTTATCAAAAATCAGCTTGATCGGATCAATCAGGTTACTATTGAACCGCTTCAAATCATACGATTCCAGTTTTTCTCCATATTTCATAATCGTTGCACGCACATGCTTCTTAAAATCTTCTTCTGATATAAAATCTAAATTCCATGCCATTTATTTTACCCCCTCTAATGATTTATGTATCTCCAACCCAATTTCATATGCTAAGTTGACAGGAACCGCATTTCCAACCTGTTTATACTGAGATTGAACACTTCCACAAAACTGCCATTCATCTGGAAATGTTTGACATCTTGCATTCTCACGTACTGTAAACGGTCTTGCTTCCAATGGATGGCATCTTTCTGTTTGCTTCTGAGACGGTGAAGTCAATACCGTCAATGATGGTTCATCCAGACTCATTCTCCTAAGAATTCCTGTTCTTCCGCCTTCCATATCCCAACAACTTTTCATATATGCTTTTGCAATCTCTGGATCGATATCTCTCCAATATCCTCCAGGTGGAACTAATTCAAATATTTTTCTTTTATTTTCCCCGTATGGCACTCCTGGTCCTTCTGGGCAATCCAATAAAACATCTCTCAAAACAGGCTTATAATCATGTTCTTTAGGAAATGAGAATGAAACTTTTCCCACTAAATCATTCCTAATTCCAACAGTAATTAGCCTCTCTCTTTTCTGCGGCACACCAAAATCCCACGCATTTAAAACTTTTTTCTGAATGGTATATCCCGCCTGTTCAAAAATATTGGTTATCGTTGCATATGTTCTTCCCTTATCATGAGTCAGCAATCCTCGCACATTTTCAAATAAAAACATCTTTGGCTGTAATTTCTGTAAAAAAGTTGCATAGTGATAAAAAAGTGTTCCTCTCGCATCTTCAAGTCCTAATCTTTTTCCAGCATAGGAAAAAGCCTGACACGGTGCCCCTCCCGATAATAAATCCAGGTCTCCTTTTTTTATGCCAAAATAATCTTCCAAATCTAAACAAGATATATTAGCTATATCATCATGAATAACTCTCCAGTTCGGCCTATTGGTTTTCAAAGATTCTGCTGCATCTTTATCAAACTCTATTAGTCCCAATGGTTCAAATCCAGCTTTTTCTATCCCTAAAGCCAAACCGCCAGCTCCAGCAAACAGTTCTATGGTTGTAAATGCATCACTATCGATTTGTATTGGTTCGTCTTTTTGTATCTCTACAACATCTTCTATCTTGCAATTTAATGTAAAACATATTTTTTCTATTGATTCAAATGAAACTGGCTCATTCTTTCCTAATCGAGCTAACACATTAAAACTTATTCCTGACGCTTCCTTCAATTCTGTGCGGTTCATTTTTTTATCTATCAGTAATTTCCATAATTTGTCATAACAAATCGCCATTAAAATTCCTCCAAATTCAAAAATAGTACAACTCATATTTTATCATATACCACAATTAGCAACAAGCAATTTTCTCACCATATCGTTAGATTTCCTCTTGCATGTTTCTTAACCCGTTTGCTATTTATCCTGTTTTTTGATAATATATTCTCAGCAGTTCAGGTAGAAAGAAGGTACCTATATGTCGCGTGATTCCGCTACTGTTTCAAACAATATGCGTAAGATCCACAGTAAAGATACTTCCATAGAGCTATTGCTCCGAAAAGCTCTATGGCACAAAGGTTATCGCTATCGCAAAAATTATAAAGCTCTCCCTGGTTCTCCTGACATTGTTCTTACCAAATATAAAATTGCTATTTTTTGCGATAGTGAATTTTTTCACGGAAAAGATTGGGAGATTCTCAAGCTTCGGCTTGAAAAGGGAAAAAATCCAGACTTTTGGATCAAAAAAATCGAACGAAACCGTAATCGTGATTATGAAAATGATAAAAAGCTTCTATTTCTAGGCTATACTGTCCTTCACTTCTGGGGACAAGACATTTCCAAACATACAGATGAATGTTTACAAACCATTGAAGAAGCCATTTGGGATACAAAATTTTCTGATACAGCCACTGACTATGATATATCCGAAGAATAGATCCAACTTATGCAAAGCCAAAGTTTCCTACAGAAATTAAAATGTCCGTTTTCTCCGTATTGATCCCGGTTGTCACACGAGCCACGGTGTAATCTTCCATTCATGCTTTCTTTA
>OIUV01000487.1_pt1 | contig 6810 bp, 6 predicted proteins | sample 1587061 | NCBI WGS metagenome assembly OIUV01 (sample SAMN02674795, study PRJEB24791) | human gut metagenome, SKBSTL041 | isolation source: stool | host: Homo sapiens | place: USA
CGAGGAACATACCGTAGAGCGCCACGCTCAGTGCGCTGACGGCCCGCAGGGGCAGCAGATTGCCCGCGATGATGCCCAGCGCTGTACCCGAAGCCCACGCCGGCGCGGCCAGCGCGATGGCGCCGTAGGTGTAGAAGGGGTTCAGATAGCCCGGCCGGGCGATGGTGATGCCGAACAGCTCGTCCGTGACGTCATAGCCGATGATAAGCCGGTGGAAAAACGGTGTGCCGGGGGCGAACCGCTGGGCCAGCGCACAGCTCATCAGCAGATAGCGGGCGTTGGCGATGAGGGTGATGATGGCCACTTCCAGGTAGGTCGCACCGCTGGCGATGAGGGCGAAGGCGGCGTACTCGCCGGCCGAAGCGTTGTTGAGCAGGCTGGCCACGAAGCCCTGCAGGGGCGTGAAGCCCGCCGTCCGGGCCGCGATGCCCAGCGAGAACGACACCGCAAAATACCCCAGCGCGATCGGCACACCGTCCCGCATCCCCTCGCAGAACACCTTGCGGCTGAAAGCGTAGGGTTTAGCGGGCTGTGCGGAGCAGAGAGTCTGGTTCGACGACTCATGCGTAGTTTCCATGAGAAAAGCTCCTTTCCAATTTCAAACACAACGCTTATTATAGCATAGTTTGCCGGAAAATGACATTCGATTCCACTGAGACGAAAAAGCCGCAGCTTTCACCCCCGAAAGCTGCGGCTTTTTCAAGACAGACGGCTCAGTGGAACAGCTTGTTGTCGATCCAGATGCAGACACAGGCGCCCACGACCGAGATGACGAAGGAGCTGAAGCTGCCGGTGGCGTAGATGTGAAACATCCCGAACAGAAACTCGCCGACAAAACTGCCCAGAACGCCCAGAACGACATTGCGCAGGAACGAAGTCTGCGTGCCCATAAAGCGGCTGGCAAGATAACCGGCCAGTGCGCCGACCAGAACGCCGGTCAGCAGGGAAAAGAAGAGGCCGATGATCGAAAAAAGCCCCATCAGGCAGCCGAACAGGGCGACCATAACGGCGAGGATAAGTAAGATCGTCAGAGTGAACATAAGCAAAACCTCCTTGCTTTATTCAATGGATGCCGCTTCTTCCCTCGCATAGCGGCAGATGTCAGAGAGGCAGCACTTTTCGCATTCGGGCTTCCGGGCGTTGCAGACGGCACGGCCATGCATCACGAAGCGGTGGCACAGGTCGCTGCCCTCCTCGGGCGGGATGATCTTCCACAGGGCCATCTCCACCTTCTGCGGCTCCTTGATGCCATCCACGAGGCCGATCTTGTTGCACAGCCGGATGCAGTGGGTGTCGGTGACGATGGCGGGCTTGCCGAACACATCGCCCATGATGAGGTTGGCGCTCTTGCGGCCCACGCCGGGCAGGGCCAGCAGCTCGTCGAAGGTGGTGGGCACCTTGCAGCCGTAGTCGTCCCGGAGCCTGCGCATACAGGCCGAGATGTCCCGGGCCTTGCTGCGGCCCAGCCCGCAGGGCTTGACGATGGCCTCGATGTCCTCCGGCTCGGCTTCGGCCAGCGCGGCCACCGACGGATATTTTTCAAACAGGTCCTGCACCACCACGTTCACCCGGGCATCGGTGCACTGGGCCGCCAGCCGGACGCTTACCAGAAGCTGCCACGCATGGTCGTAGTCCAGCGTACAGCCTGCGTCGGGGTATTCGGCCTTGAGCCGCCGGATGACCTCCAGCGCCAGTTCCTTCTTGGCCGTCAGGTCTTCGGCGGAGATGTTTTTTCCGCGCATACATTTCCCCTCGTTTCTTGATTGGAATGGCACAAGCATATCATGTTTTGCGAAATTTGTAAATGCTTTGCTGTTTATCTGAGAATCATTTTCATTATTTCTCTTGCCGCGGCGTGCAAAATGCGCTATACTATCAAAGAGAAGGATTCTCATGATCATTTTTGGAGGGAAGACCCATGAACGAACCGCTGGCGCAGCGTCTGCGCCCCAAAACACTGGCCGATGTCTGCGGCCAGCAGCATCTTCTGGCCGAGGGGCAGGTGTTCCGCCGCACCATCGAGAGCGGCCGCATCCCCAACATGATCTTCTACGGCCCTTCCGGCACGGGCAAGACCACCGTGGCCCGCATCATCGCCGAGAACAGCGGGATGACCCTCCATAAGCTCAACGGCACCTCCTGCGGCACCGGCGACATCAAGGCCGTGCTGAAGGACATCGGCACACTGGCCGGGGCAGGGGGCATCCTGCTCTACCTCGACGAGATACAGTACCTCAACAAAAAGCAGCAGCAGAGCCTCTTGGAGTGCATCGAGGACGGCTCTGTCACCCTCATCGCCTCCACGACGGAGAACCCCTACTTCTACATCTATAATGCGCTGCTGTCCCGCTGCACCGTGTTCGAGTTCAAGCCTCTCTCTGCCGCCGATGTGGAGCGGGGCATCCGCAACGCCCTGAAAAAGCTCTCGGCGTCCGAGCCGCAGCCCGTGACGATGGACGAGGACGCCTGTGCCTACCTCGCCGAGAGCGCGGGGGGCGATCTGCGCAAGGCGCTGGGCTGCCTCGATTTCGTGGTGACGGCGGCCCCTGTGGACGAGGGGGAAAAGCACATCACCCTCGGGATGGTGCAGCAGGTCACCCGCCGCACCGCCATGCGGTACGACCGGGACGGCGACGACCACTACGACATCGTCTCAGCCTACCAGAAGTCCATGCGCGGCTCTGACCCCAACGCCGCCCTCCACTATCTGGCCCGTCTGCTGGAAGCAGGCGACCTGCCCTCGGCCTGCCGCCGGTTGATGGTCTGCGCCTGTGAGGACGTGGGCCTTGCATACCCGCAGATCATCCCCATCGTCAAGGCGGCGGTGGACGCCGCCAACATGGTGGGTCTGCCCGAAGCCCGTCTCCCGCTGGCGGATGCCGTCATCCTCGTGGCCACCAGCCCCAAGTCCAACAGCGCCCACGACGCCATCAACGCCGCCATCGCCGACGTGCAGGCGGGCCGCACCGGCCCCATCCCGCGCCAGCTCCAGAACAAGCACTTCGACGGCGAGGATGCGGCAGTCAAGGGCCAGAACTACAAGTACGCCCATGATTTCGAGAACCACTGGGTCGAGCAGCAGTATCTGCCGGATGTGCTCAAGGATGTGAAATACTATACGTTCGGAGACAACCGCACCGAACAGGCTGCCCGGGCCTACTGGGCAAAGATCAAGGGGGAGGACAAGCTCTGACCCCGGCCTTGATCCGGACCCAAAACGATAAGAAAGAGGAGAAAGACCATGCGTTATTCCAAGCAGCGCGAGCTGGTATTGCAGAAGGTGGAGCAGCTGTGCGACCACCCCACCGCAGAAGAGATTTTTGACCTTGCGGCCAGGGAGTGCCCCGGCCTGAGCCTCGGCACCGTCTACCGCAACCTCAACAGCCTCGTGGAGGCGGGCCGCGTCCGCCGTGTCTCCATCCCGGGCAAGGCCGACCGCTTCGACCACACGCTGTGCTGGCACAGCCACCTCTACTGCAACTGCTGCGGCGGTGTCGTGGACGCCGACGTGGACGAAAAGCAGGTGATGAAGCTGGTGCGCCACCAGAAGGGCGTCGTGGAGGACTGTGCCGTGGTGCTGTTCGGCCTGTGCGAGGCCTGCGCCGCCAAGCAGGCACAGTAAAAATAAGCTCTTGCCCTCCAAGGCCAAAAAGGGTATACTATAAGGAGCTTTTTATAGTATAACGATGTCTGCCGCCGGTGCGCGGCGGCAGAGAAGGATGGTTCCATTGGAGTACATAGCATTTGAACATAACAACGCAGCGGCTGAGCTGGTCAAGCTGGCCTACGACACCCCGCCGCTGGCCTTCGTCCACAGCTACGGCTGTCAGCAGAACGTCAACGACGGCGAGCGCATCAAGGGCGTGCTGATGGACATCGGCTACGGCCTGTGCGACAAGCCCGAGGATGCCGACCTCATCCTCTTCAACACCTGCGCCGTGCGTGAGCATGCCGAGCAGCGTGTGTTCGGCAACGTAGGTGCCCTGAAGGGACTCAAGGAAAAAAAGCATGATCTCATCATCGGCCTGTGCGGATGCATGGCCAACCAGAAGCACGTGGTAGAAAAGCTGCGCCAGAGCTATCCTTACGTTGACCTTGTGTTTGGCGTGGACGGAATCGATACCCTGCCGCAGCTCATTGCTCAGAAGCTGCAGAAGCATAAGCGTGTGCTGATGGAGCCCACCCAGCGCCCGGTCATCGTGGAGAATATCCCCATCCGGCGTGAAAGCGAGTTCCGCGCATGGCTGCCCATCATGTACGGCTGCGACAACTTCTGCACCTACTGCATCGTGCCTTACGTCCGCGGCCGCGAAAAGAGCCGCAAGCCCGGCGACATCCTCGCCGAGTTCAAGAGTCTCGTGGAGGCGGGCTACAAGGAGATCACCCTTCTGGGCCAGAATGTCAACAGCTACGGCAAGGGCCTTGAAGAGCAGGTGGATTTTTCCGACCTGCTGAACCTGCTCTGCACCGTTCCGGGGGACTATCACATCCGCTTCATGACCAGCCACCCGAAAGATGCCAGCTTCAAGCTCATCGACACCATCGCGGCGCAGCCGAAGATCTGCAAGCACCTGCACCTGCCGGTGCAGTGCGGCTCGGACCGGCTGCTGATCCAGATGAACCGCCACTATACCGTGGAGCACTATCTGGAGCTGATCGAGTACGCCCGGAAGAAGATCCCCGGCATCACCTTCTCCAGCGACATCATTGTGGGTTTCCCCGGTGAGACGGAGGAGGACTTCCAGAAGACCCTCGAGCTGGTGCAGAAGGTGGGCTATATGCAGCTGTTCACCTTCATCTACTCCAAGCGCACCGGCACCAAGGCCGCCGACCTGCCCGACCCCACCCCCCGCAAGGAGAAGACCGACCGTATGACCCGCCTGCTCAAGGTCCAGGACGACATCGCAATGGCCCTCGTGAAGGCTCAGGTGGGCCAGACCGTCCGCGTCCTCGTGGAGGGCTATGGCCGGAACGAAGGCACCCTCTCGGGCCGTCTCGACAACAACCTCACCGTCGAGTTCAAGGCCGACCCGGCCCTCATGGGCAGCTATGCGATGGTGCATCTCACGGATGCCCGCGCCACCGTCCTGCTGGGCGAGCTGACCGAATAACGATATTCTGGATATACTATCCTAAGGTGTATCTGAAAACAAAGAAAATGACGAATATTTCGCAAGCACAAGCGGGATTTAAGGCAAAGAGCCGCAGGAATCCTTTGTGGATTTCAAGGCTGTTTAACGCAAAATCCAGCTGTGCTTGTAGAAATAGACTAAATTTTCGACTTTTCAGATACACCCTAATAGAATATAGAACACAGGAAAAAAGGAGACTATTACAATGGATTGCATCGACCTCTTCAAGCGTGCCGCGATGGCACTTCAGACCGACCCCCGCTATCTGGCCATGGATCAGGCCCGCAAGATGAACGATAAGGACGAGGAGCTGCAGAACCTCATCGGCGAGTTCAATCTGGCCCGGATGGACCTGAACAACGAGATCGGCAAGACCGAGCGCAGCGATGCACGTATTGCCGAGCTGAACGAGAAGGTGAACGACCTCTACGGCAAGATCATGGCCGACGAGGGCATGGTGGCCTACAACGAGGCCAAGCGCGACTGCGAGAACCTCGTGAACTATATCGACGCCATCATCAACACCGCCATGAACGGCGGCGACCCCATGACTGTGCAGGAGCCTTCCGCTTCCTGCACCGGCAGCTGCTCCACCTGCGGCGGCTGCCACTAAAGGCATCCCCATCCAAGGCTTACAAAACGCGGCTGTGCAATGCAGGGCCGCGTTTTGCTTGCAAAAGACGGTTTTGGATGCCAAACCCACACCCACGCGACAACAAGGGGAGGAAGGTGAACGGTCATGGCAGAGCTTTCGCCCATGATGCAGCAATATCTTGAGATAAAAAAACAACATAAGGACGAGATCCTTTTCTATCGCATCGGCGATTTCTACGAGATGTTCTTCGACGATGCGCTCACGGCCTCGCGGGAGCTGGACCTGACCCTTACGGGCAAGCAGTGCGGCCTCGAGGAGCGTGCGCCCATGTGCGGCGTGCCCTTCCACAGCTACGAGGGCTATGTGGCCCGCCTCATCGCAAAGGGCTATAAGGTCGCCATCTGCGAGCAGGTGGAAGACCCGGCCAAGGCCAAGGGCCTCGTCAAGCGGGACATCATCCGGGTGGTCACGCCGGGCACCGTCATCGAGAGCAGTATGCTTCAGGATGACAAGAACAACTACATCGCCAGCATCTTCCTGAAGGGCGGCGCGGCGGGCCTCTGCTTTGCTGACGTCTCCACCGGTACGGCCCACATCACCGAGCTGAAGCGGGAAAAGATCGCCCCGGCGGTCATCGCGGAACTCTGCCGCTACCACCCCAGCGAGGTGCTGATGAACCCGAGTCTGCTGGACTGCCGGGAGATCACCGCCTACCTCAAAAAGAACATGAACTGCGCCGTCGAGCTGGTGGAAGAGGAACGGTATGCCCCGGGCCTCGTCTCCATCGCCCTCGAGAACCAGTTTGGCCGCGACTGGCCTGCCAAGACCGGCATGGCCGAGGACGGTCTCGTCCGCTTTGCGATGGCGGCGCTGCTGGAATATCTCCACGATACCCAGATCAAAGGCGTCGAGCGGCTCAAGACGGTCATCACCTACAACGAGGCTCAGTTCATGAGCCTGTCGCCGGTCACACGGGCCAACCTTGAGCTGACCGAGACGCTGCGGGGCCGCGAAAAGCGGGGGACGCTGCTCTGGGTGCTGGACAAGACCAGCACTGCCATGGGCAAGCGGATGCTGCGCAGC
>OIUV01000504.1_pt1 | contig 6719 bp, 5 predicted proteins | sample 1587061 | NCBI WGS metagenome assembly OIUV01 (sample SAMN02674795, study PRJEB24791) | human gut metagenome, SKBSTL041 | isolation source: stool | host: Homo sapiens | place: USA
TGCCACAAGGCATTCGGAGAGTCTACTGCCATGCTGGCGGGCGATGTGCTGCTGACGGAGGCCTTCGAGGCTGTGGCCGGTGCGCCCGCTCCGGCATCGGTCTGCGTCTGCGCAGCACAGGCGCTCGGCGCAGGAGCCGGGAGCCGGGGCATGGTGTACGGGCAGGAGCTTGACCTGAAATACGAGGCTCTCGCCGCTACGGAAGAACAGCTCCGCCTCATCCACCGCCACAAGACGGGGGCGCTCATCAATGCGGCCATCCAGATGGGCGGCGCGGCGGCACAGGCCGACGAGGCCCGGCGCAAAGCACTGGAAGCCTACGCCTACGGCATCGGCCTAGTGTTCCAGATCGTGGACGATGTGCTGGATGTGACCAGCACCGCCGAGCAGCTGGGCAAGCCCATCGGCAGCGACAGCGAGAACGGCAAGACGACCTTCGTCACCCTGTTCGGCGCGGACGGAGCGATGCAGCTGGCGGAGAAACTGAACGATGAGACCTGTGCGGCGCTGCACGACGCATTCGGCGAAAAGAGCGCTTTTCTGGAGCAGCTGGCCCGCACGCTGCTGGCCCGCCGCAGCTGAGCATCGTGTCTGGGACGATAGGGCAGATGCGGCGCTTATGACGTCGGCTGCGGGAATGCGATAAAATTCAAGAAGGAGAACAAACAATGCAACTGATCAAGGAATTGTTCTCGGTCAACGAGATACTGACGGTCTCCATCGTAAGCTGGTTCGTCGCACAGGTGCTGAAGACGATCATCAACTTCATCCTGCTGGGCAAATTCCAGCTCGAACGGATGTGGGGCGATGGTGGTATGCCCAGCGCCCACAGCGCCACGGTCTGTGCGATGGTCATTGCCGCCGCCCGCAGCGAGGGCATCAGCTCGGCTATCTTTGCAGTGGCCAGCGTAGTCGCCATCATCACCATGCACGACGCAATGGGCGTGCGCCACGAGACGGGCGAGCAGGCCAAGGTGCTCAACCAGATGATCGAGGAGTGGATCGACATCAGCGAAAAAAACGCTCCCTTCCTTCAGAATATGCATCTGAAGGAGATGGTCGGACACACGCCGCTGCAGGTCATGGCAGGCATGGTCGTCGGCGTCGTCGTCGGCTTTTTGTATCCGATGCACCTCTAATAAGAAGTTGTTTTCATAAGCAGTGCCCCATCCGGGCGGTGTTTCAGGAGACCGCCCTGCCTGCAAAAATGACTTCTGTGTTGAAATCATCCGGAATTTGAAATGTGAGGAGGACGGTCACTTTATGCATCCTTCACTGCTTCAGAATATTTCACAGCCAAGTGACCTGAAGCACTTGAACAGTGCGCAGATCCAGCAGCTCTGCGGGGAAATTCGTCAATTTCTGCTGGACAGCGTATCCAAAACGGGCGGACATCTTGCTTCCAACCTCGGCGCAGTCGAGCTGACGGTCGCGCTCCATCGCATCTTTGAGACCCCCCGGGATGCGTTCGTTTTCGATGTGGGCCATCAGTGCTACACCCACAAACTGCTGACCGGACGGTACAAGCGCTTCGGCACCCTGCGGCAGCTGGACGGCCTTTCGGGTTTCCCAAACCCGAATGAGAGCGTTCACGATGCTTTTATCGCCGGGCACGGCAACACCGCCCTCTCGGTCGCCATCGGCATCGCATGGGCCAAAAAGCTCAAGGGCGAGCCGGGCCATGTGGTGGCCATCATCGGCGATGGTGCCTTTACCGGCGGCATGGTCTACGAGGGAATGAACAACATCGGCAAGCTGGACAATCTGATGGTCATTCTCAATGACAACAAGATGTCCATCTCCCACAATGTCGGCGCACTGGCAGGGTATCTGGGCCATCTGCGCACCACGACCCGTTATTTCACGGCAAAGGAGAATGTCAACAGCTTTCTGAGCGGGGTGCCGCTTGTCGGCACCCCCATCAAAACTGCCCTGCAAAACAGCAAAAAAGTGGTGCGTCGGGCCATGTATCACTCCACGATCTTCGAGGATATGGGATTCCATTATTTCGGCCTCATCGACGGCCACAACGAGCCGGAGCTGGAGCGCATCCTGCAGACGGTCTGTGCCCAGCCCGGGCCGACGCTGCTCCATGTTGTGACAAAAAAGGGCAAGGGCTATGCCCCGGCGGAGTCGAATCCCGGCAACTATCATGGCGTCTCGAAGTTCGATCTGGCAGGCATCCCCGACCCGGAGATCGCCCCGGCGGAGTCGTTCTCGAATGCCTTTGGCCGTGCGCTCAGTGAGGCCGGAGATGCGGACGATACCCTCTGTGCCATCACGGCGGCGATGAAATATGGCACTGGTCTGCAATTTTTCAGTCACGCCCACCCGGAGCGCTTCTTTGACGTCGGGATGGCTGAGCAGCATGCCGTGACCTTCGCCGCCGGCCTTGCCAGCAAGGGGATGCTGCCGGTGGTCTGCATCTATTCGACCTTCCTGCAGCGCAGCTATGACCAGATCATCCACGACGTAAATCTGCTGCGGGAAAATGTAGTTTTTGCCATCGATCGCGCCGGTTTTGTCCCAGCGGATGGCGAAACGCATCAGGGCATTTACGATCCCGCTTTCCTGAGCCAGCTTGGAATGCCGCTGTATGCGCCTTCCAATTATCAGGAACTGAATTACTGGCTGCAGCAGCTGTTGAGTGACCGCTTCCATGGCCCACGGGCAATTCGTTATCCCCGCGGTGGGCAGGATGCAGCTCTGGCGGAATTTGGCTGCACCGGCGAAGATTATGATTTCCTGCGCAAGGTGGATGATGCAACAATCGTTCTGGTGAGTTACGCCGACGAACTGGCCGACCTTTTGCAGGCAGAACGTGAATTACAGCAGAAAAGCATTGCGTGTGATGTGATAAAGGCTGTAAAGCTGTATCCCTTTACATGCAAAATGGTCGCTGATCTGTCGAAATATAAAATAATCCTGTTTGCGGAAGAATGCATTGCAAACGGAAGCATTGGTGAACATCTGGAATATGCTTTGCAGCAAAACGGATGGAATGGGCGCTTTATCCATTGTGCAGTGCGGAACGCGTGTCTTCCGCATGCCAGTGTGGCACAGATCAAACAGGCAACCGGTCTGGATGCAGCCCATCTTGTACAGGCCGTGCAGATGGCCGTGACGAAAGGAGAAAATTTACTGTGAAGATTCGATTGGACCAATATCTTGTTCAGCATGGTCTGACACAGAGCCGTGAGCGCGCAAAGGCGCTGATCATGTCCGGCATCGTTTTTGTCAATGAGCAAAAGGTGGACAAGGCCGGAGAGATGATCAAGGAAGATGCCAAGGTGGAAGTGCGCGGGCACGACATTGGCTATGTCAGCCGCGGCGGCCTGAAGCTGGAAAAAGCTATGAAGTGTTTCCCGCTTACACCAAATGGCAAGGTCTGCATGGACATTGGAGCATCTACCGGCGGCTTTACGGATTGTATGCTGCAGAACGGTGCCGTCAAGGTTTATGCGGTGGATGTCGGCTATGGACAGCTTGCATGGAGTCTGCGCACAGACGAGCGCGTAGTGAACATGGAGCGCACGAACATCCGCAATGTCAAACCGGAGGATCTTGCCGAGCAGATCGAGTTTTTCAGTGTGGATGTCTCGTTTATCTCGCTGCACCATATTTTCCCGGTGGCACAGGCAATCACAACGCCGGATGCCATGGGCGTTTGTCTGGTCAAGCCGCAGTTTGAAGCTGGACGCGAAAAGGTTGGCAAGAACGGTGTGGTGCGCGACCCTGCTACCCACCGTGAAGTGCTGCACAATGCCATGGGCTATGCTGCTGCAAACGGTTTTGCTGTACGCGGATTGGATTTCAGCCCGGTAAAGGGACCTGAGGGCAACATTGAATACCTGATGTTCGTGCAGAAGAGCGGTGAACCTTCCGTGCTGGACGACAGCGTTGCAGAGCAGGTGGTGGCGGCAAGCCACAGCACGCTGGACCGCTGAGCGGCTCTGCCATCAGACCAGAAAAAGGAGCTTCCCGCATGACGATCTATATTTCGCCGAATCCCGGCAAGACCTCTGCCAACGAGATCGCACTGCGCGCGGCGCAGATTCTAATGAACCATGGTGCAGCTGTTCTGATGTGTGAACAGCCGCGCGCAAGCTGCAGCACGGCCGGAGTGGTTTATCTGCCGCTGGAGGAATGCCTTGAGCAGGCAGATGTGATCCTGACCATTGGCGGCGACGGCACCATTCTGCATGAGGCAAATCTTTCGCTTCGGTACACAAAGCCGATCTTGGGCATCAATCTGGGACGCTGTGGTTTTCTGGCTACCTGCGAAGTCAGCGAGATGGAAGCCAAGCTCTCCGCTGTTGCACGGGGAGAGTTCAGCGTAGACAACCGGATGCTGCTGTATGTCCGCGTTCTTGGCCACGATGGCTGGGAGGGCCACGCCCTGAATGACGTGGTGGTCACAAAGGGCCGCCTGCAGCAGGCGATCGATTTCAGCATTTACTGCGATGATATTTTAGTAGAGCACTACCGTGGGGACGGTGTGATCGTTGCAACGCCCACCGGCTCCACAGCGTATTCGCTGGCGGCGGGCGGGCCGATCTTGGATTCCCAGACGAAGGGCGTTGTTGTAACGCCTATCTGCCCGCACAGTCTGGCCAGCCCGGCCATGGTGTTTGCGCAGGAGCGCAAGCTGAATATCTGTGTGGGACAGGTGGCCGATGATGAAGTGTTTATCAGCTGCGATGGCAGAGCTGGCTGTCCGCTCAAGGCCGGCGCAACGGCTGAAGTAAGGCTCTCCGATCAGGTGGTAAAGCTGATCACCTTCGGAAAAGCAGATCAGTTCCAGGCCATTGACCAGAAGCTTCGCAGCAGACGATAAAGGGGAGGCGAGTTTACGATGGCGCGCAGCCGTAAGGAAGATGTAAAAAGCAAGGGAGAACGTCAGCAGGTGATTCTCCGGCTTGTGCAGGAACACCCGATCAGCCGGCAGGAAGTTCTGCTGGATCACCTTTCCAAAGAGGGATTCGAGGTAACACAAGCCACCGTTTCCCGCGATATCCGGGAGCTGTGTTTGGTAAAAGCTGCCACGGCAGAGGGGTATCGCTATGTCTCCAGCCGGAACGAAAGCTTCAACCCCAAAACGCAGGGAAGGTTTGAAACGATCTTTCATGAATCCGTGCTGGGGGTAGATTACGCCGGACATGTTGTGCTGGTAAAGTGCTATTCTGGCATGGCCAACGCTGCATGCGAGGTTTTTGACGCATTGCAGTGGAAAAATGTGGTCGGCACGCTTTCGGGCGACGACACGTTCCTGATCGTTGCACGGTCGGAGCGTGATGCAAAAACGATCTGCTCGGAACTGACGAGACACATTGGATAAAAATAACGCGGGAGAAAAGATATGCTGAGCAGCCTGCAAATTGAAAATGTTGCTGTGATCCAGAAGGCTGAAGTACATTTCAAGCCGGGCCTGAATGTTCTTACCGGTGAGACTGGTGCCGGCAAGTCGATCCTGATCGATTCCATCAATGCGATCCTGGGAAACCGCACTTCAAAGGATCTTGTGCGCACAGGGGCCTCTAAGGCGGTGATCCGTGCAGCCTTTGAGGAGGTGCCCGGTACGGTACTGGACAGCCTTGAGAAGGCGGGCTACGAGCGCTCGGATGCACTGATGCTCAGCCGCGAGATCACAGCCGAGGGCAAAAGCACCTGCCGCATCAACGGAATGCCTGCAACGGCTGCGGTTCTGCGGGAGCTGTGCGGAGGACTTATCAATATCAACGGTCAGCACGACTCCGTGGGCCTTCTGAACCCGGCAAGACATCTGGGCATTCTGGATGATTATGCGCAGAACAGCGTGGAGTTTCAGGACTATTATGTCCTGTACCGGGAGCTTGTGCGCATCAAGCGGGAGCTGGATGCCATGATCACCGACGAAGCCGAAAAGCAGCGCAGGATCGATCTGTTGAGCTATCAGGTGCAGGAGATCGAGGATGCCGGACTGACCGCCGGAGAGGAACAGACGCTGGAAAGCCGCCGCAAGATCCTTGCCAATGCATCTGCCATCCGGGATAAGATCGCACAGAGCTATGCATTGCTTTCGGGCGATGACGAGGCCTCCGGCGCAGTCGATCTGCTGGGTGAGGCATCCAATGCAGTGGATGCTGCCGCGCAGCTGGATGATGCACTTGCTGGTGCATCCAGTCAGCTGCTGGATCTGTATTACAATGCAAAGGATGTTGCCGCAGATTTGATCGGTCGGCTGGATTCCTATGATACCAACGATGCGGAGCTGGACGAGATTGAGCAGCGTCTGGATCTGATCTACAAGCTCAAGCGCAAATATGGTGATACGGTAGAAGACGTGATCGCTTTTGGACAGAATGCAAGGGAAGAACTGGAGCGCATCCAGTCCTCACAGGAGCGGCATGACCACCTGCAGGCAGAAAAGCTCCGCCTTTATGCGCTGGCCCGTGAAAAGGCAGAAGCACTGACCCAGACGCGCCTGCGCGCTTTTGAAGAGCTGAACAAGCGTATTTCCGGCACGCTGGATTTTCTGAACATGCCGGGCGTGCGCATGACACTGCGCCATACCCGCGGCCCACTGGCAAGCCATGGGCAGGACAGCATCGAGTTCTACATTTCCACAAACCCCGGTGAGGCGCCCAAACCCCTTGCAAAAATTGCTTCCGGCGGCGAGCTGAGCCGCATCACGCTGGCCATCAAAAATGCAATGGCCGATAAGGATGCCGTGCCTACCG
>OIUV01000565.1_pt1 | contig 6383 bp, 8 predicted proteins | sample 1587061 | NCBI WGS metagenome assembly OIUV01 (sample SAMN02674795, study PRJEB24791) | human gut metagenome, SKBSTL041 | isolation source: stool | host: Homo sapiens | place: USA
CCGGCACACCCATCAGGATTGCAAGACCGGTCACGCAGATACTGCCGACAATCATCGGCAGGATGCCGAAAATATTGTTTCCCGGTTTCCACACGGTACCGGTCAAAAATTTCAGCGGTCCGATTTTAAAAATGGCAGGAACGCCATTCATGAACAGGAAAATGCAGATCAGTGCAACAGCCAGTACGGAGCAGCATGCCGCAATCAGGAATACAAGTTTCATGATCGTTTCTCTTAGTTTCATAAGATAAATCCTTTCATTTCATTGTTTCGCGGAGCGTGTTTGAAAAAGACTTTCGTTTTTTCTTACGAACTGCTTTTTCAAGCACGTTCCGAAAGACAGCTTCTTTTTCTGAACATTTTCGGATACGGAAGTAAGAGCGATTTTCCATTGTTCGCCCTTACTTCTTTTTCCATTGCTTTATATATTCTTTATTTTACATCTGCCCAGTCGGTTGTGTCGCCAACATAGATGCTCTTTACCTGATCGCTGGTCAGCCCGTCGGTCGGGTTCTCTTTGTTTACGATGACAGCAATACCGTCGGTTGCGATTACGGTTGCGGTAAGCCCTGAGGATTTCTCCTCATCCTTTAAGTCACGGGATGCCATACCGATGTCGCAGAGACCGTCGCTTGCGGAAGTGATACCTGTTGTGGAATCGCTCTGCTGTACTTCGATGTTAGCGTTTGAATTTACTTTTGTATAAGCCTCTTTTAATTTTTCCATCAGTGGTGTTACAGAGGAAGATCCTGCTACCACAACCTTTTCACCGCTGCAGTTTCCTTCGTAGGCTTTGGTATCTTTGATTGCAATATATCCGTCATCTGAAACAACCTGCTGTCCGTCGGTGCTTAAGATGTAGTCCATGAAATCCTGCGCATCTGCGGAAAGACCGTCTTTTGTTACAATGTTGAACGGACGGCTTACTTTATAGGAACCGTTTTCTACGTTCTCTGCGCTTGCCTCTGCTCCGTCGATTTTCAGTGCTTTGACTTCATCATTTAAGGATCCAAGAGAGATATAACCGATTGCGTACTGGTTACCTGCCACTGTGCTCATCATAACGGAAGTATTGTTGGTGATCTGTGCATCAACGGTGGTATTGTCTACTTTCTCACCTGCATCGTTTTTCTCTTCTACACCGAACAGCTCGATGAATGCTCCTCTTGTACCGGAACCATCCTCACGGGATACAACGTTGATGTACTCGCTGTTGTCAAAATCTCCGGTTGCTGCTGATGCTGAATTTGCAGCTGTCGTATCTGGTGTAACATCTGCTGACTGATCTGCTGAACTGTCCGCTGCATCTGCACTTGCATCTGTATTTGTATCTGCTCCGGCATTTGCACTTGCATTTCCACTGTTGCCACAGCCTGCGATCATGCTGGCTGCCATCATACCTGTTAATAACATACACATTACTTTCTTTTTCATTTTCTTAATCCTCTCTTTTTTCAATTTGCAGGGCGTCCATCCTGCTGTTTTCTTTTCATTTTCTTTTGACAGTTTTTACTTTACGGCACTTATGTAAAATACATGAGAGAGGTTTGGTAAAATGTATGTAAAATAATGGTAAACGTTTCGCTTACTTTTTCTCGATCTGTCTGCGCAGTTCCAACATCTGATTGTCTACTTTTGCGATCACATCGGAATAATCTTTGGTTGCACGCTCCACATTTTCAATCTGTCCGGCATTTTTCTTATAACACATCTGATTATCAAGCTCAGCCCAGTAGTCCATTGCAAATGACCGGATCTGAATCTCCACCCGGATCTTTGTTGTTTTCTCTAAATAGGTAACCGGGACCTCCACAATCAGATGAATACTCTGATAACCGCTCTTTTTGGGATTTTTTACATAATCCTTCTCTTTGATCAGGGTAATATCCTTTTGCTTTTTTATATAATCCGCCACGCGGTATATATCATCACAGAAAAAACAGACAACACGGATGCCTGCGATATCGTTTAAAGTGGTCACTGCTGCCTGAAATGTTACTTCTCTTCCTTTTCGCATCAGCTTTTTTGCAATGCTGTCCGTCTGTTTGATCCGGCCTGTCATACTACGAATAACCTGACGGTCAAACTGCTCCGTCAGGTCCGCATTGATCATTTTTAATTTTGCCTGCACCACATCCATCGCATAAGTATAAGAAAGCCGTACCATAGGTGCTTCGATCTGTTCTTTTAATTGTTTTTCCATGAGCGAAGTATCTGCTCCCGCTAAAGTCTCTTTTATTCCTATGCTTTTTTTCTGATTTTTAGAATCTTTCTTCGGCAAAATCCATATCTCCTATTTCGTAATCATCCTCATATCCATAGTCATAGTCATCATAATCATTTTCCGTTTCCGCTTCGAACTCATCCCAGGTCCTGCTTACCGCCAAAGAACGTTTTTCCCCTCTCTGCATTGTCTGTGACTGGATCTTAAAAATAACAAACCCGATCACAAACATTGACGCGATCACGATAACACCCGCTTTTGACATGTGGTCATTCCCTGCTATAAAGATCAAAACCGGAATTTTAATCCGCTCCAGATTCTTTTTCCTCATCAGCGTTTCCTCTAACGTGGGTATCTGTGCATGTTTATACTCCGGATGTGTACGGTTAAAATTATGTTTGATCAGCTTCGCGTAGGTATAATCTTTTACCCAGCCGCTTCCATCACTCACTGTTGTTGACTCCCTAAATTAGCATAATACTGATCTGCTTGCCTGTCTCTGGAATGATCTGTATACTGTCATTAGTTTACAGAAAGAAAAAGGTCCCCGAGCACCCTCCGTGACAAGTCGTGTGCTCTGAGACCATGGTTAAAAACCATGATTATTATATCAGACTACACACTGGTCCTCAAGGAGGATTTTGGTGTTTTTGTTGAGAGCAGTGAGAACTCCCATATTTGTCCCGTATGTCAGGGAACGCTCCACTACAGAGATTCCAGACCACGTATCCGCAAAAAGGAAGGCGGCACTAAGGAGCAGCTGATGATTCGCAGGTTCCGCTGTCAGAACTGCCATGCTTATCACAATGAACTTCCTGACTGCCTTGTTCCCTATAAACACTATGAGGCAGAGGCGATCGCCGGTGTCCTGGACGAAGTAATTCTTCCAGATGACCTGGATTCTGAGGATTATCCATCTTTCAGTACCATGCTCCGCTGGCTTCAATGGTTCCGTGAAAACCTGCAGCGTATGGAAGGATACCTGCGGACAGCCGGATATCAGATACTGAATCTGGGAGAGGACTTCCTGTTTTCCTCTGACTCGCTGCTCGACAAGATCAGAAACAGATATCAGAACTGGCTGGAACAGCTTCTCCGGCTGATCTATAACAGCGGCGGATTTCTGGTGCCGGTCCGCTGGTAGACCTGTGCACCTGCTTTGGTTCGTCTGTCATGCTGGCCGATAGTATAGTGGCCTTAGAAGGAGGTAGCTATACCATGAGTACAGATGACACATTTATAAAACAGCAGTGGCAGGATCAGGAAGCCCTTCACCGTTTCCAGCTGATCTCACCACTTCTCCAGACCGGTCTGGATGATGCCAGACGCCTGCAGCTGCGCAGAACGATCGCTGATGAGAACAACATTTCTGTCCGCACGCTCTACCGGTATGAAAAAGCCTTTGCAGAAAAACAGTTCGCAGGTCTCAGACCGGCTGACCGTGAAAAGCATCGTTCCCAGAGTCTTCCGGAAAACTTTGAGTTTCTCCTGGAACAGGCTGTCCAGCTCCGCAGGGAAGTTCCGGAACGGTCAGTTGCCCAGATCATTTACATTCTGGAAGCAGAAGGTCTTGTGGCTCCCGGCATTCTGAAGCGCTCAACCCTTGAACGCCACATATACCGGGCTGGATACGGTCGGAACCAGATGCAGATGTATAAAGAGGCCAGGAACAGTTCGTCCAGACGTTTCTGCAAGCCTCACCGTATGATGCTGGTCCAGGGTGATATCAAGTATGGACCGAAACTTCCCATTGGGAAAAATGGTGCAAAGGTACAGACCTATCTGTCCTCCGCCATTGATGACCATTCCAGATATCTGCTGTCCTCACGATTTTACGATAATCAGGAAGAAGCTATCATTGAGGATACCTTCCATCAGACCATCTCCAGATATGGAGTCTTTGATGCCTGCTACTTTGACAACGGAAGCCAGTACATTGCAAAGCAAATCCGGTTCTCACTTGCAAGACTTGGGATCCGTGTCATGCATGCAAAACCACGTTCCGGGAAAAGCAAGGGCAAGATTGAAAAGTTCCATCAGGTGGTGGATGACTTTATCCGTGAATCGAAGCTTAAAAATATCAGGACACTGGAAGAACTGAACCGTCTCTGGGCTGTCTATCTGGAGGAATACTATCATAAGCAGAAGCATGCCGGTATCGCAGAATACTACGAAAGCCTTGGAGCCGCTGTTCCGGAAGAAGGGATCTCCCCACTTCAGGAGTGGAACCGGGACAGCCGTCCGCTGACCTTTCTGGATGCAGCGGTGGTATCGGAAGCTTTTCTCCATCATGAGCAGAGGAAAGTCGACCGGGGAGCCTGCATCAGCTTCCGTGGAAAACGGTATGAAACGAAACCTTCCCTGATAGGACACACGGTAGAGATCTCTTATGATCCGGCAGCCCCGGAGCAGATCACTGTCTCCTATCAGGGAATGGAACTTTTTACCGCAATGCCGGTTGTGATCGGTCCGTATTGTGATAAGAGTCCGGCCCTGCCTGCTTCCATGCAGGAACAGACCCCTACGACTTCCCGCTTTCTGGATGCACTGGAAAAACGTCATGAACAGAACCGGCGGCAGATGGCAGATGCCATTTCCTTTGCCGCGTACCGGAAGGAGGCGGATGACTGATGTATGAAGCATTCTTTGGCATGGAGCACACGCCATTTGTCCGTGATGTCCCACCGGAAAAGCTGTATGAATCCAATGCATTCCGTGAGACCCTCGGACGGCTGTCCTATGTGGCAGACCGTCAGATGTTTGCCGTTGTAACTGCGGACCCCGGATGCGGGAAATCAACCCTGATCCGCCGTTTTTACTCGGAACTTCCCAAAGAGGATTACATTGTCCTGTATCTGTCTGACTCAAAGCTGACACCACGGTGGTTTTATAAAGGGCTGCTGGACCAGCTGGGACTGGAATCCCGGTTTTACCGTGGTGATTCCAAACGCCAGCTGCAACAGGAGATCGAGATCATCCGGGGAGTGCAGCACAAAAAGGTCGTCTGCATCCTTGATGAAGCTCATCTGCTTGAAAAGGAAACACTGGAAGAATTCCGTTTTCTGCTCAACTACAGATTTGATTCCATGAGTCCTATGGCTGTTGTACTGGTCGGTCAGACCGAACTGTGGGAAAACAAGCTGAAACTGCAGCGGTATGCCGCAGTCCGCCAGCGCATTGATATGTACTGTACCCTGCCACACCTGGACAGATCTGAGACAGAACAGTATATCGCAAGCCATATGGATTACTCCGGATGTATCCAGGAGGTCTTTACAGCCAAAGCGCTGGATGAGATCCATAAAGCATCGGCCGGGATCCCACGTATGATCAACCGGATCTGTGAAAAAGCTCTTATGTATGCATTTCAAAACCAGAAGCGCCTGATCGATGATTATATGATCAAGTTCGTCATAGAGCATGAAATGCTTGGAACCATAACGACGTAAAGATTATTGCCGCCTGGGTTCAGGCGGCAGCCCTGTGGGGCTGGCTGATGACAGAAAACCAGTCAATCTGATGACAGTTCATGTGAGCAAATCCGTGACAGCTCATGAGGTCAGTAACAACTGAATTGAAATTCATGGATTCGTTCAGACCACAGTGTGATTTTTTCATCTGTTTTCATAATGATACAGTTTCCTTCCTTTGTTATGAAAAGAGTGTATCAGAAAAATATAGTTGCGGACAGATACGGATGATTACGTACTTACAAATAAACAACGGCTTAATAGCAGAAACCGCTGTCAAGCCGCATCAATTATCATAGAAGATCTAAATTTACAGAAAAAATTTCACACCGGAGGGTGCGGAGTCTGGATACCCAGTTGTAAAACGTAGCTGGACGAATTCCGTTTTCGATGCACCACTGTGCATCGGTTTTGCCGCTTTTGCGGCATTCCATTACAAATTTAAGCTGCTGGGCAGCTGAAGTTTTTGAGTTACGACTCATTGATAGATACCTCCCATAATTATTAGAGTAAAACGCTCGCTTTACTATCAATAATTATGGAGAATATAGAAGAATTAAACAATCCGCCCGATTATTGGGCGCTTACCATGTAACCCATGGGTCACCAGACAATGAAATTATTTTTCCATCTTCCACCTTAAAGTCTTTTAAATTTTCATTTTGTTTTCCATAGAACTGTTCTTGACT